>Ga0315912_10004553_pt1 | contig 13095 bp, 10 predicted proteins | sample VfabasoilMG_FD_204469 | JGI IMG/M metagenome (GOLD analysis project Ga0315912, IMG submission 204469) | Garden soil microbial communities collected in Santa Monica, California, United States - V. faba soil | ecosystem: Environmental > Terrestrial > Soil > Garden | place: USA: California... | reverse complement strand
CGCTCGTTGTAAATTATTCCGCATCCGCGCTGACGCCGCCGGTGTTGAGCGGCTATGGCCCGCGCACGGGCAGCTCGTTCCCGCTGACGTTCAGCGGACCGAACGGGCAGACTTACAAGGTCCTTGGCAGCACGGACGTGGGGCTGCCACTGGCGAGCTGGTGGCAACTGAGCGCCGGCACGTTCGGCGCCAGTCCGGTGACGTTCACGGACACGACGGCGACGAACGCGAATCGGTTCTATCGCATCGTTTCGCCGTAAACATGTCCAAGGCCGGGGCGACAGTCGCGCTGACCTTCATGCCTATGGGGCGAGGGGTGGGAATGCGCAAGAGCTCGCGCATTCCACCCTTCGAGGGGTAAGGCGAGCATTGCGTGCGCGTAGCGAAGGTGGGAGCATCTCGGCAGAAACCAGAAAGCTTGATATGAAATCGGCAGCAAGAAGCGATGAGTCACGAGCATTCACCCTGATCGAATTGCTGGTGGTGATCGCCATCATCGCCATCCTGGTCGCGATGTTGTTGCCGGCGCTGGCGCGGGCCAAGCTCAAGGCTCACGGCGTTTCCTGTATGAGCAATGTGCGCCAGCTGCAGGTGGCGTTTGTCCTTTATGCGGATGACAACCAACAGCGCGTGGTCTCCTCAGGCTACATCAACCCGGTGGAGCCGACCGCCTGGGTGAGTGGCTGGTTGGATTTCAATACCGGCAACGCGAACAATTGGGATGTAACGACGCTCAAAGATTCCAGCCGCGCCCGCTTTGCGCCTTACCTCCAGAACGTCGGGGTTTACAAATGTCCGGCCGACCGGAGTACGGTGGCAGGCAAGCCCCGCATCCGCAGCCTTTCCATGAGCCAGACTTTTGGCGGACCGGGTGATTGGTTGGACCCGGTCGGCTTCCGGGCCAATGTCACCTCCAAAAAATATAAGACGTTTTACAAAGTCACCGACTTTTCCCCACCGGGCGCCGCCAGCCTGTGGCTTTTCCTCGACGAGCACCCGGACAGTCAGAATGCCGGCGGATTCGCGAACATGATGGTTGAAGCTGCTGATGGCAGCGATGCCCGGATCATAGATTTCCCGGCGAGCTTCCATGGCCAGGCGGGCGGCATCGGCTTTGCCGACGGTCACGCCGAAATTCGCAAATGGGTGGATGCGCGCACTCGGGCGCCAGTGAAATATGACAGCACTTTGGTCCTCAACGTTCCCTCGCCCGGTAACAAGGATATGATCTGGCTGGCACAACGAACGACCGTGAGAAACCGCTAAGAACGTGCCCGGGCTCAATTAGCGGGAGCCACTCATATTGGGAAGTATTCAGTTTCCCAATCGAAGTCCAAACTCTGTTCGTCGTGAAGGCTCGTGTATAGCTCAAATCAGTTTGACCCCAGCCCTGATCTCTTCGGTTGAAGGCACAAGTGGGATCGGGCTGTCGCAAATTGTGCCCCCCATGCGGCAAAATGGCCTCTGCTCGGATCACCCGGGCGAGCTAGATTGTTCGGTACTGAAATGATCCATCAACATCCCGAGGGCGGCGACCGCTGCCCCGACCCTGATGGCTTCAGTTGGATTGGTTAGTTAGCTGGGTTTGGTTGGGGTGCGATGCGCCCGGGTTGGCGCATTCCACCTTCGAGTTGGCAAGGCGCTCACTTCATGCGCGTAGCGAAGATAGCGGAATGTCTACAGAAACCAGAAAGCGTAAAATGAAATTGGCGGAAAGCAGCGGAAAGTCAGGAGCGTTCACCCTGATCGAATTGCTGGTGGTGATCGCCATCATCGCCATCCTGGCGGCAATGCTGCTGCCCGCGCTATCGCGGGCGAAGGAACGGGCGAAACGCATTTCCTGCGTGAACAACCTCAAACAGCAGGGCGTGGCTCTCGCCATTTATTGCCAGGACAACAACGAGCGCCTGCCCACGCAGTCTGCTTATACCGGTTCACTCTCCTATCAGGGCATGTATCTGTTTGCCGAGTCCGAAGCCTTTCCCACCATACCTGCCGCAGGAACACCGGGGGCGGCAGTCGAACCCACCCGGCCCGGGATCAATCACGGGTTGTTCTATCGCGCAGGACTTATCACCTCGGGCAGAAGCTTCTATTGTCCCAGCGGCACAGGCCTTTCGGGATATGACCGCTATGTAACGTCGAAAGGCCAGTGGCCCGCCTTCGATGGCACGGGAGCGTTGCCCTATGTTCGCTCGACCTACTACTTCTTTCCGCAATCCCGGACGCTGGTGAGCCCGGGCACGCCGAATTACTATCGACTGGCGACCAAAACTTCGGAACTGAGTCCAACCCTGGCTTGCATGGTGGACGCGATGAGCACGCTCGACACACTCTACCATGCTCCAGGAAAGAAGGCGCCCGCGGTGAACGTGCTTTGGGGGGATTTGCACGTGACCATCTCGACGACCAAGGCCGCTTTCGCCCCGGCGCTCTGGACGCCCGACCTCAGCAACCCGCAACAGTTCCAGCAGGTCGTTGGTTTGCTCCGTCCCTGACGTGAATGCGCTTTGCGGAGTGTTCACTAGCTAACGAAACTTTGAACACAAAGCTTCCTCCCGATTTGTTGCTTCGCCCTGACGTCGTCTCTCAGTTAATGCAGTTGCCTATCGGCAACGCGCTTTGTCTGCGAGACATGACGCACCTGTATCGGGTTGAATCCGCACCACTGGCCGGAAGCAAGTAGTCGAGGTCTTGATCGGGAATGACGGAGTCATTGCCCGCGCGCCGGCCAGCGCTCCAGCTTTGGGATTTTGCGCGTGAAAAGCCGGCAAGGAAACCCGGGAACCCAATTTCGCCCATCTTCTGCCTGACGCGCTCCTGCATTTGTGCAACAGTTATGTCGGGCAGCCCAAATTGTCCGTTGTCGTTAAGGTCGCGTTCACTAACCGGATGGCCCGCGGCGACGGAGATTTTCCGTGCTGGATTCGCCGCCGACTTGTCCAAGATTGTGTAACCCATGATCTCCTTCGTCGTTCCGGCGCACAACGAACAGACCTGCCTGTCCGCGACGCTCGCGGCGATTCATGATTCCGCCCGCGCTCTTAGCCAATCGTATGAAATCATTGTCGTGGATGATGCATCCACGGATGCCACCGCGGAAATCGCCCGCGCCCACAACGCCCGCGTGGTGAGCGTGAATCACCGGCAGATTGCGGCGACGCGCAATTCCGGCGCGCGTGCCGCTAATGGCGACCGCATCTTCTTTGTGGACGCCGACACCACCATCAATCCTCGTACGCTCGGTGCGGCCTTGCGGGCGATGGACCACGGCGCCGCCGGCGGTGGGGGCACGGTCTGGATTGATTGGCGCGAGGCGTTGCCGCTTTACGCGCGGATCGTCACAATTTTGCTGGTGGCTTTTCCGAAACTGATCGGCTTTACGGGGGGCGCGTTCATGTTCTGCACCCGGGCGGCCTATCAAGCCACCGGTGGCTTCGACGAACGGCTCTACTGGAGCGAGGAAGGGGCGTTTACCATGGCGCTCCGGCGCGAAGGCCGGTTCTACGTTCCGTGGCGTCCCGTTCTGACCTCGGGCCGGCGGTTGCGCAAGACTTCTGGTGGCGAACTGCTGCTTGGCGCCGTGCGAATGCTCTTGTCCCCGGTCAAGTTCCTCACGCAGCGCGCGCCGGTGGAAAAAATCTGGTACGATTCAAATCGCGCCAGCGACCACATCCTGCCGAACTCAATGGTGGTGCGAATTTCCAACGCCATTGCGCTCGTATTTCTCATAACCTTGATCAGCGGACCGCTTTGGAACTTGGTGCCGCGCGCTTGGACCCCGTGGGATAGTGTGGTCGGCCAGATTCGGCTGGCCATGGGTATTCTTTGTTGCCACTTCGGCTTGTTGCTCTGGCCGCTGGCGGTGGTGCTGCTGGTTAACCTGCTGCGTCAAAAATATTGGACCGGCGTGATTCAAACCCTTGCGTGGGTTGCATTCTGTGCCTGGCAGGGGTGGGGCGCAGTGCGAACTGTCGCCTGGGTTTGGAGTGAATCTGTTGGCTGGGTCATGTCTCAAGTGTTGTGAGTGCCGGTTCGGCCCGGCGAGAACCTGATTTCTACCCATTACCGGGCCGTCAGGTTACGGCATGCCGGCAGATCGGCAGGCGACTACTGGTGTGAAAGAGATTTCACACAACTGCGAGCGCGCCAGATCACCAGAGCCCAGAGCGCGAGCGCCAGACCTGCCGTGATGAACGTGGCTTGGTACGCAAAGATGAGGTAGTCGTACAAACCGTGAGCCGCCATGGCGAGTGCCAGGGTTCCCCATTGCCAGATCGCGCGTCGGGGTCCGGGTGGAACGGCGAACCGCGCGTGGCCGGCACCAAATCCCCAGATTGCGCTGAACAAGGTATGAGTAATCGGCAGGGCGGCGGTCCGAGCAACTTGATGCCACCAGTCCAAGTCGGGCACGTTGTAGAAATTCTCCAGACTCGCGAAGCCGAGAGAGATGGCTGCCGCGTAAACAAACCCATCAATGGGTTCATCGAATTCCCGCCAGCGGAAGGCGAATCGGTAAGCCACCAGCGCCTTCGCGCCTTCCTCCAGCGGGCCAACAATTACGAAGCAATAAACCGCGGTCCACAGGCGCTCGCCCATTTTGAGATCGGGGACACCCGCGGCGTCCAAGGTCATGAAAGCGAGTACCGCCAGCCCCCACGCGATCAGACCTAATCCGAACGCCTGCAGCAACCGGCGCCACGGCTCGGGTTGTCGGTGGTCCTTGAGATTGACGTAATGCATCCAAAGCAGCGCGCTGGCGAGAATCACCGCCACCAGTTGCCAGGTGCTCAAGGGCGCAAACATTCCGCGCAGGGTAGGTCAAGGCTGGCATTCTTCAAAGGCCGGAGTCGGCCTTGCAAACAACCAGCCGGTGGGTGCGGAGTCGGAGCTTCAGTGCATGGGGAATTCAGCCCTGCGGAATGCCTGCCGAAGTCGATCGGATAACGGGGCCGCGAACTGCGAGCCCCCGAATCAACTACGCCCGCGCTGCGTTCCGCAATTCCGCACTCGGCGTGGATTGCTTTCGCATTTGCTCACGCAATTGCTGGGCGCGCTTGAAGATGTCCGGCCGGAAAACGGTGTCGAGGTTCGGCGGGCGCACGCGCCAGCGGAAGTAATCATGGAAGTGGCGGATAATCCAGGTTGCGCGAGTGGCAGTCGGCGCATTGGCCCGGCAACGGCTGAAAATGTTCAGGCCGTGCAGGGAAAAGATCCCACTATCCGCCGCCCCGAACGGTCCGACCAGGCTGGGCCGGAGACATTCGACCGGCGCATCCACGTACTGCGACGCGGCCAGCATCTGGCAAAGCTCGGGGCGCAGATCCGGTTCATCGCAAAGCTCACAGGCTTCAAGCAAGGCGGCAATCAGGTGCTCGTGTTCCGGGGCGCGTTTGCGGGCGAAATCGGCGGTCACCATCAGCACCTTCTCCGGGTGCAACGGCGCCAGGCTGGCGCTGGTGGCCACGCATTGGCCCAGGCCCGCTTGCTCCGCCACACTGGTCCACGGTTCGCCGGCACAGTAACCGTCGAGATAACCGAGACTGAGGAGCGGGAACATTTCTGCCGGCGACGCGGTGAGGATGCGCACGTCCGAGTAAGGATTGATTTGGGAGGACCGCAACCACTGGCAGAGCAGGAAATACTGGGAGGCAAAGGGCAGCACCACCCCAAATGTGTAAGTGTGTTTGCCCGCATCGCGGCGGATTGCCGCGCGCAAGCTGGCCGCATCGCGAACGCCTTGGTTGACGAGCTTATTGCTCACCGTGATGGCGTTTCCCTGGAGACTGAGCACCATGCCAGCGACACAATCGCACGGTTCGGAAGTCAGCCCCAACTTGGCGAGGAACGGAAGACAACCGGGTGCGTGCGCCGCATCCAGCAGGCCGGCGGCAATTTTGTCGTGGATGCTCTTCCAGCTTTGTTCGCGTTGGAGCTCAACTTTGAGCCCGTATTTCTCGTACAGGCCGAATTCCTGGGCGAGGACGATGGGAGCGCAATCGCTGACCGGCAAAAAGCCCACGCGCAACTGACGGTTCGCACGGGCGGGGCGTAACTTCGGTCGGTCGGTGGGCATAAATTAGTAAGAGCGGTTTGAAAGTATTGGCCATTGTAAGCCCGCGCGGACCCGTCGTTCGGCGGGGCCGCGCGGGTGTGATTCACGGCTGCGGTGTGGAGGCAACCGTTTCAGCCGGCACAGGGGCTGAATTAACGGGTTGCTCCACCACCGCCGTCGGTGAGTTGGTGACATAACGAATGAAGGCCGGCGTGCTCGCCGGGGTGACGCTCAGCGTGTTGATGTAGCCCAGTGCGCTGAGCAGCACTGCGTTTGAGGCCAGTGACAGGACCAGTATGGTTTTCTTTTTCATGGTTGATGAGCTGACCGGTGGTTGGCCGGTCGGGCACTGTTGTTGATTCGCGCGCTTGGGGCGGGCCGGCCAGCCCGGCCCACCACCAGTCGCACGACGCGTCAACAGCACAAGCCGCTCTTAGCCGCAGCGATGCCAGCTTGAAATCCCGGCCGTGAATCTTTTTCAACGCGGGGTGCTGTCCCAATCTGATGGCTCATTTCTGCCGCGTATCTTCGGCAAATGAACATAAATTGAAACCGTATCCTGCGTGCTTAGTGGAGGTTGGGTTCAAGCTGATGTTCGCGGGCAACCCGGTGATTGTCGCGCTTTGCGCAGTGTGAATAGAATCGTGCGCCGAAATGCGGGTTCTCTGGGTTTTGCTCCCTGACTAAAAGAGTTTCCTCGCCCCCATCAACGGATTACACTCGCGGCGCATGAACCTCCCGCAGGATGAGCTTCGCAATCTGGTGGAACTGAAACATCGCTCGCCTCACAGCATCCTCGGGATGCACCCGCTTAAGGACGGAACCGGAGTTGTCGTACGCGCATTTACGCCGGGAGCGAACAAGGTCGAAGTCCGCGCGGTAAATGGCGAAGGCAGCCCGGCGCTGGTGCTGCAATCAATCCACAAGGCCGGCGTGTTCGAGGGCATCTCGAATGCGGCGACACAGGTATTCCCTTACGAATTGGTAATTACGGACGGGCAGGGGAAGGAACAAGTCGCCCGCGACGCCTATTCATTTCTACCAACCGTGAGTGAGGAGGACCAATTTCTGTTTGGCAAGGGCGATCACCGGCGCATTTACGATAAGCTCGGCTCCCAATTGAAAACTGTGGATGGCGTGGCTGGCGCCAGTTTCGCCGTCTGGGCGCCAAATGCACAGCGAGTGAGCGTGGTCGGAGATTTTAATGGCTGGGATGGCCGCTGGCACAGCATGCGATCGCTGGGCTCGTCCGGTGTGTGGGAGATTTTTGTGCCAGGCGTGACCGAAGGCGCGCACTACAAATACGAAGTCCGCGACAAGCATGGCCGCATCAAGCTCAAGACTGATCCGTTTGCCTTCTTCATGGAAGTGCCGCCCAAGCAGGCCGCCATTGTCTGGAACAACACCAAGTTCAAATGGACTGACTCGACGTGGCTCAAACAGCGGAAGGCGAAGGACCCGCTGCGTTCACCGGTGAGCATTTACGAACTGCACATCGGTTCGTGGCGCAAGAAAACGAAGGCCGAATCGCTGGGCTACCGTGAACTGGCAGCCCCGTTGATCGCCTACCTCAAAGAAATGGGCTTCACGCACGTGGAGTTCATGCCTGTGGCCGAGCATGCGTTTTATCCGTCGTGGGGTTATCAAGTTACCGGCTTCTTTGCGCCGACGAGTCGCTACGGCACGCCGGATGATTTTCAATTCCTCGTCAACGAACTCCACAACGCCGGCATCGGTGTGCTGGTGGACTGGGTACCCGCGCATTTCCCGCGCGATGATTGGGCGCTCGCGAACTTTGACGGCACGGCGCTTTACGAGCACGAAGACCCGCGCAAAGGTGCGCATCAGGATTGGGGCACGCTCATCTTCAATTACGGCCGGCATGAGGTCGTGAATTTTCTCATCGCCAACGCGCTGTTCTGGTGCGAGCGGTTCCACATTGACGGCCTGCGCGTGGACGCCGTGGCTTCGATGCTTTACCTCGATTACTCGCGCAAGCACGGCGAGTGGATTCCCAACAAATACGGCGGACGCGAAAATCTCGAGGCGATTGATTTCCTCCGGCAGTTCAATCATCTCGTGCACACGGAGCATCCCGGCGTGATGACCATTGCCGAAGAATCCACCGCCTGGCCGCAGGTGACACGGCCGCCTTACGTCGGTGGGCTGGGCTTTTCCTTCAAGTGGAACATGGGCTGGATGCACGACACGCTCGAATACTTCAAGCACGAGCCGGTGCACCGCAAATATCATCAGCACGATCTCACGTTCGCGATGCTCTATCATCACCACGAAAATTTCATCCTGCCGCTCTCGCACGATGAAGTGGTGCACGGCAAAGGCTCGTTGCTGCGCCGCATGCCGGGCGATGACTGGCAGCGCTTCGCGAACCTGCGCGTGCTGCTCGGTTACCAATGGATGTTCCCCGGCAAGATGCTCATGTTCATGGGCGGCGAAATCGGCCAGAGCGGCGAATGGAACGCCAACGCAGAGGTAAGCTGGGAATTGCTCGAAGCCGGCCCGTATCACAAGGGCGCGCAACAACTCGTGAAGGACTTGAACCAACTCTACCAGTCCGAGCCGGCGCTGTGGCAGGCGGATTTCGATGCCGAAGGTTTCGCGTGGATCGACGCGTCGGACACTCAGAACAGTGTGATGTCCTTCCTGCGGCGCGATGGGAAAGAGAAGAGCGAACTGGCGGTGATCCTCAATCTCACGCCCGTCCCGCGACACAAGTATCGCATCGGCCTGCCGCGCCCGGGCAAATGGCTGGAGGTGTTAAACACCGACGCAGCGGTCTATGGCGGCGGCAACATCGGCAATCTCGGTGGCGTGCTGGCGACCGAGGACGAATGTCACGGCCAGCCGTGCTCGGCGGAATTCACCCTGCCTCCCTTGAGCATCATTGCGTTCAAACCGGAGCGGATGGATTGGAAGCCGAAACCAAAAATGCCTCCCGCCGAAGTGGTGAAGGAAACAAAGTCTGAAATCGCAGAGAAAGGCGATTCTTCGACACAAAAGTCTGGCTGAAGGGAAGCTGATGATGAGATTCGTCAGCGAACTATCCCACGGTGATCGGTCGCCCGTGCCAATCAAGATCACCGCCGATTACGATATTTACTCAGGCTATTTTGGAACCAAATTACGGGTTCTCAAGCCTCTCGATAAGCGAATGATTCGGCTGATCCAGCGCGAAGGAGTGGACAATCTTGAGTTTCTTGCCTCGTGGATTAAACCAGATTTCAACCTTACTCTGTTGGGCGAGTTAGAGAGACTTCGCTTTCTGACCATTCACAGCGATTGGCCGCTCGACTGGGCACCACTTCAAAGTCTCCAGAAACTTCGCGGTCTCAAACTCAGGACAGGAGGATTAAAACCGCAAAACTTAGAGTTTAGGCGCTTCGGGAATCTTCAAAGCTGTTCAATACAATGGCATCCGGAGTGGGCTTCTGTACTTCAGTGCAAAACACTCCGCCACTTGTCGCTGGAACGATCTCAGCATGTAGCCGAGTTCGACTTTTCGGGACTGCTGCATCTCCGGGAAGTGCGTATTGTGGGATGCAACGGCCTAAAAAGAATCTCCTTTTCGCCGCGGCAAGCAATCGAATCCTTGGAGATTACCGCGACAAAAGCTTTGCATACAATCAGCCCGGTTAGGATTCTGGACGGCGTAAAATACTTGGCAATCGGAGGAAATGTCCGATTCGATATCAGACAGATTCGACGTTGCCGAGGACTACGAAGGCTTTGGTTGAACAGCGTAGGAAAAATCCCATCTCTGCAATTTCTCCGTGGGAGCAGCCAGCTCGAGTTTCTTCAGATGCTATTCTCTACGGATGTCGGAGATGGGGACTTAGGAGTTCTCGCTGGCCTCCCGCGTTTGAGGTCCGTGATGTACAAACACCGCGCACATTACTCACACCGTCGAGACGCGCTAAACAAACTGTTGCAAAATGCCTGAAGTCTTCCACGCACTCGGACTGCACATGCATCAGCCGCCGGGCAATCTGGTGGCGCTGCACAATTCCGGCGAGCGTTGGGAGGCCAAGCAGATTCTCTGGTGCTACGACCGCGTGACGCGGATGCTCGATCAATACTGGGACGTCGCGCGGCTGCACCTGAGTTTCTCCGGCACGCTGCTCAAGCAGCTCGAAGACCCCGGCATCCGCGAGACGTTCGCCGACGTGGTGGACATCCCGGATTTCATGCATCGCTTCCGGTGCTCGAACATCGAGTTCGTCGGCAGCGGTTTGTTTCATCCCGTTTATCCGCTCATCCCGCCGGCGGATTGGGACGCGCAGACGGATTGGTGGCAGGGACTGGGCCGGCATCTGCTCGGGCGCGAAAACTTCAGCGGCTTCTGGCCGCCGGAGATGGGCTTCTGCATGGAAATGATCCCGATGCTCGCGCGCCACGGCTACCGCTACGTGCTCGTGGACTCGATGTATATCAAGCCCAAGCGCGAGATGCGTTGGGAGGAATTGCGCTACCGCCCGTATCTCGCGCGTTACGGCGGCGCGGAAATCGTCGTTGTGCCGCGCGACCGCGAACTTTCCAACGCGCAACTCTCCGGGCTCGATCCCGGCTGGTTTCAACATGAGGTCTATGAACGCACGAAGCATTGCAATTTTCCCGCGTTGGTGACGACGTGGACGGATGGAGAGAACGGCGGTTGGTTTCGCGCCACGCAGGTCGAGTCCGGCTTCTGGGGATTCTTTCTGAAACCGGTTCTGGATCGCTATCGCGCCGGCACGCTGGGCTTCACGCCCATTCACATCAGCGAATACCTCCGCCGCTTCCCGCCGACGGAGGAAGTGGAGGTGCACCGCGGTGCATGGAACACGGAGCATCATTGGGGCGGCGACTTCACGCAATGGACCGGCTCTCTACTACAGAAGCGCGGCTTCGACGAATTGAAGCAGGCCAGCGATTACTATTGGCAGGTGAAGAAGGCGTTTGACGAGCGGGGCTCTACCGCCGGCAATGCCGACGAGGTGCGGCAATTGGTCGTCCGCGCCTACGACCGATTGCTCGCGGCGGAGACGAGTTGCAACTTCTACTGGGGCAGCCGCTGGGTGCATCGGTCGTTCGATGATTTGGAGCAAGTTTATCATTTGCTCGACACGGCGATGGGAAAAATGCAAACCACGAAGTAGCACGAATGCACACAAAGCGAGTCATCCCAATTGCAACGTACGTTTGCTTGCGCTTTCCCTCTCCCAGCGGGAGAGGGAAAAAGGGTGAGGGAGGGGGGTTCGAGCTGCAGCACGGCGTCGAGATGCATGAAGCTGCCCCGATTTCGTGGCATTCTCCCTCACCCCAGTCCTCTCCCGCTGGGAGAGCGGGAATCACCGTCCGCGACAGATCACTTGGCGAGTTTGGATTGTTGCAACTACTGCCGCATTGGCCTTCAAGCTACACATCCGTAGTTCTGCCTTAACCCCCATGTATATAATCCAGATTGCATCCGAGTGTGCGCCAGTGGCGAAGGTCGGCGGGTTGGGTGACGTGGTGTTCGGCTTGAGCCGCGAACTTGAGATTCGTGGCAACTCTGTCGAGATCATTCTGCCGAAGTACGATTGCCTCCGATACGACCACATTTACGATCTGCAGATCGCGTTCAAGGATTTGTGGGTGCCGTGGTATCACGGGGCGATCCATTGCAGCATTTACTTTGGGTTTGTCCATGGCCGGAAATGCTTCTTCATCGAGCCGCACTCCGATCACAATTTTTTTAACCGGCGGATTTTCTACGGTCACGGCGATGACGACCAGCGCTTTGCCTTCTTCTGCCGCGCGGCGCTGGAATTCATGCTCAAGAGCAACAAGCATCCGGACATCATCCATTGCCACGACTGGCAGACGGCGCTGGTGCCGGTGCTGCTCTACGAGATTTATCAACACCTGGGCATGAAGCATCCGCGCGTGTGCTTTACGCTGCACAACATGCAGCATCAGGGCGTGACGCGGGAACATATCCTTCGCGCGACCGGGCTGAACCGGCACGCGCATTTCTTCCATCACGACCGGTTGCAGGACAATTTCAACCGCGGCGCGATCAACCTGATGAAAGGCGGCATTGTTTACTCAAACTTCGTCACGACGGTTTCGCCCAAGTATGCGTTTGAGATCATGCACTCGTCGCAGAATTACGGCCTGGGCCAGACGCTGCACGTGCACCAAGGCAAAGTCGGTGGAATCCTGAACGGATTGGATTACGACATCTGGAATCCTGAAACCGACACGCACATTCCCAAGCAATACGGCGTAGAAACGCTGGACGATAAATTCGAGAACAAGCGCGCATTGCGAAACCGCTTCTGGTTGCAGGATGTTTACAAACCGATTGTCTGTTTCGTAGGCCGGTTGGATCACCAGAAAGGCGTGCCGCTGATCACGCACGCGATTCATTACTGCCTGCATCACGGTTGTCAGTTCGTGCTTTTGGGCACGAGCCCGGACGGAAAGATCGCGCACCACTTCTGGCAATTGAAGCAGCAATACAACGACAATCCGGATTGCCACCTGGAACTGGCGTTCAACGAGGAGTTGTCGCGACTGATTTACGCCGGCTCAGAAATGATCATTGTGCCGAGTCTGTTCGAGCCCTGTGGCCTCACGCAGATGATCGGCCTGAAATATGGCGCCGTGCCGGTGGTGCGCCACACGGGCGGCTTGGCGGACACGGTGTTTGACGCCGACCATTCCAACAAACCGTACGCCGAGCGGAATGGCTATATGTTCAACGATTTCAATGCCGCTGGAATCGAATCAGCGCTGCACCGCGCGATCGGCATGTGGTATTCCTACCCGCAACACTTCCGTGAGCTCATGCAAAACGGTATGCGCTGCGATTACTCGTGGAATCATCCCGGCCAGCACTACCTGAACGTTTACGAATTAATCCGCGACAAGTGAACGGAGTGCTGGCGTAGGGCGGACATTCCTGTCCGTCGGTTTGCCGGGCTTTCCAGCCCGGTGTTCTGACCATGCAGGGCATCGGAAAAATGAGTCGTTCCGCAATTGGGAAACGGGCGACT
>Ga0315912_10004552_pt1 | contig 13100 bp, 14 predicted proteins | sample VfabasoilMG_FD_204469 | JGI IMG/M metagenome (GOLD analysis project Ga0315912, IMG submission 204469) | Garden soil microbial communities collected in Santa Monica, California, United States - V. faba soil | ecosystem: Environmental > Terrestrial > Soil > Garden | place: USA: California... | reverse complement strand
ATGAAGCAGAGAGTCCCGGCCCACGCCGCCGCCCGCCCGTATTCCACATCCTGCCCGCCGCTCGAAAGCGTGCTGATCGCGTCGACAGCCGCGTAGATGCAGGCGACGGCGAGGATGCTGTCGCGAAGCACGGCCACGAGGGGCTCGAGATGCCAGTAGCCATACTGGAAGCGATGACTGGAGCCGCGCGCGATGAGTTTCACGACGAGCAGCGACACCACGGTCGGCACCACGTCCACGAAGCTGTACATGCCATCGAAGATGATGGCCTGCGAACCCGTCACGATGCCGCTGGCGACGCCTAACAACCCGAGGCAGACCGTCAGGGCGATGGAAAACTTGAGTGTGCCTTGTTCGGTGGAAGGCATTCGACGGGTTTGCTAGCGACCCATTCGCTTTCGATACGCGTTCGTGAGGCCCTGTTGAAGGCTGGAGTCCTGCGTGGATGAGCCTCCGGTCACCGAGAACCCGACCTGGATCGTCTGGTCCGCCTGCGGCACCACCGTAATCACGACGCTGGATGGACCTGCGGTGCCGCGCAGGGTCCCCGACTGGCGATCTTCCGACGTCACGCGAACGTCGAGATCGGACGCCGCGCCCTTTGCCGCCTGCCACGACTGCTCGAACCGTTCCGACATGGGCCGGGGCTGGGGAGCGGGAGGTGGCGCCACATAACATCCCTGCAGAAGGAAAGTAGCCGTGACTGCGACACTTGCGAGAGTTCGGAAGTTGATCATGCCCCTGACTCCACCGGTTCCGTGATTGCCGAGATGCGGAGACGAGTTTAGCAGCGGGACTTCACTGCCGAACCCGCCCCCACCCTCTGCACGCGCAGATTTGGCGCGATTTCCTGCTAGCTCGGAGTACGCCGCTCGGCCACGAGGCCTCTCCCCATTCAACGCCAGGTGAGCGCGCGTCCGGGGGCCGGTAGCTAGAACCTCCGTAGGACCAACGTCCGATTGAGCTGGTTGTCGGTTATTCGCACAGTGCGGACGGAGGTGCCCCATGAACCCATCGCGTCTTCGCGTCCTGACGTCCGCCGCCCTGCTCGTCGTCCTGGCTTCCGCGTCCACCATCGCCGCGCCCATGCTCGACCACTTGCCCACACTCAGCAGCTTGAGCAGCCGCCTCGAGTTGACCCCGGAACAGGAAAGCAAGCTCGCGCCTCTCTTCGACGTTCGCGTTTCCCAACTTCGTGTCGCGAAGGAAAAACTGCAGCAGGCCACGTCCCGGCAGCAGCGGCGGGACATCCTGCGTGAGGCGAAAAACGCCGGCGACGAATTCAGCCGCCAGGTCGAGAGCGTCCTCACTCCTTCCCAGCAGCACAAATGGCGCGATATCCGCAAGGAAATGCGCGAACAGGCAAAAGAGCGCATCGAAGACGCGAGCGGTTCCCGCAAGCCGTAGCCACCCGGCCGGAGCAATGGACCTTGGTCCCACTGACGGGGTCGTACGCCCATCGGATATTCGCGTTTGTCATTCAATCCAGGGGTTTGGACATGAAGAAGAAGCTCGTATTCGCGGTGGCCCTGCTGGCGACCGCCTCGGCGTGGTCGGCGGATCCGCCGAAGACGCCGGCGCAGGTGCAGGCGCAGGAAGACACGGTCGCGCAGTTCCGCAACGACCTCATGGCGAAGCGTGCCGACATCATGGCCAAGGGCCTGACGCTCACGGCCGACCAGGCGGCGAAGTTCTGGCCACTGTTCGAGCAGTTCGAAAAGGAACAGGACGCCATCGTCAAAGGGCAGATCGAGGCCACCGAGAATTTCGCCTCGCGTTACCAGGAGCTGAGTGACAAGGACGCCCTCGCCTACGTCAACGCGCTGCTGGACCGCGATCAGAAGATGCACGACGTGCGCGTGAAGTGGCTGGCGAGGTTCGAGACCGTGGTTCCGGTCAAGATGGCCGCCCGTGCGATTCAGCTCGACCGCCGCCTCGGCCTGGTCGGGCAGATCCAGATCTCGCAGAAAATTCCGCTGGTTCGCTGAAGCCCGGCGCGACACTCAGCGTTGCCGCCAACAGACAGGGCGGCAGGTCCTTTCGAACCTGCCGCCCCGGAATTTCACCCGGCGGCGGATCAGCCTCCCGCGACACCGATCACGCGCGCCAGGTCGGCCAGGTGTCGCTGGACGCCGCTTTCGTGGCGGGCAAACAAGGCTTTCTCGGTCACCAGGATCGCCCGATGCCCATCGGACGGAACAGGGAGTCCGAGCGCGGTCAGCTGCGAGTTGTCTTTGCCGAGGACGTCGTGGGCTGCAAGATAGCCGTTGACGATCTGCAAGGTCTTTCCAGCGAGCGGTTGATCGATGAGCACGAGCAACGTGCCCTCACCCTTGAGGCTCGATTTGAATTGAGCTTCGAAGTCCTTCTGTGACGAATAGACCACCGACGTGTGCAGCGCTTCGGAAACCTGGTCGACAAATCGACGAGACTTTGCGCCGTCGAAGATGACGAGAGGAACCGTGTCGGTTTCCAGGCTCAGCATCGCCGACTCCAGCGGTTCGAGAAAATGGCTGTCGATATCCGGAATCCTGCTCATGGTGGTTCTCCCCATATTCCCTGGTAACGAACGACATTGCGCGCGTCGATCTCGAACAAGGGCTTGCCTATCTTCTCGATGGCCAACTGGTTCAAGACACGCACGCTCGCAGCCGCCTCCGGCGGAATCCTGATGAACTTCGAATAGGCCGCGGTGATCAAGTCACCGAAAATCGGCGCATCCGGCAACACGCCGATGCCCTGATCCAGCAAGTCGAGATCGCCGTCGATGGGTTCACGACCGAGGACCGCGGCGAGCGCGCGACGCTCGGCGTCGGATATGACTCGCGCGGTGGCGAGGCTCTCTTCTTCGATGTGCTCGCGAAGGATTTCCGCCAGCGGCTGCTGGTCGTTGGCCTCGAGCATCTGCGCCAGCATTTCCGAGGTCGGCGCGTCGCGCAGTTCGTAACGCATGTCTGCCGTGACCCGAAACTGCAGCAACTGCTGTTCGTCGTTGTTGGGCGCGCGAAGGTATATGCCGGCGACACCGCTTATTGCGGGCGCGATCGTCAACGTCAGGCCGAAATCCGGAACGCCAGGGTTGCGCAATCTGAACCAGAGTTTCGGGCTCACCGTTCCGCTTTCTGCGGGTACAGGATCGTCGGGACCTGCCGGCGCGTATGCGACCGAACAATCGATCACCAGCTGTAGTGGTGTGGCCGCGAGATCGCCTGGATCCAGCAATCTTGCGGGCTCCAGCTCGGGAAGCCCTTTGCTCTCGATTCCCAACCGGGTCAGATCGGCGTCCGACATCGCAGCCCACCAGACCGCATCGTCGATCCTGATTGCCACGGCATGAAGCGGCGCGAACCCGGCCGGGATCCAGCCGGCAATGGACGCGACTCCATTCGTGCTCAGATTCAATGACATCGTTCCGGCAATCCACGCACCTGCCAGTCGCGCGGCTCGTTCGGCGGGCGTACCCGCGCCCGGCAAGTCGCGCTCCGCCAGCGCCGACTCGAAGTCCTCCCAAAGCCGCGGGGCGATTTGCCGGACGGTCTGCGTCGCGGCAAGCGCACAGCTGTCATATCCGACGCGAACGTTGCCGGTCTCCAGGAAGTGCAGCACATCGATGGAGTCCGGTTGTTCGATCAAGGCCTGGACTCGCGTCGCGGGTGCTTCACGCACGATGTCCACCCACGAATAGATTCGCGTCGCCACCTTCGTCTGGCCCCACGAACTCACATCCGCAAGCATCTCCCGCGTCGAACTTCGCAGGATGCGAATGACGAGATTGAAAAAGCGCTCGCTGCTCTCGTAAACGGGCGCCTTGGCAGCCAGCGAATGTTGCAACGCGCGGATGTAGGCGTGGCCGATGAAGTAAGGCCGAAGGCCTTCCGGATCGACGAACTCGAAACTCAGCGAAAGTGGTGTTTCGCCATGTTTCAGCGCCGGCCCCGCGACAATGGCCCTGCAGGCCGACGCATAAAAATCGCTCAAACCCGATGCGGTCTTCGGGCCTGACTTCACCGGATCGATTCCCACGAGCGAAATGAAACTGCTGAAATGAAGCAACAGATTGACTGGCTCGATGAGCGCATCGCCTTCCGGATCGGGCTCATGCAGCTGCGCGTAAACCGCAAGCCCCTCCAGCATGGGCCTCCACATTTCGAGCATGAGCTGGTATTCGCGATGTCGGCGCGCGTACAGAAGAACCCAGGCCGCATCGACCTGTTCCCCGCTCGCAGCTTTCCTTTCGATCTCGCGCGCGATGTCCTTCGTTCGCATCGCGAGGAACGACATCACGTGGCCCAACGTGTTCTCGAGCGACACGAAATGCGTGAGCTCGTGAATCGCCACCGACATGTGCATCGGATCCTGGAGCAGTTCGGCGCGCGCCTGCAACGGCGTGTGCTCGTGCAGCCCGACGTCGAGCAGCTTCGTACCTGGATCCAGCGAGCCAGCGGTACTGAAGGCATACGCGAGGACGCCCGCGTCAGGCATCGAACTGCCAGTAGCGTCCGGTGCCGGAGGGGATTTCCGTGAGCCCAAAACGTTTGTCCGGTGCACGTCCGCTGAGCAGCAGCTCATTCAAGTCCCGCAGCAGGACGGGCTTGTCGCTGAAGTACGAGTGGCCAAGCATCGAACCGTCGACCCTGCTCGCGTCGATGGCATCAATGCCATATTTCACGACCGCCGACGCACTCGCGCCCGCACGAGCTTTTCCATAGAGCCAGGCCGACGCCGTCAGCGCCATGTCCCGATTCGACGCGTACAGGGTGCAACGCTTGCACTTCTTGGCGAACACTTCGGCGAAGCCGCCGAAAGTCCTGGGGTCGATGTCAGGAGCTGCAAAGACCATTTGACTGAGCGATGCGCCCTTGGCGCGCGCGACTTTCGCGGGCGACAGGACGTGCTGGTTCAATGCCCGCGCCAGCAGCCGGTTTCCCATGCTGTGGGCAACGATGTGCAGATGCTTCAGGCCCAGCTTCGTACGCACCAACTGGATGAAATCCGCGAGGCGGAACATAGACGACTCGCTGACGTTGGCGTCTCTGGAGAAGCCCAGCAGACTCGCCTTTGAAGGCCAGCTGTAGGCAATCGCCTGTCCCTCGAACTCGAGGTCGTGGGCGAACTGCGCGGTTCGCCGGATCGAATCCTCGAAGCCCACGTTGAAGCCGTGAATGAACATCAGGGCTTCGTCCTTCGATTGGTCGGCTTCGCGCGCTGCCTGTGCGCGCTTGATGAACGCAGCTTCGTCAAGCTCGTTCAGTTCGAGGATGACTACGTGCTTGTCGACATTCTCCCGGAACTCGAGCCGATACAGGCGCGGACGTTCGAGCCGTCCTTTGACGTGCGAGTCCCGGTCCGGGATCGACACCTTGGCAATGCCGAACGACAGAGCCTCGACTCCCTCGTTTCCGTACTGGGCAAAGCCGTTCTTCGCCTTCCGTGGCTCACGATCGGTGCCATAAAGCACGCTGATCTGCACGTGGCGACTCGGCGCTGGCGCTGGCGGCGGCGCCGGCACTCGCGTCCCAATGGGCGAAGGACTCGATGATGAATGCGACGATCCCTCGGAAGGAGCCGGCCTCGGGCCGGGTCCAGCAGGCCTGGGCTTCGGCTGGGTTGCCCAGGGACTCTGGAGACCGCCACTCGGCTTCGGCGGTTGCGCGGGAGGGGTCGCTGAAAACGCAACGAGCCCCGCCGCCGGCGACGATGCGAGGAGCTTCTGGATCTGCGCGATCGTCGCGACGCGGTCTTTCCCTTCGTCGAGTTTTCGCAGCAGCGCCAGTAGTTTGGCGGAGAAAGCGTTCCAGGCTTTCTCGTCATCTCCGAAGGATTTCCGGATGGAGTCCCATCGCTCGGCCAGCACTCTTTCTACTTGTACGTCAGCCATTGGCCTGTCCCTGCGCTGCACTGGATAGTACGGGCAGCGTACAACGAATTCAGCTGACTACATCCGATTTTGCGCGCAACCACGAGCGCACCGCAGCAGTCGCCGCGGTGCGCTCGGCCAAACTAGTAAAACCGCGCAGCCACTCGTATCCATCAGGCCAGTCGGCAGCTGCACGACTCAGGGGCCGGCGTACGCCAGTACGATCTGATGCGCTGCTTCAGCTGGTCTTCGCTCCGCGGCCCGGAGCAAGGTGCCTGAACGGCTTCGAAGGCGGAATCCGACATGGCGTTTGATTTACCATGCACGCAATTCCACGACAACCGCGGCCCCCGACATGAACGGAATTCACGGAACAGTTTCCCGAATCGCGCAACTCATCCTGGTTGGGTTGTTAGGCACACATGCTGCCCTGGCGGCGGAGTATCCCGCTCCCGTCGAAGGCGACTACACCATCCGGAACTTCCAGTTTTCGAATGGCGAGTCGCTGCCCGAGCTGAAGATCCATTACCGCACTCTGGGCACACCGAGGAAGGACGCCAACGGCGTCGTGCGCAATGCCGTGCTCATCGGACACGGCACCGGCGGCAGCGGTGCGCAATTCATCCGGCCCGAATTCGCCGGCGAGTTGTTTGGCGCGGGCCAGCCGCTCGACGCCACTCGCTACTTCATCGTGCTGGCGGATGGCATCGGGCACGGGCAGTCCGCCAAGCCCAGCGATGGATTGAAGGCGAAGTTTCCGAAGTATGGCTACACCGACATGGTCGAAGCCCAGTACCGGCTGCTCACCGAAGGTCTGAAGGTCGATCACCTGCGGCTCGTGATGGGCACGTCGATGGGGGGCATGCACACCTGGGTGTGGGGCGAACGACATCCGGAGTTCATGGATGCGCTGATGCCGCTCGCGAGCCTGCCGGGACAGATCTCGGGCCGGAATCGCGTCTGGCGAAAGACGCTCATCGACGCGATCCGCAACGATCCGGCCTGGCAAGGTGGCAACTACTCGACGCAGCCACCGTCGCTCGGCACCGCCGCTGCTCTCATCTTTTTCATGGGCAGCAACCCTCCCCTTCGCCAGGAGCAGATGCCGACGCTGGCCAGGGCCGACGAGGTGCTCGCCGAGAGCGTCGCGAATTCGATGCGCACGCTGGATGCGAACGACGTGCTCTACCAGGTGAGCGCGTCGTGGGACTACGACCCGGCGCCGGGCCTCGAGCGCATCCGGGCGCCGCTCGTCGCCATCAACTCCGCCGACGACCTCATCAATCCACCCGAGCTCGGTATCCTCGAGCGCGAAATCAAGCGCGTGAAACACGGGGAAGCCATCGTGATCCCGCTGAGTCCGCATACCCGCGGACACGGCACGCATACCATCGCGGCATTGTGGAAGCAGCACCTGGTCAAACTACTGAACGAGACCTCGAAATAGGAAAAGGGGACAGATCTATTTTCGAAGCGAAAATAGATCTGTCCCCTTTTTCTCTCTGTCCCCTTTTCCTAGCGGTCGAAGCGGATCATCAGGATGGTGAAGTCCTGGCCGCGGTTCGGCGTACGCACGCCGCCATTCGACCAGTGTCGCGCGGACAATTCGAACGTGGCCGGGAAGTCCGTCGACTGGTAACGCAGCCCGAGCTGGGATGAAAAATTCCAGTTTGTCGCGCTCAGTATGTCGGTCTCGGTGCGATACGACAGGCCGAATCCGAAGACGGTGCTCACCGGGCCGCGCTCGTACAACTTGAAACGCCGCGATACCGACGCGCCCCAGTAGGGACGCGCGACCAGCCGCTCGACGTTTTCGTCGTTATCCGTGGAAACCTGCTCGCCGAAATGAAACACGCCGAGTTCCCAACGGCCTTCGCTCCAGGTCATGGTCAGCGGGACCACCTCGCCACCCGTCGATTCGAAAGAATGGTAGGTACCGCCCATTCCCACCTGGAACTCGCAGCCGCCGCAGAATGAGTTACGTTCGCCGCGTACGCTGGAGGCCATGCCCGCGGCCGACGCGAAAATCAGGAAGACCGCGGTCAACAGGATCGCGCCGAACCTTCCCCCTTTCGTTCCATTCTTTTTGATATTCATGGAACGGATTCTGGCCTTCATCGGCTGCACGCGAATCGCACCAAGGTGTCGCCCGGCCAGTGTCAAAGAATGGAGTTCACCCTACCCCTTCGGAGATAGAGCACTATCGGGCCACGAAGCGGATCGTTGACATCCATGAGCACCACGGCATCGAAGGTCCCCCGCCACAAACGTATCAGCGCGTCGCCGCGCTGGGATGGAGTTCGTTTTCGAAACTCGAGCCAGACCCCGCGAGGTGATCCGTCGGTGTCGATGCCCTCGATGAGTGAATTCATCTGCGGCGGCGATCGCCGCGTGCCGCAGCAGCCGCTGCCGTCGCAGGATCCGCTCGAGTCATGGACGCGTCCCGTGGACAGCGGACTGCGCGCGACGTGGCTCGGACACTCCACGGTGCTCATCGAAATCGACGGCTACCGCGTTCTCACGGATCCGGTCTGGGGGCCACGCGCTTCACCGTCGCGTTTCCTCGGCCCGAAGCGATTCCAGCCGGTGCCCGTCGCCGTCCACGAGCTTCCGCCACTCGATGCAGTCATCGTGTCCCACGATCACTACGACCACCTCGACTACACGACGATGCGCGCCATGCGGAAGATGACGGTACCCATCGTCACCTCGCTCGGCGTCGGTGCGCACCTCGAATCCTTCGGCATCGCGCCGGAACGCATCGTCGAGCTGGATTGGTGGGAATCATTCCGCGTGCCGGAGACCGGTCTCACGCTCCACGCGGGACCCTCCCAGCACTTCTCGGGGCGTGGCCTCAAGGATGGCAACAAGACGTTGTGGTCCTCGTTCGTCATCGAGTCACCGAAGCATCGCGTGTTCTTCAGCGGCGACACGGGCCCCACCCTCGAACACGCGGAGATCCGCTCGCGACTCGGACCCTTCGATCTCGTCATGCTGGAGGTCGGAGCGTGGCATCCGGCCTGGGGAAACATCCATCTCGGGCCCGCGAAAGCCCTCGCCGCGCACAGCTTGTTAGGCGGTGGCCCGCTGCTGCCGGTGCATTGGGGCACGTTCAATCTCGCGTTGCACCCGTGGGACGAGCCGGTCGAGACGCTGATCCAGCTCGCGCCGCAGACCTCTGCACGGCTCATCCTGCCGCGGCTCGGCGAGCCCGTCGAACCGGCACACGAATTCCCGATCACGCCGTGGTGGCGCGGAGTCGACGTGAAGGCGCCCAGGCCGCGACACGGCTCGACGCGAATGCCGAAGGCGATGCCCTTCCCACCGGACTAGGGCAGATCGAACACCAGCACTTCGGATTTCGAGCCCTGCCCGATTTCCACCATGCTTTCTTCGGTGAGCTTGAGCGCGTCGCCCGCCGTGAGCTCGATGCCGTTGACGTGCACCGCACCGCGCGCGACATGCACATAGGCACGGCGATTCTTGGCGATCTCGAGCCGCGCGGACTCCCCGCCGTCGAAGAGGCCGCTGTACACACGGACATCCTGGTGGATGAGGACCGAACCGTTCTCGCCGCTCGACGACGCAATCAGCCGCAGCTGCCCGCGCTTGTCGGCGTCCTCGAAGCGCTTCTCTTCGTAGCTGGGTGGGATTTCGCCGACATTCGGCTGGATCCAGATCTGCAGGAAATGAACCTTGTTCGTCTGCGAGCCGTTGAACTCGCTGTGGCGCACGCCCGTGCCCGCGCTCATGCGCTGCACATCGCCTGGCCGGATCGTGGATCGATTGCCGATGGAGTCCTGGTGCGAGAGCTCGCCTTCCAGCACGTAGCTGATGATCTCCATGTTGCGATGCGCGTGTGTGCCAAAACCCTGGCCGCCGATCACGCGGTCTTCATTGAGGACCCGCAATGGACCGAACTCGACGTGGTCCTCGTCGAAATACTCGGCAAACGAGAAACTGTGGTGGGACTTCAGCCAACCGTGGTCGGCGTGTCCGCGATCCGCGCTGCGTCGAACGACTTTCATGGGGCTAGACTGTACCCATTCAGCGAGAGAAACACATGACAGAGAAAAAAGAGATCGGCTTCATCGGCCTCGGACGGATGGGCGCCAACATGGTGCGCAGGCTTACGGGCGCCGGCTTTCAGTGCGTCGCGTTCGACGCCAATCCTGCCGCCGTGCAGGCGCTGCAGGGGCCCGGCGTCACCGGCTCCGGATCGCTTCCGGATTTCGTGGCCAAACTCGCGGCGCCGCGAGTGGTCTGGCTCATGTTGCCCGCGGCCATCGTCGACCAGGAGATCGCGAACCTGCGACCGCTGCTGTCGCCCGGCGACATCGTGATCGATGGCGGCAACTCCTACTATCGCGACGACATGCGCCGCGGCGCCGAACTGAAACAGGCCGGCATCCACTACGTGGACGTCGGCACCAGCGGTGGCATTGCCGGTGGCGAGAACGGCTATTGCCTGATGATTGGCGGCGAGAAGGCGACGGCGGACTCCCTCGAGCCCTTGTTCGCGGCGCTATCTACTGGCGGGAACTCCCCCTCGCCCCCACCGGATGCGGGCACGGCGACGCGCGGTTACCTGCACTGCGGGCCCTGCGGAGCAGGTCACTTCGTCAAGATGATTCACAACGGCATCGAGTACGGCGTGATGGCCGCGTACGCCGAGGGCTTCAACATCCTGCGCAACGCCAACATCGGCACGCGCCCGCGAGAGAAAGACGCCGAGACCACGCCTCTGCAACATCCCGAGCACTACGCGTACGACTTCGACGTGTCGCAGATCGCGGAAGTCTGGCGGCACGGCAGCGTCGTGCGTTCCTGGCTGCTCGACCTGACGGCGCGCGCGTTGGCGGAAGACGCAAGCCTGTCGGCGTTCGCGGGCCGCGTCTCGGATTCCGGCGAGGGACGATGGACGGTGGCCGCCGCCGTGGATGAAGGCGTGCCCGCGCCAGTGATCACCGCGGCGCTCTTCAGCCGGTTCGAGTCACGCGGCAATGCGGACTACGGCGACCGTCTGCTGTCGGCCATGCGCAAGCAGTTCGGCGGACACGTCGAGAAGTAAGGCAGCGCCTGACGAGGCACGCCGGCACTCAACCGTAGTCGCGCACCATCGACGACATCTCCCGCAGGAAATCCGCGGAGCGTACGCCGGCGCCGCCCGACACGAACGGCTCGCGATACCAGGGCCAGGGATAGACGACACTGCGTTGCGGACGATCCCCGCGCAACAGCGTGAATTCGCGGGTGGTGAACCCACGACGGATGCGGGTACCGATCTGCTCCGACTTCACGGCGTAGACGGCACCGTCCACGAGCACGAACAGCCCTGCCTTGTAGTTAGGTTGCGCGTCGAAGCGCTCGCGCGACGCCGCGAAGTACGCGGCGAACACCGGGCCATTCACCGACGCAATCTCGGCGCCGACGCCGAGCACGTGGGCCGGATTGCGCGGTTCGGCCATGGGCTCGGCCTCGGCGCGGGCAGCATTGATGAACAGGCTGAAGTACGTCCTTGTGCCTGAAGAGTCGGGCTGGAAGCCCATGACGCAGACGCGTCCCGAGTCCGGCAGCCTACCGGTGTCATTTACGAACATTGGCCGGATTATTGTCCCAGCAACGGCCGCGAGACAATCACCCGAAAGCCGCGTCCGTACGGAAAATGGGCTCAAACACCCTTTGTTGGATGGCGCAGGGATGGCCGGCCGTCGTCATTTGTCTCATTACCGCCCAGCAGGGTGACTAACTGTCAAACATCTGACTCATCGTCGGCCGGTCGTTCTCCGCTGCTTGTTGGCCGATGAATCCGCTCCCAGCCTCGCGAACCCGAAGACATCGTCGAGATCATGGGCGCGGCCTTCGACGCCGGCGCGGATGATGACTCCGGCATGCACGCTGTACGTGATGCCGTTGCCGCCGTAACACAGCGCGAACTGCAGCCTGGGATTCATGCCAGGTACTCGCCCGATGAGAGGCAAACCGTCGCGCGTCTCCGCGAAGCTGCCGGCCCATGCAAATGCCACGGGCGGCAATTCCACGTCAAACAACTCCTCGTATTGCTGCTGAAGGCGCCGGATTTGCCGAGGCAGCAGAGCATCACGGGCGGCGGAATTCTTGAAAGGAATATCCGCGCCGCCAATCATGAGTCGTCCGTCGGGCGTAGCACGCATATATAAGTAGGGTCGCGCGCTCTCCCAGATCAGCGGCAGCGCAGCAGTCCTCTCGGGCGTTGGCAGGGGCTCCGTAACCAATGCGAACGTGTTGTGCACGTCGGCAAACCCTTCGGGCAGGAATCCGAGCGATTCATAGCCGGCGCACACGGCCACATGAGCCGCGGTGACCGTATGCCCGTTCGCGGTGCGCAGCAGGAGAGAATCCCCCTGCTCTTCGATCTGCGTGACCTTCGTACGCGCGAACAGCTGAACACCGTGACGTCGGCACGACGAAAACAGCGCGCGCGCCAGGCGAAACGGATCGACCTGCGCACCGAGTGCAGACAGGATCCCCCCGGGGCGCTGGCATCCGAACCGTCGCCGCAATTCCTCACCCTCCAGCCATTCGCATGCGAAGCCGATGTCCCGTCTGGCCGCGAGTTCGCTTCGCAAGGTGGTGATGTCTTTCTCCGTGGACGCAAGGTACAGACTCGCGCGGCGCTCATACCCCGCTTGTGGAAGAAGCTCAGGGAAACGCGACTCGAGCAGTGCGAAGCTTTCAGCGCACGCGCGATAGGCGCGAATGGCGGGCTTTGCGCCCAGCAGTGGCACGAGATCGACGAGATGCGTGTCGATTTCGTACTGCAGCAGCGCCGTCGAGGCCGAGGTGCTTCCCTGCGCCACATCGCGGGAGTCGACCACGACGATGCGTTTGCCCGTCGCAATCAGCGCGTCCGCCACCAGTGCCGCCGTGATACCCGCGCCGATGATGGCAATGTCGCATTCGATGGATTGCTGGAGCGCCGGACTCGCATCGCCGATGCCGTTGCGCATCAGCCAATACGCTTCGCTCGAACGGATCGCATCCGCGGAACTCTTGCTGAAGGGCCACATTTAGCGAGCTTAGGTGTCTCGGCTTTCGCGCCCTGTAAGAAAACGCCCGGGATGAGCCGCTGCGATGCGGCCCATACCGGGCGGAAAGTCCGTCGCCGTTCGGTCCGGCTGTTCGTTACTGCGGGGCGGCCACCGGGCTGATCACGACTTCGACGCGGCGATTCTGCTGCCGGCCTGCCGCTGACTCATTGTCA
>Ga0315912_10004551_pt1 | contig 13104 bp, 6 predicted proteins | sample VfabasoilMG_FD_204469 | JGI IMG/M metagenome (GOLD analysis project Ga0315912, IMG submission 204469) | Garden soil microbial communities collected in Santa Monica, California, United States - V. faba soil | ecosystem: Environmental > Terrestrial > Soil > Garden | place: USA: California... | reverse complement strand
CGTCAGACCCGGATACCTATCCTAACGGATTCGCCGGCTTCGACGCCACGCAGCAGCTTTATGCCAGACAGGCCTTGGCACTATGGGCAGAGGTAAGCGGACTCAATTTTGTAGAGGTGGCTGATCCTCTACAGGCAGAGATATCGTTTGGGAACAAGCGATTCCCACCGCCAGGTCCAGGGGAAGATCTGCTTGCTGGCGAAGCGTTCTATCCTGCTGGCGCTGGCCTGATAAGCGGCGACGTATGGATAAACACTGCACCAGAGTTGTTCCCAACCAATGGCGATCCCGCTCCGGGTGGGCTGGGTTTCGAGACGCTACTTCATGAGATTGGACACGCGCTGGGCTTGAAGCATCCTAATGAAGGTAGCGCTCAATTGCAAAAGTTTGGTGACGAACACACGGGCTATACAGTGATGTCGTACACGCATACGCCCCACGCACCCCACGCGTACGCATTAACAGCGATGTTGTATGACATCGCTGCAATTCAAAGCTTGTATGGGGTGAATTCACTGACCCGAATAGGTGACACAGCCTATGTGTTTTCTAATGTCGCCGCTAACCTTTCGACCATATGGGATGCCGGTGGCAACGACACAATAGATGCTTCAAACCAGTTGCTTTCTGTCAAGATTGACTTGAATGAAGGGGCATTTAGCTCAATTGGTCCGTCAATTGAATATGATCCTGAAACGGAAATAGGAGAGCCGGTCAAACAAAACGTGGTCATTGCATACGGAACTGTCATCGAGAATGCTAAAGGTGGATCGGGTGATGACGAACTAATCGGTAATAATCAAGCGAATTCGCTGATTGGCAATGCGGGCGACGACACCTTCGAGGGCGGGGGTGCGCCAGCTGGACAAATGGACACCTTCGATGGCGGTGTAGGACACGACATATACAAATGGAAAACTGGCGACGGACAGATCAAGATCATCGACTCGGACAAGGAAGGCACAGTATTCCTGACGCTGAACAGCGGAAGCCCACAGGAAGTTGTTTTTAACGCAAAGAACTTTCAGGAAGTGGCAGGCGCGCCAAATGGAACACTTTACAAGAGTACTAATGGCCAAGTTACGCTCACGCACAACTCGCCGTACATGCTGGTCATGCAAGACGGCTCCACCATCGAACTTGGTGACACCTTCGCCGACGGCGACCTCGGCATCAACCTGCGCGAAGCGGAGGAAGCCCACACCGACGAAAGCGTAACGCTAACCATAGCAGGCGACCTCGAACCCGAAGACTTCGAGCCCGACCCCGGCATCCAGCCGCACTTCGATGCGCTGGGCAACGTCATCGTCACCGGCAATCCGCAGCCGGGGCGCAACGACAGCCTGTTTGGCGACGTGACCGCCGACCTGCTCGACGGTGCGGCAGGCAATGACACCCTCCACGGGAATGCCGGGGATGACGACTTATACGGCAGCGACGGCGACGACTACCTCTACGGCGAAGCCGGCTGGGACCTGATGTATGGCGGCGAAGGCGACGACTACCTCGACGGCGGCGCCGACAATGACGACATGTTTGGCGATGCCGGCAGTGACATCCTCGTGGGTGGCGACGGCTACGACGTGATGGCCGGTGGGGATGGGCGCGATCTGTTCTCCGGGCAGAACGGGGATGACGAACTCTATGTTGGTGAACTGGTCGATTTTTTTGAGGGTGTTGATCTTGCTGAGGATGAGATCAGCAGCGGGCTTCAGGGCGAGCTTGCCGACGGGGGCGATGGCGAAGACTTGATCCTAGGGGGCGCGGGTGCGGACCTGCTCACCGGAGCGGGCGGCGCAGACGTGATCGCGGGCGGTGGCAGCAACGACAATATCATGGGCGATTGGGCATTGTTCAGTGCCACGCAGGATTGGGATACCACGCGAACCGCCACCACGGCAAACGGCGTGACAACCTACACCCTGACCCCGTCCAACGCGTTTTATACCATCGCTGTCGACAGCGGTGACGACGAAATCTACGGCGGCATGGGGGATGACTGGATATTCGCAGGCGCGGGTGATGACTACGTGGATGGCGGCGGCGACAACGATGTGATCTTCGGCAGCGAAGGCTACGACGTGCTGTTTGGCGGCGCAGGCGATGACAATATCAGCGGCGATGAATACGGGCTGGCCGAGGCCGAGCAGTTGGATGACTATCTCGATGGCGAGGACGGCAACGACACGCTGTGGGGCGGTGGCGGCACGGACGAAATCTATGGCGGGCTGGGTAACGACAAGCTCTATGGGGATTACGACAACACCGCGGTAGATAACCTGGGGGATGATTACCTCGACGGCGAGGAGGGGAACGACACCCTGGACGGCTACGGCGGCAACGACGAACTGTACGGCGGCTCGGGGTTCGACTCGCTCTATGGCGGCACGGGGGATGACTACCTTGATGGCGAGGACGACAACGATACCCTGCAAGGCGCTGAAGGTGACGATATTCTCTATGGTGGTCTGGGCAACGATCTGCTCTTCGGCGACATCAACACCGCGAGCGGCGATGACTTCATCGATGGTGAAGAAGGCAATGACACGATTTCAGGTGGCGGCGGTGCGGACGTGCTGGAAGGCGGCGCAGGCGACGACCAGTTGTTCGGCGATGCCGACGACGTGCCCGTGGCCGAGCGCGGGGATGATGATCTCTCGGGTGGTGATGGCAATGACCTCCTCGTAGGTTACGAGGGTGCTGACAATCTCGCGGGGGATGCCGGCATCGACAGTCTTGTCGGCGGCGCAGGCGCAGATGAACTCGACGGTGGCGACGATAACGACTTCTTGTGGGGCGACGCCGACGACGTGGCCGTTGCAGACCAGGGCGACGACTTCATGTCGGGCGGCGCGGGCAATGACTACCTGCAGGGCTACGGAGGCAACGACCTCATGTTTGGCGGTGACGGAACCGATACGCTTCACGGTCAGGCCGGCAACGACACGCTCGATGGTGGCGCGGGTAACGATACCCTGCAGGGGTATGACGGTAACGATACTTACTATTTCGGGCACGGGTATGGTCAGGACTTTGTATTCGACCAGGATGCTACAGTGGGCAATCTGGATGTGGTGGAATTTAATGCCGACGTGTCGTCGGATGAAGTCATAGCAACCCAACAGGCTGGAACTTTTAACCTTCAACTTACTATCGACGGCACACCCGATGTGCTGACGATCGCGAACTACTTTTTCAGCGCCGACTACAAGACCGAGGAAATCCGCTTCGCAGACGGAACGGTGTGGACATCGTCGAATATCCCGCTGCTCATACAGGGTACGACGGGAGCGAACAATCTGGTTGGCACGGCCGGCGCCAACAGCTTCAGCGGCCTTGCTGGCAATGACACCATGTCGGGCGGCGCGGGTAACGACATCTACCGCATTTACCGTGGTGATGGACAGGACGTCATCACCGATTCCGATAGTACGCCAGGGAACGTAGACAAGATTGTTTACGCGGCTGACATACTGCCATCTGAAATTGTGGCGACACGGTCCGTCGATAATCTTGTGTTGTCGTTGACGGGTACGACTGATCGCGTGACTGTGACGAATTACTTCGTCAATGAAGGCATCACGGCAAATGCTGTGGAACAGATCAAGTTTCTCGTGGACGGAACAGTGTGGGATTTAAATGCCGTCAAGCCGATGGTGCTGGTTCCAACGGAGGGTTCGGATCAAATTACCGGCTACTCGTCGGACGACAACCTACTAGGCTTGGGCGGACATGACACCCTTCGGGGAGCTGGTGGAAATGACACGCTTGACGGCGGTGATGGATTCGATCAGCTTTTTGGCGACAGCGGCGACGACGTGCTATATGGCGGTGCCGACAACGACATATTGAGAGGCGATGTTGGAAACGACTATCTGAATGCTGGTAGTGGGGACGACTATATCTTTGCGGGTGACGGCAACGATACTCTCGAAGGAGGCACAGGAAACGACGTCCTGCAGGGCGAGTTAGGCAACGATACTTATCTTATTGCGCGCAACGATGGGCAGGACGACGTCACAGACGTGGACGCTACAGCAGGCAATATAGACACACTGATTTTTGCCGCGGATATTCTGCCCTCTGAGGTATTGGTGTCCCGGTCATTTAATCACCTTTTGCTGACGGTGGCAGGTACGGCCACGCAAGTTCGTGTAACCGACTATTTTCAGAATGACGCGACCGGGCCCAGTGTAGTCGAGCTAATTACTTTCGCGTCAGACAATACTGTATGGGACGTAAATACCATTCGGCAGATGACGCTGATCGGCACGCCGGGTAACGACACCCTCCAAGGCTTCGGAACTGCTGATTTTCTAAGTGGGCTGGGTGGTAACGACTCGCTTTATGGTGCGGGCGGGAACGATACTCTCGACGGCGGCCCCGGCAGCGACTACATGGAAGGTGGTCTAGGGGATGATGAATTTCGATTCTCCCGTGGAACCGGGATTGATTCGATTTATGACACCAGCGGCAACGACAAGATAGTAATCGCTGCGGATATTTTGCCCACGCAGGTTAACGTCTCGCGTATCGGATACTACTACATCACGCTGTCTATCGCGGGAACTGGCGATTCCATTACTTTCAATTATGACGACAGTCAAAGCCCTGCATGGACGATAGAGCAATTTCAGTTCCTTGCGGACGGGACGACGTGGGATATTGCTACGGTCAAGGCGAAGGCGATTACACCGACCACCGGATCGGACGTCATTTATGGTTTTGGCAGTGCGGATAGCCTTATCGGCCTTGCAGGAGACGATTATTTATATGGTGGAATGGGAGACGACACGCTTGATGGTGGTCCTGGTGCGGACAGACTACACGGCGCAGAAAATAGCGATACGTACCTATTTGGTGTGGGTGACGGCGCCGACGAAATCTACAATCACTTGCCAGGTATCTCCCCCCAATTAGATTCACCAGGAAGTACGGATGTATTGCAGTTCAAGACGGGAATTCTGCCATCTCAAATTGTTCTTTCTAATCTTGGCAATGATTTGAAGCTCGCTGTATCTGGTACATCGGATTCCGTCACGATTAAAAATTACCTTTTGAGCGGCCTCTATGCAGTTGAGCAAATTCGCTTTGCGGACGGCACGGTTTGGACGGAATCCACGGTACAAGGAATGCTTGTCGGGCCGACCATCAATGGCACGGCCGGTCCGGACACGCTGTCTGGCACTGTGCTTGGCGAGGCTATCAACGGACTTGCCGGAGACGACACAATCCATGGCTTCGGAGGTAGCGATACACTCAATGGTGGACTCGGGAGCGATTGGTTATACGGAGATGATGGAAATGATTGGTTGATTGCTGGAACAGGCGAAGCGAAGAATGCCACTGTTTTCAACAGGCTATTCGGGGGGAATGGGAACGATATTCTCGAAGCGAGCGGTAAGCAGGATACGTTGTCAGGAGGGCCAGGCAACGATTTGCTTTTGGGTACGGGCGGCGTGGAGTTTCTGGAGGAAATTTCCGGGAACAATTTCATGTATGGTGCTGCGGGGGCTGATCGCTTTGATCTTGGCGATGACCGCCAGCTCGTGATTGGCGGTGCGGGTGACGACTCCATCGATGGCGACAACGTAAATATCAATGGAATCTTTGGGAAGGCAATACTTGCCTACAATAAGGCGGATGGCAAGGACTCGGTAGTCCGGCTAGGAAGTGGAAGCACGATTTCCATTGGGGGCGGCACGCTGTACAGTAATTTGTCTTTTGCAATTAATGGAACCGCGCTTCTACTAAAGACAAGTAATAGTAATTACATTTTTTTGTCTGAATGGTACGGGGCGCCGGCTAACAAGCCTGTTAGTACGTTACAGATAGTCATTGAAGGAACCAGTAACTACAATGCCAGCTCCACCAATCCACTATATAACAAGAAAATCCAGACTTTCGACTTTCTTGGACTGGTCGCTGCGTGGGATGCGGCGGGTCATCCCAGCAACTTTAGCATCGCAAATAACCTTGCCGCGTACCGCATCGGCGGCAGCGATACCGATATGATTGGTGGTGTAGTGGCGTATCAATATGCACGCACTGGCGACCTTGGTACTCTGACGTACAGCCAGATGCAGGTCGTGATCAACGACCCGAACTTCGGTATTGCAGCACAGTCCATTACGCCGGTGGCCGCGCTCGCATCTGAATCAGCGTCTACGAGCTATGCCAGTGCGACGCTTGCCGCCGATTCTCTGCGTATTGCTTCCACGACGGACGAATTCGCGGCGATTTCTACTGACGCGGTGGATGTTAATACCGGTGTGGAAGAAAACCCAGAGCAGCCACAACTGCTGCCCGATCAAGCTACCGACTCTGCAGAGGATCACAGCTCGCTGACCGAATCTCCAATACCCGCTGGCATCGATTTACCGGATACAGCGCTCGAGCACGCACCGGTATTGCAGGAACGCCTGCTGGCAGAGGGCGTTGGGCTTCTGGAATCCTCGACCCCAGTGTTTACACTAGCCACAGGCACTCAGACGATTGCGGGCGGCGCACGCTTCACGCACAGCGCAGCGGGTGGTGGTAACCCCTCGAACCTTGCAGGAAGCCACAGTGCGCCCGAGGCGGGGGGCGGAGATATACCCGCCTCTGCCAAGGCCAACCTTAACGACTCACAGTCCGGTGATAAACGCGAATTCGGAAGCCAGCAACCCAGCAAGTCTACACAGACTAACGAAGCCGACGGTCTCGTCAGCCAGTGGTTCAAACATAACCCGCAAAACGACGATCTCACCCTGCTCGATGAAATCCTGCGTGGAGAGAGTGGGGTGTCAGCCACCGACAGGGACGATATTGCGGCCGAGTGGGAGCGTACGCATCAATGGCTCAACCGTTACGCGGTGAAGAACGGTGCAGGTGATACCAACGCCGACGGTGCCGACTTGAGTGGTCTCAACTACCTGGGACTGGACGACACCGGTTTCGACATGCCTCGCGCTGTAGTAGGTTTGCGCGGTGTTTCGGGCTACCAGCTCAAGTCCTTCAAAGGCCTGGAGGAGGGCGTAAAGGTGTTGAGCCAAGTGTGAGGCTACCGTGAGCCCGAAGACGACTGCACTCGATTTTGCGCCCGATCTGCTACGCGTGCAGGGGCAGGCTCCATCGCCCTTACCGCGCCGGGTGCTCTACGCGCTGCTTGTACTGTTGGGGGTGATGATACTCTGGTCGTTCATCGGCCGGCTCGATATCGTCGCCACTGCACAGGGCAAGCTTGTGCCGCAGAGCTTTCTCAAGATCGTGCAGCCTGCCGAGCAAGGCATTGTGCGCGAGATTCTTGTGAAGGACGGCGACACCGTGCAGCAAGGTCAGGTGCTGGTGCGCATGGATACCAAGTTATCGGACGCCGACAAAAGCGTGGTCGAGAACGAACTTAGTGTGCGAGACTTGCAGCTGCGCCGCATAGAAGCTGAACTCGCTGGCGTTTCCGTAATCCGCCGTCCCACGGACAACCCCACCCTCTACTCGCAGGTCGAAGCGCAATACCGCGCCCGCCGCCAAGCCTACCTTGACTCGGTCAACGCGGAAGCAGCCTTGTTTGCCAAAGCCAGGCAGGATCTGCAGGTGGCGCAGGAGGTCGAGGGCAAGCTTAAGCAGACGGTCCCTATCTATCGCCAACAGGCCGAAGGCTGGGACAAGCTCGCGCGCGAGGGTTTTGCAGGCAAACTCCTCGCACTCGACCGCCAGCGCCAATATGTCGAAAATCAGCAAGACCTGAAGGCACAGGCGCACAACATCGAAAGCCTGCGCGCCAGCATGAGCCAGTCCGAACAACGCCTGGCACAGATCACCTCTAACTACCGCCAGGCACTACACAATGAACGCGTCGAAGCCGAAGCACAGCGCCACCGGCTGCAGCAGGAACTCGATAAACAAATGCACCGCGCCACACTACTCGAACTCAGGGCGCCACAGGCCGGCACGGTCAAAGACCTCGCCACCCACACGCCCGGCACCGTGGTTGCTCCGGGCACGATATTGCTTACGCTGGTGCCGATGAATGAGCCGCTGGTGGCTGAGGTGTGGATCAACAATGCTGATGCGGGATTCGTGCAGACCAGCCAGAAGACCAAAATCAAGCTCGCCGCTTACCCATTCCAGAAATACGGCATGATCGAAGGTGCGGTTCGTCACATCAGCGCGGATGCACAGGAGAAGTCAAACGATCCCGCGCTTCAGTCCAAGCCGTTTCAGGAGGCCGCCTACCGCGCGTTGATTGCGCTCAATGCCAACCATCTCGATAGTCAGGGTGCCAAACTCCCACTGACACCGGGCATGTTGGTCAATGCCGAGATTCACTTGGGTACTCGCTCGGTGATCGAGTATCTACTTTCACCCGTGCAGCGCGTGACGCACGAGGCTGGGCGGGAACGGTAAGCCGAACGCACTGGCAGCAAGCCGACTTACAGCTTCACGTTCCCTTTCGGAACCTACTCAGTCCTCCTGTTTAGTCCGGCTAGCGCTGATTCCGGGATCCCCAGAAGCCGCACCAAAAGCCTGCGATGTCGGTCTGTCGTAACTGCACCGCCACGCTCCCAAATCGACCATGTTCCGGGATCCACTCCGAGCTTTCGGGCGGCTACTAACTGGGACCAACCAAGCGTCCGGCGCTTGGCAACGAGACGCTCCGCGGTAGATTGGGGAACCGGTTGTTCCGGCTCATACCCCAAGAACTTGACGATGGCTGGCAGGTGCTTGGTAGCGGGCAACGTGCACCCAGATTCCCAGTTGATGATGGTAAATTCGCTGACGCCAATGCGTTCGCCCACTTCTTTCTGTGTCATGCCCGCCATGAGTCGTTTCTTCTTGATGTGGTCGCCAATGGTCTTTACCTCAAAATCAAAGTCCTTTTTTCTCAAGGACTTAAGGGTGATGCGGTGGTATGGCAAAAAGGCAACGCCTCTCTGCCCGTGCGGTTATCTCGGCCATCACAGCGGCAAATGCAGGTGCACGCCGGATCAGGTGGCGCGCTACCGTTCGCGCATTTCCGGGCCGCTGCTCGACCGCATCGATCTGCAGATCGAAGTGCCGGCACTGCCGCAGGAAGATCTGACGCGACAAGCGCCGGGCGACGCCTCGCCCGCTGTACGTGAGCGCGTTACCGCTGCGCGAGAACGAGCACTCGCGCGGCAGAAGAAACCCAACACCATGCTGGCGACGCGCGAGATCGACAAGCACTGCTTACCTGACGACAAAGGCGAAACCCTATTGAAGCAGGCGATCAGCCGCATGGGACTTTCGGCGCGTGCCTATCACCGCGTACTCAAGGTCGCGCGCACGATTGCCGATCTGGCGGCAGTGGAAAAGATTTCAGCGACGCATATCGCCGAGGCGATACAGTATCGACGGTTCGAGCGCAGCAGCGCGTAGAATGCAATTACAGCTTTTCTGTTGCGAAAAATATAAATTTAAACAAACACTTAAGAGACAACCTCCTATGACTATTCAACTCGACGAAACACACGACGCTAAACGCAAAAGCTGGGTCGCCTGCGCCAACGACCACTCCGATTTTCCGATACAGAATCTGCCGCTGGGCATTTTCAGCACGGCAAACGCACGGGGCGACACGCCGCTCGGCGGCGTTGCGATTGGCGATGAGGTATTCGATCTCAAGGCCGCGTGTGACGCAAACCTATTTTCCGGCGAAGCCGAAAAAGCTGCGCGCGCAGCGAGCGCCAGCACATTGAATGAGTTAATGGCGCTGGGCGCGGGTCCGCGTGCAGCACTGCGCAAACAACTTTCGGCACTGCTGGCGGAAGGCACAAGCGAATCCGCGCGTGCCAAATCGATCGCGCTCGCGGCAAAACTGCTGCACAAAGCTGCCGATTGCACTTTACATCTTCCGGCAAAGATCGGCGCGTTCACCGATTTTTTCGCCGGCATCACGCACGCGGAAAACGGCGGCAAGCGCCGCGGTCTGAATCCGCCGCTAAGCCCCAACTACAAATATGTTCCGGTGGCGTATCACAGCCGAGCCTCTACTGTGCGGCCGACGGGTGTGCCGGTGCGCCGTCCGAATGGCCAGCGCGTGGTGGACGGCGACCAATTGCCGACTTTCGGGCCTTGTCTCAAAATGGATTTCGAACTCGAATTCGGCGTTTGGGTCGGCAACGGCAACGCGTGGGGCGAGCCGATTCCCATCGCGAAAGCGGGCGAGCACATTTACGGCTATTGCATGCTGAACGACTGGTCGGCGCGCGACATCCAGCGCTGGGAAATGGCGCCGCTGGGGCCGTTCCTGTCGAAGAATTTCGGCACCACGATTTCGCCGTGGATCATCACACCAGAGGCGCTGGCGCCATTTCAAATCGCGCAGCCTGCGCGTCCGGCAGGTGATCCGAAACCATTGCCTTATTTGTGGGACGAAGCCGATCAGCGCACAGGCCAGTTCGATGTCGAACTCGAGGTGCTGATAGCAACCACAAAGATGCGTGCAGGGAAAATGCCGCCGCAACGTATCTCTGTGAGCAACACTAAACACCTGTATTGGACGTTTGCGCAGATGGTCGCGCATCATGCCTGCGGCGGATGCAACCTCGAACCGGGCGATATCTTTGGCTCAGGCACCATCTCCGGCCCCACACCGGAAAACTACGGCAGCATTGCTGAATTGTCTTTCGACGGCACACGTGACATAACACTCGCTTCAGGCGAGACGCGACGCTGGGTCGAAGATGGAGACGACATCATCCTGCGCGCGCACGGGCGGCGCGAGGGTTACGCGGCAATAGGCTTCGGCGATTGCCGCGCGCGCATGGTGGCGGGCAAATCTGCGTAACGGCGCAATACGTTGCCGGTTATTGTGCGACTGGTTTTAGCGCCGCCATTTGCTCTATCAGCGTGAAAATCACGCTGGTATCTTGTTCGCCCAGCCCCGCGGCCAGCGCGGTCTGCTGGTAGCGTTGCGCCGCGGTGGAAAAGCTCACCGGCACGTGCAGCGTCCTGGCGATGGTGTTGAAAGTCTCCAGATCCTTGTTCATCAGTGCGACCTTGAAGCCGGGTTCGAAATTGCGCGGGATCAGCGCGCGGTCAACGCGTGCGAGCGCATTGCTGTTGCCGCTGCTTTGCTTGATGACTTCCGCCATCGTTTTCAAATCCAGCCCGGCCTTGAGTCCCAGCACGAGGCCTTCCATCATCGCGCAGGCGTTGACGTTGGACATCATGTTATTGATGGCTTTCAAGGTGTTCGCGCTGCCGGCTGCACCGATATGATGAATATTGGGTCCGATACAGCGCAGTATCGCGCGCACGTGTTCCAGCGTGGCTGCATCACCGCCCGTCATGATCGCGAGTGTTGCCGCGCGCGCACCGGTCACGCCGCCGCTGACGGGGGCCTCGAGAAAGCGCAGGCCTTTCGCTTTCGCGGCGGCTTCCAGTTTGCGCGGTGTTGACGGCAGTACGCTGCTCAGGTCCACCAGCGTGGTGCCGGGTTTGGCGCTGTCGATCAATCCTCCCGGCTGCAAATAGACGCTCTCAACTTCAGGCGTTCCGGGCAGGCTGGTGAACACCACATCCGCGTTTTTCAGCACATCGACAGCCGACGCAGCGGCCTTCGCGCCAGCAGCGACGAGGTTTTCCATCGTTATCGGATTCATGTCGAATACCGTCATCGCATAGCCGCCCTTCAATACATTGACCGCCATCGGATTGCCCATGTTGCCCAGACCGATGAATCCCGTTGAAATCGTCATGCTTTGCTCCCTGTAGTTAGCTCTGTTTAGTAGTCGAAAAAAACCGTTTCTGCATCGCCCTGCAAAATCACGTTCCACTCGATCACGCCCGTTGAAACCTTGCGCGCGATGAGTGTGTTGCGCCGTTCTGCCGGAACCAGTCTTAACACCGGATCATCGGCGTTGCCTGGTCCACCCGGAAAATAGATGCGCGTATGCAAGTGCTTGAGCAAACCGCGCATGAAGATGATCGCGGCGAGGTGCGGCGCCTGCAGCACGCTCTCCGGTCCCGGCACGCGGCCCGGCTTCACTGTGGTGATTTGAAACGAGCCGTTATCGTTGGTCAACGCGCGCGCGAATCCCCGGAACGCGGGATTGAGCGCCTTGCCTTGCGCATCATCCGGATGCGCGTACTGGCCGTGCGCGTTGGCCTGCCAGGTTTCAACACAGGCATCGATCACGGGTTTACCGTCGCCGTCGATAACACGGCCACGAATGGTGACGCGTTCTCCGCCGACGCCTTCGACGGCGAGATTATCGGTTTTTTGCTGCGCGAAGCCGATAGATACGAATGGTCCCACGGTCTGCGATGCGGTGGTTAAGAGGCTCATGTCATTTCTCCATCGGCGTGGCGTCGCGCCCGCGCAGTACGATGTCAAAGCGGTAGCCGATCGCAATCTCCGGCATGGTGTGTTCCCAATCGAACGTCGCGATCAGTTTCGCGCGTGCTTTTTCGTCAGGCACGCTGCAATACATAGGGTCATATGGCAGCAGCGGGTCGCCGGGGAAATACATCTGCGTCACCAGCCGCTGCACGAAGCCGCGGCCAAACAGTGAAAAATGGATATGCGCTGGCCGCCACGCGTTGTAGTGATTGCGCCACGGATATGCGCCGGGTTTGATGGTGGTGAATTGATAACATCCCCCGGCGTCGGTCAGTGTGCGTCCAAAGCCGGTGAAGTTGGGGTCGAGCGGCGCATCGTGGTTGTCGACCGGATGGCGGTAGCGTCCGCACGCGTTGGCCTGCCAGATTTCAACCAGCGCGTTTGGCACCGGCCGCGCGTTCTCATCAAGCACGCGCCCGGCAACTATTATGCGCTCGCCGATGGGTGCATCCACGTGCTGGTACGTCAGATCGTTGTCACCCGCGTTAACGTCACTCTTGCCGAACACCGGCCCGGTGATTTCCGACAGCGTCTGCGGCGGCATTACCAGCGGTTTCGTGGGCGCGCGTTTCGCGGTTGATCTGTACGGCGGGAAATTATATTCAGGCTGCGTGTTGAAATACGGTCTGCGGTAGGGAGCGGGATCGGTCATATTCTTGCTCTCGCATTGGTAAGATTTATGCTCGCACCGGCGAGCCGGCGGATGGCTTCGATCATTGCGTGCGCGATGGCTTGCAGGCGCGAGGTCAGACCGCAAG
>Ga0315912_10004550_pt1 | contig 13104 bp, 8 predicted proteins | sample VfabasoilMG_FD_204469 | JGI IMG/M metagenome (GOLD analysis project Ga0315912, IMG submission 204469) | Garden soil microbial communities collected in Santa Monica, California, United States - V. faba soil | ecosystem: Environmental > Terrestrial > Soil > Garden | place: USA: California... | reverse complement strand
TGCACTTCGACCGAGCTCTGCAACTTCTCGTGGGACAGGGTCACCCTGGCCTCCATGGGTTGGTGCAGGAACTTCTGCAGCCTCTCCACCCGGCTGGTGGCGTGCGCCTTGAGAGCTTCGGTGGCCTCGATGTGGCGAAAGGTGATGCTGACGGTCATGGTGACTCCTTGCTTTGGATGACGGATCTCGCGACGAAGGGCCACGCCACGCGGGACCCACCACACGAGCGCCCAGGCAACCACGCCGGAGTGCTCGATGTTCGTGAGAGGCTGACCTGGGCGGGACTAGAGACCTGCCTCGCGACGCTCGCCGAGCCGGTTGGGCTCGGAACGACCTCCTTACGACCGGGGATAGCCCCGAGAGATAGGGTGGCCGTGCGTCGTCGGAAGCCTCGTATCCGACTCCCAGTGTCAACGCGATCAATATAGGCCCGGTCTGCCCGCTCGCCGCCAGAAATCGGCGAGTACGGCGGATTTCCGGGGCACGACTCCCTACCTCGCCCCCCTACCTCACCCGCCGGCCGGTCGGTGCGGCCGTTCCCAGGCGCCCCGACCCTGACCCCAGATCGCCCCGATGCCCCAGGATCGCCTTGCTCCCAGAAACGCCCTGCTCCCAGAGCCGCCGCGTGCTCAGAACATCTGCTTGCGTCGCGAGGAGGCTAGAATGCCAAGCATTTCTCGGTATTTGGCCACCGTGCGACGGGCGATCTTGATGCCCTGTTCCCGGGCCAGCCGTTCCACGATGATCTGATCGCTCAGTGGTCGCGCCTTGGGCTCCTCGTCGATCATCTTCTTGATCGCCTGTTTCACGCTCTCGGAGGCAATGTCCTCGTCCGCTACGCGCCGAATGCTCGAGTTGAAAAAGTATTTCAGCTCGAAGAGCCCCTGCGGGGTGTGCATGTACTTGCTCGTGGTCACGCGTGAGATGGTCGACTCGTGCATGCCGAGAGCGTCCGCCACGTCGCGCAAGATCATCGGCTTCAGATAGGCGACGCCGAGCTCGAAGAACTCCCGCTGCTTTTCGACGATGCACTCGCTCACGCGAATGATCGTCTTGCGGCGCTGCTCGATGGCACGGATCAGCCATTGCGCGTTGCGCAGCTTTTCGCCGATGAACTCCTTGGCCTGCGGATCGGCCAAGAGCTTTTTGGTCAGCTCCTCGTTGATGTGGAGACGCTGAACGCCGCGATCGTTGTCGAGCACGCGGAAGCCATCGCCGTCTTTGGTGACGTAGACGTCCGGTGTGATGGCGATGCTGCGCTCATCGTGATCGATGAAGTTCCGAGCGGGGGTGCTCTCGAAGGTCTGGATCTCGCGCACCAGCTCGTAGAGTTCCTCGAGCGGCAACTTCATCGCCTTGGCGATGCCCTGGTAGTTGCGTTTCTCCAGGTCGCCGATGTGATTGCGAATGATCTCGTAGATCGTGTCACCCGGCTTGTAGCCGGCGATGCTGGCCTGGATCTCCAGACACTCCCGGAGGTTGCGGGAGCCCACACCCGGCGGGTCAAAACGCTGAATCAGCTCGAGCACGTAGGGTACGTCGTCGGGATCGAGGTCCGCCTCCTCCGCGAGATCGGCCACGGTGAGGTCCGGCGTGCGCGTGCCATCGGGCCGCTCCACCCCGTCGAGGTCCAGGTACCCCCGGTCGTCCAGGTTCCCGATCACCAGCTCAGCGAAGCGGCGCTCCACCTCGGAGAAGTCACTCATCTGCAGTTGCCAGAGAAGGTGCTCCCGCAGGCTGCCCGGACGGGTGAGGTTCTGCTCGATCGGGGGCAATTCATCGAACCCCCCCGAACCCTGGCCCGGCCCGCCGCCAGCGTTCTGAAGCGTGCGGTTTTCCAGGAACTTCTCCCAGTCGACCTCGCGCGTGGCCTTTTCGGTAGCCCGGTTGTCCTCCGCAGAGCCGCTGGTGGGCTCCGAGCGCTCCCGGACCCGCTCGTCCTTGCCCCGGCCGTCCGGCTCGTCGTCCGTCAGGACCGGATTGTTGTCCAGCTCCTTGCGCACTTCGTCGATGAGCTCGAGGCGCGAGAGCTGCAGCAGCTTGATCGCCTGCTGCAGCTGCGGGGTCATCACCAGCTGCTGCGAGAGGCGGAGGGACTGCTTGATTTCCATGGGGAGAGGCGGGTGGGAGCTCTGGTACGGTATTTGCGGGGCCGCGTTCAGGCCTTAGGTCTAGGCTTAACACCGCCGCGACCAAGACAACAGTGGCCATGGGCGCGCTCTGCCGAACGGGCGGTGCGCTCGGCCGAACGGGCGGGGCGCTTTGCCGAACGGGCGGCGCCCGCTGGCCATGCCTCGGAGTTCGCTTGACGAGCGCTCCTCAGCTACCGCACGCTCCCCGGCATGCGCCCGCTCGATGGCCCGCCGATCCCGGCCTACCGGGCGAAAGCGCTGTATCTCTGCGCCGCGGGGGTCGGCGGGACCCAAGCGAGCGCGGCTTTCCTCGAGCGGAGCCCCATCGGTCGACCCGAAGACGACGAGACCGGGACCATCGGACGGGATCAGTGGCTCGAGGCGCTGCGCATCTTCGAGGATCTGCTCGGCGACGCGGGATTCGATCTTCTGCCGACGTATCTCGTTCATCCCACCAACCTCGGCCACTGGTCGCCCCTATTGCGTGGTGCCCAAGGACCGGACGACGTGTACCGCCGCCTCGTCACGTTTTCGGGTGAAAGCGGTGTGCCAGGCGACTGGACCGAAGAGGCCGCTGCACGAGACCGTTGGCGCGGCTCCTGCCCGACGGGCGACCTCGACGCCGGGGGCCGGCGCTCGATCGCCCGAGCCCTGGCCGCAGAGCTGGCAGCGGTGCCACTGCTTTTCGGTCGGCGCGCCGCGGAGGTGACCGTCGTTTCACAGGCCGCGGATCGAACGGTGTTCGAGGCGTCGTTTCCTGCGCGCGGTTTCTGGCGAGGCCCCGGCGCTCTGGCTGTCCCCGTCCTGGCCGGAGCTTTCTCTGGCGGAATTGCCGCGCTTTTGGGCGCCTCGTCGACCGGGGTGGGCGTCTCTGCACTCGCGGCGGCCGGCGCTCTGGGGGCCGCGTCCTGGCTCACCCTCCGCGAGCTGTCGCACCGCCAGAGCGATCGCGCACAGAAGACCAGAATCCAAGCGCTCGAGCGCGAGACCAGCGTGCACGAGCAGCACGCTCTGGACGCACGAGCGCCTCGCGACCAGCCCATCGCTGGCGAGTACGAGCTCGGAGAGCAGCTCGGCGTCGGGGGTGCTGGCGCCGTGTGGGAAGCGAGGCGGATTCGTGACGGCGCCATCGTGGCGCTCAAGCTCTTGCGCGCGGGTCCTGCCAGCGACAGTCGCGCGAGCGATCGCTTGCGGCGAGAGGCGGAAGCCCTGGGCCTGGCCTGGCATCCGAACATCGTCCGCATCTTCGACCACGGCATTCTGCAGTCGGGCCTCGGCTATTTGGTAATGGAGCGGCTGCGTGGGGAGACGCTCGCTGCACGCGCGCGCCGGCTGCGTGGTCTGCCGGCGCACGAGGTCGTGCGCTATGGCATTCAGGCCGCGGAGGCGCTGCGCGCCGTGCACAGCGCCGGCATCGTCCATCGCGACGTCAAGCCGGGCAATCTGTTCGTGCATCGCGAGGGCAGTCGCGAAGTGCTCAAGCTCCTCGATTTCGGCGCTGCCTACGTCGACTGGGCCGAGACCCGGCTCACCCGCGACGGCGCGGCCGTCGGCACGCCCGGCTACGCTTCGCCCGAGCAGGAGCGTGGCGCCGACGCGGATCCGGCTGCGGACGTCTACTCGCTCGGGGTGAGCTTGCTCGAGCTGCTCACGGGGGAGCCGCCGGATCCCCATCCGTCCGAGGCTCGGGTGCGAGTGCGCTTGCCGGACAGCGCCGTGACGGTGACCGATGAGCTCACGCGAGGCCTCTCGGAGCTGCTCGGCTCCATGACCTCCGACGACGTGAACGTGCGGCCTGCAGGAGCGCGTGTCGTTCGCGCGGCGCTCGAGGAGCTGCTCGCAAAGCTGGGAGGCGAGGAGCAGACGCCCGGCGCCGCCAATCCCACGGCGAAGCTCGCTTAGCGCACTCGCAGCGGGGCTCACTCGTGGCGAGCCAGCACGTACTGCTCGCCGGTTCCGGGGAGCGGGATCGTTGCGACACCGCGGAAGCCGAGATCAGAGGCGCGACGGGTCAGCCGGTGGTCGACGGCGTAAACGCACTGGATCGTTTCGAGCGGGGCCGGAGCGACATAGGTGCGATCGGCGGCGCGGATGAGCCAGGTGTCGACGGATCGGGCAGCGAAGAATCCAGGGTCGATTCGCTTGGATGTGTGGCCCCCGGGCAGCGCCGCCACGCGAGGATCCGTGACACCTCCGAGGTCGACCACCTCCCCTCGGCTGGCGCGTCCGACCCAGCCAACATCGACCGTGGCAGTGACCCGGGCATCCGCAACGAGCGGCCCTAGTGCATCGACCATCTCGGAGCGTCGGCCGATCACGCTCCGTGCCGAGCTGCCATGGCCCAAGAGCACGACGCCATTCGATACGGCTGCCGCGAGCACGAGAGCGAGCCCGCCGCGAGACGGGCGCCAGTCACGAACCGTGACGGCCAAGAGCCAAGGCAAGACCGGCAGCCAGAGCCGATAGAGCGGCATCCAGTCGCCGCCTGCCAGGAGCACGCACACACCGTGCAGCGCGAAAGCCCAAAGCCACCGCCTGCCCCGACTCGACGTCGGCAGCAGCCAGAGCAGCCAGAGCGGGCCGCACAGGAGCAGGCTGCCGACGAGGTACCGCACACCGAAGCCGAGATCGGGTTCCTTGGCGATGAGCGACAGAGGAAGCAGGCTGCCGAAACGAGCCCAGCGCAGTCCGGCCACCCCGAGCGGGGGAAGCAGGACCAGGAGCAGGCGACCGAAGCGGGTCCAGGTCCGAAAGCCTCCAGGCCGCGTCCGCTCCAGCTGGATGCCCGCCCCTAGGGCAAACCCCACGAGCTCTGGCCGCCAGGCGACCGCCACCCCGAGCGCGCCCACCCCGACGGTGGCAACCCAGCCGGCGCGCGCTCGCCCTCCATCGCTCTCCCAAGCCGCGCAGCCCAGGGTGCAAAGGGCCGCAACGACGGGAGTTTCCAGACCGGCGCCCGCCCAGGCGGCGAGAGTGGGGGACAGGCCCGCTCCAGCGAACCACGGCACGACCCGGGCCGCCGCCTTGGCCGCGATCTCGCTGCTGTCGCTCGGAGTGAGCGCGACCCAGGCGGCAATGCCGAGTGCGCAAAGGAGCGCGCCTGCTCCCAGCCAGCGTGCCACGCCAAACACGTCTTCTGTGCCCAGGAAGCGAGCCAGCCCGGCGAGCAGCTCCGCGAAACCGAGCGGTGTCACTGCATCGGTAAGTGGGCCCCCGGGGTTGAAGGCGAAGGCCCCCGCCCTGAGACCGTTTTCCGCTACACGTGTGACGATCCACGCATCGTCGACGGAAAAACCCCAGAGCGCCCCGAAAAGCGGCAGCACCGTAGCGACCAGAAGCCCAGTCCCGAGCATCCGAGCAGTGGTTCTCATCGCCCCAAGCGGCCCTAACCTGGTCGCTCGCCACTGTCCAACATCCTGCGATCTCGGTTGAAAGTTGGAACCATCCGGGGAGTAATTCTTAGGATTCGAGCTCAATGTCACCGGTACACGTCGTCCTGCGTCCCGCGAGAGCCAGCGGCGAACCTTCGTCCCTGCGCAGCCTGCTCGATCTGGTCGTCGATGGAGTGAACATCACCGCCCGCGCCGGGGAGACCCAGGGCCTCACCCTGCTCGCCGAGCTCGCGCATGCGGTCGCTGCGCTGCGCCGCGGTCGTACCCCGCGCGCGACCGCGCAGCTCTGCAACGCCGGCGACACCTGGGAGCTCGGCCTGGAGGCGGACGGAGCCGATGTGCTGCTCTCCGTCTTCCGCAGTGGCCCCTGCCCCGAGGTCGCCGTGCACGAGCGTCGCGTCGCGCTCACCGACCTCGCTCAGGCGCTGCTGGTGGCGCTCGAGACGAGCCTTTCCTCTCACTTGCCGCCCGGCCATCGCTCGGTGCTCGAAGCGGCCCAAGCCCAGTTGGTGCGAGGTGACCAGGCGGCCAAGCCACTCGCACGAGGGCTGGTGCAGGATCGCATCGCCGTGCACAGCGGCGGCCGACTCGAGCTACGCGCCGACTGCAAGTTCCGCGTCGGCGGATCGCCCCATGCGCCCGCAGATGCGCGCATCGAGCGCTCGGACTTGCACGGGCTTCTCTTGCCAGGCGACTTCCGCCTGTCCATGGGGCGGCGCTGCATTGCCCTGCAGCGCACGCAGCTCTTCCTCTTGAGCGAGCGCCTGCTCTGGCTCTCCGAAGATGCGCTCGACAGTTGGCAGTCCGCGCGCCCCCTCTTTCGCCGCGTCGAGCTCGAAGGTGTGCGCTTGGGCGTTCGGCGCGGACCCGGTGACTCGCCGCTCGCTCTCACCATCGCCGTCTTGCCCGAGGGCGACGAGAAGCCCAAGCAGCTCACGCTGGCAGACATCGACACCACCGACTTCGTCGAGGCCGCCGCCCAGTTCGCGGAGTCCCTCGGCGAGCGCTTCGTGCAGCACGATCCAGCACAGAAGCAGAACTTGCGCCTCGGCGTGCTCATGGAGAGCGCGCGCATTCTGCGCGAGCGCCTGTCGGAGCTGCGCCAGGACGACGTGCTCACCAATCAAGAGCGCGAAAGCTATCGCAGCTACGGGCTGCCCCAGGTGGCGCCCGCTCCACCGCCGGCGCTGACGCACGCCGGCAAGCTCCGCTTCTCGCCGCGCTGGGTGGCGGCGGTGCCGGCCATCGATCTGCGGTCGACCTTTCTCTACTCCGAGTATCTGATCGTCGCCTCCGCGCGCGAGCTGGCTGCGCTCGATCCAGCGACCGGCGCCGTGCGCTGGCGAGTGCACTCCGAGCGAGCCGCTACCGTGGCCACGCCGCTCGGCTTGGCTCGCCTGCACGCCGACGGGCGCGTGCGCCTGCATGCCCTCGAAACCGGCGAGGTGCGCGCGGTGGCACGCCTCGAGCCGCGCGCAGGTGGAGGCGCGGCGGGCGCGCTCGTCAACGCGCCAGGCTTGCCCAGGCAGCTCCTCTTGGCCGAGGGGGATCGCGCCATCACGGCTCTCGATCTGGCGAGCGGCGAGGTGCGCTGGCGCCACCGGGCCACCAGGCCCGCGCAGTACCGCCTGCGCCGGGCAGGGCGCTTGATTCTGGTCACCGGCGGCGACTCCGCGCTCACGGCGCTCGACGTCTCGACCGGTGAGGTGGTGTGGAGGGTGCGCGATCGTCTGCCCTTCAGCGGCGACATCTGCGTCACGGGTGACAGCGCCTTTGCCCTCTCCGTCAGCTCCACCGGAGCAGCCAGGCTCCATCATTTCGATCTCTGGTCGGGCGAACGCAAGTGGACAGCGCTGATCGAAGAACAACCCGTGTTCGGTCAGTCGCCGCTGGTCAGTCAGGGTCACGTCGTGGTCGTCACGCGCGACCGTCGCGGGATGGGCCTCTTGGCCTTCGACCAGAAGGACGGCTCGCCCGCCTACAGTCACGAACCGGGGCTGACCGCGGCCGCCACCGCTTGGCTTTCCACCGAGCATGGCCTGGTCGCCAACAGCGCCTCGGGCACCCTGCTCTGCCTGCACGGGGCCACCGGCGAGGTGCTCTACAGTCACATCTTCTCGCGTCAGGTCGACTCCGATCAGCCGCGTCGGCTCGAGCCCGTGCTCGCCGCTGGAGCTCTCTTCGTGCCCCAGCACACCGTGCGCGTGCTGCGGCCCAGCGACGGCGAGCTGCTCGGTGAGATCCCCTGCGACCTCATCCCGGATCTCTTGCGCGTCGACGAGCGCTCGAACGTGTACATCGCCGAGGAGAGCGGTCACATGGCCGCCTACAGCGCGATGCCGCGGCTACACCTGGTGCGCTGAGGGGACCAGCTCGAGGCGCACCTTGCCTTGCTCCCGGAAGTCGACGCCGAGCACTGGCAGCTCGTCGGCGTCGAGGCGCGCGCGCACGACTTGCATGCGATGGTCGATGGCCACCACGTCGCCTTCCTCGAGCTCGATCCAGATGTTTTCGCCCTGGAGCGGCTCGCTCGAGACGATGAGGTGGTTCACGTGTCCGGTCTCGGTGGGCGCTTCGCACTCGGCCGACAGGCTGCCGCAGGTATCGCGATCGGCGCAGCGGCGCTTGTAGGTGGAATAATAGAGCTGCCGCCCGCCCTGACAGGCCACCAGCGTCTGCCCGTCGGTGATGAGAAGCGTGAGCAAAGCGCGGTGCCCAGCCGTATCGCAGAGCTCGCGCGTCCGCCGCACGGTGGCGCGCAGGGCGCGCACGATATCAGCAAGGGTGTGCGAGCCGCCGAGGGGTCCCGCCTCGCCGAGACGGCTCAGGAACTGGAAGAACAGAAGCTCGCTGTCGGTGTCGCCGAGAACGAAGCGCAAAAGCCGCGGCGCGATCTCGGCCCTCAGCTGGTCCTTCATTTGGTCGAAGTTCGGGATGTCCCCGTTGTGGGCCCCCACCCAGCGCCCGTACTGGAAGGGGTGGCTGTTGAGCACGCTGTTCTTGCCCTGGGTTGCCTGGCGCACGTGGGCCAGGACCGTTTCGGACGCGACCACGCCGCTCAGGCGGTGAAACAGCGTGTCCTCGAGCGCGGTGGCGGGACTGCGCGTCAGGTGCGGGCAGCCATCCACGTAGTAGGCTACACCCCAGCCGTCGGGGTGCTTGTGGCTCTGCACGCCCAGCGCATTCTCGGCCGCCACCAGCGAGCGGTGTACCTGGCTCGGGATGACGCTGCGGAAGCCAAAAAGCCGGCACATGCTGTATAGACTGTGCCACACTTGCCCGGCCCGGGAAACGACGACGAGGCAGCGCGAAGGCGAAACCAACGGGGCCGCTCGTGCGCATTCTCGGGCAGGTGCTTCTCGGGCAGGTGCTCGCGAGGCTGCCGAAGGACGGGCGGAGGAAATCAGATGAAGGACCCCACGAATCGCCGCAAATTTCTCGGCCAAGTAGCTTGGGGCACTGGGGTCGTCGTACTGGGCGGTGGCTACGTGGTGTCCGAAGGCCTGACCAACCTGGCTTTGGCCGAGACGCGACCCGACGGGCGCCCGCGCCTGCCGCCGGGACAGCGTGTGCTGCAAAAGCTCAAGCCCATGGGCGGCGATCCCGGCGACCCCCGGGCGAGCGCGTTTCGCCTTGCCGTGACGGGCAGCGTCGAGCGCCCCTTCACCCTCACTTTCGCCGAGATGCTGGCGCTGACGACGGCAACCCTGAGCCTGGACGTGCACTGCGTCACCGGCTGGTCGGTCCTGGGCGCGCGCTTCAAGGGCGTCCGCGTGCGTGACCTAGCCCAGCGCGCTGGCGTCCGCCCTTCCGCCAAGCACGTCGTGTTCGAGGCTGCCCACGGCTACACTTCGAACGTGCCCTTGGCTGAAGCGCTGAGCCCGAATTCTCTCGTCACCTGGGAGCTCGACGGACAGCGCCTTGCCGGTCCGCATGGCGGCCCAGCGCGCGCTCTAGTGCCCGAGCTCTACTTCTGGAAGAGCGCCAAGTGGATCACCGGGATCCGCTTCACCGACAAGGACGAACCCGGCTATTGGGAAACGCGCGGCTACCACAACCACGCCGATCCTTGGCGCGAGGAACGCTACGGGTGACGTTGCTTGCTCGGCTTGTTTTTCCCAGGAAGTGGCCCATTCGGCGCTACCTGCGCGCCCTGCATCGGGACGCGGGCTACCTGGCCGTCGGCCTCACCTTCATCTACGCGCTGAGCGGCCTGGCGGTGAATCACATCAAGGACTGGGATCCGAACTTTACCCAGATCGATCGCACGCTGCCCTTGCGACTCGATCCCAAGTTTCAGAACGTTCGCCTTACCCTGGACCCGCCCGCGGCGCGCGCCGTGGCGCACGCGACGATGGCCGCACTCGGGCGCGACGACGTGGTGCGCGACGTCTACGCCGTCGACGACACACACGTGGACGTCACGCTCGACGGCACGATGCTCTACGTCGACGTGGCGAAAGGCGTCGTGCGTGAAGAAGGCCAGAAGGATCGCTTCGCCCTGCGCATCGCCAACTGGCTCCACCTGAACCGCGGCAAGCCGGCGTGGACGTTCATCGCCGACGGCTATGCCGTGTTCCTCCTCTTCCTGGCCACGAGCGGTCTCTTCATGATCCCCGGTAAACTCGGCCTGCGCGGGCGGGGGGCCATCCTGACCGGTCTGGGCGCCCTCGTCCCTGCCCTCTACGTGATCCTGAGCGGGGGTCCGTGAGCAATTCGTCTAGGGCGAGCGCCCACAGACGCCCGCTTCCACGCACCTGATCCTGCGGCCAGAAGCCTCCTCGCAACGCCCGGAATCTCCGCGTGAAAAGGCCCTTCCAGTGAGAAGGGAATGCTGATAACACTTGCGCGGCCGATCCAGCTACGGCAGAGTGCGCCCCGCCCCTGTGGCAGCGCTTTCCTGACCTCTCCAAGGACCCCATGCGGACTCTCCAGACTTCTCTCCTCCTGCTCCTCTCCCTTGCCCCTGCCCTCGCCTGGGCCCAAGACGCGCCGGCTGAAGCACCCGCTGAGGATCCGCTCGCCGCCGAGCCCGCTCCCGAGCCCGCTCCCGCCGCTGAGCCCGCCCCCGCTCCTGCCGCTGCGCCAGCACCGGCCGCCAGCGCGAGCGCCAGCACGTCCGTGCAGACTCCCATGCCTTCGGGGGGGCCTCCTCCCACGCTCTCCGGTCCGGCTCCCGCCGAACCACCGCCGCCCTCGAACATCGGTCCGCAGCGCAGCCGCGGTGGTGGTCCCGACACGGGCAAGTGGGAGTTCGGCTACGCCGGTTACTTCCGCGCCCCCATGCGCATCGGTTTCGGTGAAACCGGCGGCCCGCAGTTCATCGATCCCGTGACCAATCCCGAAGGCCTGGTCCCGGCCTACGGCAGAGTCGATGCCAACGGTGACGGCGTCATCGACAACGTGATCGAGCCGCTCGTCGATGGTGCAGGAAATCCGCTCTATCACAGCAAGCAGATGACCCTGCACAACCCGGTCCTCCCCGACGACCAGTACCCTTCGTACCAGTTCACCGGCCATAACAAGAAGGATTGGGCCGAGATGTTCTTCACCATCGGCAACGGCATGGTCAGCGGCAACCTGGCCGTCCAGGCGTTCCGCTTCACCGATTCCGCCTGGAAGGACGACATCGCGCAGTTCGGCATCGGCCAGGGCTGGGTCGAGATCAACCACGACCTCGGCTTCGAGAACCTGCGCTTCAACGCCAAGGTGGGTTCGCACTGGAACCGCTACGGCATGGCGGGCGTCTACGACTCGGGCGAGTTCGACACGTACATCGTCGCGCGTACGCACGTCATGGGCGGCACGGCGCGCGCCGACATCGACATGGGGGCAGTGACGGTAGGCTTCGAGGGCGGCGTGGGTACCAACGAGCCCAACCCCGAAATGTTCAACCGCACCCGCTTCACGACCCTGGCCCACGGCCATGGCTTCTTGAAGCTGCCCACCATCGACCTCGGGCTTCACCTCCTGCACGCCTGGTCGGCGGCCGAAGTGGTGCCCACCTTCCCGCCCCGTCTGCCCGGCTACCAGATCCAGGGCGACTTCGACTACATCCAGCCGGGCGACATCGGCGGCGGCTTCCTCGGCGGGGCCGAAGGCCAGCGCGGCGTCTTCGGGCCGGAGTACCCGAACGGCTCGCAGACGGTGGCCGGCATCGACGTCAAGTTCGACCTCGGCCTCTTCGGCTACCTGTTCGTCGGCTACTCCCACATGTTCATGGAGAACGCGCTGGTCGTCGGCGACGCCATCGAGAGCGTGCACTCCCTCGGCGCTGGCGAGTTCAGCATCGGCGCAGTCGACAACTACCTCGAGTCCCCCTACTGCCCGAGCGCGCTGAACACCATCCCGAACGAGTCCTGCTCGAACGGCACGGGCACCGTGGGCAGCGCCATGATCCAGTACGAGCTTGGCCTCGCCAACTTCGGCATCTTCCCCGGCGCGCAGGACCTCAAGTTCTCGCTCTACGGCATGGCGAACTACGTCACGGTGAGCGACTGGGAAGACCAGTACCTGAACCCGATCTTCACCGCTGCCGCCCCGCTGAACCCGAACCTGACTCTGCAGGACATCAAGCAAGACGGCACCTTCAAGATCAAGGGCGGTATCGACGCCGAGTTCTTCATGAACGACTGGTTCGCCGTTGCAGTGCGTGCCGACCACGTCCGACCGCACAGCAAGGTCGCCGGTCAGGTGTTCACCGTGCTCTCACCCCGCATTCGCTTCCGCACCCAGGCGGTCACGCACGAAGAGATCACCCTGCAGTACTCGCACTACTTCTACGAGCAGCGCATGTGTCAGTCGACCGACGCAGGCGGCAACATCGTGGTGGCGAGCCCTGCCGCAGATCCCTGGCCGATGCCGAACAGCCCCATGACGGGCCTCTACACGGCCAACGACCCGCAGTCGAACCTGCCCCTGCGCGTCTCCTGCACGCAGCCCGCTCCGTCGGCCAACATCCCCTCCGGCTTCGGCTCGCACAACTCGAACCAGGCCATGGGCTTGCGCGGTGCGCCCACGCTGCTCCCCGACGAGAACGTAATCAAGCTCGAAGCCAGCATCTGGTGGTGATCCGCACTGCCTGAGCTCGCTCCCAGAAGCTGGGATCGAGCTGTGTGAGGCCCGCTTGCAGCCGCAGGCGGGCCTTGCGCGCTTTGTGCCTGGCCGCCGTCCCACATTTCACACACGAGCGATCCGGAGCGCCCGTTTACTCGGAGCCGAAAGTCCGATATCTGAGCTGCCGTGACGACCGACGCCAAGCCAGTCCGTGCGCCCTTGTGGTGGGTTCCCTCCTCGTACCTGGCGGAGGGCATCCCCTTCGCCATGGTGATCTGGGTGGCGGGGACCATGTTCAAGGACCTCGGGCACTCGGACAGCGAGATCACGGTCTATACGGCCTCGATCGGCATCATGTGGTCGCTCAAGCCGCTCTACGCGGGCTTCCTCGACATGATGAAGACCAAGAAGTTCTGGGTCATCGCCATGGAGTTCCTGATGGCCGGCGTGCTCGGCGTCTGGGCTTCGTCCTTGGCGCTGCCGAACTATTTCATGGTGGTCATCCTCTTGCTCTGGCTGTTGGC
>Ga0315912_10004549_pt1 | contig 13105 bp, 10 predicted proteins | sample VfabasoilMG_FD_204469 | JGI IMG/M metagenome (GOLD analysis project Ga0315912, IMG submission 204469) | Garden soil microbial communities collected in Santa Monica, California, United States - V. faba soil | ecosystem: Environmental > Terrestrial > Soil > Garden | place: USA: California... | reverse complement strand
CTGACTCGACTATGAGCAGTGTCGTGACCGTAGAGATCGGCGGCCAACGCTACCCGATCCGCAGCGTGCTCGATGAACGATACGTCACCGAGCTCGCCGCCTATGTCGATCAGAAGATGCGAGCGGCCTCCGACGCCGCTCCGGCGAGCGACATGCTCGGTCTTGCCGTTCTCGTCGCGCTCAACATCGCCGATGAATACTTCCGCGAGCGCGATCAGCAATCAGTCTCGAGTGGCGATTTGAACGAACGCGCGATGCGCCTTGAACGCATCGTTGACGAAGCCCTCGCCCAGGTTGCCACCAAACGAGCAGTTTAGTGAACCTGTCTTGACCCTCCCTGGGTCGCCTAGTAAGATCGTCAAGCTCCTGCTTTGCTCGTGATGGTTTTCGGAGGCTCGTCTGAGCCAACGTAAATCCCAAGCGAGCCGCGAGGTCGCGCGTTGTGCATGCCTCTGTTTCGAGGAAGCCTGAAGCGCGGCCGACAACAGCGGCTCCACCTGCTTTCGCAGGTTCATTCGACCTCCCCACACGGCAAAGCGGGGCGTTTCGTCGCCCCCCTATTTTGAATCCTCAGACAGTGGCCGAATGCGGTGAGCACGCGCTCATCGCTCGTATCAGACAACGGCTCACCACCCCGCAGTGGGTCGTCGTTGGCCCTGGAGACGATGCCGCCGCCATCGAACCGGTGCGTGGCGCATTGGAGGTCGTGACCACAGATGCCCAGGTCGATGGTGTGCACTTCGATCGCCGTTTCGTTCCACCGGACGCTATCGGGCATCGTGCGCTGGCCGTCAACCTCAGCGACCTTGCCGCGATGGGCGCGCGCCCGCGAGCGGCGCTGCTCTCGATGGCGCTGCCGCCCACGCTCGAGCTCGATGCATTCGATCGAATCGTCGATGGCTTTCTTGCTTTGGCCGCTCGTTACGGTGTGGCACTCATCGGAGGCAACATCACGCACACCAGTGGACCGATGGTTCTCGACGTCACGGCGCTGGGCAACGTGCACCGGAGGAAGATGCTGACGCGTGACGGCGCACGCCCCGGCGACGAGGTCTACGTGACCGGCATGCTCGGAGAGGCTGCCGCCGGCTTGTTGCGGCTGCAAGAAGACCACGCGGCGGCCGAGCACGCTGGCCGCTATCTTCGACCCGATCCGCGCGTCCGTGCCGGCATGCTCATCGGGAGAAACCAAGTTGCTACGAGTTGCATGGACCTGAGCGATGGTTTGGCAGACGGCGTCCGTCAGATCGCGCAGGCCTCATCTGTGGGCATGACTCTTGATGCCTCTACTCTTCCGATGGGAGAGGATGTGAAGTCGTGGCTCAGCCGTGCAGGCCGTGATCCAATAGATGTAGCGTTACGCGGCGGCGACGACTTCGAGCTGATCTTTACGGCCCGGCCAAGGCAAGGCGGACGATTGCGGGCCGTACGGCGTCATCTGGGTGATCTGCCGATAACAAAGGTCGGCGTCGTCACCCGGGCGCCTCGCCTGATCGTCAAAGACGGACAAGGCGAACGCGAGCTTCCCGAAGGGTACGAGCACTTTAGGTAAGTTCGAAGGCCATGTGGGCAACGATCTCACAATCACTACGGCGGAAAATCTTTGTGCTGGTGATCGCCGTGGTCGGCTTCCTCTTCATGTACGAAGCGGAGATGTTCGACTCGCGCAGCGCGTTCTGGCAGTCGCTCGCGCAAAGCGGGCCTCCAACCCCAGGCAGCCAGGTGCCATTTGCCGCGACGGCGTACTGTAAGGGCAGCACCACTGCGTCGGGAGTTGTCGCGCGCACCGGTGTCGCAGCGGCCGATCCCACTCTGCTTCCCGTCGGCAGCGTCATCAACATCGCAGCCGGAGATGCTCGTTACAGCGGCGTCTACACGGTCATGGACACAGGGCCGCGCGTGCAGGGGCACGTGCTCGATCTCTACATGTGGAGCTGCCACGAAGCGCTGAAGTTCGGGCGCAAGGAAGTCCAGGTCACGGTGCTTCGGCTGGGATGGGACCCGACCGCCAGCTCGCCGGGCTTGATTGACCGCATGTTTAGGAGCCGCGCGGCGCGACGCATTCCTCCGCCTGAGCCACCGCCACTCGCAGGCATCGCACCCGAGGGCGAAGCGCCATCAGATGCGGCTCCGGTTGAAACTCCCGACTCGGCCAGCGAGACGCCAGCCGAATCAACCGCACCCGCCCCAGTCGCCGGCCAACAGTAAGCTACGCAGTCGTCGACTCGAATTGCAGCTCGTACAAGCGGTGATAGATGCCGCGAAGCGCGAGGAGCTCCTGGTGCGTTCCCGTCTCACGCAGCTCGCCGCGATGCATCACCAGGATCCGATCCATGTCCTGGATGGTGGAGAGCCGATGGGCAATGGCGATCGTGGTTCGTCGGCGCATCACGACTTTCAGCGCGTCGCGAATCAGCAGCTCGGTGTCGGTGTCCACGCTGGACGTCGCTTCGTCTAGCACGAGCACACGCGGATCGAATGCCAGCGCGCGCGCGAACGACAGCAACTGCTTCTGGCCCACCGACAGCGTCGAGCCGCGCTCTGTGACCACGTTGCTGAGACCCTGTGGCAGTCGATCGACGAAACTCGAGGCGTGGACCGCATCGAGCGCACGTCGCACCTCCTCATCCGAGATGGCGTCGTTTCCGAGCCGGACGTTGCTCGCGATCGTTCCAGCAAACAACTGAACATCCTGTAAGACGAGCCCGAACAGCGATCGCAGCTCCGCGAGCTCGACGTCTCGAATGTCGATTCCGTCAATCGTGATCCGGCCTCCCTGCACGTCGTAGAAACGCAGCAGCAGGCTGACGATCGTGGTCTTCCCCGAGCCCGTGGCCCCAACGATGCCAATTCGCTCGCCCGGCCGCACCTCGAAAGAGACGTTCTTCAGAACCGGCTCGCCCTCGACGTACGAGAAGCTCACGTTCTCGAATCTGACAACGCCAGGCCCCTTCCACTTCCCGTGCTTCGAGTCTGGCGGCGTTTGGGAGCTGGGAGTCGGACGTTGGGAGTTTGAAACGATCTCAACCTGCGTATCGAGCAGGCCGAAGATCCGTTCAGAGGAGGCCATTGCGCCCTGGAGGATGTTGAACTTCTCCGAGAGATCGCTGATTGGCCGGAAGAAGCGCTGCGAGTATTGCAGGAACGCGACGAGCGCGCCCAGGGTCAGCGGGTCGTTGCTGTCGAAGACAATGCGCGCACCACCAACCCACAGAATCAGCGAGGCCGCCAGCGCCCCCACCAATTCGACCGCCGGGTAGAACACCGCGTAGTAGAAGATCGATTGGACGTTCGCGTCACGATGCTTTCGATCGATCTCATCGAACGCGTCGAAGTCTCGCTGTTCCCGGCGATACAACTGCACGGTAGCCATGCCCGTGATGCGCTCCTGGAGATACGCATTGATACGAGCAATCCAGGTACGCACGGTGCGATACGACTCGCGGGCATTGACTCGAAACCAGTGCGTGATCCACGCGATGAGCGGCAACACCGAGAATGCCGCGAGCGCCAGGCGCCAGTCCATCCAGATGAGGACCGCCATGATGCCGATGAGCGTGAACACGTCGCCAAAGACAGAGACGACACCCGAGGTGAAGAGCTCGTTGAGGACGTCCACGTCGGTCGTGATCCGCGTCATCAGCCGCCCGACAGGGTTGCGATCGTAGAACCGCAGATCGAGCCGGTGCAGATGCGACACGAGCTGCATGCGCAGATCGAACATGATCTTCTGCCCGATGATCTGCATCGTCCACGTCTGCAGATACTCGAGCAGGAATGACGCGATGAGCGCGGCCAGGAAGAGCGCGGCGATCGACCCTAGCCCTGCGAGATCGCCGGCGGGAATATACCGATCGATGACGATCTTCGTGAGGTACGGCGGGACGAGGTCGAGCGCGGAGTGCCCGATGATCGCAACGACCGCCACGAGCACTTGCCCACGATAGGGGCGCAAATACGTGAGCAGCCGGCGCATCAATCGGCCGTCGTACGCTTTGCCGATGACGTCATCTTCGATCATGACGCCTTCAGTTCCTCCTCGAGCAGTTGCTTGCGATAGAGGTCCGCGTAGAAGCCATCCCGCCGGATCAACTCATCGTGGGTGCCCCGCTCGGCGACACGGCCTTCGTGCAGGACAACAATCTGATCGGCGCCGCGCACCGTGGACACCCGATGCGAGACGATGATCGACGTGCGCTGAGCCATGACACCAGACAGCCGCTCGAGAATCTCCTCCTCTGTGTGGGTGTCTACCGCCGACAGGGCGTCGTCCAGGACGAGGATTTTCGGATCGATCACCAGCGCGCGCGCGATCGCGACGCGCTGCTTCTGCCCACCCGACAGCGTGATGCCGCGCTCTCCGATTGTCGTCTCGTAACCCTGAGGAAACTGGGCCAGGTCCTTGTCGAGACGCGCGACGGCGGCCGCCGCCGCAATGTGATCTCGCTGCCCGTGCTCACCACGCGCACCGAACGCGATGTTCTCCGCCAGCGTCGTGCTGAAAAGAAACGGCTCCTGATTGACGAAGCCGATTGCTCCCCGCAGCACCTGAAGCGGAAAGTGACGGACATCGATTCCATCGATCAACACCGTCCCGGCAGGAGGCTCGTGCAAGCGAGGAAGCAGATTGAGAAGCGTTGACTTGCCCGAGCCCGTGCCACCGACAATCGCGGTCGTCGTCCCCTGCGGGACCTTGAACGAGATGCCACGAAGCACGACGGCGTCGCCAAACGAGAATGTGAGGTTCCGAAACTCGATCCCTCCTTCGATCGACTGGATCGCTTCGTTCGCTTCGCTATCCGAGACGAGTGGCTCGGCGTCGAGCACCTCGAGGAGACGCTTCCACGACGCCATACCACGCTGCAGCAAATTGCTGACCCAGCCAAACGCGATCATCGGCCAACCAAGCATCGTCAGATACGCGTTGAACGCGACCAGCTCGCCGATGGTCATCTGCCCTGCCACGACCCGCCGGCTTCCCAGCCAGAGCACCAGCAGTGCGCCAATGCCCATCAGCAATCCCATGCTTGGAAAATAGAAGCCTTGCAGGCGGATGAGCGCACGATTGCGCTCGACGTACTCCTGGCTCGCCTCGCGGAACTTCTCGATTTCAAACGCCTCCTGACCGTAGGCGCGGACGACACGCACCCCGGCCAGCGACTCCTGCGCGATCGCACTGATGTCCGAGAGTTGTTCCTGAATCTTCTCGAAGCGCGTGTGAATCGCGTGGCCGAAGTACTTCACGACGACGGTCACGAGCGGCAGGGGCACGAGCGCGACCAGCGTCAGCCACGGGTCGATCGAGATCATCAGGATGATGCCGACGATGAACGTGAGGACGGTGCTCGCGGTGTACATCACCGCCGGCCCCATCATCATGCGCACGGCGCCAAGGTCGCTCGTGGCACGCGACATCAGATCGCCAGTGCGATGGTGCTGGAAGTAGCCGAGGTGCAGGCGCTGCAGCGCCGCGAAGAAGTCGTTGCGAAGGTCGTACTCGAAGTCGCGCGACGCGCCGACGATGATGCGGCGCATCATGAACCTGAAGGTTCCGCCGACGGCTGCCAGGGCGAACAACAGGACGCCGTACCAACGGACCTTGTCGAACGTCAGCCCCTGGCTCAGATCGTCTATCGCATACTTCAGAACCCAGGGGCCGCCGGTCGTAATCGCCGTGGCCAGGACCACGCAGATGAAACCGGAGATAAAAGCTCGGCGATAACGCTCCAGATACTGAATCAGGCGACGCCGGGGGGACATTTCCGCAGTATACCTGCCCGATACAAGACGACCCTTGGAGGCGCTAAAGCGCGCGCTACTGCACGCCGATAGACAGACGAATGCGAATCCGACTGCTTGCGACCATCCTGTTCAGTGTCACCCTGGCCACCCGTGCAGAGGCACAGTTCAACGTACCGAACCCGGCTCCTGCGGAGAACTACCACGTGGAGCTCGGCCTGATGTTCTGGCAGCCGACACCTGGAATCGAGATCCAGACGGGTGGTCTTGCCGCCGCGGGCATTCCGGCCGTCGACTTCGTGAAGGAATTCGGCCTCGCGGACCAGTACTTCATGGAATTCCGGTCTGTCCTCAAGGCCGGGCGGAAGCACAAGTTCCGCATCTCCCATGTCACGTTCGACTATCTCGAGACTGCGCCCATTACGCGAAACATCGAGTTCGGAGGCGTCACCTTCCCGATCACGGTACCGGTAACCGCGGATCTGAACTGGGATCTCTGGCGCTTCGGCTATGAATACGACTTCGTGGCCGGCGATCGCGGCCTCTTCGGAATGATCACCGAGCTCAAACAGAATCACCTGACAGCCGACTTGAGCACCGTCGGGTTGAACGTGTCCGAAGGCGCCGACGTCACCGCCCCTGTCATCAACCTCGGTGTCATCGTCCGCGTCTATCCTCATCGCGTGTTCTCGATCACGGCGGAATATACCGGATTCAAGGTGTTCGGCTTCGTGAAGACGCTGACGGAGCGGATCGCCGAGGATCTCGACGTCACGGTGCACGACTTCGATATCTACGGGACGGTCAACTTCGGCCGCCACGTCGGTGCACAGGCCGGGTATCGCAGCCTCACGTCGGACTATTCGATCGACGACGACGAAGGCGATCTGAAGATGAAGGGCTTCTACTTCGGCGGCCTCGTTCGGTTCTAGCTAACCTTCTTCCCCACCACCAGCAACGAGCTGCCGACGGGCAGTGGAACGTAGCGCGCCGCCCGCGCTTCCGCAGTGACGAGCGCCGTCAGCAGCGCATTGACCGGCGCTGACGGCACCGCGATGTCTGTGTCGTGGCGATGGCCACGAAACGGACGAAGCGCGCGCTGGGCAAGCCTGACCGTCAGCATCAGCGGAAACAGCGTGCCGAAGAGAAACGAGACACGCTCCACGCGAAGACCAGCCTGCGTGAAGAGATCCCTTGCCATTGCCGGCGTGTATCTCCTCACCTCCTGCCACGACACGGAATGATCACCGCGCAGAATCTCTAACGCGGCCATCGTGACGACGACGGCACCGCCAGGACGGACGAGGCGAGCCATTTCGCGAACGACGGCGGCATCAGGCTCGAGACACTGCATGACGTCGAACGACGTCGCGAGATCGAAGGCGCCTGACGCGAACGGCATGTGCGTGGCGTCCGCGCGAACGACGGTGGCGCCTGCGGCGTGCGTCATCCGCACGCCGCCTTCATCCAGATCGAATCCGACCGGGCAGCCGTAGTCGCTCAGCATCCGGATGTTGTGCCCGGTGCCGCAGCCGCAGTCGATGATTCGGAGATCGCTGCGTCCCGCGGAAAGCTCAGAAAGAACGGGCGTGACGAACGCACGGAACCCGCGGAACCAGAAGTGAGTCGCCTCAGCGCGACTCGTCAGCTCGAGCTGATCGCTCATCGAGCCGGTGTCGGCCTTCCGTTTGGTTTGAGCAGGCCTGTTCCGTACAAACGCCGGTAGTCCTCAGCAGTGCCGAGAATCCGCTTCACGTAGTTCTGCGTCTCCGCGTACGGAATGCTGTCGATGAACTCGTCCTCAGGCAGATCCGGGTACTCCTTGAGCCATTCGGCCACGCGCCCTTCCCCCGCGTTGTAGCTGGCGAGCGCGTAGTGCATGCCGCCGAACTTCTCGACGAGATCCTTGAAGTGCTGCATGCCGATCCGCACGTTGGTCTCTGGCTGCGAAAGGGACGCGGTCGTGAATGGCCGGATGCCCATCCTGCGTGCGTACATGCGGCCCGTGGCCGGCATGACCTGCATCAACCCGCGTGCGTTCGCCGAGGAACGAATTTCTGCGGTGAACGTGGACTCCTGCGCCATCAGCGCCGACACGAGATACGGATCAAGGCTCATCGGCTTCGAATACTTCTCGATCAAATCCCAGTAGTCGAGCGGAAAGATGATTCGCAGCACTTCGAGCGGAAGCGTCTGCCCTTCCTCGGCCAGGAACTGCGGATACGCCCTCCGCATCAGCGTGATCGATCCTCGCAGCGCGGCAAAGCGCTCATCGGCGCGCAGGTCCTGTGCTTGTTGCGCGCGGACCCAGGCAGCCGTCGCCTGCAGCGCCGGCGAATCACCCCATGTGCGCTGCGCGAACTGCACTTCCTTCAGCGCATCGTCGTAGAGTCCGGCCGTCATGAGGGCGCGCATCAGCGATTCAGTCGGAGGCGCCGCAGGGGCCTGCGCCGGCGATGCGAGCGACCGCGCTGCAGTTGGAGCAGCGGTTGCGGCGCCATCCTTGCGCGATGCCAGCAAACGCGACGCTAGGCGTCCGTAGTACGAGTTGCCGTAGTCAACCACGGCCAGCCGGTATCGTGCCGCAGCGCCGGAGGCATCACCCATGCGATCGCGCGCGCGGCCGGACCAGTAGATCCAACCGGGACGATAGTCTGCCCGCGGGAACGCTACCGCCGCCGACTCGAACACTTTGATCGTCTCGGAGAATTTCTGCTGCCGATAGGCTTGCCAACCGATCTTCCACGACGCCCGCTCCGAATAGCGATGCGTCGGGAATCGAGCGAGCAGCTCGCGGAACACCTGGTCTGCCTCATCGTCCTGGTCGTCGATGATGTAGAACGAGGCCAGATCGTCGAGCGCTTCGGCCGCCCACGTGGAGTCCGGGAGATCCTTGACGAGCGCACGAGACAAGCTGACGTAGGCGGAGCGATCGCCCATGCCACGCGCGGCACTGAGGTGGTAGTAGCGCGCCTCGGGATCCTTCGACCCTTCGTCGAGATAGGTCTTCAATCGATCGCGCGCAGCCTTGTGGCGGCCAAGGCGATAATCGGCCTCAGCCAGATGCAGGGTGACGCGCCCTCGATCTTCGGCCGACACGATCGGCAGCAACGGCTCGAGCGCCACGCGCGCTTCTGCCCAGCGTCGTCCAGCAAAGAGACGTTCGGCTCGTGCGAGCTCGTCAGCCGCTGGCCCACCGACGCCGACCGCCACTTGAAGTCGATCGAGCCCTGTCTTCGCATCGGCCACTCGCCCACTGAGCGGGAAGCCGTAGTAGACCTTGCGATACGCCTCGACGGCATGGTCGCGGTGACTGAGCGCTTCCTCCGCCTGACCGAGAAGCATCCAGACGTCTTCGGAAGCGCCCTTCGTGTCCGAGGTGATGGTGCGAAGAAGCTGCTCCGCGCGCGCCGGATCAGGCTTCGTGATCAGGACCTCCGCGAGCTTCAGCCGTGCCGGGCCCTTGAGCGCGCCGTCCTGCAGGCTCGCCACCAGCGGGGTCAGCACGGCATCGGCATCAGCGAAGCGCGACAGACCTTGCAGCGCCATCGCCTGGTAGTACTTGGCGTAGTCGGCAAGGCGCGTTTCGGACAGCTCTCGACGACTCACAAGGGCGAGCCCATTTGCGAACTCGCCATCAGTGATCGCCTTCACGCCGCGCGCGAGGCTCGCGTAGGCCTCCTTCGAACCGCCGCTGGCTGTGACAGGCCCGGGCACGAACCAGTACTGTGCGATCTCTTTGGGAAGCGGCGGGTGATCGGTCGCTGCCAGTGCAACCGGCGCGGGCGGGATGAGTGAGGGACCTTCTATTGGCTGTTGCGCGACGAGATACGGAATCGACCCACCGACCAGGACGACCAGGGCAACAGCGAGCTTCTTCATTCTCGTGATGAGCGTGCGACTCCCCCGCGCGGCGTCCACAGCGCCGCCGCCTGACGGACGGTCATCGCCTCCAGCACACGTCCCGCGTGCTTCGTCATCGCGTCGATCGTATCCAGCCATTCGGGGTCTTCCGGTCTATCGGCCCGCGCCGCGTCCGCATACAGCACGGCAATAACTGATCCACCAACCTGTACCGGCAACGCCAATGCATCCCGCGGACCATCGGCACGGGCGAATACGGGCAAGTGCGTAGAGTCACCATTTCTGTGCTGCTGCCCCGCGCCCGATCGAGCCGCCTGTCCAACCACATCCGGCTCAGCCGGATCGAACTCGGAGCCGACAATCGACTGGCTTGTTGGAAACCCCAGGGCGCGCCAGCCGCGCAGCTTTCCTCCGTTGACGAGGAATACGGCGCTGCGACCGGTTTCCTGACACGCTGACTGCGCGAGTTGCTCCAGGATGTCGCCCAGCGACGTCGCCTCATCGAGCGTGCGGAGCGCCGACGTCAGCCGCACGCTCTGGTCGAGCCTGTCTCGCAGGCTCTCGAGCTCCCGCGCTACCGACTCAGACTCGATGCGAATCTCGTCTCTCTCACTCTGCGCGCGCTCGATGGTTTCTCGGAGCCCGAGCCGGGTCGTCTCGGCCATCTCGTTGTTGCGCACGAAATCCTGGCGGCTCTGCTCCAGGTTCTGTTCGGCCCTTTCGAGGGCTAGCTTGCCCTGCTCGATCTCCTGCCGGTGCTCGTCGAGCGTTCGTCCAAGTGCCTGACGATCCGTCTCTAATTCGTCGCGACCACGACGTGTCGAATCGAGCTCGTCGCGCATCTCGGCAAGCATGCGTTCGAGCCCTCCGATCTCGGACGTCAGGTTTCTTTGCAGCTCGTCGCTCTGTCTTGTGAGAGCGTCGCTGCGTTGCGAGAGCTCTTCTCGCTCCCGTGCGAACTCTTCACGAGCGGCCGCGAGTTGCAGCTCCGACTCAGAGCGTATCGTGGCAGCCGTCTGCTCGGTCGCCTCGAGGAGCGCACGCTGATGTTCCTCAGAAACGGCTCGCAGAATGTCAGATGTCGATGCGCTCAGATCGGCTTCGATCTGTCCGCTGAGACTTACGCGGATACGGTCGAAGGCCGCACGAATGTGATCGTCGAGCGTCGATGACACGCTCTACCTGAAGACCTGGTTGAGTCTCGCTTCGCTGACGAAGCGCGCTTGCCGAACCTTCCACTGACCAGATCCAAGAACCCAGACCTGCGAAATCGGAGAGACGTGCGGTGAAGGCTGCGACACCGACTGCTCGGTCATGACAGCCGTCAGCACCGCCGTGTCGGCCGCAATCTGAACGCTCACGCGATCGAGCGCTCGCGTGACATCCGACAGGCCAGGCGGAAAGCGTTCGTCAGGGCGTCTCTCGTCGGCGAGCAACAGATTGTCAGTAGACAACGCGGCCATCGCGTTCCGGTCCTGACGATGGTAAGCGTCGAGCCACTGGCGCGCGATGGCGAGAACGAGTGTCGCTGGTGAAACGGCCACGGGCGCTGACGAGTTCGCGGGCGCACTCAACTGATTGACGATGCCCGGTGGAACTGCAGGCTGGTTTGACGCGATTGCATTTGTCGGGGGCGCTGCTGGTGTAGGCATCGGCGGTGCGGGCGGATTAGCTGTCGCGGCCGCGGATGCCGGCGCACTTGATGCCGGTGCCGGAGATGGTGCCGGCGCGGGAGCGGCCGATGCAATCGGCGGGGCCGTGCGCGCGCTTGGCGGCGGTGTCGGAAGTGGTTTCGCAGGCAGCGGCGCGGGGGCCGGTTCAACCTCTGGCTTCGCGGCCGCATCGAACTGGCGAGTCACAGCCTGGCCATCGCGGCCGAGCGGCTGTTTCTGACCGCCGTTCAGCGAGAACAGGAGCGCGCCGCCGTCTCCCGCTCGAAGGGAGATGCTCTTTTCAGCCGACACATCGATCTCCTGACCTGCGGAGATCGTGCGGCCGCCATCGGCTCGGCCGTCGATCGTTGTTCTCACCCAGACGTCGCGAACGGCTTCGGCCACGATCGACACACCAGAGACCGAGGAAGACGGCGCGGCTGGCGTGGCTGCTTTGTCGGCGGGATCAGGCGGCGGCGTTGGCGTTGCAGCCGCAACGGGCGCACCCGGCGCCGCGTTCTCTGATGCGACCGCAGGCGCACTCGCGCCCGGGTTTCGACTCGACAGCCACCAGAACGTAATGCCTGCAACGACGACACCGATAGCGACGAATGCGCCGACGAACGCGCTGATTCGTCTGCCTGATTGGACGGGGACCGAGTCGCTGGGAAACTGTGACGACAGCAGGACATTGGCGGCAGCCTCGCTCAACCGCGGTGCCTCGGTCGCCTGTGGGATCTCGTTCAGTTCCGATATCTCGAAATCCGGTATTTCATTCGACTCGCGAAACTCGGAGAGCAGCGAGATCTCCGGTTGCGGTGCCGGTTGCGGCGCCACCGGCCGCGGCAACGGCGTCGCGAACATCGATGGTGCAATCGTTGGCGCTGTAATCGGCGCAGGCGCAATGGGCGCAGCCGCGATTGACGGAGGCGCGACTGGCGAAGGCGCAATTGGCGCTGCCGTAATCTGCCGCATCTGAGGCACAGCCTGCAGAGGAAGCGCTTTCGCGTCCTCTGCGAGCGCGGTCATGTCCTCCTGCACTTCATTGAGGATCTCGTTGACCGCATCATCCGGCGCGAACGAGTCAACGGCGGCTGCCGGCAAGGCCGCCCGTGTCTCGTCTGGCGTAATCCCGGCCTTGTTCAGAAGCGTGGCTGGATCGGTCTTCGAGGTCGCCTCACCGAGTGCTGCCTGCACCTGTGCGGAGAGAACGAGCAGTTCCCTCCGGGCCTCCATGATGACTTTTCGAACGTCGCGCCTGGCCGCGGTGACGATTTCCATCGCCTCGCGTTCGGCCGACCCACGGACTTCGTCCCTCAATCTGGCGAGCTCGTCTGCCTGGGCAATCCAGGCGTCCCGCCTCAGTCGGTAACGCTCAATGAGATCTGGAACAGGCGTCGTTCCGGTCTGAGTTTGCGGTTGATCGGTCTGTCCCGCCATGAGCTACAAGTTCCCCCTAGGTCTGTCTCGTTCTGAGGCTTGTGGGTGATCCCGGTCATTGTGCGCCGACACATTACGAATGTCGAGCGTCGAAGTTGGGCCTTTCCCCAACCGTGCAACGGAGCCGCTTTTCTGTTGACCCTCCCCTCTGGCCAGCGTTATACACGGCTGCCAATACTGATCTATCACTTGCCAGCGCCGGCTCGTCAGCACTGGTCAGTGTGAAAGGGAGACCACTATGCACAGGACCTGGAGAGTGCTGGGAGCGCTCGCGTGGCTGTTGGCGATTCCGGCCGCAGCCTTCGCACAGTCGAGCATCACGGGAGTCGTTCGGGATACGTCTGGCGCCGTCCTTCCGGGAGTCACGGTTGAGGCCACAAGCGAGGTCTTGATCGAGAAAGTTCGGTCCG
>Ga0315912_10004548_pt1 | contig 13107 bp, 13 predicted proteins | sample VfabasoilMG_FD_204469 | JGI IMG/M metagenome (GOLD analysis project Ga0315912, IMG submission 204469) | Garden soil microbial communities collected in Santa Monica, California, United States - V. faba soil | ecosystem: Environmental > Terrestrial > Soil > Garden | place: USA: California... | reverse complement strand
ACAGCCGCGCGAGCGACTCGCACGGCGACGGTCAATTCGTGCTCGACCTCGGCAACGCCAAGCTCCTCGACCCGAGCCGTCACGCCGACGACTCGGGCAAGGTCACGATCGTTCACGAGCTGCCCGCCGACATCGGCCGGCGGCGCGACGCGCTGCCGCGCACCATCACGGCCACGGTCGCTCCCGACGGGGAGGCTTCGCTCAGCATCACCTCGAGCGCGCTCGAGGATCACACCGGAGTGCTCGAGCTCACTGCGCACGCGGACATCGACGACAGCCACGCTACGGCGCTCGAGGACGTGAGCGTGCTGAGCCGCTGGCGCTCGACCGGAGCTGGGCGCGCCGACGTCGGTATCGCCGGGGGCGACCTGCCCGCGGCGGGGCTTGCGGGTGTGACGGCGGTCGAATGCTGGGGCACCGACTTCGCCCGCGTCTTCTACAGCGATTCGGCCGGCATCAACCCGACCGAGGGGGACGCTTCGGAGTGCGCCTACGAGGCGGCACCGCACTGAGCCGATCCCTTTTGTTGGGCCGGCCTTGCGTCGAAGCCAGCTGAGAGGTACGCGGGAACGGTCGTGTACCTCCGTCCCCCCAGCTTTTTGCACCGGCTCGTCGGGCCGTTGCTGCTCGGGGGGCTCCTGATCGGGCGGGCGGCGCACGCCCAGCCGAGCGAGGCCGATCGGGCGAGCGCTCGTTCCCTGGCGTCCGAGGGTTACGATGCGCTCGAACGGAAAGACTACGCCACGGCGGTGGACCGCTTTCGCCACGCCGATGCGCTGGTGCACGCACCGACGATCAGCGTCGATCTCGCCCGCGCCCTGGTCGGCCAGGGGAAGCTCGTCGAGGCGGCCGAGCGCTATCAGCTCGTGATTCGCGAGGGCCTACCGAAGGGTGCCTCCGCTTCGTGGAAGCAGGCGCTCGACGACGCGCAGAAGGAATCGGCCGCGCTCGAGCCGCGCCTTTCGTGGGTGGTCATTCACGTCATGGGGCCGCTCGATCCGGAGGTGACCATCGACGGGGTCCGGGTGCCGGAGGGTGCCATCGGAGCTCGGCGCGCCGCCGACCCCGGTCTGTGCGACGTCCGCGCGACGGCGCCTGGGTTCGAGCCGACCTCCGAGCAAGTCACGCTCCGCGAAGGCGAGGAGCAGGTGATCACGCTCGTCCTGAAGAAGTCACCGCCGGGACCCAAGCCCGAGGTCGAGTCCGAGCAGCAGCCCGTCGCGCCAACCGTCAAGACAGAGGAGCCCTCCCGCTTGCCCGCCTGGATCGCCTTCGGCGTGGGCGGGGCCGGCCTGGTCGTCGGCAGCGTGACGGGTGTGCTCGCGCTCCAGGCTCACTCCGACCTCGAAGCGCAATGTCCGACGGGCAAGTGCTACCCGGCACCGGAGGACGAGCACGAGGTTCGCTCCGACCTCAGCCGCTACCACACCTTCGGCACGATCTCGGGCATCGGCTTCGTCGTCGCCATTGCGGGTGCCGCGACCGGCACGGTGCTGCTCGTCACCGGTTCACACTCCGAGCCTGCGCCGCGGAAAGCCGCATTGTGGCCGGTGATCGGCCCGACCGAGCTCGGGGTCGCGGGAAGGTTCTGAGGCTGCTTGGCTCCGCGGAGCGTGGGGCGGCTGCTCGGCGCCTGGGTGGCGGTCAGCTCGCTCGGGTGCCAGGTCGTGCTCGGAGATTTCGAGATCGAGGAACCGGCCCCGGCTCCGCTCGGGCTCGGGACGACGTGCGAGCCGAGCGCACTGCGCTGCAACGGTCCGGACCTCGAGCAGTGCGCGGCAGATCGACGCGGCTGGGAGCCGCTTCTGCGCTGCGAGACGGCGGGGCAATGCGACGCGACCGCCGGGGCATGCCGGAGCTGTAGGCCGGGCGAAGCCGCCTGCAACGGCAGCTCGCGCCAGGTTTGCAACGCCCTCGGTGAGCTCGAGACCGTCGAGGACTGCCAGACTCCGGCCCTCTGCCGACTCGCCGGCGACCGCTCGACGGCATCGTGCGCCCCCGCCACGTGCAACGAGGGCGAATTCAGCTGCGACGTGAACCGGCTGCTCGCCTGCGGGCCGGGGCGCGATCACTGGGACCTCGTCGCGCGCTGCGACTCGGGGCCGCTGTGCGACGCCACGCAAGCTGCCGATCAGGCAGCCCACGGCATCCCGCCGACGTGCCTCGTGCCGCTGTGCTTGCCAGGCTCGTTCGCGTGCGAGGGCGCGACCCTCCTGCGATGCGGCGCCGATCTGAATGCCTGGGTGCCGGTCGGCCCCTGCGCCGACGCAGCGAGCTGCAACCCGCGTGACGGGACCTGCACGCCCGCCGCCGACGGCACGACCGCCTGCAGCGGGCGCGACCTCGTGCGGAAGAACGCCGACGGGTTCCAGAAGATCGCCAGCTGCGCGGCTCCGCTCCTGTGCGAGCCCGAAGTCGGTGCGTGCCGAACGTCCACCTGCGGCGCGCCCGGCACCAGGCGCTGCAGCTTCATCGACGACGTCCTGCCGGCGCTCGAGGAGTGTGCGGCGGACGGCAACTGGATCGTGCGGGGGGCGTGCGACCACCGAGCCTTGTGCGACGCGGCAGCTGGCCGTTGTTTTCCGAAGGCCTGTGATCCCGACGCGGTGCGGTGCGTGGGCCCGGCGCATCAGACTTGCAGCGCGGATCTCACCCACTGGGAGACCGACCGGACCTGCGCGGAGGGCGAGGCTTGCACGGTGGGCGGCTGCGAGCCCGACGCCTGCACACCCAACGCGGTCCGCTGTGTCGCGGAGAGCGCGCAGATCTGCAACGCCGCCGGTCACTGGGAACCGAAGCTCCACTGCGCCACCGAAAAGCTCTGTGTCCAGAGCGACGCCAGCTGTGACCCGCCGATGTGCGGCGGATCGCTCGGAGACTACACCTGCTCGCCCCAGGGCGACACGCTGCTCATCTGCGATCCGAGTCGAACCGTGTGGAACAGCTTTCGGCCGTGCACCGCCCCGACGCCGGTGTGCAACGCGGACAGCCCCGTCGGCGGAGGGCTCCCCGTGTGCAACGCCTGTGAGCCTCTCGCGTACGCGTGCAGCGGCAAGGCGCTCACGCGCTGCCTGGCGGACGGGCTGTCGAGCCCCACGATCGCGGATTGCCCTGGCGGCTGCTCCGTCAGCTCGGGCGTGCCGAGCTGTCTCTAGCCGGTTTCTCGCCGCTGCGCGCCGAGACCGGGTGGGTGGATGAAGAAGCCGAGCCCGAGGAGCAGCCACCCGAGCGTCACGTACACGTCGGCGACGTTGAAGATGGGCCAGTGGTGGACGTGAACGAAGTCCACCACGTAGCCGCGGGCGACCCGGTCGAGGTAGTTCCCGAGCGCGCCCGCCGTGATCAGCACGAGAGCGAAACGCCGGAGCCCCGGCTCGCTGCGCGCGCGGAGCAACAGCAGGCCGAGCCCGACGATCGCCAGCGCACCCACCACGAGAAGCCCCGGCCCGCGGATGGTTTCTGGAACCCAGCGCAACAGGTTGAACGCGATGTCCGTGTTTTCCGCGTACCGGAGATCCACCACCCCGCGGATCAGCTCATGGGTGGCGCCGGCATCGAGCTCTCCCTTCGCGACACCCTTCGTCGCGTGATCGCAGCCGACCAGGAAAAGCAGGGACGCGAAAATGGCAAGGTGCGGGCTGAACTTACCCATGGCGACTCCGTGAGTTCTCTCCAGCCCTCTCGAACGCACGAGCTCGGCGAGCCATTCCTGCGTGAGCAGTGGCAACGCGTTGGGCCGCGGGAGCCGGCACCCCGCCGTCGCGCTCAGATGCCGTAGTCGCGCTTGACGATCTTGCGCGGCGTTCTCGGGGCCCTGCGCGAGCTTGGCGGTGAGGAGGATTCCTTCGCCGTCGAGCTCGGCGGTGGGCTCGCGGCCTCCGTCGCGGTGACCGTGGGCGCCGGCCCGACGACCTCCACCGCGGGACGTGGCACCGGTTCCGCAGCGGGCGTCGCCGCAACGACCGGGGAGGCAGGCGGCGGAGCGCTCGCCTCGGGCGGTGTCTCGCGCGTCGCGAAGGTGAGCGCGCCGCCGACGAGGAGCCCGAACGCCACCGCTCCGCCGACCAGCACCTTGCGCGGGACGTTGCGCAGGGCGGCGCGCCAGTGCCTGGGGTTGCGGATCAGGGCCGTGGCAATGCTGGCGCGCGGCACGGACGAATGCCGGGTGCGCGAGAACGGGGCGTCCGTCTCCCGCAGATCTTCGACCAGCGGCTCGCCGGTGCCCTCGATCATCAAGCTCGTGCGCGGAGAGAGGCTCGGGACCGCGATGTTGATGGGCTGCTCGAGCGCAACGCCCAGGGCGTCGGCGAACTCACGTGCGCTCTGGTAGCGCTCTTCGCGATCGCGCTTGGCTGCCCGCTCCCACCACGCGTCGAACGCCTCCGAGATGCCCGGGCGCACGAGGCTCGGCTTCGGGAGGTCTTCGTAAAGGATGAGCCCCATGAGCTCGCCGAGCGCCTCGCTCTCGAACGGCGGGCGACCCGTCATGCACTGGAACACGATCACGGCGAGCGACCACAGATCCGAGCGATGATCGGTCGGCTTGCCGCGCGCCTGTTCGGGGCTCACGTAGAACGGCGTTCCGAGAAACGAGCCGGTTTTCGTGGTCTTGTCCCGCAGGGAATAGGCGTCGTGCTTGGCGATGCCGAAGTCCACGACCTTCGCGACCTCGCCGTCGTCGCCCTGCACGAGAAACACGTTCTCGGGCTTGAGGTCGCGGTGCACGATGCCGAACGCGTGCGCACGAGCGAGCGCGCGCGCGACGTGCGCCGCGATGCGATACGTGCTGGCAGCATCGATCACGGTGTGGCGGTCGAGCCGGGTACCGAGATCCTCGCCCTGGAGGTACTCCATGGCGATGAAAGGCGTGCCTTCCCACTCGCCGTGCTCGAACACGTCGACCACGTGGGACCCGCGCAGCTGCGCCGCGACCTTCGCCTCGCGGGCGAAGCGAACCCGGACCTCGTCGCTCTGCGCCTTGTCGTCGTCGATCAGCTTGAGCGCACACTGCGAATCGAGCAGCAGATCGTCCGCCAGCCACACCGTCCCCATGCCGCCGACGCCGAGCGGCCGCACGAGCCGGTAGCGAGCGGACACGACGACGCCGGGCGCGCGCGCGATCACGCCAAGCCCCCGCCACTCCGTGCCGCGCGCTTCTCGCTTGCGGCCGAAGCTCTAAGAATGTGGTCAGGTGTGCTCATGTAGGCCACCCAGCGTTATGTACCTACCTCAATCTCCCCAGTTTTTCAATAGGCATTGGGTCAGGGAGCGCGCGATCTATCCCGCGAGGTCAGCGTCTTTGCTCGTCCGTTGACCTCACCGCCGGTCCCGGGGAAGAGTCCCGGGATGGCCCGGTCTGGGGTGTTGCTTACGTCGCATGGAACCGTTCAGGAACTCTTCGAGCTCCCCGAGTTTCTCGCGCGGATCCGCGGCGGTCGCGCCGTTTCTCCCGAGCTTCTCGCCGAGACCGAGCGGCGCTACGCGCTCATCGGCAGCTCGCCGCTGCTCCGAACGACGCAGGAACAGGCCGCACTCGTCGAGCGGCGCCTCGGGATCCCCGTGCTCGTGGGGATGCGACTCTCCGAGCCGACGCTCGAGGAGGCGCTCGGTCGCGCGGAGGAGCTCGGCCTCGAGCGCCTCGCCCTGGTGCCGCTCGCGCCGTACAGCGTGCACGTCTACGTTGCTGCGGCAGAGGAGGCGCGGAAACGGCGCCTCGAGCAGGGTGGCGCCGCTCCGGTTCTGGTCCCGGCGCCGGCGTGGGGAACGCACCCCGAGCTGGTCCGGGCGCACGCGGACGCGATTCGCGCCAGGCTGGAACCGGGGGCGCGGCTCCTGTTCACCGCTCACAGCCTGCCCCTGGTGGCGCTGAAGGCGGGCGACCCCTACGAGCGCCTCGTGCGCGAAAGCGCGGCCGAGATCGGCAAGGCGCTCGGGCAAGCCTACGAGCTCGCGTTTCAAAGCGTGGGCGCCGACGGCGGCGAGTGGCTCGGCCCGAGCCTGCGCCAGTCGCTCGAGCAAGCCAAGACGGACGGGGTGAGCCGCGTGGTGCTCGCGCCGATCGGGTTTCTGACCGAGCACGTCGAGACCCTGTACGACCTCGACGTGGAGGCGCGCGGATGGTGCCGAGAGCTCGGTCTCGAGCTCGTGCGCGTCCCGGCGCTCGGGACCGCGCCCGGATTGATCGATGCGCTCGTGGCGCTCGCCAAAGCGGGCCTCGCGTGAAAAGGAGGGGGCTCGGCGTCGCGTTTGGCTTCGCGCTCGGCGCGTTGCTGCTCGTGACGAGCTGCTCGTGGTTCAAGGGGCCGGTCAACGCGAGCCCTTCGCTCCGCTGGTGGCTGTTCTCGAACTTCGGCGCCGGACGCCTCTGCCCCGAGATGCTCAGCCGCTCGGCGGCGCTCAGGCTCGCGCCGTCCCCGAACGTGCTCGGTCGTCTGTTCCCGGCAAGCTGCCAGACGACCGTCAACGACGCGAGCCAGACCGTGACGCTCGCCTTCTCCGGGAGCGGCTTCGCGTGGACGCCGGTCGCCGGGCGCGTGGCGTTCACCGTGCTCGCGAGCGTCGAATACAAGATGGATTTCTACATGGCGGACGACGCCGTCTACATCTATGCGCGTCCCGCCCGCACGCTGCTCGGTCCCGATTTTCAGGTCACTTCCATCGAGAACCGGCTGGCCAACTGGGCCGCGCAGGGCCCCGCCGGCTACCTCGTGAACACGTTCGGCAGTCAGATCGTCTCGGGCGAGCTCGCCTCGGGCTTCACGGTCGTGCACGCGGACGAAGGCGATGCGTTCACGCTCGGCCAGCTCGCACCGCCCGCGAAGCCCCCGCGCCCGTTCGATACGTCGGAGGAGCACTACGCGATCGTGAACGAAACGACCGAGGTGCACGCCGACCAGATCGATCTCCTGGGTCCGCTCACCGTCGCGGCCAACGAGCAGGCGCTCTTCGTGCAGATGGCGCTTTCGGGCCCAGCCGTCGACGTGCTCCTGCTGCGGCGCGGCACGGGGGATCTCTGGCGCCAGGGCCTGCAGAACGGCGCCGCGCTCGGCCCGCCCCCGGAGCCGCCGCTCGTGGCTTTCACGCTCGGGCCCGGCGCGATCCGCCAGCGGTTCCCGTTGCCGCAGGGCCAGTACTACCTCGCGCTCGACAACAGCGCGCGCGTCGGAGCCACGAACCCGCCGTTCAGTCCGCTCGGCGTGCTCGGGCAAAACACGGCCGTCGTGTCGTGCGCCGTCGAGCTCGGCGACGCGGACGACGACTAGCGGACGGCCCGCGCCGGGCTCGGCGGTCGGGTCAGAGCTTGACGGCGCGGCTCAGCAGGAAACCCTGCAGGAGATGGTTGTCCTCGAAGTAGAGGCCGATCAGCGCTTCGAGCTCGCGCCGGAACGAGGCGAGCTTCTCCGGCTCGCCCGCGAGCCGCTCCACGAGCTTCTCGATCGGGCCCACGTTTTTCTCGAAGAACAGGCGCTGGTGTTGCGGGCTCAGCGCCTGAAAGCGCATGACATCTCGGTCGAAGGTGATGTCACGCACCTTGTCGCCGAGCCGCTCGCGCACGACCTTCGGATCGCCCCACTGCGAGGGCGGGGAGACGCCGGGCGGCGGCGGCCCCAGGTATTTCCCGACGAGCGAGAACATCGCGCCCGCGTAGAGCTCCGGCGGCCACGTGGAAAATGCGAGCGTCCCACCCGGTTTCAGCACGCGCAGCATCTCGGCGATGGTCACGTCGGGACGCGGCGCGAACATGTGCCCGAACTGACTCACGACCACGTCGAACTGGCCGTCGGCGTAGGGCAACGCTTCCACGTCGGCCTCGCGGAACTCGACCTCGAGCTGCATCAGCGCCGCGTGCTCGGCTGCACGCGCGACGAGCGCGGGGGTTAGGTCAGAGGCCTTCACGCGGGCGCCGAGCCGCGCGGCGGTGAGAGCGACCACGCCCGTCCCGCAGGCGACGTCCAGCACGTCTTGCCCGGCCTTGATCCCGGCGAACTTCACCAGCCGGGGCGCGACGGACGCCGTGATCATCTCGGTCGGGGCAAAACTCGACCAACCGGCCTTTGCATTCTCTTTGAATTGGGCAATCGGATCCATCGCGCTCACCTCTAATCAAGGACGCTACAGCGTCGTTTCGTCGCTGACAAACCGCTCCAGTTGCAGGGGTACTACGGGCGAGGCGACGGACGGTTACGAACCGGCGACGGTCGACGTCCCGACTATTGCGGGGGCTTGGAGCCGTACCCTCGCGTCCAGATCCCCGCGAGGCGTCCGCTGTCGAAGTCCGCGACGTGAAGGAATCGATTGCGGCCAAAGTCGTACACCCACATCACGATCACGATTTCGACCTCTCGGGGCGCGAGCACGGAGCAGTCCTTGTGGCCGGAGCCGGGAGGGCACGGTGCTGGCACGGGTACGAGCGAGGTGACCTTGGTCTTCCGCTCACGAATGCGATCCGGCGGACCGCACTTCTTCGCGACCAGCTCCATCGTGTCGCCCACCTCGGCGAAATCGTTGCCACAGCGCATCGTGCGGTCGGCCCGGGCCGGCCCTGCCACCAGTAGGACCCCCGCCGCCGCCATCGACGTCCGACCGAAACGCACCTCAGCAGGCTAGCAGGCGGCGCGCGCAGGCGCGACTAGGGGGCCGGGACCGCAGCAGTACGCGGACCCGACATGGTGGCGTGACTACCGGTCACGCGGCGTCGGTGGGACCAGTGTCGGCTACTCGTACTTCACGATGCTCGTCGCCGGGGTCGGAAGCAGGCGCTCGCGCCCGCCGAGACTACAGAGCTCGATCACGAAGGCGTAGGCGATGACGAACGCGCCTTGCCGGTGGACGAGCTCGCCGGCGGCGGCGGCGGTGCCGCCCGTTGCCAGCAGATCGTCGACGACGAGGACGGCGGCGCCGTCCTTCAAGGAATCGCGGTGCATCTCGAGCTCCGCCTCGCCGTATTCGAGCGAGTAGGAGACCTTGTCGGTGCGGTGGGGGAGCTTGCCGGGCTTGCGCACGGGGACGAAGCTCGCGTTGAGGCGGGCGGCGAGGGCGCCGCCGAAGATGAAGCCGCGGGACTCGACGCCCACGACCGCGTCGACGCGCTCGCCCACGAAATGGTGCGCGATGGCGTCGAGCACGATGTGGAACGCCTTGGGATCGGCGATGAGCGGCGTGATGTCCTTGAAGAGCACGCCGGGCTGCGGGAAATCCGGGATCTCGCGGATCAGGCCGCGCACGTAGCGCAGGGGGTCGAGCTCCGGCAGCGTCGTGCGCGGCACCGGGCGCGGCGCGGGCGCGGACTTCTTCATGTCGACGCCACGCGGCGTCGGGAGTGGCCGAGCGAGCACGGGCTTCTGCGGCTTCGCGAACGATCCCTTGCGTGCGGCCATGATGCTTCCTAATGCCCGGCCCGGAGCGCGGCGGCAAGCGCTTCGACGAGCTCACTGCCCCCGCGGTCGGACAGGTCGAGCACGAGCGGCGTGAGCCCGACGGCGCCTTCGTCGAACGCTTCCGTGTCGGAGCCGGGGATCGGGTGATGATCGGCGCCGGGACCGCCGATCCAGAGGTACTCGCCGCCGCGCGGGTCGCGACGGAACTCGACCTCGTCGCGGTAGATGCGACGGCCGAGCCGCGTCGCGCGCAGCGGCCAGTCGCGACCGGTCGGCACGTTGACGTTCACGAGCGCGGCGCCCGGCGCAAGCGTTGCGAGGGCGAGCGTGAGCCGCGCGCCGAGCTCCGCGGCGGCACCCAGATCGGCATCGCGCGCCGCCGACACGGCGAGTGACGGGATGCCCTTGAGCGCACCCTCGCGCGCCGCGGCGACCGTGCCGCTGTAGAACACGTCGTCCCCGAGGTTCACGCCGTGGTTGACGCCCGAGACGATCACGTCGGGACGGCGCGGCAAGACGCGCTCGGCGCCGTGCAGCGCGACGTACACGCAGTCGGCCGGGGTGCCGTCGACCGAGAAAACGCCCTCACCGTGCGTGTAGAGCCGGAGCGGCCGGTGCAGGCTGAGGGCGTGGCTGGCGGCGCTCTGCTCGACCTCCGGAGCGCACACGACCACATCGGCATGGGGGCGCAGCGCCTCCCCCAGCAGGCGAAGCCCCCGGGCTCGGTAGCCGTCGTCGTTGGCCAAAAGGACGAGCGGCCTGCTCAACGAGTTGCCCAGCTACTTTCCGAGCACGGCTCCGAGCTCACCGCTCTCGTGCAGGCTCGTGACGATGTCGCAGCCGCCGACGAGCTTTCCGCCGACGTAGAGCTGCGGAAACGTGGGCCAGTTCGAGTACTCCTTCAGACCCATCCGCAGGTCCTGGTCCGTGAGGATGTTCACGTCGCGGTACTCGACGCCCTGCTCCTTCAGGATCCCGGCCACCTTGGCGGAGAAGCCGCACTGCGGGAAATTCCTGGTGCCTTTCATGAACAGCACGACGGGGCTGCCCTCGACCGTGCTCTTGATGCGTTCGCGAAGCGTGTCGTCCATATTTTCTACCTCGGTTGAGCTTTCGCCCAGGCTTCGGGCGTGTACGTCTTCAGGGCCAGCGCGTGGATGGGGCCGTTCATCGCGTCGCCCAGGGCGCGATAGACGAGCTGATGTTGCTCGATCAGCGATTTTCCTGCGAAAGCGCTCGACACGATGCGCGCCTGGTAGTGGTCGCGCGTGCCCGTGAGATCCACGAGCTCGATGTCGGAGCTGGGGAACGCCGCGCTGAGGAGTGATTTGACCTGGTCGGGTTCGAGCATGCGTTTATCCCACACGCATTTGGCGCACGATATCCGCCCTGTCAACGCCCGCCCCGACACCTGCCGCGAAGGCCGGTTCTCGTCTATCATTGGCGCTCGGTGACAGCCGCCCCTCCCAAGCCCCCGCCGCGGCGACCGCCTCCACCTGCTCCCGCCGCGCGCCCGCCAGGACCCGGTGGCCGGCCGCTGCCGCCGCCGAAACCGGCCGCGGCCCCCGGTCCGCCGCCCGCGCCGCTCAGCACGGACCAGAAGGAATCCCTCACGCTCCAGGCGCTCGGCTTGCTCCAGGAGCAGGTCCAGGCGCGCATCGTTCACTACAAGGGGGAGATGGAGACCAACGCGGAGCTCGACGCGATCACGGCCCAGGTGGTCGCTCAGCTCCACGCGATGCAGGCGGCCGCGGCCGACGGCCCGGGTGGGCGCCAGACCCCGGAAGACATGGAGTCGCAGCACGTGAGCTCCATGTCGCTGTTGCTCCACAAGGTGTTCTCGTCCGAATCGCAATTCACGACGCGGATCTTGAAGCCACTCGGGCGCCGTGTGGCGAAGCTCTTCTTCGAGAGCGAGCTGCACGAAAAGAGCAAGGGCGACAAGGAGAAGACGATCTTCCACGCCGAGCAGGGCGTCTACTACGTGCTCGGTCGCTACAAGAACCGCTTGCGCGCCGAGCTCGAGGGCTTCGAGTACTTCGACGCGGAGGTGAAGCGCGGAAGCCTCGACCTGCTCGCCAAGATCGAGCGCGATTTGCAGGTGGCTTTCCTTTCGCGCCGCTCTCCCGAGCTCAACCAGGTGATCACCATCTACGCGGGGGTCGTCTCCGAGTTCATGCGCGACTACCTGCCGCCCCGGGTCGAAGCGATGGCGCGGAACACGGTGCGCGCCGCCGAGACGGCGCGTCGTCCGAGCAGCGTCGGTCACAAGATCCTGGCCGATGCTTTTCCTGCGTTCCGCGAGCAGTGGGAGCGAATTTTCGTGGAGCAGATGGTCAACTTCTGCGGTGACGAGCTCGGCCGACGCCTCACCGAAGCGGGCAGCGACTACCGCGAGGAGACGATCCGCTTCTTCTCCGATCCGCACGTGTACAGCGAGAGCGCGGCGGTCGTGTGCAACGAGCTCTACGATTTCTTCTGCCTCGAAGGCTTTTTGGACCTGCCCGTAAACTGGCGTGTGACAAGGGCTACTGCCGAAGAGAATTGAGGTGAGGGCGGGAGGGGAGTAGACTTCGCGATCATGCGAAGTCTTGAGCTTGGGCTGCTCTTGGGGTTCGGTGGTGGGCTTGCGGTCGCCCTCGGGGCCTGCAGCTCCGGGGCGTCGCACGGCGCCGGAACGCTCGGCGGCACCGGCGCGCAAGCGGCCATGCCCGGCGAGGGCGGCAGCTCCACGAGCGGCGGAAAGGGCGGGAAGAGCTCGGGCGGCTCGTCGGCCGCGGCGACATCCGGTGGCGAGGGCAACGAGGCCGGAGCGAACGGCAATGCGGGCGATACGGGAAGCGCCGGCAGCAGCGCGGCGGGCGGCTCGGGCGGCAGCTCGAACCTTCCGGCGGGTCAAGGCGTCGGCGAAGACTGCGCGGGAAACCAGCGTTGCCGGATGGGGCTCAGCTGCCTCGACGGCACGTGCTCGCCGAGTGGGTCGACGGGAGCGGGGCTGTCTTGCGTGATCGAGGGCGAGTGCGAGGCGGGGCTCCAGTGCGTCGCGGGTCGGTGCACGCCGGAGGGCGAGGGAGCCGAAGGCGACGACTGCCTGCTCGACTCCCAGTGTCAGGCGGGCTTGCGTTGCGCGTTCTCGGGGCTGTCCGCGACGTGCTCTCCCCAGGGCGACGTCGACGTGGGTGGGTCGTGCGAGACGAGCTCGAGCTGCTTTCAGGGCCTCGCGTGCGTCGAAGGCGCCTGCGCCCCGCAGCCGCCCGGCATTCCGGTCTTTGCCGGCGTCGAGTGCGACGCGCCCGTGCAGAGCGGCGTGAAGGCGTATTTCGAGGTGCCGGACGCGAAGGACGCGGACGAGGGCGACTTCTTCCGGCTCCCGTTCCCGAACGACCTCCGGCGCTCGAGCAAGGGGCTCGATCTTTCCGGCTTTCCGACGCCGGGTGCCGGCATCCTCGGGGTCGACGCGGTCAAGCTCTACCTGGACGCGCTCGAGGCGAACGACGACGGCTGGGGTGCCTACCCGACTGTCTTCTTCCGGTTCTCGGGCCCGCTCGACTCGGCGACGGTCAGCAACGTCGAGTCGGGCGCGCCGCTCGCCTGGATCGACGTGACGCCCGGCGTGACGAATCCGTGGGCGTCGGTGGGACTCTCGTGGTTCTACTCGAGCGGGGCGAACCAGTACATCTGCGACAACTGGATCGGTGCGCGGCGGCCGCGGGGCATGCCGCTCACGCCG
>Ga0315912_10004547_pt1 | contig 13107 bp, 13 predicted proteins | sample VfabasoilMG_FD_204469 | JGI IMG/M metagenome (GOLD analysis project Ga0315912, IMG submission 204469) | Garden soil microbial communities collected in Santa Monica, California, United States - V. faba soil | ecosystem: Environmental > Terrestrial > Soil > Garden | place: USA: California... | reverse complement strand
GTTCCCGATCCCACCGACGTGCGCGCGCGATTCTGGCTGGCGCGGGCGGAGTGCGGCGCTCTCGTCGGCGCCGTTCGCATACGCCCCGTATGCGATGTCTTTCCGCATGAAGAGCTCTTTCGTCACCATCTCACCCGCCGAGAAGTGACCGCGCTCCGGCCATGGATGGGCACGCTCAATTCGCTGATGGTCGATCGCGAATGGCGCGGGCGGCGCTACGCCAGCCCGAATGGCGACAGAGGGACCATCGCGTGCATGTTGTTGCGAACGAGCCTGCGCGCCAGCGCAGAAAGCGGACTACGTGCGCTCGTCGCCACGGCACAGACGCGGATCTCTGCTCGTGCGCTGATGAGGGCAGGGTTCCGCGTGATCGATCCTCCGGTGAGCACCTGCTTGCACGCCAGCTTCCGGATGTGCAACGTCGGGATCGTGCTCACGCCAGACGATCCCTGCGCGTTTGCGCTATCGAATTACTTCGACGACCGCCAACGCGAGCTCCTGGGCCCATCAGGCCGCTTACCCTTTGACTTTTGACCTCGAGCGCAGCGAAGCTGTGCGCCGAGGTGAACGATGTCGAGAGTCACAGTCGGCGTCTGCCTGCTCGTGCTCGCGTGGTTTTCCAGCCCGGCACTCGCCCATCACTCATTCGGCGCCGAGTTCGACGCGAACAAACCGATCACGCTGAAGGGCGTCGTCACGAAGGTCGAGTGGACCAACCCGCATAGCCATTTCTCGCTCGAGGTCAAGGACGACAAGGGGCGCACGGCGACGTGGGTGCTCACCGGCTACACGGTCAACGCGCTCTATCGCACGGGATGGAAGAAGGACGTGACGATGAAGATCGGCGATACGGTGACGATCTTCGGATGGCGCGCGAGAGACGGCAGCAACTCCGCGCACGCACGCGAGGTCACGTTCGCCGACGGCAAGAAGCTGTTCTACGGACCGCCTGCCGGCACCGGAGAAGGCGGGAACACTCCTGCGGTGAAAGTGCCATGAGTCGCGCACTGCTCACAGCAATCGTTGCGACAGCGCTCTGCACGGCGTGCAGCTCTACGCCGCCCAGCTTGAATCAGGAAACGAAACCGGCTGCATCGAACGGCGTGCCGCGCACCGCAGACGGTAAGCCTGATCTGACCGGTGTCTGGCAGGGTGGCAACGGCCGGCGCGGAACGTGGGAAGACGCCAACTCGGGGCTCGGTGTTGGAGGTACCGGTGTCGATCCGGCCGCGCCAGCCAATCCTGCTTCGCAACAGGTGATCACCGAACCGGCTCCGTACAAACCGGAGGCTGCCGCGCGCGTGCTCGAATCGTTCAACAAGCGCGGCATCGACGATCCCGCGGGTCTCTGTCTGCCACTTGGTGTGCCGCGACTCGCGCTCGTTGGGCTCTTCCCGATTCAGATCGTGCAGACACCGACGCAGGTCGTGATCCTTCACGAGTACATGAGCGTGTTCCGCGTGATTCCGCTGAACGCCGAGCATCGCACCGATGTCGCACCGACGTACATGGGCGACTCAGTTGGCCGTTGGGAGGGCGATACGCTCGTCGTGGATGTCGCGAACTTCAACGACAAAGGCTGGCTCACCGGAACGGGAACGTTTCACACGGACGCGCTACACGTCACCGAGCGCTACACGCGTATCGACAAGGATCAGATCGATTACGTCATCACGATGGAGGACCCGAACGTGCTGACGAAGCCGTGGACGGTCAAGACGACGTTGATGCTGCGGGAAGGGACGCATCTCCAGGAATACGTGTGCGCCGAGAACAACGTCGAGACAGCACACTACGAGAAGATCCTGAAGGAGGGCGTTCCCTTCCGCCGGTGATCAACTAGTTCTTGTCTTTCTTGTCCGGGGTCACCGCGCCCGCAACTCCAAGACCGACTTTCTTGGCACCGCTGGCCGTGGCCGTTGCGCCCTTTTCCGCAGCCTTGCCGGTGGTCTTGGCCACGGCGGCGGTTTCCTTGCCGGTTGCTTTTGCGCCCTTCTCTGTTGCCTTGGCGGTCGTCTTCGCCGCGTCACCCACTGGGCTGTCCGCGACGTTCTTCGCACCCTTCTCGGTGGCCTTGCCCGTCGCCTTCGCGGCATCCGCGGTCGCGTTGCCCGTCGCCTTCGCGGCACTCGCAGTCGCATTGCCCGTAGCCTTTGCCGCGTCCGCAGTCGCGTTGCCCGTTGCTTTGGCCGCGCTCTCTGTTGCCTTGCCTGTGGTCTTCGCCGCACTGCTGACGGCGCTACCAGTCTTCTTGGCTGCGTCCTTTGTGGCTTCGCCTGCTCCCTGCGCCTGGATTCCGGCGGTGGCAAAGGCGAGCACCGTGAGAACGGAAGCAAACCGAGTCCATGCGTTCATGACAATCTCCTGTTGAACTGCTCAGATGTAAGCCACAGATAGCACCATTCCCTGGCGAACGCCATCCGTAAACCGTGCAAGCTCGGCCTGGGCAATCAGCCCCTAATTGTTCACTTCTTCGAGCGTTTTGCCTGTGGTGCTCGGCGCAAAAAGCGCGACGTCGATCATCACAATCCACAGCGCGGTCGCCACGACCACGAACATCGGACCCGCACCCCACTGCGCGAGCACGGGCAGCAGGACGAACGGCATCGCCGCGCTCGATAGCCGGCTCAGCCCGTAGCACAGGCCGGCCGCTGTCGCCCTGACGGAGGTCGGAAAGATCTCCACCTGAAAGATGTGAAGGCCGTTCGAGAACACGTTGCTCACGGCGGTGTACAAGAATCCGAGGGTGACGATGGCCATGGACGAAGTGGAGTAGCCCATGGCAATGCCCAGCACGCTCATGAAGAAGGCGGAGCTGACGATCAACCAGCGACGATCGACGCGCTCGATGATCGGAAGCGACAACGCGGAGCCGACCGGGTAGCCGATAAATGTGATCGTCGTGAATGTCAGCGACGTCACGATCGAATAGCCCTTCGACGCGAGCACCAGCGGCACAAGCGTGCCGAAGCCGTAGTAGCCGATCGTCTGAAACACGTGAAAGACGCCGAGCATAATCGCCCGCGATCGGTACTCCCCGCTGAACAGCACCGAGATTCCCGCTCGCTTCGAGACGACGGCTGGTGATCTCACGGACGGTGGAGGCAGAGCGCTGCCTGCTTCCCGCTCCATGCGCTCGACGATCGCTTCGGCTTCATCGATTCGTCCAACGGATTCGAGCCATCGCGGCGACTCTGGCAGTCGCATTCGAACGAACCACACGATGACTGCGCCGAGCGATCCGGTGACGAACAGCCATCGCCATCCATCGATGCCGAATGGTGTCAACGGGACGAGAATCCGCCCGAGCAGCCCTGCCGCCGGCACGCCGATGAACCCAAGCGTGTAGGCCCACGCGGTGTAGCGACCTCTGAGGCGAGCCGGCAGCAACTCGCTCAAGTACGCGTCGACCAGCGTCAACTCCGCGCCGATTCCGATCCCCGCCAGAAACCTCGACGCGATCAGCGTGGTCGCGTTCGTACTGAACGCACCGACGAGCGTGAAGGCCGAGTAGATCCCCAGGTTCAGCAAAAACGCCGTGCGGCGGCCGGCACGATCGGCGAACCGGCCGAGCACGGTCGCCCCGATGAACATCCCGACGAACGCCGAGCTCAGCGCGAGCGGCAGCAGCAGCCGATCGAGCCCGAACTCCCGCGTCAGCACGGTCCCGAGAACACCGGCGAGAAAGATGTCGAAGAGATCGAAGAACGAGCCGATTCCGGCGATGATGGTCGCCTGGACGTGCGTTCGCGTCGGCGGCAGCCGATTCAGCCGCGCGGCGATTGACGTACCTGAGGGAACCGTCACTGCGGGCGCAGGATACTCTCTGTGTCGTCAGGAGGACGAGATGAAATCGAAGACCGTCCGCCCGTTTCTCACGCTGGTCGTGCTCGCCGCGCTCGCGCCGATCCTGCTCTCCGCGCAGCAATCACCTCTCGGTCCCCAGACCACGCCCGAAGAGATCAAGACCTACGAAGCGTTCCGCGCCTGGCTCGGACAGCAGCCCGCCGATGTGCAGCAGGGCGACGATGACGTGGTCTACAAGCGCTACGTCGAAGAGCTGCGTCGCCAGGGCAAGTCGGCGCCGGAGAGCGCCGCCACGATCGAATCGCTGCGTGCGATCGGCGATCGCGCGGAGATCGAACGCTGGAACCGCATCCTCACTGCGCCCAAGCCTTCCTTCAACACTGAGCCGAATGCCTTCCTCGTCAACGTCACGAAAGGGCTGAAGCCCGGTCGCTCGCTCGACGTGGGGATGGGACAGGGACGGAACACCATCTACCTTGCAACAGGGATGGGACTCGAACGGATTCGATCCGGCCGATCGAGCCGTGGCGGCCGCGCAGGAACAGGCGCGCGCGCTGGGCGTGAAGATCACGACGACGGTCGCTCGCGCGGAAGACTTCGACTGGGGCACCAACAAGTGGGACCTCATCGTCCTCAGCTATGTCGGCGCGCGCGAGTATGTCGCGAACGTCACAAAGTCCCTTCGTCCCGGCGGCATGGTGGTCGTCGAAGGCTTTCATCGGGACGCGACGAAGACGCGGCCGATTGGCGGCGGCGTGGTCTTCGACAGCAATGAGCTCCCAAAGATCTTCACTGGCTTGCGTGTCGTGAAATACGAGGAAGCGACCACCACGAGCGATTTCGGCCGCTTCGAGACGAAGGTCGTGAGACTGGCGGCCGTGAAATAATTCGGCTGTGAGTGTCCGGGAACACAAGGCTCAGGCGCCTGCCAAGATCGGTTGTTACGTCCTGACGGTCAGCGACACGCGTACGCCAGACTCGGACTCGAGCGGCCGCGCGATTCGATCGCTGCTCGAAGAGGCCGGGCACACCGTCACCGGGCACGACATCGAGAAGGATGATCCAGTGCGAATCGTGGCTCGACTCCGCGAGCGCCTGGCCGATCCAGCGACGCAGGTGATCATCAGCACCGGCGGCACTGGCATCAGTCCACGCGATGGCACATTCGAGGCGGTCACCGGCCTGTTCGAGAAACGTCTCGACGGTTTTGGTGAACTGTTCCGGATGATCAGCTTCGAGGAGATTGGCGCAGCAGCGATGCTGAGTCGCGCGACGGCCGGGACCGTGGGCCGCAAGGCGATCTTCGCGCTGCCGGGATCGGAAAAAGCCGTGAAGCTCGCGATGACGCGCCTCGTGGTCCCCGAGCTTGGCCACATCATTCAGCAGCTCTCGAAGTAATGCCTACCAAAATGCGTCCGTTCGGGAAGACGATTTCTATCGAGGAAGCACGCGCGATCATCGAGCGCGCCATTCAGCCAATCGAACGCACAGAGGTTCTTCCGCTGCTGCAGGCGAACGGCCGCGTCCTCGCACAGGACGTCGTGTCGGGAGCCGACGTACCGCCGTTTTCGCGCGCGGCAATGGACGGCTATGCCGTCAGAGCTGAAGACACGCTCGGCGCATCCCGCACCGCGCCGCGCACGCTGCGACGCATTGAGACGATCTATACCGGACAGACTCCGCAGAAGCGGGTCGGCGCCGGTGAGTGCGCGGAGATCGCAACCGGCGCGCCGATGCCCGAGGGCGCCGATGCCGTGGTGATGGTCGAGGAAACCGACATCGACGATCGCGGGTCTGTGTCGATCTTTGCCGTCGCGAGCCCGCGGCAGAACATCGGCCGCCAGGGTGCGGACATCCAGAAGGGTCAACACGTACTGCAGCAGGGCACGCTGCTCAACGCGAGCCGCCTCGGCGCGATTGCCGCGCTCGGCCTCACCGAGGTCGCTGTGTACGAGAAGCCGCGCGTCGCGATTCTCTCAACGGGCAACGAGATCGTGGATCCGGGCCAGCCTCTTGGGCCGGGACAGATCTACGACATCAATCGCGTCACCGTCTCCGGCGTCGTGTCCGACAACGGTGGGACTCCGATCCCGTATCGCACAGCGGCAGACACGATCGACGACCTCTCACGCGCAGTCGATGAGTGTCTCGAGCAGGACGTGATGGTCTTCTCGGGTGGCAGCTCGGTTGGCGAACGGGATCTCATCCTCGATGTCGTCGCATCGAAGGGAGAGATGCTCTTTCATGGAATCGCGGTGAAACCCGGGAAGCCAACGGCGTTCGGCCGCATCAAGGGACGCCTCTTCTTCGGCATGCCCGGCTACCCCACGTCCTGCCTGTCGAACTCCTACATCCTGCTGGCCCCGGCTCTTCGCCGGCTTGCACGCTTACCCCAACAGATCGTGCGCACGCTGTCGCTGCCGCTCAGCACTCGCGTCGTGTCTGCGCCGGGGCGTCATCAGTTCTATTCGGTCCGGGTCGAGAACGGTATGGCCGTGCCGGCGTTCAAAGCCTCGGGCGATATTACGAGCATGTCGCAAGCCGACGGTTACTTCGAGATTCCCGCCGAGATCGAGACCGTAGAACCCGGTACGCTTGTGCAGGTGACGCTGTTCTGAGCAGCCGGGAGCCGGATGATATACTTCGGCGATCCCTGAGGAAAAACCGCACTTTTACTGAGGTTTACGCCACTGGCCACGGGGTTACGGGAGATCTGATGTCAGCGACCGACGCGGCCGTCCAAGAAGTCGGCCAACACCCAACCACAGAACGCATCGTCAACGATTTCGCCATTCAAGTCGCCACCGTCAACGGATCGGGCAGCCAGACCGCGAATCTCGTCCTGCTGCGGTCGATCTTCCAGATGGGCGTACCCGTGTCCGGCAAGAACATGTTCCCGTCGAACATTGCCGGGCTACCGACGTGGTACACCATCCGCGCGAGCGCAAAGGGCTACATCGGGAGAAAGAAGGAAGTCGACTTTCTCGTCGCGATGAACTCCGAGACGGCGCGTGAAGATGTTCTGACGCTTGCCCCGGGAGCCGCGGTCGTCTACGACGAGCCGCTCAAGCTCAAAGAACTGCGTCAGGACCTGGTTTTCTACCCTGTCCCGTTCGACAAGCTGATGCAGCCGATCACGCACGATGCGAAGCTGCGGCGGCTTGTCCGGAACATGGTCTACGACGGCGTGCTCTCGCGGCTGCTGTCGGTGGACATGGGACAGATGGAAAAGGCGCTGAAGAAGCAGCTCGGAAAGAAGCAGAAGGCGATCGAGCTGAACATGTCGGCGCTCAAGGCCGGATACGATTTCGCCGAGGCTAACCTCCCGAAGCAGGATCCGTTCGCCATCGAGCCGATGAACAAGACGCAGGGCATGATCCTCATCGAGGGCAATGCCGCCGCCGCGATCGGTTGCATGATGGCGGGCGTCACGGTCGTCGCCTGGTATCCGATCACGCCCTCGTCGTCGCTGCCCGAGGCGCTGATCGACTATCTCAAGAAATATCGTCGCGATGCCGACGGCAAGACAACCTACGCCGTGGTGCAGGCCGAGGACGAGCTCGCAGCACTGGGCATGGTCATCGGTGCCGGCTGGTCGGGCGCCCGCGCGATGACCTCAACTGCCGGGCCCGGTGTATCGCTGATGGCGGAGTTCACCGGCCTTGCCTACTACGCGGAAGTGCCCGCAGTGATCTTCGACATCCAACGTGCCGGTCCGTCCACAGGTCTTCCGACTCGCACCGGCCAGCAGGACATTCTTTCCACGGCAGTGTTGTCGCACGGCGATACGAACCATCCGCTGTTGCTGCCTTCGTCGGTCACCGAGTGCTACACGATGGCGATGGAGGCATTCGACCTAGCCGAGGAACTTCAGCAGCCAGTGTTCGTGATGTCCGATCTCGACCTCGGCATGAACACCTGGATGGCGCATCCATTCGAATACCCGACGAAGCCCTTCAATCGCGGCAAGCGCCTCGATGCCGAGCAGCTGAAGAAACTCGGGCAGTTCGGCCGCTATCGTGACGTCGATGGCGACGGCATCCCGTATCGCACGGTACCGGGGGACGGTTTGCCCTCCTACTTTGCGCGCGGGTCTGGCCACAACGAACAGGCGCTCTACAGCGAACGCGCCGATGACTACACGAAGAACCTCGACCGGTTGTCGCGAAAGTTCCAGACCGCCAAGAAGATGATGCCGAAGCCGGAGATCGACATGGCCGCCGAAGGCGGCATCGGCCTCATCGCCTACGGCACCACGCACTGGGCGATCGTCGAGTCGCGCGATCAGTTGAAAGGCGAGCGCAACATCAACACCTCGTATCTGCGGCTCAAGGCGTATCCGTTCAGCGACGAGCTGAACGACTTCATCGATCGCCACGACCGCGTGTACGTGGTCGAGCAGAATCGCGATGCGCAGATGATGTCGCTGCTGCGCATCGATCTCACGCCGCAGCGCGTGCTCAAGCTGCGGAGCATTCGTCACTACGCCGGGCTGCCGGTCGACGGCCGTTCGGTGACGACAGACTTGTTGAAGCAGGAAGGCGTGCCGGACCTCAGTCCCCAGACCAATGGCCTCGGGACCGTCGGCGCGGACTGAGAGGGAGAGACAACGAATGTCGACACCAGCGCAGCCGGCCCCCGGCAAGAAGCTCAATCGAATCAACCTCGAGCCGGCCGCCTATCGAGGCAGCAAGACTACGCTGTGCGCCGGGTGCGGCCACAACGCGATCACTGAGCGCATCATCGATTCGTTCTGGGAGCTCGGCATCAGCCCGGATCAGGTGCTGAAGCTCTCGGGCATCGGGTGCTCGAGCAAGAGCCCGGCCTACTTCCTGAACCAGTCACACGGCTTCAACTCCGTCCACGGGCGCATGCCGTCGGTGGCCACCGGCGCAGTCGTCGCGAACCGGAAGATGATCGCCATCGGCGTCAGCGGTGACGGCGATACCGGCGCGATCGGCATTGGCCAGTTCGTACACCTGATGCGCCGCAACCTCCCGATGGTCTACATCATCGAGGACAACGGCTGCTACGGTCTGACCAAGGGACAGTTCTCCCCCACCGCCGATCTCGGCTCGAAGCTGAAGACCGGCGTCATCAACGATCTGCCGCCTATCGACACCTGCGTCCTGGCCATCGAGCTCGGCGCCTCGTTCGTTGCGCGATCGTTCTCGGGTGACCCGAAGCAGCTGAAGGCCATCCTCAAGGCGGCACTGAGCCATCGCGGCACGGCGATGATCGACGTCCTCTCGCCCTGCGTGACGTTCAACGATCACGAAGGCTCGACCAAGAGCTACTCCTACGCCAAGGATCACGAGGAGCCACTCTCGGACGTGAGCTTCGTCCCGTTCTTCGAGGACATCACGATCGACTACGACCCGGGCACATCGACGACGGTGAGCCTGCACGATGGATCGAAGATCGTGCTCACGAAGATGACCGAGGACTACAATCCCACCGACAAGCTCCGCTCGCTGCGGCTGCTGCACGAAACTTCGATGCGGGATGAGTTCGCAACGGGTATCCTCTACGTCGAACCCGACAAGCCGGACTTCATCGACATGCTCGGGCTCGTCGACGAGCCGCTGGCGCAACTCGACGAGTCGCGGACACGGCCTGGAAAAGCGGCGCTCGACGAGATCATGGAGAGCTTCCGTTAGGCTCTTGGCCTTAGGCTTTGGGCTTCAGGCTCCAGGCTAGACTTCGCGTAAGCTTTCGACGTTCGGCGTGATGTAGAACCAAGATCTCCGGCCTGGGGCCTAGAGCCTAGAGCCGAGAGCCAGGAGCAGCGGTGAACGGCTACCTGCCAGTCGTCATCTATCTCGGTGTGATCGTGGCCTTCGCGGTGGTGTCCCTCATCGCCGCGCGGATCCTTGGTCCCGGCCGTCCATTCGCAGCCAAGCTCGAAAGCTACGAGTGCGGCGCCGAACCGATCGGCGAAGCGTGGGTCCAGTTCCCGGTCGGCTTCTACCTCGTCGCCCTCGTCTTCATCGTCTTCGATGCGCTCGCCGTGTTCCTGTTTCCGTGGGCGCTCGCGATCCGGCAACTCGGGGCGTGGGGTATTCTTGCGATGCTCATGTTCCTCTCGATCCTCCTTCTGGGCTGGGTCTATGCGTACCGGGAGCGCATTCTCGAGTGGAAATAAAAAAGCCAGTCCCTGTCATCCCGGCGCCGGTCTGGCGCGACTTCAAAGACCTTCAGGAGTACGAACGGCTTCGCCAGCAGCGGCCCGAGGGCGACAAGCACTCGGCCCTCTTCGAGTCGGTCACTGAAGGCATCCACAGTTTCCCCGGCGGTTTCGTCGTCACCACCGCGGCCGACGCGTTTCTGAACTGGGCGCGCAAGTCGTCGGTATGGCCCGTGACGTTCGGGCTGGCCTGCTGCGCCATCGAGATGATGGCGACGTTTGCGTCGCGGTTCGACGTCGAGCGCCTGGGCATGGTGCCGTGGGCATCACCGCGTCACTCGGACCTGATGATCGTGTCGGGAACCGTGACCATCAAGATGGCGCCGATGCTCCTGCGCATCTACGACCAGATGCCGGATCCGAAATGGGCGGTCTCGATGGGATCGTGCTCGAACTCCGGCGGCCCGTTCCGGCATGGCTATCACGTCGTGAAAGGCGTTGACCGCGTGATCCCGGTCGATGTGTACGTACCCGGATGTCCGCCGCCACCCGAGTCGCTGCTCAACGGCCTGCTACTTCTTCAAGACCAGATCGCCCACTTCAAGCGCACGGGCAAGCGGGCCGAGCCCAACGCGAAGGTTGACTGATACGTGACACGCGCGCACGCGGCCACACTCATTGGCGAACGATTCGGCAACGCGCAGGTTCAGGGCGATGCCCCCTTCGTCGTCACCGTGCCGGTCGGAGAATGGCAACCGTTCGCCGAATTTGCCAAGAATGTCCTCGGGTGCCGCTTCTTCTCGTTCTCGTCCGCGGTTGACTGGAAGGAGCAGGGGCTGGAGATCATCGCGCGCGTTGACAACCTCGACGAGGGCATCTCGGTGCTGATGAAGACGCGACTGGGACCGGGCGTCTCCGAGTGTGCGTCGCTCGTGCCCGTCTATCGCGGTGCCGACTGGATGGAGCGCGAGTGCTTCGACATGTTCGGTGTTCGCTTCACCGGACATCCCGATCTGCGCCGCATCCTGCTGGGAGACGACTGGGTGGGGCATCCCCTTCTCAAGTCCTACGCAGTCGATACGCCGTATCCGCCGTACCGATAATGGCGACACCCACTCTTTCGCACGTCGAGCTCGACTACTCCGGCGGCGAGCGGCTCACGATGAACATGGGGCCGCAGCACCCGTCTGCACACGGAGTGTTTCGAGCCATTCTGACGCTCGAGGGCGAGACGGTCGTCGGCGTCGATGCCGTCATCGGATACCTGCATCGCTGTCACGAGAAGCTGGCCGAGACGCTGACCTACGCGCAGTACCCGTCGATTGCTTCGAAGACGGACTATGTCGCGGCCATGACCAGCGAGTTCGCGTACGTGCTCGCTGCGGAAGAAATTGGAAAGGTCGAGGTGCCCAGGCGGGCGCAATACCTGCGGGTGGTCACGGCCGAACTGCAACGCATCGCGTCGCACCTGCTCTGGCTCGGCACATGGTGCATGGACATGGGCGGCGCCCTCGGCGGCGGCGCAACGATCTTTCTCTACACGATTCGCGAGCGTGAGCTGATTCTCGATCTCTTCGAGTCGCTCGTCGGCGCACGACTGCTCTACGGTTTCTACCAGGTTGGCGGCGTCCGTTACGACATTCCGTCCGGGTGGGCGGACTCGTGCCGCAAGACGATCGACCTGATCGAACAGCGCATCGGCGAATACGAAGGGCTGCTCGAGCAGAACCCCTTCTTCCTCGCACGCGCGCAGGGCGTGGGTGTCATCTCGAGAGCGCTCGCCGAGGACGTCGGCATCGCGGGCCCGCTGCTGCGCGGCTCGGGCGTGAACTTCGATCTGCGGCGCGCGGCCGCCTATTCGTCGTATCAGGACTTTCAGTTCACGGTGCCCACCGAGATCGTCGGCGACTGCTTCTCGCGCTATCGCGTTCGCATGGCGGAGTTCCGCGAATCGATCCGCATCGTCCGCCAGGCGATCGATGGTTTGCCTGAGGGGCCGATTTCATCGCGCCCGGGGCTCAAGTCGGTCGCACAGATCCGCATCCCGAAGGGTGAGGCCTATGCGCGCGTCGAAGGTCCGCGCGGCGAGGTGGGCTGCTATCTCATTGCCGACGGGAGCGCGAAGCCGTATCGAATGAAGTGGCGCGGCGCATCGTTCTCTAATCTGGCCGTGTTGCCGCATATCATTCCCGGGCACAAAGTGGCGGACGTCGTGGCGATCATGGGCTCGGTGGATCCGGTGTTTGGCGAGGTCGATCGCTGATGCGAACGCCCAACTCCCAATCAATCAAACACCTGTCTCCAACTCCCAAATTGAGAATTGAGAGCGGACCTGGAGAATCGAGCACCAAACGTTGTTGGGAGTTGGGAAGTTGGGAGTTGGGAGTTGAAAGAGGCCGCCATGCTTGAGTGGGTGGCCCCGATCATCGTGCCGTTCATCGTCCTCAACGTGGTGATCGGCCTTGTGACGTACGTCACGTTGCTCGAGCGGAAGTTTGCAGCGCGGATGCAGTCGCGTATCGGTCCCTATCGGGTGGGACCACACGGACTGCTGCAGCCAATTGCCGACGCGCTGAAGTTGATGATGAAAGAAGACGTGGTGCCGACCGCGGCGGACCGCCCTGTGTTCAACCTGGCGCCGATCGTTTTCTTGATCCCCTGCATGCTGATCTTCGCGACGATCCCGTTCGCACCGGGGCTGGGCGTCGCTGATCTGAACATCGGCATCCTGTTCTTCCTGGCGGTCTCCTCGATGGAAATCGTGGGGCTCTTCATGGCCGGCTGGGGATCGAACAACAAGTACGCGCTGATCTCGGCGATGCGCGCGGTCAATCAGATCATCTCCTACGACCTGCCCTTCATCTTTTCGGCGCTCGTGCCCGTGATGCTGGCCGGATCGCTGAAACTGTCGGACATTGCTGCCGCGCAGAGCGGCGGCTTCTGGTTCGTGTTCTATCCGGTGATCGGCCAACTCGCCTTCATCGCGTTCGTCGTCTCGACTCTTGCTGCTGAAAACCGCGTCCCCTTCGACATCCTCGAGGCCGAATCCGAGCTGGTCGCCGGCTTCCGCGTCGAGTACTCAGGGATGAAGTTCGCGCTCATCCAGCTTGGTGAGTACGCACACATCGTCGGGTCGTCGTTCCTGGGCGCGCTACTCTTTCTCGGCGCGTGGG
>Ga0315912_10004546_pt1 | contig 13112 bp, 10 predicted proteins | sample VfabasoilMG_FD_204469 | JGI IMG/M metagenome (GOLD analysis project Ga0315912, IMG submission 204469) | Garden soil microbial communities collected in Santa Monica, California, United States - V. faba soil | ecosystem: Environmental > Terrestrial > Soil > Garden | place: USA: California... | reverse complement strand
CCCTCGTACTGAAAGCGCACGGAAGCGATCAGGTGCGTGATGCGATCGGCGAGCATGCGCAGCACTTCGTCCGAAACGTCGGGCACCAGGATCGCGAACTCGTCGCCGCCCAGCCGCGAGAAAATCTCGTTGCGGCGCACCTGGCCGCCGATCTCGCCCGCGACGCGGATCAGCATCGCGTCGCCCGCGCGGTGGCCGAAGGTGTCGTTGATGTACTTGAAGTCGTCGAGGTCGAAGAACAGCAGCGCAACCCGCGCTGCGTTGCGCGCGGCATCCGCGATCATCCGCGCCAGCTCCTCGTTGAAGCGGTGGCGGTTGAACAGCCCCGTCAGCGCATCGCGCTCGGCGAGGTAGATCAGCTGGTCGGCGGTCTGCCGTTCGTGAGTCACGTCCTCGAATATCCACAGGTAGCCGACCGGCCGGCCCTGGGTATCCGCGACCGCGTGCCCCTGCTGAGTCACCAGGCGGCCGTCGGACAGTGGAATCTCCAGCGTTCCCAGCATCTCGCCGGGTCGCGCCTTGCACAGGACGAACGCCGCATGTTCCTCGGGGCGCGCCGGCGCACACTGCGCGCTCGCGAGCACCTCCTCGCAGCCGCGGTCGATCAGGCGGGTGTCGGGCGGAATCATCCAGATGCGGGAGAACGCGGGATTGCTGTACACCACGCGGCCGTCGTCGCTCACGAACAGGATGCCGATGTCCATGGCGCCGAGCAGCGCGGAGAGTCGCGCCCGCTCGTCCTGCACCCGCGTGAGGTACTGCTGCTGGACGTTCTGCGCCTCGCGCAGTTCCGCGACCGTCGTTTCCAGCCGCCGCTCCGCCTCCCGGCGCTTGCTGACATCCCGAATGCTGATGCGTATGCCCTGGTAATCGCCGCGCCCGTCGTAAATCGGGCGCCAGTCGGCCGCCGCCCAGAACTCCGAGCCATCCTTGCGCCGCGCGCGAAACTCGTAGTCCTGGCCGGTGTTGCCGCGCAGGGCGCGCCGGATCTCGCGCACCGTGCGCGCGACGTCGGCTTCGATGATGAAGGGAGCCGGGAAGTTCGGCATCGCCAGGCATTCCGCGGGGGTGTAGCCGAACATGTCGTGAACCCGGGGGTTGATCCAGATGAGGCGGCTGTCGGTGTCGATCCACAGCTCGCAGTCGTAGCTGTAGTCGGCGATCGCGGTGAACTTGGCCTCGCTCTCGGCCAGCGCGCGCATGCGCTCCTGCAGGGCGACAGCCATGGCGTTGAATGCCTGCGCCAGGCGCGCGACCTCGTGGCCGCCCGTGACCGGCAGCCGCACTTCCAGGTCGCCTGCGGCGATGCGCTCGCTGGCGGCGGCGATGCGGCTCAAGCTCCGCGTGAACCAGTACGACAGCGCCACCATCAACCCGACCGACAGCGCCAGCGCGATGGCGCCGATCGCGATGAGGTGCGCGTCGAGCGTGCTCACGCCGTCGAGTATCAGCAGGGCGAGCATGACCGCCGGCACCGCCACGCTCGCCAGCAGCAGGCGCAGGCGCAAGGAGGGCGAGTACGGCGCGGCCTTCATGTATCGGGGGTGGCCACGAGCCGGTCCGGAACGGCTTGCCGCTGTGCGCTCAGACGCGCTTGACCAGCACGACCGAGCGGCGTTGGTAGTTGTAGAGCGCGCGCTTCTGCCGCGGCAGCGCGTCGATGCCGGACTCGGTGAATCCCCGTTCGACGAACCAGTGCTCGGTGCGGGTGGTCAGCACGAACAGGCGCTTCAGCTTCTGGCGCCGCGCCCGCACCTCGATCTCGCGCAGCAGCCGTTCGCCGGCGCCCTGATTGCGGAAGTCCGGCCGTACGGCGAGGCATGCAAGCTCGCCGGCGCGCTCATCGGGAAACGGGTAGAGCGCGGCGCATGCGACCACCATGCCGTCGTGGTCGACCACCATGAAGCGCGGCACCTCGCGCTCCAGCAGGCTGCGATCGCGCTTGACCAGCGTGCCGTCGGCTTCGAGCGGCTCGATCAACTGCAGGATCCCGCCGATGTCGTCGAGCCGCGCCTGCCGCAGCGTTTCGATGGGGTCGGGCGTGATCAGGGTGCCGACGCCCTTGTGGGTGAAAAGCTCGAGCAGCAACGCATCGTCGATATGGCCGGAAATGAGGTGCACGCGCTTGACGCCCTGCTGGCAGGCGCGCACGCCCCAAGGCAGGTAGAGCCCGACGTCGGTGCCTTCGGCGGCACCCGGCACAATATGCGTCTGCGCCTGCTGCACCGAGAGCTCGCGCAGCAGCTCGCCGCGCTTGCCGGTCACGCCGACGGTCTCCATGATGAAGATCAACTTGTCGGCCTTGAGCGCGATCGCCGTCGATGCCGCCACGTCTTCCAGCGCGAGGTTGAACACTTCTCCGGTGGGCGAATACCCCAGGGGCGAGAGCAGCACGAGCTCGTTGTCCTGCAGCCGGCGCTGGATCGCCGGTGCATCCACCTTCCGCACTTCGCCCGTGTGCATGAAATCCACGCCGTCCAGCACCCCGATCGGCTTGGCGGTGATGAAATTGCCGCTTGCGACCCGGATGTCGGCGCCCGCCATCGGCGAGTTCGGCAGTCCCATCGACAGCAGGGCCTCGATCTCCACGCGCAACCGCCCGCTCGCCTCCTTGACGCAGGCGAGCGCGATATCGTCGGTCACCCGCAGTCCGCGGTGGAACCGGCTGCGGCGGCGGCGCTCCTTGAGTTTCGCCTCGATCTGCGGGCGCGCGCCATGCACCAGAACTAGCCGCACGCCCAGCGCCGCAAGCAGGTTGAGATCGACCGTCAGCTCGACGAAGCGGCCATCGGTGACGACGTCGCCGCCGAACGCGATGACGAAAGTGCGCCCGCGAAAGGCGTGAATGTAGGGCGCCACCGACTGCAGCCAGTCGATGAAACGGTCCTGCGACGACAGGCGCGGCCGGCGCGGCGCGACTGCCCCCGGGTCAGGTACGCCTGGCGGTGACGCCGCCGGTTCCTTCTGCTTCGAGATCTGCCTTCTCCCTGGTTGCCGGCCGGACGCGCGCGACCGAAACAATCTGCCGTGATTTCAAGCACATAATATGCGAGAACCGGCGCGAGGGAAAGATGGCAGCGGAATGGTGCCATGCGCCGCCCGACGGCGCAGCGCGCCCGGAGCTGGCGCGCGCGAAAGCCTACATCGCGCAGCGCTGATTCCGCAGTCAGGCCAACTGGCGCACGGACGTCAGGCGCGATTTCCCTCCGTGCTCTTCTCCATGCGCTCTGTGGCAATGACCTTCTAGAAATCGCCCCACAGGGCCTGCATCGCGGCAAGCGCGGCGACGGCGGCGGTTTCGGTGCGCAGCACGCGCGGGCCGAGCCTGACCGGCGTGAAGCCGGCGCGCTCCGCCGCCTGCTGTTCCTCCACGGCGAGCCCGCCTTCGGGTCCGGCAAGGAGCGTGACGGACCCATTCGGGCGCGGCAGATCGCGCATACGCCGCTCAGCGTGTGGCGAAAGCATCAGGCATTTCCGCGCATCCGGCGCCGCCCCTGCCAGCCAGCCGGCGAATGACTTTACCGGCTCGACCGGCGGGACCCGGTTGCGGCCACACTGCTCGCAGGCCGCCGCCGCGACCGCCTGCCAGTGCGCGACGCGCTTCACTGCGCGTTCGGCATCGAGACGCACCACGCTGCGGCTGCTCGCAACCGGCTGCAGCCCCGCAACGCCCAGTTCGACCGCCTTCTGGATCGTGTAGTCCATCCGTTCTCCGGCGGAAACCGCCTGAACCAGCATCACAGCGAGCGGCGATTCGCGATCGACGTCGTGGCGCGCGCCGACGTGGACCGTCACGCCGGGCTTGCCGACGCGCACGATCACGGCGTGATACTCGCCCCCGGTCCCGTCGAACAGCGTGAGCGCGGCGCCCACCCCGAGGCGCAGCACATGCTGCACGTGGTGCGCCGGCGCGGGCGGCAGGCGACACTCGCCGTGAGCCGCGATGCCCCCAGGAAAATATAGACGCGTCAAGGACTTGCCGCTTGCCATCGTGGTAACATTATGCCACGCGTGGGGACGGCGGCAGTGACGCGGCCGGGATAGAATCGCGGTTTTTCGGCGGGGCCGTAATATGAGAATCGTCATCCTGGGCGCCGGTCAGGTCGGCTCTTCGGTCGCCGAGAATCTGGTGTCCGAGGCGAACGACATCACGGTCGTCGACACCAACCCGGAGCGGTTGAAGACGCTGCAGGACCGGCTCGATCTGCGCACCGTCACCGGCAACGCGGCGCACCCCGCGATCCTCGAGCAGGCCGGCGCCCGCGATGCCGACATGCTGCTCGCCGTCACGCAGAGCGACGAGACGAACATGGTGGCGTGCAAGCTGGGCGCCACCATGTTCAACATTCCCACCAAGGTCGCCCGCATACGCTCGGCCGATTACCTCTCGCACCCGGAGATTTTCTCGGCGGAGAATTTTGCCGTGGACCTGTCGATCTGCCCCGAACAGGTCATCACCGACTACATCGCCAAGCTGCTTGAATTTCCCGAGTCGCTGCAAGTGCTGGAGTTCGCCGGCGGCCGCGTGAGCCTGGTCGCGGTACGCGCCTTCCACGGCGGGCCGCTGGTGGGCCACGAGCTGCAGTACCTGCGCCAGCACATGCCACAGATCGACACGCGGGTGGTGGCGATCTTCCGCCAGGACAGCCCGATCATTCCCGAGGGCAAAACGGTGGTCGAGGTGGGCGACGAAGTGTTCTTTCTTGCGGCGACCGAGAACATTCGCGGCGTCATGCGCGAACTGCGGCGGCAGGACAAGCCCGTGAAGCGCGTGATGATCGGCGGCGGCGGCAACATCGGGCGGCGGCTGGCGAGCGCGATCGAACACAAGTACGAGGTCAAGATCATCGAACGCAGCAAGGGCGGCGCCGAGCGACTCGCGGCGAACCTGGCGCGCTCCCTGGTGCTCGCAGGAGACGTGACCGACGAGGAGCTGCTCGAGGCGGAGAACATCGGCGACATGGACGTCTTCTGCGCGCTCACCAACGACGACGAGAACAACATCATGTCGTCGCTGCTCGCGAAGCGCATGGGCGCGCGCAAGGTCGTCGCCCTCATCAATCGCAGCTCCTACGTCAATCTGGTGCAGGCCGGCCAGATCGATATCGCGATCTCCCCGGCGCAGGCGACCATCGGCACGCTGCTCGCCCAGGTGCGTCGCGGCGACTGCGTCGCGGTGCACAGCCTGCGGCGCGGCGCCGCCGAAGCGCTCGAGCTGGTGGCGCACGGCGACGCGCAATCGTCCAAGGTGGTGGGGCGGCGGGTCGAACAGATCGATCTGCCCGCGGGCGCGGCCATCGCCGCCATCGTTCGGCGCCGCGGCACGCCGGCGATCCCGGGCGCGACGGGCGCCGCCGCACGCGACTCCGACGTCATCATCGCCCATCACGACACGCTCATCGAGGCCGAGGACCACGTGATCGTTTTTGTGGTCAACAAGCGCACGGTACCGAGGGTGGAGAAGCTGTTCCAGGTGGGCGTGGGTTTTCTGTGATCGGCGCCGTGGCGGCTTAAATGGCCTGGCTGATCGCCATATCCCCGGTGCTGGGCATCATCGCGATGGCGATGAGCGCCTCGCACCTGCTGCCGGTGTTCACTTCCCTTGTCCTGAACGACGGCACCACCGTCCTGTTCGTGTCCTCGATGCTGGTCAATTTCATCTTCGGGCTCGCGCTATGGCTCGCGACGCGGCACCATCGCCGCGAGCTGCACATCCGCGAGGGCATACTGCTCATCACTCTGGTATGGGTGGGGGGCGCGCTGTTTGCCTGCGTGCCCCTGCTGTGGGGCCTCGGGCTCTCGTTCACCGACGCCTACTTCGAATCCATGTCGGCGCTGACCGCGACCGGCGCCACGCTGGTCGCGGGACTGGACCGGCTGCCGCCGTCGCTCAACGTATGGCGCGCGGAATTGCAGTGGATAGGCGGCATGGGCGTAATCGTCCTGGTCGTTGCCATCCTCCCCATGGTGGGCGTGGGCGGCCGCCAGATCTCCAAGGCGGAGATTCCCGGGCCGATGAAGGACGATCAAATGACCCCGCGGGTCACCCAGACCGCCAAGGGCCTGTGGATCATCTATTTCGCGCTGACCCTGGCTTGCTTCGCCTGCTACCGGCTGGCCGGCATGTCGTGGCTCGATGCCCTGATCCACAGCTTCACGACGCTTTCGCTGGGCGGATTCTCGTCGCACGACGCGAGCCTCGGTTTCTTCAACTCGCTCGCCATCGAGGCCGTGGCAATGGTCTTCATGACGCTCGCCGGCATCAACTTTGCGACGCATTTCATGGCGTGGCGGCAGAAGAGCCTCGTCTCGTACCGCCGGGATTCCGAATTGCCCTATTTTCTGGCCGTGCTCGCCGTCAGCGTCCTCGGCATCACGGCCTTTCTGTGGACCAAGGGCACCTACCCCGAGCCGCTCACGGCGCTGCGCTACGCCGCGTTCAACACCATCTCGGTCGCCACCAACACCGGCTACGCCACCACCGATTACGCCCAGTGGCCGGTATTCGCGCCGTTGTGGCTGATGTTCCTCGGCACCTTCGTTGCCTGCTCCGGTTCGGCCGGCGGAGGGGTAAAAATGATACGGGCGATGATTCTCTATCGCCAGGTCTTTCGCGAGTTCAACAAGCTGTCGCATCCCAATGCGATCGATCCGCTCAAGATCGGCCGGCAGGTCGTGGCCAACCAGGTGGTGTTCTCGGTGCTGGCTTTCTTCTTCGCGTGGCTGGCGACGCTCGTCAGCATGACGTTGCTGCTCACGTTGTCGGGACTGGATGCGATTACCGCGTTTTCGGCGATAGTGGCCTCGCTCAACAACATCGGCCCCGGTCTGGATCACGTCGGACCAGCCGGGAACTTTTCCGTGTTGTCCGATTTTCAAACGTGGGTGTGCTCCATCACCATGGTGCTCGGCCGCCTGGAACTCCTCACCGTGCTGGTCATCCTCACCCCCGCGTTCTGGCGCAAGTAAGACAGTGATGGGTAATGTGTGATACAGCGTTCTGCGCTTTCACATTACCCCTCGCCCCTCGCCCCCTTGTAGAGCGCGAGGGCGCGCAGCCGGGCAGCCGCGTGATCGACTACCGGCGCCGGATAGTCTTTCCCGATGATCACGCCGGCGGCCCGTTGTTGCTCACCGCTCATCAGCCAGGGCGCATGGATCGACTGGCTGTCGCAGCGCGCAAGTTCACCCACGTAGCGGCGGATGAATCGCCCATCGGGATCGAAGCGCTGCGACTGCGTCACCGGGTTGAAAATGCGAAAGTACGGCTGGGCGTCGCAGCCCGTCGAGGCCGCCCATTGCCAGCCGCCGTTGTTGGCGGCCAGGTCGAAATCGTTCAGATGATCCGCAAAATAGCGCTCGCCCCGGCGCCAGTCCACCAGCAGATCCTTGACCAGGAACGAGGCCGCCACCATGCGCAGGCGATTGTGCAGGTACCCGGTCTGATTGAGCTGGCGCATCGCCGCATCCACCAGCGGGTAGCCGGTGCGCCCCTCGCACCAGGCCGCGTAGAAGCGCTCGTTGTTTTCGAACGGCAGACCGTCGAATTCCAGGCGGAAGGCATGCTCCACGACCCGCGGGTAATGGTGCAGGATCATGAAATAAAAGTCCCGCCAGATGAGTTCATTCAGCCAGGCGGCGGGGCCCGGGCCCGGGGCGGCGACCGCGGCGCGCGCGAGTTCCCGTACCGAGATCGTGCCGAAGCGCAGGTGCACCGAAAGATAGGACGGGCCCTTCATGGCCGGAAAATCCCGCCGCTCGTGATACTGGTGCAGGCGCGTCTTGAATTCCTCGAATTGCCTGCATGCGCCGGCTGCGCCCGGCACGATGCCGAGCGCGCTGAGATCCGTGGATTCAAAACCAAGCTCCGACAGCGCCGGCAGCCGCGCTTCGCGCGGCCGGGCGAGCCTGCTGCGCCAGCTTTCGGTCGGATAGCGCTTGAGAAAGAACGGCTCCAGCCTGGCGAGCCAGGCATTCTTGTAGGGCGTAAAGACCGAGAACGGCGTGCCGCTGCGGGTCAGCACCTCGTCCTTCTCGAAGATCACCTGGTCCTTGCGGGTGTGGAATGCGATGCCTCGGCCCGCGAGCGTGCGCTCGACCTCGCGGTCCCGCGCGACGGCTTGCGGCTCGTAATCGTGGTTGGCATAAACCGCGGCAACGCCAAGACGCACCGCAAGGGTAGGCAACTCGACCGCGGCCAGGCCATGCAGCACGATCAGATCCCCGCCCCAGGCGCGCAAGCCGGCGGCCAGTTCCCGCACGCTCGTCCAGATGAACTCGACCCGCCGGTCGCGCCGGGCAGGGAGCTTGTCAAGGATCGCGGTGTCGAATACGAATGCGCAGTACACCCGCCCATGAGCCCGCAGCGCGGCGTGGAGCGCGGCATGGTCGTCGCAACGAAGATCGCGCCGGAACCAGACGAGCGCGGCGGATTCGAGGGTCAAGCGGATCTCTGGCCGGTGGTCACGGCGGCGATTGTGAAGGGCGCACCCGGTGTTTACAATAGGTGGAACGCCGAATGCAAAAAGTGAACCTCACGCACCACTTCCTGATCGCCATGCCCAACATGGTGGATCCGAATTTCGCCAGGACGCTCACGTTCATCTGCGAACACAACGATCAGGGCGCGCTGGGCGTGGTGGTGAATCGCCCCATCGAAATGAACCTGCATGCGCTGCTCGAGCAGATCTCGATTCCCCCGGCGGGCGATGACTTCAAGAAAGTGCCGGTGCACTTTGGCGGCCCGGTGCAGGTGGACCGCGGCTTCGTTCTGCACATGCCGGTCGGCCAATGGCAATCCACGCTCGCGATCGGGACCGAGATCGGGCTCACGACTTCCAAGGACATCCTGGAGGCGGTCGCGCGCGGCGCGGGCCCGGCGCAGATCCTGGTCACGCTGGGCTACGCTGGCTGGGCCCCCGGTCAACTCGAGCAGGAACTCTCGCAGAACGCGTGGCTCACGGTGCAGGCCAAGGCGGACGTCATATTCGAGCGTCCGCCCGAAGCGCGTCTGCCGGCTGCAATGGGCCTCCTCGGCATCGATTTCACCCACCTGTCCGAGCAGGCGGGCCACGCCTGACGGCGGTCATGGGAGACGGGCAATGCGCGATGAGCCGGTCCCGTGCTAGTGCGGCGTTGAAATCCACCCATCACCCCTCACGCATTGCCCCTTGCCCCAAGAGCGGGACGGTCTTGGCGTTCGACTTCGGCGAAAAGCGCATTGGCGTCGCGGTCGGCGAGCTCGAGCTCGGCATCGCGCATCCCCTGACTACCATCGAGGCAGAGGACAACCGCGCGCGGTTTGCGGCGATATCGGAATTGATCGCCGAATGGCGTCCCCTGGCACTGGTGGTCGGCGTGTCCACCCACGCCGACGGCAGCGCCCACCCGGTGGGCGAGCGGGCGCGCCGCTTCGCCCGCCGCCTCGAGGGCCGTTTCGGCATCGTCACCCGCCTGATCGATGAGCGACTCACGTCGCACGCCGCCGAGAGCCGCTTGCGCGAAGCGGGCATCGCAGGTGGCAGAATCAGGCAGGGCCTGGATGCAGCCGCCGCGCAGGAAATCCTGCAAAGTTACTTCGCGACCGACCCCGAACCCGGGACTCGCGATACCCGCGTGTGAGCCTGGCGGCATCGACTCGCGACCGCAGGCGGGCGTCATCTTTCCCCAGCCGTTGTTTAGCATTGCGCCCCGCGCGCCCGAATGATCGATTTCGGTTGCGGTTAATCGCGCCGGCGAGTTGTGCTACCCTACGCGCCGGGCTGAAAATCTCCATCAATGCCGGGCAAACCGCTACCCGACGCCGAAGAACTGCTTGCGGCGCTCACCCAACAGATGCGGCCCAAAGTGGGGCCGGACTGCGGGCTCATTGGCATTCATACCGGTGGCGTCTGGGTCGCGGAGCGCCTGCACCGGGCGCTGGAATGCACGGTGCCGCTCGGCACGCTCGATGTCTCGTTCTACCGGGACGACTATCGCAAGATCGGCCTGCACCGCGACGTCAAGCGTTCGGAGTTGCCGTTCGAGGTGGACGGCCGCCACCTGGTGCTGGTGGACGACGTGCTCTACACCGGCCGCACGATCCGCGCCGCGATGAATGAGCTGTTCGATTACGGGCGGCCGGCAAGCATACGCCTTGCCGCGCTCGTGGACCGCGGCGGGCGCGAACTGCCGATTGCAGCGCAGTTCCTGGGGGCGGCCGTCGCGCTCGACCCCGGCGCAAGCATCGAGCTGCGACGCGACGACGCCGGGCGGCTCGCGCTCGCGCTGCAGGAAACGTGAGCGGCGCCATGTGGCTCGATCCCTCCAACCCGCAACTCAACAAGAACGGCGAACTGCACCACTTGCTGTCGATCGAGGGCCTGCCGGCAGGCATACTGTGGCAGATACTCGACACCGCCCGCTCCTTTGCCGGGGTGACGCAGCGCGAGGTGAAGAAGGTTCCGCTACTGCGCGGCAAGGCGGTTTTCAACCTGTTCTTCGAGCCGAGCACGCGCACCCGCACCACCTTCGAGATCGCGGCGAAACGCCTGTCGGCCGACGTGATCAACCTGGCGATCAACATCTCCTCCCAGACCAAGGGTGAGACCGTGCTCGACACCGTGGCCAACCTGTCGGCGATGCAGGCCGACATGTTCATCGTGCGGCACGCGGCGAGCGGCGCGCCGTACCTGATCGCCCGCCACGTGGCGCCGGAGATCCACGTGATCAATGCCGGCGACGGCCGGCACGCCCACCCGACCCAGGGCCTGCTCGACATGTACACGATCCGCCACTACAAGAAGGATTTCTCCAACGTGCGCGTCGCGATCGTCGGCGACATCCTGCATTCCCGCGTCGCCCGCTCGCACATCCATGCGCTTACCACGCTCGGCTGCCCCGAAATCCGGGTCATCGGGCCGAAAACCCTGATGCCGAGCCACGTCGAAGCCCTGGGCGTGCACGTCTACGACGACATGCGCAAGGGCCTGAAGGACGTTGACGTGGTGATGATGCTGCGCCTGCAGAACGAGCGCATGCAGGGCGCGTTGCTGCCGTCGGCGCAGGAGTTCTACAAATACTATGGCCTCACCGAGGACAAGCTCGCGCTCGCGCGGCCGGACGCGATCGTGCTGCATCCGGGTCCGATGAATCGCGGGGTCGAGATCGATTCCAGCGTCGCCGACGGAGCGCACTCGGTGATCCTGCCGCAGGTGACGTTCGGCATCGCGATCCGCATGGCGGTGATGAGCATACTCGCCGGGAACTAGGGATGGGTAACGAGGGATCAGCAATGAGTGAAAGCCGAATCGCGGCCGAATTGCCGTGGGCATTTTCCCATTGCCCATTGCTCATTTCCCCTTGCCGCATGTCATGAAGATCCACATCAAAGGCGGCCGGCTGATCGACCCGGCCAACGGCATCGACGCCAACCGGGACGTATTCATCGCCGCTGGCCGCGTGGTCGCCGTCGGCGAGGCGCCCGCGGGTTTTACGGCGAATCGCACGCTGGACGCCGCGGCGCTCATCGTCTGCCCGGGGCTCGTCGATCTTGCCGCGAGGCTGCGCGAACCGGGGTTCGAGTACTTGGCCACGCTCGAATCCGAGATGCATGCCGCGGTTGCCGGCGGCATCACCAGCCTCGCCTGCCCTCCGGACACCGATCCGCCGCTCGACGAGCCGGGCCTGGTGGAAATGCTCAAGTTTCGCGCCCGCAGCCTGAATCAGGCGCACGTCTATCCGGTCGGCGCGCTCACCGCGGGACTCAAGGGCGCGCGCCTCACCGAAATGGCGGAATTGCGCGATGCCGGCTGCGTCGCGTTTTCCCAGGGCGACCAGCCCCTGGCCGACAACCAGGTTGCGTTCCTCGCGATGCAGTACGCCGCCACCTTCGGCTTCGCCGTCTGGTTGCGGCCGCAGGATGCCACGCTCTCGCGCAACGGCGTGGCGCACGATGGACAGGTTGCGACGCGGCTGGGGCTGCCGGCGATTCCGGTGTGCGCGGAAACCGTCGCGCTCTCCTCGATATTGCTGCTCGCCCGCGAAAGCGGCGCGCGGGTCCACCTCGCGCGCCTCTCGAGCGCCGAGGGCGTGAACATGGTGCGGCAGGCAAAAAATGCCGGGCTCGCCGTCACCTGCGACGTGGCCGCGCACCACGCGCATCTTTCCGAGATGGACATCGGATACTACGATCCGAACTGCCACGTGATGCCGCCGTTTCGCAGCCAGCGCGACCGCGACGCGCTGCGCGCGGGCCTCGCCGACGGCACCATCGACGCGCTGTGCTCCGATCACACTCCGGTCGACGACGACGCCAAGCAGCTTCCCTTCAGCGAGGCGGAATGCGGGGTGACGGGCCTGGAGCTGCTGCTGCCGCTCGCCCTCAAGTGGGCGGAAGAGACGGGCACGCCTCTGGCGAAGGGGCTGTCCCGCATCACGTGTGACGCGGCGCGCATACTCGGCGTCGATACCGGCCATCTGGCGCCAGGCGCCGTGGCCGATGTGTGCCTATTCGACCCCGCCTGCTACTGGCGGATCGAACGCAACGCGCTCAGGAGCCAGGGCAAGAACACCCCGTTCCTGGGCATCGAGGTCAAGGGCAAGGTGCGCTGGACACTGGTCGAGGGCCAGGTCGTCTACGAATCAAAATAGCAGGACCGGAACTCCGCTCCGCCTCATGGGCTCTTACTGACTCCCGAATCCTCATTCCCACTTCTAGCATGAATCCTCTCCTCGATTTTTCCGGTCTGCCGCGGTTCGCGGATTTCAAGCCGGAGCACGTCACGCCCGCAGTCGATCAATTGCTGGAGGAAAACAGGGCGCTGGTGCAGCGCCTTGCAACCGACGCCGCGCCGGTGAGCTGGCAGGAGCTGGTCGCGCCGCTCGAAGACGCGAACGAGCGGCTGGGACGCGCCTGGGGCCAGGTCGGCCATTTGAACGCCGTGATGAACAGCCCGGCGCTGCGCGAAGTCTATAACGCCAATCTGCCTAAGATCACCCAGTACTACACCGAGCTCGGCCAGAACCAGCCCCTCTACGAGAAATACAAGGCGCTCGCGGCATCGGCGGAATATCCTGCGCTGACCCGCCCCCAGCGCAAGATCATCGAAAACGAGCTGCGCGACTTCCGGCTG
>Ga0315912_10004545_pt1 | contig 13115 bp, 15 predicted proteins | sample VfabasoilMG_FD_204469 | JGI IMG/M metagenome (GOLD analysis project Ga0315912, IMG submission 204469) | Garden soil microbial communities collected in Santa Monica, California, United States - V. faba soil | ecosystem: Environmental > Terrestrial > Soil > Garden | place: USA: California... | reverse complement strand
CTTTTGCGGTGGTGCTCATGACGGGTCTCCTTGTGCTATCGGATCGTTCTTGACGGGTACAATCAATCGTACGCGATCTGGAGACGCCCACACGCCGGAGAATCAGCAACCAGCTGTTTGAAATGGCACGCCCGGAGGGACTTGAACCCCCAACCCTCGGGTTCGAAGTCGACCCGGCGCAAATTGGTACTAGGAAAATCAACGCCCTGCAACGCTCGCGTAGTTCAGAACAAGCTACACACAGCGTCGATGAAATCGAGCATGCGTGGAGTTGGCTACAGAACGGCTACGGCAGGCTAGGTCTCGTCTTCGCGATCTAGGAGCAGGAAGCGGCCGCGCTTGAAGTCCAAAACCTTTCCATCGAGCTCGTCCAGATACTGGAATTGATCGATCGTGATCTCGATGCCATCAATATCGTGATAGATCGTCTCTCCATATCTCTGGGCCTCTGACGCGGCGAATTGGGTCTGCTGTTTCTCGAGGAATCCAACCTCCCACGTTCCCTTCGCGTTAGCTGTGTCGATTGTTCTCATAAGTACGGCGACAGGCTCTGATAGCTCTGACTGCGCGTGCGTGTGGTAGTGGAGGATGGCGTCGCGGGCTGAGTGTGAAAGGCGCAGGTTCAGTTTCTTCATGGCGCAATTATAGGCGGCGCGCGGGCCAGGAAACGGCTGACCCCCTTGAAGTGGCGCGCCCGGCAGGACTCGAACCTGCAGCCGTCGGGTTCGAAGCCCGATACTCTATCCAGTTGAGCTACGGGCGCGTGAAGAGAGTGTAGTCGGTGCGGAGGCCGGCGGTCATCCGGCGCAGGAAGCCGGCTGGTCGAGGACGCCGCCGCTCTCCGGTCCAGAGAGATCGTCGGGTGCCCGGTAGACGCGGCCGCGGCCGTGGTGCTTGGAGTCGTAGAGCGCGAGATCGCAGCGCCTGATCCAGTCATCCGCGCTCTCGTCCGCTTTCAGTTCGCCGACGCCGCAGCTGATCGTCACGGGGCCGCCCTCGATCACGCGCACGGCCGCGATCATGTCGGTGATGTCCTGGGCCAGCTTCAGCGCCGGTTCGATCCGCGTGTCCGGCAGCAGGACCACGAATTCCTCGCCGCCGAAGCGGAACACTTCGTCCGTGAGCCGGACGCGCGCCTTCACCGTGTCGACGAGGATGCGCAGCACGCGATCGCCGACGTCATGGCCGAACTGGTCGTTGATGCGCTTGAAGTGATCGACGTCGAACAGGATCAGCGACACCGCGTGGCCGTGCCGCTTGTGGCTCTGGACGTGCTCGGCCAGCCGCTCGTTCAGCCGGCGGCGGGTATAGGCTCCGGTCAGCGCATCCGTGGCGACCTGATCTTCCAGTGCCTGGAGCTGCTGCCGCACGGTGGTGGCGAAGAACCACGCCATGACGCTGCACAGGAGCAATGCGGCCGCCGCCGCGGGTACGGATTCCGGGATGGGCGAAAGAGCCAGCGAGGGCAGCAGGCCGGCCAGCAGCAGGAGATTGAGCGCGGCGGCGGAGCGCCGGTCGAGCATGAAATGGAAGCCGAAGATCAGCGGTGTCGCCAGCAGTTGCGCGACCGATCCGGAATCCAGCATCAGCCAGCACAGCGATGCGCCGGCGAGGCCCAGCAGGAACGTGCGATTCACGAGGCGGCGGCCGCGGCGGGCGAGGTAGACCGCATCCAGCAGGAACAGCAGGATCAGCCCGGCAGCGAGCAGGTCCAGAGCACTGTAGCCCTGTGCGATTCGAGCGGCCACGAAGGGAATGCCGAGCAGCGCGGCCACGAGGCCGGCCTGCCGGAAATTCTCTCCGCGGATGAAGGACCAGGAGTATTGCTCCTGTCCCGTGTGCGGATTCAAGCTTCCCATCTCCCCTCAAGGCGGGCCGCGGCGCGCGGGTCGCGCGGTCCGTTCTGTGCCTTCCCCGTGAATCCGGACCGCCGACTTCGATCGGTCAGCCTGATCCGGACTCCGCCCGGATTCTAGTACAGGGAAAAGGCAGTTTCACCCGATTCCGAAACGATGCCGCGCCGCCCATCGGCCGGCGTCCGGATGGTAGACTACGCTGCCCCCGCGGCCCAACAGGGCCTGCGTTCGGCTGCCGCACTCCGGAGCAGGAATGAACGAATACCGGGACCTGAAGCACCTCGTCCTCAGCACGTTCAACGAGATCGTCAACACGATCGGCGCTTACCTGCCGAGCCTCGGCGGCGCCATCGTGCTCATGCTCACGGGGTTCGTGATCGCGTGGCTGCTGAAGTGGGTCATCCTGCGCGTCGGGCGGGGACTGGACACGCTGGCGACGCGGATCGGCATCGGCGTGGCGGCGCGCATGCGCTGGCCCCTGCCGACCATCCTCGGCTGGATCGCCTACTGGCTGGTGCTGCTGTTCTTCGCCGCTGCCGCAGCCGAGGGCCTGGGGCTGCCGGGCCTGGCCGACTGGCTGAGCAAGCTGCTGTCCTACCTGCCGTCGGTGTTCGCGGCCTTGATGATCGTGCTGGCCGGGTTCGTGCTGGGCGGCGCCGTGCGCGACAAGATCGTGTCCGGCTCCACTTCCTCGGGGGTTGCGCAGGCGCAGATACTGGGCGGCGCGGTGCGCGTCATCGTGATTGTGCTCACGGTCGTCGTTGGCATGAGCCAGATGGGCCTCGACATCCGGTTGATCGAATACCTGCTGACGATCATCGCTGCGGCGACGCTTGCCGGTTTCGCGCTGGCCTTCGGGCTCGGCGCCAGCCCGTCAGTGTCGAACATCATCGCGTCGCGGAACGTGCGCCGGCACTACAGCATCGGCCAGCGCGTCCGCGTCGGCGAAATCGAAGGCACGATCCTCGAACTGTCCTCGGCATTCGTGGTGCTGGACACCGATCACGGCCGCACGCTGATCCCTGCCAAGGTGTTCGAGGAACGCATTTCCGAGCTGCTGGAGTCCGAGGTGCAGGATGAGCATTGATCCGCTCAGTCTGAGCCTGATCCGCAACCATCCGCGCGACGCGGCCCGCACGCTCGAGCAGATCCCGGTGGAGGAACTCGCGCCGTTCATGTCGCGGCTGCCGCCGGCGGATGCCGCGGCGGTGCTGCGGCTGCTCACGCCGCAGAATGCCGCGCAGTGCATCGCGCTGCTCGCGCCGCAGACTTCCGCGCGCATCATGGATCGGATGTCCACCGATATCGCCGCGCTGCTGTTGCGCCGCCTGGATCAGGACAGCCGCCATGCCGTGCTGTCCGCGACCGGCGCGGCGAAGTCCGCGGCGCTCAGGCTTGCGCTCCGCTACTCCGAGGCGGTCATCGGTTCGCTGCTGGATCCGGACGTACTGGCCGTGACCGCCAACGCCCCGGTCGCGGAAGTGCTGGCCCTGCTGCTGCAGCGCGGTGATCGCATCGAGGACAACCTGTACGTGATCAACGACCGGCAGCGGCTGGTCGGCGTCGTCGAGATCAAGAAGCTGCTGATCGCCGATCCGGGAAGGCGGATGCAGGAACTCTCGGCACCGGCCGATATCGTGTTCTCGGCGCGCGCCAGCCTGCTGGCCGTACGCAGCGATCCCGTCTGGGCGCGAATCACCAGCGCGCCCGTGGTCGATCACAACGGCCTGCTGCTCGGCGGCATCTCGCGCGAATCCATCGAACTTGCCGTATCCGCCGACGGGCGGGCACGCGAGGCCGAGGACGCGCTCGGCGCGATGTTCTCCTTCGCCGAGAGCCTGTGGGGCGCGTTCTTCGACCTGTTTACCCGCGACGATTCCAATCCGCGGAAAGGAGGCGGCCGATGAGCACGCCGATCGATCTGCCCGAACGCAGGCTGCACCAGCGCTATTTCGCCCTGTACCCGGCCGAGGCGACGCGCGCGCTCGAGGACGTGGCGCCGGAAGATATCGCCGCGTTGCTGGAAGCGCAGGCGGTGAAGGACACAACCGGGATCTGGGAGCGGCTGTCGCCGGCCACCGGCGCCCGCGTGATGGAAATCATGAATTCCGATGCCGCCGCCGCCGCGCTGGAGATCATGGATCCGATCCGCGCCGCCGCGCTGCTCGCCGGCACTTCCGAGTCCCGCCGTGACGACCTGATGAAGCTGGTGTCTCCGTCGGCGGCGACCGAGATCGCGCGCGCAATGACCTATCCGCAGGACTCCGCCGGCGCGCTGATGGACACGCAGCTCGTGTACTACACGAGCACGACGACGGTGATGGAGGCGCTGGTGCGGCTTCGCGGGCAGCGCCGGCGCGGGTCGCGCGTCATCTTCATCGTCGATGACCAGAATCGCCTGCAGGGCATGGTGGACATCCAGGATGTCGCGCTCGCGGACGAGAACTACGCGCTCAAGGACCTGATGCGCATCGTGCCGGTGTACGTCGAGGCCATGACGCCCCGCGAGGACGTCGTGGAAAAATTCGAGCGGTTCCGCGTTACCGACCTGCCGGTGATCGACTTCGAAGGGCGGCTGCTCGGCGTCATCCTCTACCACACGCTGGTCGACGCGGCGAAAGCGGAGAGCAGCGCCGACATCCAGACCATGATGGGCGTTAGTCGCGAGGAGCGGGCGCTGTCGCCGGTTTCATTCGTCGTGCGCAAGCGGCTGCCGTGGCTGCAGATCAACCTGTTCACGGCATTCCTCGCCGCCATGGTCGTCGGCGTCTTCGAGAGCACGATCGCGCAGAACACGGCGCTCGCGGTGCTGCTCCCGGTCGTGGCCGGCCAGTCCGGCAACACGGGCATGCAGGCGCTGGCCGTCACGCTGCGCGGCCTGGCGTTGCGCGAGTTCCGCGCGCGACAGTGGCCGCGCCTGGTGCTGAAGGAAGTGAACGCCAGCCTGGTGAACGGCGTGGCCGTGGCGTTGACGACCGCCGCGGGCGTGTACGTCTGGAGCCACTCCCTGGGGTTGTGCCTCGTGATCGGCGTGTCGATGGTGATCTCGATGATCATCGCCGCGCTGTCGGGCGCTGCCATCCCGATCATCATGACTTCCATGGGCCAGGACCCCGCGCAGTCCTCGGCCGTGTTTCTCACCACCGTCACCGACGTGATGGGATTCTTCTCTTTCCTCGGTATCGCCACCCTGCTCTCAAGCATGCTCTGAACCGGGGCGGGGCCCCGGGAACCCCCCAAAAGTGGGACGGATTCGACGCTCTCACTGCCCCTTTTGAGAACTTGTCCACAGGTCCTTTTGATTGACTTTGTATATACTTACATGCGAGAGTTGACTTGAAAGGTGAGATTTGTGACCCACTTGGCAAAAGCACTGGTGATGGCGGCGGCCCTGGGATTCCTGGGCGCGGCAGGCTGCACGAGTACACCTGTGCGCCAGCCCCTGCCGGATACGCTCGTCGTCCACGAGGACGGCACGATGCAGCTCGGCGACCGGTTGATGGCCGCCGAGGACGTGGTCATCTACCCCGACGGTTACGGCGGCGAGAAGGCGGCCATTCGCGTCCGGCTCGAACCGCTGCACCCCGACTTCTTCCGCGACACCATCATCGTCGAGCGCCGCTGAGCGGCGTTCGTGTTTCGCACCGGCGGCGCCGGGTTCTCCGGCGCGCGCTGATCCCCCGCAGGTCCGTCACGCCGGAATTTCCCTTCCGTTCTTTTGCATTGCGTTTTTTATGGACTATTCTCATCCGTGAAGCGGCGTGGGGACGCCGCGTTCATGCTGTTCTTATCACTGACAAGGGGAGGGGGTCTGATGAGTCGCAGCGGTACCGTCAAGTGGTTCAACAACGCCAAGGGATACGGCTTCATTGAACCGGAGGGGGGAGGGGATGACGTGTTCGTGCACTATTCCGCGATCAAGTCCGAGGGATACCGGACGCTGAACGAGGGACAGAGCGTCACCTACGAAGCGGAACAGGGACCGAAGGGCTACCACGCAACGGAAGTAATGATTAACGGCGCCGGCTGATTCGCGAGTCCGTGCCATTCACGAACCCCGCCGCGCGCGGGGTTTTTTGTGCCCGCGCGGAACCGGCGCGGGTCGCGATGCTATGATCCGCGCATGACGACGGTACCGGAAACGCGACGGCCGGAATCGCCGGACGAGCGGCGCGCGGCCCACGGGTTCAACAAGCTGCAGAAGCGCCTGCGGCACGGCATCGGCCGCGCGATCGGCGACTTCAACATGATCGAGGCGGGCGACCGGGTGATGGTCTGCCTGTCCGGCGGCGCGGATTCCTACACGATGCTCGACATTCTCATGAGCCTGCGCCGCAAGGCGCCGGTGGAGTTCGAGCTGTTCGCCGTCAACCTCGATCAGAAGCAGCCGGATTTCCCGGAGCACGTGCTCCCGCAATACCTGGAATCGCTCGGCGTGCCGTTCCGCATCCTGGAGCAGGACACCTACAGCGTCGTGAAGCGAGTCGTGCCCGAGGGCAACACGCTCTGCGGGCTCTGCTCGCGCCTGCGCCGCGGGGCACTGTACTCGTTCGCGAAGCAGGAGGGGTTCACCAAGATCGCCCTCGGCCATCATCGCGACGACATCATCGAGACCTTCTTCCTGAACCTCTTCTACGGCGGCAAGCTCAAGGCGATGCCGCCCAAGCTCCTGTCCGACGACGGCGCCAACATCGTGATCCGCCCGCTGGCGTACTGCAGCGAGGCGGACATCAAGGCCTACGCCGAGGCGAAGGCGTTTCCGATCATTCCCTGCAACCTGTGCGGCTCGCAGGAACACCTGCAGCGCCGCGCGGTGAAGCAGATGCTCCGCGAGTGGTCGCGGAAGTATCCCGGCCGCGTCGAAACGATCCACACCGCGCTCCAGAACCTCGTGCCCTCGCACCTGCTCGATCGCGGAGCGTTCGATTTCGCGGGCCTCGGCACCGCGGAGGCCGCACGCGTCAACTGGCTCGCGGACTGAACTCCGCGATTCCGGCAGTGAACGAACTGACCCTGTTCGAGAAGATTCTGTTCGGCGCGGTGCCGGTCGTGTTCGCTATCACGGTGCACGAGGTGGCGCACGGCTGGGTCGCCAACCGGCTCGGCGATCCCACGGCGCGGCTGCGCGGCCGCCTCACGCTCAACCCGCTGAAACACATCGATCCGGTGGGCACCGTGATCCTGCCGGCGATCCTGCTGAGTTTCAGCAGCTTCGTGTTCGGCTGGGCGAAGCCGGTGCCGGTCGACTGGCGCAATCTCCGGCGGCCGAAGCGCGACATGGCGCTGGTGGCCGCCGCGGGTCCGGCCGCGAATCTCGTGATGCTGCTGGGCTGGGGCCTGTTCGCGGCGCTGGTGGCGCACAAGGGCACCGTCGAGGGTCCGGTCTACTTCATGGCCGTCATCGGCATCCTGATCAACGCCGTGCTGATGGTGTTGAACCTGCTGCCGCTGCCGCCGCTAGACGGCAGCCGCGTCGTCGCCGCGCTGCTGCCCGCGTCGCTGGCGCTGCCGTACAGCCGGCTCGAGCGCTTCGGCCTGCTGATCCTTCTTCTCCTCATGTTCAGCGGCGCGCTGACCTGGCTGCTCGATCCGGCGGTCCGCGTGCTGGTGAATGCCATTGGAGTGATGTTTAACCTGCCGTAGCCTTCAGCCGGGAAAATCTCCCGTTCAAACGCGGCGCCCGGCCTCGACAAGGCCGACTAGGGGCGTCCCAGCCGGCGACGCACGAGGGCGAGTCCCGGCGCGACGATCGTCGCGTACTCGAACCACAGCAGCCCGAGCATGACGAGCGCCGTGCCGGACCAGATGGCCGCGTTCAGCGGCTCGCCGTTCAGGAAGTGGCCGACCAGCAGCGCGCTGATCGGCGTCATCAGCGAGATGATCGCGATGCGCGTCGTGTCCATGTGGCGCAGCAGGTAGTAGAACAGCGTGTAGCCCAGGATCGACCCGACCAGCGCCAGGTACACGATGGCGCCCGCCGCGCGTGCCGGCGCGGCATCCGCGAGATCGCCCCCGGTGACGCCCCACGCGGACGCACCCAGCAGCAGGCCCACGTAGAACGTGCCGGTCATGGCCGCCATCGAGTCCACGTTCGAGTTCAGCCGCTTGATCCAGATGAGGTTGACCGCGTAGAGCAGGGTCGCGGCGAAATTCGCGGCGATCCCCCAGCCGGCCGACGGGCCGATGCGCCCGCTGTCGCCGAAGATGACCGCGAGCCCCGACAGCGCGAGCGCAAGCGCGCCCAGCTTGGTGAAGCTCAGGTGCTGTTCGCGGAGGAACAGCGCGCCGAGGATGCTGGTGAGGATGGGGGTCAGGCCGAAGATCACCGAGATCCAGCCGGACGGAATGAAGCGCGCGCCCCAGCAGATCAGGACCAGCGTGCCGAAGGTGCAGAATCCGCCGGCGAGGTAGAGCTCGATCGCGCGGCGGTCGAGCGGCAGCCGCCGGTTGATGGCGATCATGAGCAGTCCGGCGCAGATCGCGGCCAGGCCCATGCGTCCGACGACGCCCGCGAGAAATCCCGCGTCAGCGCTCCACTTCAGCGCGAGCGAAGTCGTGCTCCAGATGAGCACGATGCCGATGTATGCCGCCGCCAGCCGCATGGTTTCAGTCCGCAAAAACAAAAAGGCCGCAGGTTCCGGGGAGCCTGCGGCCTCTGCATGTTCTGTGTATCAGCGATCAGAAATGCACGGCAGCGTGCAGGCACCCGGTGCGTCCGCGCCAGAGCGCGGCCGCCCGTACCGTGTCCGGAATTTCCCTGATCAGTGCGTTCATGAGGCGGCGGATTCTCCGCGCTTCAGGCGAAGCTTGTCAAGGCGGCGCCGAACCGGCAGCGCGCGCAGGGTTCGTCGCGGGGAATCGCGAAGCGGTGCGGCGGGTTGAAAAAAAAGTCCCGTGCCGGGGCCGGTGAGGGGTGTCCGGCCCCGGCAGGGACGATGCGGCGGTTCCGAAACGTCGGCAGCTTCAGGCGCCAGTCATGCGGGTTGCGGTCCGCGGCCGTGTTTTCACCTCCCGGCCGCCGCGGACTCGGCATGGACGTGGCGCCCGGATCGGCTGGATCGCCACCGACGTTGCGGCGCGGCGGCCAGTATCGACACCGGTTCGCCGCGAGCCGCGTGAGGGGATCGGGATGTTCCGCGCCGCACATGGCTCAGGGCGCGGACGCGAGGGACAGGAGAAATGCGGTGCCGCCGAGCGCAAGCGCGGTCGCCGCACCCGCCGCGATTGCGGCGGGCAGCCAGCGGAACATGATCGCCGCAACCTGGGCGCCGCGCGGCGCGGCGGCGTGCGCGGCCACGTTCCACAGGCACATGACGGCGATTCCAAGCACAGCGAGCTTCAGCATGTTGCACTCCGCGGGTTCGGGTGGTCCCGCGGAGTACATTCAAGCGGGCGGCGCTGGCGCGCGGCTGCCCCGAAACGGGAGTTCCGCCGATGAATTCTGGCGAAATCATGGAATCCGGTCCGCGCCGCTTCCGCGCCGCGAAAATTCGGCTACATTAACCACGAACGCAGCCCGGGAAGCGACATGTCCAGACGCATCGCCATCATCGAAGACGAGCCCGCGATCCGCGCCAATTACGCGGATGCGCTGCGGCGCCACGGTTACGAAGTATCCGCGTTCGGCGACAAGACCGGCTCGCTCGCGGCGCTGAAGCGCCGGCTGCCGGATCTCGCCATCATCGACATCGGCCTCGGCAACGACGCCGAGGGCGGTTTCGATTTGTGCCGCGAACTGCGCGCGCTGTCGCGCACGCTGCCGATCATCTTTCTCACCGCGCGCGATTCCGACTTCGACGTGGTGTCCGGCCTGCGTCTCGGCGCCGATGATTACGTCACCAAGGACGTGTCGCTGCCGCAGATCATGGCAAGAGTGGCCGCGCTGTTCCGGCGCGCCGAGGCGCGCGACGCCGACGACGGCGCCGCGGACGTGCAGAACGTCGGCGAGCTGCGGCTCGATCGCAAGTGCCTCAGCGTCGAGTGGAAGGGCCGCAAGGTTGAACTCACGCTGACCGAGTTCTGGATGGTGGCCTCGCTGGCGCGGAACCCCGGCCACGTGAAGAGCCGCGAGCAGTTGATGAACGACGCGGACATCTTCGTCGACGACGGCACCGTTACCTCGCACGTGAAACGCATCCGTCAGAAGTTCGAAGCCGTGGATGCCGCTTTCGATCGCATCGAGACGATCTACGGCATGGGCTACCGCTGGCAGGCATGAAAGGAAGCTGAACCCGTGCCGCGGGCGGCGCGCGGGACCGGAATCCCGGTATACTGCCCGCCGTTTTCGTCCCCGATTCACCCTGACCCGGATTCGGCGGGACCATGAGCCACCCTCGGCGCTTCGCGTTCTCGATCCGAGCGAAGCTGCTGCTGCTGTCGATTGCCGTCCTGGCCGTGCCGCTGGCCGGGCTCCAGTACCTGCGTGAACTCGAGCGCTACCTGCGCGACGCGCTTGCCGCCGGACTTGCCGATGCCGCGCGCGCCGTGGCCGGGCCCCTGCACGACCGCCCGGAGCTGTTTCCCCGGAATCCCGATCCGCCCGAGCGCACGATCTACGTACACGCGCTGGCGCATCCCATGCAGATTGACGGCTACACGGACGACTGGCTGTCGTACATCGGCTGGTCCGCTTCTTATGGAGAAGACGGCGCGGGTTTTCGGTTCATCGTCAGCCGGCGCGATCCTTATTACTACGGTCTGCTCCAGGTTCGCGACGAGCGGCTGGTCCTGCAGTCGCAGTCCGTCCCGGACAACCTCGACGGCGATCACGTGATCCTGGTCGTGGCGGATGCGCGCGGGGAGGTCACGCGCTACTACTTCGCGCCGGCGGCACCGGGGCGCGTGAACGCCTTCCGTTACCTGGTACGGGCCGACGAGTACGGCTTCGAATCACGGACGACGGAATTCGCGACGCGCATCGCTGCGGAGTTCCAGCCTGTCGCGGGCGGCTACAACCTCGAGTTCGCGGTCCCGATCGATCTGGTCGGCGGGCGCATGGCGCTGGCCGTGGCGGACGTGGACGAGGCCGGCACGCCGGCGAGGCTGACCGGAACCGCGGGCGCGGACACGCTGGAGGCGCCGGCACGGATCCTCGAACCCTCGCCGGAGATCGTCCGCATCATCCAGCGCTTTGCCGAGGTTCCGGGACGCCGGCTCTGGGTGCTCGACGCGCAGGGTCGCGTGCTGGCGAGCGCCGGCGGACTCGAACGATCCCTGCCGCCCGCGCCGGACGGACTTCTCTACACGCTGATCCTGCCGCCCGCCCGCGAGCTGATCGAGGACGATCTCGCCGGCGTGTCGCGCCTCAAGGGCAGTGAGGTCAGCGAGGCGCTCGCCGGCGGCACTGCGTCGCGCTGGCGCAGTTCCCCGGACGGCCGGGCGGTCATCGTGTCCGCGGCGACGCCCATCCATGCCGGCGGCGGCGTCGAGGGCGCGGTCGTGGTCGAGGAGACGACCGGCGGGATCCAGATGCTGCAGCGGGAGGCGATGATCGCGCTGTTCAACAAGACGGCGCTGGTGTTCCTCGTTGTGACCGGCGCGTTGCTGCTGTTCGCGACGGTCCTCTCCTGGCGCCTGCGCCGGCTGGCGCGGGACGCGGACGCAGCCATCGACGAGTACGGACGCGTGGCGGGGAAATTCCGCGCGAGCACGGCCGGCGACGAAATCGGCGAGCTGTCGCGCACCTACGCCGCGCTGCTCGCGCGCCTGGAGGAATACAACCGCTACCTCGAAGCGCTGGCCGGCAGGCTGTCGCACGAACTGCGGACACCGATCACCGTGGTCCGTACTTCGCTCGAACACCTGGGCGAAGGTGAGGGCGCCGAGTACCTGGCGCGCGCGCGCGATGGCGTCAAGCGTCTGGACCTGATCGTCACGCGGTTGAGCGAGGCGGCGCGCCTCGAGCAGGCGTTGCAGGGTACGGTCGCGGAGCCGGTGGACGTGCGTGCGCTGCTCGGGCGCTGCGTGGACGGCTGGCGGCTTGCCTATCCGGGCCTGCCGCTCGATCTGTCGCTGCCCGCCGATCCCGTCGAAGCCCGGATCGCGCCCGATCTGTTCGAACAGATGCTGGAGAAGCTGATCACCAACGCGGCGGACTTCCGCGAACCGGGCACGCCGGTGACCGTCGCGATGGAGACGGTTCCGGACTCGTGGACCGTGTCGGTGAGCAACGCCGGCCCGCCGCTGCCCGCGCAGATGGAGGCGCAGCTGTTTCACTCGATGGTGTCGGTGCGCGACCGCGGGGGATCGCGCGAGCCGCACCTCGGGCTCGGCCTCTACGTCGTGCGCCTCATCGCCGAGTTTCACGCCGCGCGTGCCGGCGCGCGCAACCTGCCGCAGGGCGGCGTGCGTTTCGAGATCCGGTTTCCCCGGACGGGAGGCTGAGCGTCGCTATTCCGCCGGCTGCGTGAAGCGGCGCGTGAGCGTGAAGGCGCCGCGCAGTTGGCCGGCCTCGTAACCCCGCGCCTGGTCGCCGGGATACAGCTCGTCGAGCCGCCGAGCAATTTCCGGCGCGATGGCGGCGCCGTGACAGCCGAGGCACAGCGGTTTCGTTTCGATCGCCTTCATGTAGCGGAACTCGGCGTGGTCTCCCACCGCGTTCATTTGGTAATAGCCGAGGCTGTCGATGGTCCGGCCTTCCGTGATCTTCTCCTCGAAGTCCATCAATACGCGGCGCTCGAAATCGTCGGGCCGGTTGGCCGGGTTGCGGATCTTCAGGCTGGTGCGGCCGACGCTCCAGCCATCCTGCGACGCCGCCGCGGCGATCGCGGGCGCGCGCAGCTTGCACACTTCGATGGCCTTCTCGAGGCCGCCGGTGGCGATCGCGCCCTGCAGTTCCGACTGCAGCTGCGCCGAGAACCCGGCGATGAGCGAGCGCGCCGAGCCGGCCATGTCATCCAGTTCTCCGGCCACGGCGCCGCCGCTGAGCAACGCGAGCATCGCAACTGCGACGCGCGGCAGAATCCGGTGTGGAATCGATCGGCTCATCCGCGATCACTATCCGGCGCCGCGCGCCGCGCTGTCAAACCAGTCAGTGCCACGCCGCCACGGCCTGTTCGGCGGCGGCGTTCGCGGGACGCGCGATGAGTCCCGACTGCCCGAGCCGGACCTCGAACTCCGCGCCGTCGGCCATCGGCAGGTAGGCGGAGCTGCCGTAGTAGGCATCCAGCCACGGCAGGTGGCGCTGCGCGCGCTCGAGCAGTTCCGCAAGTTCCGGCCAGCGCGCATCGCCGAGGCCGTGCACGGTGCGCGCCGCTTCGC
>Ga0315912_10004544_pt1 | contig 13116 bp, 13 predicted proteins | sample VfabasoilMG_FD_204469 | JGI IMG/M metagenome (GOLD analysis project Ga0315912, IMG submission 204469) | Garden soil microbial communities collected in Santa Monica, California, United States - V. faba soil | ecosystem: Environmental > Terrestrial > Soil > Garden | place: USA: California... | reverse complement strand
TATAATCTAATTTCAAAAATAATGAGTCATCGTAAACGAGTCAAATCAAATGAAGTGGACAGACACGCAAACTATTGCCGAAGAGCTATACGATAAACATCCCGACATCGATCCAAAAACAATACGCTTTACTGACTTAATGGCGTGGGTAATGGCTTTAGACGGCTTTGAGGATGATGAAAAACATTGCGGAGAGAAAATTCTAGAGGCAATTCAATTAGCATGGATTGAAGAGGCTAAGTAAGCATGTTTGAAGCGCTTTTTTGGCTATTTATTAAACATTTTATTTGCGATTTTCCATTGCAAGCTTATCCATGGATATATCTGAATAAAGGCAAGTATCTACACCCGGGTGGCATTTGTCACGCTGCCATCCATGGCTTGGGTACACTATTGGTACTTGCACCATTTATAGGCGCTGCAGCAATCACTTATGCACTGATAGATATGCTGGTGCATTACCACATTGACTGGGCAAAAATGAATCTGACACGTCGTCATGATTTAAAACCAGATAACAGTGAATGGTTCTGGATATTGCTAGGTATCGATCAGCTGTTACATCACCTAACGTATTTCGCCATTATTTTTTACGCTTTTAGCTATATCAATGTCTGAAGAAAATCTTATCCCCAAAGAAATTTTTAAGGCGTATGACATCCGTGGCATCGTCGGAAAAACTCTAACGCCACAAATCGTTGAAGCTATCGGTCATGCGCTCGGGTCTGAAGCCAGACAGCGAGCTCAGAGCAAAATATGCATAGGCTATGATGGCCGCTTATCAGGCCCAGAACTGGCTGCGGCTTTATCGCGCGGCATACGCAAAGCTGGTATCAATGTAGTGAATTTGGGCATGGTTGCTACACCCATGGTGTATTTTGCCGCGCATCATTTGGGCACGCACTGTGGCGTAATGGTAACAGGCAGCCACAATCCGCCTGACTACAACGGTCTGAAAATGGTGTTAGCAGAAGAAACTCTGTCCAACGAAAGTATTCAAGATTTACGTAGTCGCATAGAAGAGAAACGTTTTACTTTTGGCGAAGGCACAGAGCATCCATATGACATCACCCCTGATTATATTGCGGCAATTCAAGCAGATATTCACCTGACACGGCCATTACAGATTGCTGTAGATTGTGGCAATGGGGTGGCCGGCGCATTTGCCAAACAGCTTTATAACGCTATTGGCTGTCATGTGGATGAGCTATACTGCGATGTAGACGGACATTTTCCCAATCATCATCCTGATCCTTCTGTACCTGAGAATTTGGCGGACTTGATTGATATGCTGAAAGCCACACGTGCGGAAATCGGCTTGGCGTTTGACGGCGATGGCGACAGACTGGGCGTGGTAACCAAAGACGGCAACATCATCTATCCCGACCGCCAATTATTATTGTTTGCGCAGGATGTGCTAAGCCGTAATCCGCAGGCCAATATTATCTTCGACGTAAAATCTACGCGTAACTTAAGTCCATGGATACGCCAGCACGGCGGCACACCGGTTATGTGGAAAACAGGTCACTCGCTGGTAAAAGCCAAAATTAAGCAAACCAGCGCCGCTTTAGCAGGCGAAATGAGCGGCCATGTGTTTTTTAATGACACAGATAAAAACGGAAAGAAACGCTGGTACGGTTTTGACGATGGCTTATATGCCGGCGCTCGATTGTTAGAAATTTTAAGCCGCTTTGATAATGTATCTGAAGTACTTAATGCCTTACCAGACAGTGTAAGCACGCCTGAGCAACACATTAATATGCAAGAAGGTGAACCTCACTCGTTAATTACGCACTTGCAAAGAACAGCCAAATTTGATGGCGCTACGCAAATTATTACTATTGATGGCTTACGCGTGGAATATCCGGATGGCTTTGGCCTGATGCGTCCATCCAACACCACACCGGTGATTGTACTGCGCTTTGAGGCGGATAATGATGCCGCGCTGAAGCGCATCCAGCAAGCGTTTCGAGGCATCATCTTAAACGCTGCGCCACAATTAAAACTACCTTTTTAATCAAAAATGTCAAAAAATAACTTGGCCATGGCTTTCATCTGGCTATGTCTAGCAGGTGTCATCTATTATCTAGTCGATAACATTCAAAACCCGAATAAAATCGAAACCTTGGGCACAAATAGCGAAGTGGTGCTAAAGCGTGGCTTAGATGGACATTACCGTAGCGAAGCATTGATTAACAATCAGAAAGTAGATGTGCTAGTAGATACCGGCGCGACTGGTGTAGCTATATCTCAATCGGTCGCTGATAAGCTGAATCTGAAAAGCATAGATGCTATACGCACCAACACTGCTAATGGTGACAGCATCGGTTATATGGTGAGACTCAACTCAATCAAGCTGGGCGGTATAGAAGCCCGAAACGTTTCTGCCATGATTGCGCCCGGGTTGGAAGGTGATGTACTGCTTGGTATGAGTTTTTTAGGGCGTATGGATGTAAGGTTGTACAAAGGTCAAATGACAATCAAACAAATTTCAGAATAATATTAAGAAAAATCAACAAGTTAATTTAACTCCAATAAAAAAACAAAAAAATAATTGTAAGTAAATTCATGCATGCAATGACTAAGGGGCAGCTAGCAAACTTACCAATACATGTATTGATTACTTAACAAACTATTATTTAAACTTTGGAGACTAACATGAACGTAACAACTAAGAATGCAGCCCTCGTGGTAGCAACTTTATTATCAACCTCAGTATTTTCAGCAACCGCCTTTTCAGCAGAACCGATGTTAAGCACTGGTGGCTATGCCAAGCAGATGCACACAATGGAACTAATGAAAATGTTAGATGGCGATGGTAACCATATGGTGACATTGGACGAATTTAACAGCTTCAACACCAGTGTTTTTGATGAGTTAGATGCGAACCACGATGGCACACTGGATGCAAAAGAATGGGTAGGTAAAACTATTGGCGAGCAACCAATCAGCGTAGCCACCGGTGGTTACAGCCGTGAACTTAGAAAATTGAAAATGATGGATATGATGGACGCAGACGGTGACCACAAGATCACTAAAGATGAGTTTCTGGCACATCAACAAAAGATTTTTAGCACCATGGACAAATCTGGCGACCAACAACTAAGCTCTCAAGAGTGGGCTGCTAAAACATTAGGTGGCAGCTAAGAACTAGCAAGTTACTCACAAGGCCAGCGCATGCTGGCCTTTTTATTAGGTAATCACCGTCGGCGTTTCTCGTCCGGTTCTTTCCTTCAGTTGTGATACCTGCAAAGCAATCTGTATCATTTCGGCTAGCGCAACTTGAGCATCTAAATTATGTTTCGCAACATCCGGTTCAAACGCCTCAAGATAGATGCGTATCGTAGCACCCTCTGTGCCCGTACCAGAGAGTCTGAACACAATGCGTGAACCATCATCAAACAATATTCTCAGGCCCTGCTTGGTACTGACCGAACCATCAATCGGATCGGTATAGCTAAAATCATCGCAGGTTTTGACGGTGTAATGTCCAAAAGTTTTACCTGCCATTACATTAAAATTATCCCGCAGATGGTCAATGACGCTATTTGCTGCATCTGTTGGAATATTCTCATAGTCATGTCGCGAATAAACATTGCGTCCAAATTCCGCCCAATGTGCTTTTACAATCGCTTCTACACTCTGCTGTTTAGCGGCAATGATGTTTAACCAACACAACACCGCCCATAAGCCATCCTTCTCGCGCACATGGCTGGAGCCTGTGCCGAAGCTTTCTTCGCCGCACAAAGTCACTTTATTTGCATCCATCAGGTTGCCGAAAAACTTCCAGCCCGTCGGCGTTTCGTAACAAGCCAAGCTAAGTTTTTGTGCAACTTTATCTACCGCGCCACTAGTGGGCATAGAGCGAGCCACGCCTGCAATGCCTTGTTTATAAGCCGGGATAAGCGTTGCATTAGCCACAATAACCGCCAAACTGTCGGACGGTGTGACAAAAAAACTTTTACCTAGGATCATATTGCGGTCGCCATCACCATCCGAAGCCGCGCCAAAATCAGGGGCATCTTTAGCATACAAAATATCGACTAAACCATGTGCATAGGTGAGGTTAGGATCCGGGTGACCGCCGCCAAAGTTCTCGCATACATCACAATTTAGTAAGCTATCTTTTGGTGCACCTAACCGATTTACCAGAATCTCTCTAGCGTAAGGCCCGGTCACCGCATGCATTGCATCAAATCTGAGACTGAACCCGCTAGAGAATAATTTTTTAATCGCAGCAAAATCAAACATGGCCGACATCAAGTCAGCATAATCACTCACCGGATTAATAACTTGCACAGTAAAGTCACCCAAGCGAGTTTCGCCTAATGTGTCTATATCTACATCGGTAATATCAGCTATCTTATATTGCGCTATGGTCTTGGTCTTTGCAAAAATCGCTTCAGTAACCTTTTCAGGTGCGGGACCGCCATTCGCTGTATTGTACTTAATACCAAAGTCATCATTAGGCCCTGCCGGATTATGGCTGGCAGATAGAATGATTCCGCCAAAGGTTTTAAATTTACGAATGATGTGTGACGCTGCTGGCGTTGATAATATACCGCCTTGCCCGACAATAACTTTAGCAAAACCATTTGCCGCAGCCATTTTGATGATAATTTGAATCGCTTGGCGGTTGTAATAACGGCCATCACCACCTAAAGTCAGTGTGGCACTATTTGGTAGCTCCAGAGTATCAAAAATACTTTGCACAAAATTTTCCAAATAGTGTGCCTGCTGAAACACTTTAACTTTCTTGCGCAAACCGGAAGTACCTGGTTTTTGATCAAAAAATGGCTGAGTTTGAATGTGGTTTGTATGCATTGAGTACTCTTTTATTAGTTCACTGATTTAGCTTTGAGCTTTATAATCTCACCTTGGAACGGGGGATTAGCTCAGTTGGTAGAGCAGTGGACTCTTAATCCATTTGTCGCGAGTTCGAACCTCGCATCCCCTACCAAAGACGCCGTTCTTAAGCCTACAGTAAAATATTTCCATCCGCAATTCCTTAATATTAAGTTGGCACACTTTACCTTCATGTGTAGGAATAGTGCATTACGTCAAAAGCTTGTCATAAAACTTATCAATAATGCAAATGAACAACCAAGAGGGCATTGTTATGAGAGATTTAATTGAGACATGCGTCATGTTCGTAATCGTATTGATTATCAGCGCTGGCATATACTTCATCCCCAAATATTACTTGGACAAAGAAGCAAAATCCAGCCTAACTTATGAGGTAAGAAAATGAAGTTTTTAAAGAAACTATTCGGAATAAACACATGGAAGGTGTACGGTTTTCATGAAGGTAGGCCCTACCGCTTGTGCGAAAATACGACTAAGAAACAAGTAATGGACCCCGTTACGGGCAATTGGGAATACATAAGGGATCCACTTGAAGTATGGAGCAGACGAAATGGCTAGTCTGAACAACCAAAAATCCTGATTGGGCACGCGGCTTGTAATATAGCACTAGGGTAGCTAAAGCAAAAATCAGCTAACAAGCTCAAAATGAAACTTTGCCGCTATAGCTCTGGCTTCTTCTATAGTGCGTTCATCCAAGTACTCTTTATAGCCCCCTACAATGCCACGTCTCACCTTCATAGTGTCATTGTTATTGCTTTTCATACCATGCAATCTTAATTCTTTTGACTTACCGACAGTTAGTTCAAGCTTTTTCATTTCGTCAAATATACTTTTAGCAGCTATATCTGCTGCGTCATATTGAGTCACACTAATAAAATCAGCCAGCTGTTTTATGGTGATTATTGTGTCTTTTTTTGCATCTTCGTATCGAATAATCAGGCTATCTGGCTTGTTACTCAGGCAATCTATCCAATCACGATTAAATCTACAGATATTCTCCACCCCCCAAGCCGGGTGCAAAACAAATTTGCTAATATCTTTTGGTGGTAACCTTCCGAGCAGTGCCAGCCTAATAAATTTCTTAAAATAGCCCTTATTGCCTCTAACAAAGTCGCTATTGTGTATCTGGAAATATAATGAAATTGCCGTATCCAAGGGATCTCGGTACATGAAAATGTTTTTCTCGCCCATCACCGATGTCTCTACTCCAGCAAATCTTCTGCCAATTTCCTTCTTGCCAGAAGACCTATAGCCAGCATGAGTAAAAATCACCTCGCTACCCAACAGATGAATTATGTACCTCATCCAAGTACGACCTGATTTTGGAAATGAAATAAAAACAGTGCGCATTAATGCAAGCTTTCTTTTTTATAGATTGAGTTGTTCGAATTGGCTCTCTTAACCAGCCTCACCCTAAATTAACTGGTCGGAACGGCAGGATTTGAACCTGCGACCCCTTGTCCCCCAGACAAGTACGCTACCAGGCTGCGCTACGCCCCGAACCGCGCTGCTATTGATACAACGCGACCGCAATTATAAATCAAAAGCCAAGCTTCTGACTGAAGTGAGTTAATTTAGTTTGATATTTGGAACAAGCTTTAAGATAAAACCTAAGCGCGAAGGAGTTGGATGACTTCTTGAATTTGCATTCTGAAAGTAGACAAATCGAAATTTTCTCGCGCATCAGACGTTAGCGCAGCTTTGCTTACTTGTGGCAATACCACCGCTGCAACCTTCTCCTCTGCTCCATCTAGACGATTGCGCGCACCACTAATGGTGAAACCTTGCTCATACAACAGCTCACGGATTTTACGTATCAGCAATACTTCGTGATGCTGATAATAACGACGATTACCACGGCGCTTAACAGGTTTTAATTGGGTAAACTCTTGTTCCCAATAGCGCAGCACATGCGGCTTAACGCCACACAAGTCGCTCACCTCACCAATCGTAAAATAACGCTTGGCGGGAATCGGTGGTAATTGTGCGCTTGTAGTTTGATCAACCATCTTCGTTATGAGGCGTAATGCTCTTCGACTTTACTTTTTAATTTTTGGCTGGCATGAAAAGTCACCACGCGGCGCGCAGTAATTGGGATTTCTTCCCCCGTTTTTGGATTGCGGCCAGGACGTTCAGATTTTCTGCGCAGCTCAAAGTTACCAAAGCCCGATAGCTTGACGCTGTCACCTGCTTCTAATGCTGCACGCACTTCTTCAAAAAATGCCTCAACCATATCTTTGGCCTCCCGCTTATTGAGCCCAACTTGCTCAAAAAGTAAATCGGCTAAATCAGCCTTTGTTAGTGTCATAAATACTCCCTGCCCTACTTTTCATTAATTATATTTAGTTTGTAACTTACGTTCTTAACTGCGCACCAAATTGTTTTTCGAGTAAATTGAGCAGTTGGGCCATTGCAGCTTCCGCCTCATTATCTACTAAAGTTTTATGAGTATCTTGCATAAGTATAAGAAATGCAAGGCTTTTTTTATTTTCTGCGATGCCTTTGCCCTGGTAAACATCAAATAATTGTATTTCTTGCAACAGAGGAATTTTAGCATTCTTGACCGCGTCAAGAATAGTCTGAACAGATAAACCTGCATCTACTATCACCGCAATATCACGGCGTACCCCTAGAAACTTAGAAACTTCATTGTAGACAGGCACTTTGACCTGTAGCAACGGGGCGGCTTCCAGCTCGAATAATATGGTACTTTTGGGCAGACTGTAGTGCTGCTGCCATTTAGGGTGCAGCTTACCTAGCCAGCCTATTGGCTTTCCATGCAAGTAAACACGTGCAGATTGACCCGGGTGCAACGTTGCATGCGCCTCTTGACGATATTCAGCTTGTTGTTTTGTGAGCTGTTGAATCATCGCCTTCACATCATAAAAATCCACCTCACGCGTCGCGCTACCCCATTGCTCCGGCTGTACAGCACCATAACACAAGCCTGCCACTCGTGTTTCTTCATAATAGCTTTGTTTGTTTTTGTGATAAGTTGCCCCAACCTCGAACAACATTGCCCGTTCTTGCTTGCGATTCAAGTTATACACTAGCGTATCTAACAAACCACCCCACAAACTGCTACGCATAACGCTCATGTTGCTGGCAATCGGATTTTTTAGCGGAATTGAATTGCTGTTTCCCAACAAATCAAGCTCCCAACTTTCATCCACAAAGCTGTAAGTTACCACCTCTTGATAACCCTGTGCTTGCATAGAGTCTGCAACCCAGGCTTTGTTTAATTGTCCTTCTGGCGCAGATAGCATACTTAAATGAGCTGTCGGCGTAACCGCAGAAATTTTATCGTAGCCATGCAAACGTGCGATTTCTTCGATTAAATCTTCCTCGCGTTCAATGTCAAAACGATAGGTTGGCGCTTGTACAGCAAAATCCTCTGCATTTTCTTTATATGCAAAACCTAACTGCGTCAGTAGTTGAGCAACTTTGTTCTTTGCAATTTCAATACCCAACACTGAAAGTAAGCGCGCATAACGCAAAGTTACTGCATTACGTACTGGCAAGCTTGTCGAGGCTTGTGTCACATTCCCGGCTTTACCACCACAGATTTCCAATATCAGTGCTGTAGCGCGCTCTAATGCTTGCAAGGTGCCACCAAAATCCACACCACGCTCAAAACGGTAGGACGAATCAGTGCTTAAACCCAGTCTGCGCGCCTTCCCGGCGATGGCGTCCGGTGTAAAAAATGCACTTTCTAAAAATATTGACGTAGTAGCACCGGTCACAGAAGTAGGTTCCCCGCCCATAATACCCGCCAATGCCACTGCACCATTCGCATCGGCAATCACCAGATCATCGCTTTGCAGTTTTATTTCAGTTTCATTCAACAGCTTCAATTGCTCACCCGCCTTGGCAAAACGCACTTCAACATGCTGACTAAGCTTATCCAGATCAAATGCATGCATAGGTTGGCCGAGTTCCAGCAACACATAGTTGGTAATGTCTACTATCGCACTAATGCTACGCACACCGCTACGCTCAAGCCGCTGTTTCATCCAATCAGGCGTTTTGGCTTGCGCATTTACACTTTCGATTACACGACCAAAATACGCAGGGCACGCTTGTGGAGCATTCACCAGCACAGCCATAGTCCGCTGCGAACCAATATCAGCAGGCTTGATAGAAGGTGCATGCAACGGTGCGCCGGTAATAGCTGAAACATCGCGTGCAATACCTAAAATGCTCAAACAATCGGCACGGTTTGGCGTAAGCTTGAGCGTAAATAAGCAATCGTTAAGTTGAAAGAATTCGCGAATATCTTGGCCAATAAGCGCATCTGCTGGCAATTCCAGCAGCCCAGTAGCCTCTTCTGCTAAGCCTATTTCTTTGGCAGAGCACATCATGCCAAATGATTCCACGCCACGCACTTTGGCTTGTTTGATTGAAATGCCAGGTAACTCTGCCCCCACCAAAGCGCAAGGTGCTTTCAAGCCAACGCGCGCATTGCTTGCGCCACAGACAATTTGTAATGTCTCCTTACCTACATTCACTTTGCATATTTGCAAGCGGTCTGCATCAGGGTGCTTGATGGCTTCAACAATTTCTCCAATGACAACACGCTCAAATGGTTTTGCAACGGGAGTACACTCCTCCACCTCAAGCCCGGCCATGGTTAAGGCGCTATCTAGCGCCTCAGTGCTCAGTTCGGGATTAACAAAGGTGCGTAACCACTGTTCAGAAAATTGCATAACTACCTATTTGGAAAATTGGGTTAAGAAGCGCAAATCATTATTAAAAAAGTGGCGCAAATCATTCACACCGTAACGCAGCATGGCAAGGCGCTCTACACCGAGGCCAAAGGCAAAACCACGATATTTTTCACTATCGATATTCACGTGCTTAAATACTTCCGGATGCACCATACCGCAGCCACCAATCTCCAACCAGCCGCCATTCCAGCTCATATCCATTTCTGCCGAAGGCTCGGTAAACGGAAAAAATGAGGGGCGGAAACGCACAGTCAAATCATCGCGTTCGAAGAATTTTTGCAAAAAATCTTGCACGACTCCTTTTAGATTTGCAAAACTGATATCCTCATCTACCCACAAACCCTCTACCTGATGAAACATGGGTGAATGCGTGGCATCAGAATCCACACGGTAAACACGGCCAGGAGCAATAATTTTAAGTGGTGGTTGCTTATTCTCCATGTAATGAACTTGTACAGGCGACGTATGTGTACGTAAAACCGATTTCTCATCTACATAAAACGTATCATGCATGGCACGCGCAGGGTGATTTTCAGGGATATTCAAAGCGGTAAAATTATAAAAATCGGTCTCAATTTCCGGGCCAGTTGCCACATCAAAACCAATCGAATGAAACAATTTCTCAATGCGTTGCAGTGTAAGGGTGACAGGATGCAAACCACCTTGAGATTGCGCGCGTGCTGGTAGGGTGACATCTATTAATTCATTTGCCAGTTGCCGTGCCTGAGCAGCGCTCAGAATTGCTTCACGACGTGCATTAAGCGCGGCTTCAACACCTTGCTTAACCACATTAATCGCTGCACCAGCGGCTGGCCGTTCTTCAGCCGACAACTTACCTAAACTTTTTAGTGCGTCGGTCAGTAACCCAGTTTTACCTAGATACTTCGCTTTAGCATTTTCTAAAGCGGGCATATCTTCGCAAACCTTAAAGTCTGCCTGAGCTTGCTCAATTAGATGGTCCAAATTTGCCATACGCTATCTTAACCTAAACGATTGAATAAGAATAAAAAAAGAGGCCTTAGCCTCTTTTTTTATTCGGTAGATTTAAGCGGCTAAACCAGTTTTTGCAATATCTACAAATTTGGCAAAAGCAACTTTATCAAATACAGCTAAATCCGCTAACACTTTGCGATCTACTTCTACTGCAGATTTTTTCAAACCGTTCATGAAACGGCTATATGTTAAACCACACTCACGTGCACCTGCGTTAATACGTGCAATCCACAAGGTACGGAACTGGCGTTTTTTCTGACGACGGTCACGATAAGCGTATTGACCAGCTTTCATTACCGCTTGCTTAGCAATACGGTAAACATTTTTACGACGGCCTCGGTAACCTTTGGCTGCGTTTAATACTTTTTTGTGTCTGGCGCGAGCAATGACACCACGTTTCACTCTAGGCATATCAGTCTCCTTATCGTGTTGGCATCATAGCGCGGACGCGCTTGACATCGGTTGCAGAAATAATCGCCGTGCCGCGTAATTTACGCTTTTGCTTGGTGGTTTTTTTAGTCAAGATGTGGCGTAAATGTGAATGCGTACGCTTCACTTTGCCATTTCCCAAGAACTTAAAGCGCTTTTTGGCGCTGCTCTTCGTTTTCATTTTTGGCATTTTTTTCTCCTTTGGAGTTGATTAAAGAACGCTTAGGCATGCCGTTTAAGCCGTATCGTTCAGGGATAAAACTTTAATTATTCTGTTTTGACTGCTTCTTTTTCAGCAGGCTTCTCTGTCTTTTTAGCTGTTACAACTTTTTTCGCAGGTGCCAGCACCATTACCATTTGGCGACCTTCCATTCTAGGAAACTGTTCTACTATCGCATGTTCTGCTAAATCTGCTTCTACGCGCTTCAGTAAAGCCAAACCAAACTCTTGGTGTGTAATCTCGCGACCTCTAAACCGTAGCGTAATCTTGGCTTTGTCGCCCTCACTCAAGAAGCGAATAATATTACGCACTTTAATGTTGTAATCGCCATCATCCGTGCCCGGACGAAACTTAATTTCTTTAATCTGCACCTGCTTTTGCTTGAGCTTTTGCTCATGCATACGCTTGCTTTCAGCGTATTTAAACTTGCCGTAATCCATAAGCCTGCACACTGGCGGCTCAGCATTCGGAGCGATTTCTACAAGATCAATATCCACTTCTTCGGCTTTGGCAAAGGCTTCTTTCAAACTCATAATGCCAAGCGGCTCCCCATCAACGCCCACCAAACGCACCTGCGGTGCCGTAATGTCGCCGTTAATGCGTGTATCTTTATCTTGAGCTATATCTATCTCCTAAACTATTAAATCAAAAGCCGCGCTCTACCTACCGGTTAGATTTTAGCTGCTATGTCTGCTTTTATGCGTTCAATAAACGCTTGCAAGGGCATAGAACCTAAATCTTCACCTTTTCTGGTTCGCACGGCCACGTTTCCGCTTTGCATCTCACGCTCACCCGCCACTAGCAAGTAAGGCATCTTCTGCAAGCTATGTTCGCGTATTTTATAGGTAATCTTCTCATTTCTCAAGTCAAAATCACATCTAATGCCATTTTTCTTCAAATTTTCAATTACTTGTAGCACATATGCCGATTGGCTGTCAGAGATGTTCAAGACCATCGCTTGCACCGGCGCCAGCCAAACAGGCATGGCACCCGCAAAATTTTCAATCAAAATTCCCATGAAACGCTCCATTGATCCCACAATGGCGCGATGCAACATCACCGGGCGTTTGCGTGAATTATCTTCTGCAACGTACTCAGCACCCAAGCGCTCAGGCAGGTTCGGATCGAGCTGAATTGTACCGCACTGCCATAAGCGACCCAAGCTATCCTTCAATGTAAATTCAATTTTTGGACCATAGAACGCACCTTCGCCAGGCTGATATTCAAAATCCAAGTTATTGATTTTTAATGCATTAGCCAGTGAAGTTTCCGCTCTATCCCAATCCGCATCTGAGCCTATGCGCTTCTCAGGGCGAGTCGATAATTTAACCAACACATCATTAAAGCCAAAATCTTTGTAGGCCTTGTAGAGCATTTTGATGAAATCAGCGACTTCTGCTTCCACTTGCTCTTCCGTGCAAAAAATATGCGCGTCATCTTGAGTAAAACCACGCACACGCATCAAGCCATGTAGAGCGCCAGATGGCTCATTGCGGTGACATGAACCAAACTCAGCCAATCGCAATGGCAGATCGCGATAACTATGTAACGTGCTATTAAAAATTTGAATATGGCCCGGACAGTTCATCGGCTTTACCGCGTAATCGCGATTTTCAGATTTAGTCACGAACATATTTTCATGATAATTCTGCCAGTGACCGGATTTCTCCCACAGCGTTCTATCCATCACTGTCGGAGTACGTACTTCCTGATAACCAAAATCAAGAAACATCTGGCGCATATACTGCTCAACCTCCTGCCAAATCGCCCAACCGCGAGGGTGCCAGAACACCATACCAGGCGCATCATCCTGCATATGGAAGAAATCGAGTTGTTTGCCGAGTTTACGGTGATCGCGCTTTTCCGCTTCTTCCAGCTGAA
>Ga0315912_10004543_pt1 | contig 13116 bp, 14 predicted proteins | sample VfabasoilMG_FD_204469 | JGI IMG/M metagenome (GOLD analysis project Ga0315912, IMG submission 204469) | Garden soil microbial communities collected in Santa Monica, California, United States - V. faba soil | ecosystem: Environmental > Terrestrial > Soil > Garden | place: USA: California... | reverse complement strand
GTATTTTCCGTGCCTTAAGGTCGTCCCGGGGCCGCCCCGGCACCCCTTCGGCAGGCCAGAATCTCCTTGCAAACCAAGGAATGGAAACGTAAAATCGCGCGCTTCGCTTTCGGGGGTAGACGTCATGGTGGTCATTCGGCTGTCGCGCGGGGGTGCCAAAAAGCGCCCGTTTTTCAATATGGTGGTCGCGGATTCGCGCAATGCGCGGGACGGCCGTTTCATCGAGCGCGTCGGCTTCTACAACCCCAAGGCTTCCGGGGGTGAGGAATCCCTGCGGATTTCGATGGACCGCCTGACCTACTGGCAGGGCAAGGGCGCCCAGCTGTCCGATACGGCAGCGCGCCTGGTCAAGAAGTTCGGCGAGTCGGCAAAAGCCTGAATCCGGCGAAACCTTCGTCGATGGTGGTGATGGGGCGCGTGCGCGTCCCGCATGGCATCAAGGGCTGGGTGAAAATCCAGCCGTTCACGCAGGATACCGAAGGGCTGCTCGATTACGCGGTGTGGTGGCTGGGCCGCAACGGGCAGTGGCAGGCCCGCCAGGTGGCGGAAGCCGCGGTCCACGGCGCTACCGTGATCGCGAGGTTCGAAGGCTGTGAGGACCGCGAGGCGGCGGCCGGCCTCCGGGGCGCGGAAGTGGGCATCCCCCGTTCCGAGTTGCCGGAAACCGGGTCGAACGAATACTACTGGAGCGACCTGGTGGGCGCGCAAGTCGTCAACCGGGGAAATGAAGCGCTGGGCGAGGTGGCTGAACTGCTTGAGACGGGCGCCAATCCGGTGCTGGTCCTCAAGGGCGAAAGGGAGCGGTTGATACCGTTCATCGCCGCTGTCGTCGTCGAGGTGGACATCGCAGGCAAACGCCTCGTGGTGGATTGGGAGCGGGATTACTGAGGGATGGCCGGACGATGCTGAACTTCGACGTCGTCACGCTGTTCCCCGAGATGTTCGTTGCGCTGACCGACAGCGGCATCACGCAGCGGGCGCGCGACAAGGGGTTCTACCAGCTGGTGCTGTGGAATCCGCGGGATTTCAGCGGGAACGCCTACCGCAGCGTGGACGACAGGCCGTACGGCGGCGGTCCGGGCATGGTGATGGCGGCAGAGCCCCTGGCGAAAGCGCTGCGGGCCGCGCGGCAAAGGCAGGAAAGCAGCGGCATCCGGCGCGTGCGGACGATCTACCTGTCGCCGCAGGGCCGGCCGATGACGCAGCGGGTGGTGGAGGAACTGCAGGATTACGAGGGGCTGGTGCTGCTGGCCGGCCGCTACGAAGGCGTCGACGAACGCCTGCTGCAAAGGGAAGTGGAGGACGAGATCTCGATCGGGGACTACGTCCTTTCCGGCGGGGAACTGCCGGCGATGGTGCTGATGGACGCGCTGATCCGGCGCATCCCGGGCGTGCTGAACGACGCCGAATCGGCGAAGCAGGATTCGTTCGTGGAAGGGCTGCTGGATTGCCCGCATTACACGCGGCCCGAAGTCTATGGAGATGAAGCCGTGCCGGCGGTGCTGTTGTCCGGACATCACGCCGAGATCGAAACGTGGCGGATGAAGCAGGCCCTGGGGCGGACGTGGCAACGCCGTCCCGACTTGCTGCAAAAGATGCAACTGACGACGGCACAGGCAAAGTTGCTGGAAGAATACAAGGCGGAAACGAGAGAAACGCAGGAGCTGACCAAATGAACCTCATCCAGAAAATCGAGCAGGAAGAAATCGCGCGCCTCGGCAAGACCATCCCCGCTTTCGCCCCGGGCGACACGGTGGTGGTGAACGTGAGCGTCGTCGAAGGCGACCGCAAGCGCGTCCAGGCCTACGAAGGCGTGGTCATCGCCCGGCGCAACCGCGGGCTGAACTCCTCGTTCATCGTGCGCAAGATCTCCTCCGGCGAAGGCGTGGAACGGACGTTCCAGACCTACTCGCCGCTGATCGCCAGCATCGAAGTCAAGCGCCGCGGCGACGTCCGCCGCGCCAAGCTGTACTACCTGCGCGATCGTTCGGGCAAGTCCGCGCGCATCCGCGAAAAGCTGGATGTGGCGACGGTGGCGGAAGCCGCCGCAGCGGCGGAATAAACGCGTTCCCGGCAAGACAAGAAAGGCGGCCTCCCGGCCGCCTTTTTCATTTCCGGCTTTCGCATCCAGCCGCGCCCCGGGTCATACCACCCGGCTGCGATCCTGCAGCAGGACCTGCTGGATGTAGCTTTGCAGGAGCAGCGTTTCGGTGGTGTGCAGGCGCATGAAGCGCACGCCGGTCACGAAAACGCTCGCAGTCCCCTCGCCCTGCCGCGACTTGACGCTCTGGACTTCCGCGCTCACCGCGAGCTTGACCTCGTAGTTGTTGGGCTGCACCACGAACTTGAATGCGAGGTCGACCTTTTCGCCCGCCTCGCCCAGCGGCTGCTCCGATTCGAGCAGCGCGCCGGATACGCTCAGGTCGGAAATGAGCGCGGCGCCGGGTTCGTCGCCGGGACGCGCAGCAGTGCCGGGCAGGCTGACGCGCACCCGGAGGGCGCCGCGGATCAGCGCCTGCTTGACGGTCTGCGGATAAGACAGGTGCAGGTAGGGAAACGGCGAACGCGACGCGCGCAGCACCGTCGTCTCGAAAGTCGACGCGTGCCTGCCGGAAAACGTGCGCACCAGCGCCGCTTCGCCTTCGCGCACCGGAACCGGGAGGTTCTGCACCAGCGGCGTCCTCACCAGCACGCTGTGGCCGGGCACGTAGCCGATCAGCAAGGTGAAATACTGGTTGTGCGCGCCATCGGCGTTGAGCTCGAGCTGCAGGCGGTCGCCGATGTGCAGCTGCAACTGGTCGAGGGTGCCGAGGGTGACGGCGGGTTGTTGGGGTTCTGGCACGGCGGGTGTCTGGCGTTGGAGGCAGCTGCAGTATAGCCGCGCTGCATCCCTGTCTGCAGCGGCCTTCGTTGCTACAATGCCGCGTCCCTCTGGAGGCCGCCCCTCGTGCTGCAACGACCGTATCGAATGATTTCCCGCGCCGCGCTTCTCGTGATCGCCTGCGCCTGCGTGCAGCTTGGCGGCTGCGGCGAGCAGAAAAAAATGTTGTCGATCGGCTCCGGGGGCACCGGGGGCGTCTATTACCCCCTGGGCGGCGGCCTCGCGAACATCCTCAGCGAAAACCTGCCCGGCTACCAGGTGACGTCCGAAGTCACGGGCGGCTCGATCGACAACCTCAAGCTCGTCGGCAGCAATCGAGCCGACATTGCATTCTCGATGGTCGACGTGGCTTGGGACGCGCACGGCGGCAAGGACAAATTCAAGGACGGAAAACTGGCGGTGCGCACCCTCGCCGTGCTGTATCCCAATCGCACGCACGTCGTCACCGTCGATGGCACCGGGATCGAAAGCATGCAGGACCTGAAGGGCAAGCGCGTTTCGCTCGGCGCTCCCGGCAGCGCGTCCGAAGTCCTGGCGCTGCGCGTGCTGGAAGGCTACGGACTGCTCGAGTCCGTGACGCGCGAGCGCCTGTCGGTCGCGGAGTCCGTCAATGCGATGAAGGACCGCAAGATCGACGCCTTCTTCTGGGTGGGCGGCCTGCCCACCGCGGCGGTGAGCGACCTGGCGGCAACGCCCGGCGCCACGATCCGTTTCCTCGACCATTCGGAAGTGGCGGCCAAGCTGAATTCAACCTACGGCCCGATGTACAACGAAACCACGATTCCCAAGGAAACGTATTCGGGCATGAAGCGGGACAACCGCAACCTGACCGTGTGGAACATCCTGGTGGTGCCGGAAAGCATGCCGGAGGCGCTGGCGTACGACATCGTCAAGGTGCTGTTCGAGCACAAGCAGGCGCTGGTCGCGGTCCACAAGGAAGCAGACCACATCGCCCTGTCGAACCAGTCGGGTAAATTTTCGCCCGTGCCGTTCCATCCCGGCGCGCTGCGCTACTATCGCGAGAAAGGCGTGCAGGTCGAATAGCGGCGCAAGGCCGCGCGAAGGGGAGCGATTGGAACACGATTCGGGCGCGGCGGCGGGCGCGCAGGCGGCTGCGAGGTTCGTCGAGGAAGAAGAAGGGGCGACCCACCGCCTCGCCGGGCCGCTGGCCCTCCTGTTGACGCTGCTCGCCGTCGTCATGTCGCTGTTCCACCTCTATGCCGCCTACGGCATCGTGCCCGCGAACATCCTGCGGCCGGTGCACGTCGGCTTCGTGCTGGTCCTTTCATTCCTTAGCTTTCCATTGCTGGCGCGCCTGCGCGACCGCATCGGCTGGTGGGACTGGCTGTTCGCGGCAGCCTCCGCCGCGTGCATCGCCTACATCATTGCGGGCGGCGATGCGCTGGCGGATCGCGCCACGCTGCCGAACACGGCCGACCTGGTCGTCGGCGTCGCCCTCATGCTGCTCGTGCTGGAGGCTGTCCGGCGCGCGTCCGGCTGGATCATGCCGGCGGTCGTCCTGGCATTCATCGCCTACGCGATGCTCGGATCGTGGCTGCCCGCGCCCTGGACCCACCGCGGTTACGACATCTCGCGCCTGGTCGGGCACATGGTGCTCACGCTGGAAGGCATCTTCGGCCCGGCCGTCGACGTGTCATCCACGCTCATCATCCTGTTCACCATTTTCGGCGCCTTCCTCGCGCAGTCGGGCGCGGGCAAGTACTTCATCGATTTTTCCGTGACGCTGATGGGGCGCCGCCGCAACGGCGCCGGCCGCAGCGTGGTGCTGGCGTCGTTCCTCCTGGGCGGCGTGTCGGGCAGCGGGGTCGCCACGACGGTGACGCTGGGCTCGGTGGCTTACCCGATGCTGGCAAAGACCGGATATGGAAAGAACAACGCCGGCGGGCTGCTCGCCGCGGGCGGCCTCGGCGCAATCATGTGTCCCCCGGTCATGGGCGCCGCCGCGTTCCTCATCGCGGAGTTCCTCAAGATCTCGTACCTGGACGTGGTGATGATGGCCATCATCCCCGCCTGCCTGTACTACCTGTCGCTGTTCCTCATGGTGGAGTTCGACGGCCGCCGCTTCGGCGCGCCGGCAACCGCGGAGCGCGCGGAGAAGATCTCCTCGCTGCTGCGGCGGGGCGCGCATTACTTCCTGCCGCTCGTCGCGATCGTGGCGTTGCTGCTCGCCGGATTCTCGCCGGTGATGGCCGTGTTCTGGGCGACGGTCGTGGCCTACGCCACCAGCTTCATCCGCCGCGACTCTGCGCTCGTTCCCCGCAAGCTGGTCGCGGCCCTTGCCGCCGGATCCACCGGCGTGCTCAACGTGGCGGCAACCTGCGCCGCCGCGGGCCTCATCGTCGGCGTGGTGACGCTCACGGGACTGGGCCTGAAGTTCAGCGCGATCGTGGTGGGCTTCGCCGGCGGCAACCTGTTCCTCACGGCGGTGTACACGGCGCTGGTGGTCTGGGTGGTGGGCCTTGCGGTCCCGGTGACGGCTTCGTACATTATCTGCGCCGTCATCGCCGCTCCGGCGCTGATCCACGTCGGCGTACCGGACTATGCCGCGCACATGTTCATCTTCTACTACGCAGTGCTGTCCGAAGTCTCGCCGCCCACGGCCCTGTCGCCGTTCGCGGCGGCGGCCATTACGGGCGGCGATCCGTACCGGACCACCCTGCAGTCGTGGAAGTACACCCTTCCTGCGTTCCTGGTGCCGTTCATGTTCGTGCTCGATCCGGCCGGTGCGGGCCTGCTGCTGAAGGGCACGCTCGGGCAGACAACCCTCACCGTCGCAACGGCGATCGTCGGCATCGTTGCGCTCGCCGCGGGTGCGCAGGCGTGGCTGTTTCGCGAAACGACGCGGCTGGAACGCAGCCTGCTCATCGCGGGCGGCCTGCTGCTCGTCTACCCGGGCATGATCACCGACCTTCTCGGCCTCGTGCTCATCGCGGCCGCGGCAGCCAAACAGAAGCTCTCGCCAGCATGAATACCCTGCTGGAATCGTACCAGGCCAAGCTGGCAGCCCCCTTTGCGGTGCTCGGCATCCGCACCATGGGCGAGCGGGTGGCGGGCATCGAATACCTGCCCCGGGCGGCCGCGACGCTGAAGCCGCAGAATGCATTCGCGCGCGAGGTGTGCCGGCAGCTTTCCGCTTACCTGAAGAAGCCGTCCTTCGAATTCGACCTGCCGTTCGAATACGACGGCACCGACTACCAGAAGAAAGTCTGGAAGGCGGTGCATGCGATTCCGAGCGGCTCGGTGCTTTCGTACCGCGACGTTGCAAGGAAGATCGGATCGGCGCCGCGGCCGGTCGGCACCGCCTGCGGTGCGAACCTCATCCCGCTGCTGATTCCCTGCCACCGCGTGGTGGCCAGCGGCGGCATCGGCGGCTTCATGCACAGCCGTCGCGGCGCGCCCATCGACGTCAAGCGCTGGCTGCTGCACCACGAGAACCCCGGGGCCTGGTGATGGCGGCGGACGACGGCCTGCTCGACCGGTTCTGCGACGCGCTCTGGCTCGAGGACGGGCTGTCGCGCAACACACTGGACAGCTACCGGCGCGACCTGCGCATCTTCGCCGCGTGGCTGCTGCAAAGCCGCGGCAAGTCCCTGCTGCAGGCGGAACGCGCCGACCTGCTGGCCTACCTCGCGCACAAGTTCCACCACCATGCCAAGCCGCGCTCCGCGGCGCGCCTGCTGTCGAGCCTCAAGCGCTTTTACCAGCACCAGCTCCGTGAAGGCCGGATGACGTCGGACCCCACGCTCGAAGTCGAATCGCCGAAACTGCCGCGGGGGCTGCCGAAGACGCTCACGGAGGAAGATGTGGATGCGCTCCTTGGAGCGCCGGACCTCTCCGCGCCGCTCGGGCTGCGCGACAAGGCGATGCTCGAAACGCTGTATGCGAGCGGCTTGCGCGTGTCGGAACTGGTTTCCATGACGATGGTGCAGGTCAGCTACGACATGGGCGTGGTGCGCGTCATGGGAAAGGGCAGCAAGGAACGGCTGGTGCCGCTGGGAGAAGAAGCGCTCTCGTGGATCCAGCGCTACGTGGCCGAGGCCCGGGCGGACATCCTGAAGGACCGGCGGGCGGATGCGCTGTTCGTCACGGCGCGCGGAGATTCCATGTCGAGGCAGGCATTCTGGAACCTGATCCGCCGCTATTCCGCGCGCGCGGGCCTGAAGAAATCCATTTCCCCGCATACCCTGCGGCATGCCTTTGCGACGCACCTGCTCAACCATGGCGCCGACCTGCGCGTGGTGCAGATGCTGCTGGGCCACGCGGACATCTCGACGACGCAGATCTACACGCACGTGGCGCGCGAGCGCCTCAAGCAGCTGCATTCCAAACACCACCCGAGGGGCTGAGCCGCCACCATGACCACGGCCGTCTTCGCATTGATCGCCTACCTGATCGGATCGGTTTCGTTTGCCGTGGTCGTGAGCTGGGCGTTCGGCCTGCCCGATCCGCATACCTACGGCTCCGGCAATCCCGGCGCCACCAATGTGCTGCGCACCGGCCGCAAGGCCGCGGCGGCGCTGACGCTGATCGGGGACGCGGCGAAGGGCAGTTTCGCCTACCTGCTTGCCCGCCACCTGGCGCCGCAGTTCGATGCGGGCGAGGCCACGCTTGCGGCCGTTGCGCTCGGGGTTTTCCTCGGGCACCTGTTTCCGATCTATTTCCGCTTCAAAGGCGGCAAGGGCGTGGCGACGGCGGCCGGCATCCTGCTGGCGATGGAATGGCGCCTGGGGCTTGCGGTCATCGGCACCTGGATTGCGGTGGCGCTGGTGTTCCGCTATTCGTCACTGGCCGCGCTGATCGCCGCGGTGGCTTCGCCGCTGCTGGCGCTTTACTTCCTGGGGGCGGGACCGCTGGTCGCGGCGGTGCTGGTGATGGCAGTGCTGCTGGTCTGGCGCCACCGCGCGAACATCGCCCGCCTCGCGCGCGGCGAGGAAGGCCGCATCAGGCTGTCGAAACGGACGTAAGGTCCTCGAGGTCCCAGCGCGCACGCGCGCCGAATGGCTGGAGGCGCAGGGCGTCGGCGCGCGTCTTCGCGTCCTGCAGGCGCAAGGCGCCGGCGAAGGCGATCATCGCGCCATTGTCCGTGCACAGGTCGAGCGGCGGAAAGTACACGCGAAACCCCTCGTCCTGCGCGCGCGCAAGCAGTGCCTCGCGCAGCGGGCGATTCGCGCCCACGCCGCCCGCGACCACCAGCTCCCCGAGGCCGGTGTCGCGCATCGCCTGCACCGATTTCGCCACCAGCACATCGACCGCGGCCTGCTGGAATCCCGCCGCGATATCGGCGCGGGTCTGCGCATCGACCGTGTTGTTGCCGGCCAGGGTGAGCACCGCGGTCTTGAGGCCGGCGAAGCTGAAGTTCAGGTCGCCGCTGCCGAGCATCGGACGCGGCAATTTGAAGCGCTTCGGATTGCCGTCCTCCGCCAGCTTCGACAGCGCCGGACCGCCGGGATAGGGCAGGCCCAGCAGCTTGGCCGTCTTGTCGAACGCCTCGCCTGCCGCGTCGTCCACCGTTTCGCCGAGCAGGTCGTAGTCGCCGACGCCGCCCACCCTCATGAGCTGGGTATGGCCGCCTGAAACCAGCAGGGCGACGAAGGGGAAACGGGGCGCCGGATCGGCCAGCAGCGGCGACAGCAGGTGGCCTTCCAGATGGTGCAGGCCGATGACGGGGATGCGCAGCGCGAAGCCCAGGCTGGCCGCAACGGATGCGCCCACCAGCAGGGCGCCGGCCAGCCCGGGACCCTGGGTGTAGGCGATGCCCCCGACCTGCTCCAGGGTGTGTCCATGTCCGTCCAGGAGCTGCCGGATCAGCGGGAGCAGGCGGCGAACGTGATCGCGGGAGGCAAGTTCCGGAACCACGCCCCCGTACTCGGCATGGAGGGCCACCTGCGAATGCAGGAGATGGCCGACCAGGCCCGCAGCCGTGTCGTACAAGGCCACGCCCGTTTCGTCGCAGGAGGTTTCGATGCCAAGGACTAGCATGGGAGGGAAAATTGCATAACTACCTGATACAGCGGGATTTACGTGGTTCGTGACTGCCGATGCACGGCGGGCCGGCAAGGGCGTCGGTTGTATTTCCAAAACAGGGGATTATTGCTAGAATGCGCCCCTTCGTTTGAGCCGACAACCTCAGGACAGCATTCGATGCCGACGATTCGAGTCAAGGAAAACGAGCCCTTCGAAGTGGCCATGCGCCGCTTCAAGCGCACGGTGGAAAAAACCGGTCTGCTGACCGAACTTCGCGCGCGCGAATTCTACGAAAAGCCCACCGCCGAGCGCAAACGCAAGCTTGCCGCCGCAGTGAAGCGCCACCACAAGCGCCTGCGCAGCCAGCTGCTTCCGCCGAAGCTGTACTGATCGGCAACGGCGGTCCCCCGAACGGTGAATGGGCATCCATTCACCGTTTTGCGTTTCTGGAATTCATCCTCATATAGGGTGCCATGTCCCTCAAGAACGCCATTACCGAAGACATGAAAACCGCGATGCGCGCGAAGGATGCGCCTCGCCTTTCCACCATTCGCCTGCTGCTTGCCGCGATCAAGCAGCGCGAGGTCGACGAGCGCAAGGACCTGACCGATGCGGACATCGTCGCGGTCATCGAGAAAATGCTGAAGCAGCGCCGCGATTCGGTCGAGCAATACATCAAAGGCAATCGCAAGGACCTCGCGGACGTCGAGGAGGCGGAGATCGTCGTGCTGCAGGGCTACATGCCCAAGGCGCTGTCGGACGCGGAAGTGGATGCCGCGGTATCGGCGGCGCTCGCCGCCAGCGGCGCCAAGGGCATGGCGGACATGGGCAAGGTCATGGCGGTGCTGAAGCCGCAGCTGGCCGGCCGCGCCGACATGGGCAAGGTGTCGGCGCTGATCAAGGCGAAGCTGTCCGGCTAAACACCGGGCCAGATAACCTTTCCAAATCAATGCGAAACCGCCCCGACGGGGCGGTTTTTGCTTTCCCGGAAATCCGTGGAAAGTGACCTATAATTTTTCGTAGGCCGCGGTTGCAGGGCTCTTTCGAGCCGGCCGGCGGGACGACACCGACAACAACCAGACCGATCCATGATCCCGCAGTCGTTCATCCAGGACCTTCTCAACCGCGTGGACATCGTGGACGTCATCGAGTCCTACGTGCCGTTGAAGCGGGCCGGGTCGAACTTCTCGGCGCGCTGCCCCTTCCACACCGAAAAATCGCCTTCCTTCACCGTCAGCCAGACCAAGCAGTTCTATCACTGCTTCGGCTGCGGCGCGCACGGCACGGCCATCAGCTTCATGATGGAGCACCAGGGCATGGGCTTCATCGACGCCGTCAAGGACCTGGCGGGACGCGTCGGCATGCAGGTGCCGGAGCAGGCGCCGGATCCGCAGCGCCACGCAAAAGTGCAGGCCGCCGAAGACCTGACCGACGTGGTGCTGAAGGCGGCGCAATACTACAAGGCGCAATTGAAGGGCTCGGAACGCGCCATCGCCTATTTCAAGAAGCGGGGGCTCACCGGCGAGATTGCCGCCCGCTATGGCCTCGGCTATGCGCCCGACGGCTGGCAAAACCTCGAGGCCGTGTTCCCCGACTACCAGTCGAAGGCGCTGAATGAAGCGGGCCTGGTGATCCTCAGCGAGGAAGGCCGCCGCTACGACCGCTTTCGCGACCGTGTCATGTTCCCCATCCACAACCAGCGCGGCATCGTCATCGGCTTCGGCGGGCGCGTGATCGACCAGGGCGAACCGAAATACCTCAACTCCCCGGAAACCCCGCTATTCGAGAAGGGGCACGAGCTCTATGGCCTGTTCCAGGGCCGCGTCGCCATCCGGGATGCCGGCATGGTGCTGGTCGTCGAGGGATACATGGACGTCGTCGCCCTGGCGCAATACGGCATCGGCTACGCGGTCGCGACCTTGGGAACCGCCACGACGCCCTGGCAGGTGCAGAAGCTCCTGCGCCAGGCCGACAACGTGGTCTATTGCTTCGACGGCGATGCCGCAGGACGCCGCGCCGCCTGGCGTGCGCTGGAGAACAGCCTGGCGCAGCTGCAGGACGGCAAGCAGGTGCGCTTCCTGTTCCTGCCGCCGGAAGACGATCCGGACACCTACGTGCGCGCCCACGGCAAGGAAGCATTCGAAGCCCTGCTCGCCGCAGCGCAGCCGCTATCGGCCTTCCTCGTCCACGAGTTGACCGGCCGGGTGGACATGCGCAGCGCCGAAGGCCGGGCCAAGTTCCTGCAGGATGCCAAGCCGCTGGTGAAGCAGGTCGCCGCGCCCATGCTGTCCCTGATGCTGCGCAAGCAGGTTGCCGAGCTGGCCGGCATCGGCCAGGCCGAACTCGACCGCAATTTCGAAATCAAACAGACAAGCCGCAGCCCGGTCCAGGAGCGGCGCAACGCGGTCAAACCCTCCCTTGCACGGCGTTTGTCGGAAATGCTCGTGTATCGCCCTTTGCTGGCCCAGAAGGCGGATCCCGACATGCTGGCGGCAAATAGCGACGTCTCGGTGGCCGATATCGGTCCCGCGGAACTGGTTTTGCTGAGGCGCCTGCTGGAACTTTGCCGTAGCCGCCCCGATATTCGCACGGTGAGCGAGGATTTCCGCGGTGACGAAATGGAGCGCTTCGTCAGCGACGTGGAAGTGGCCAGCCTGGAGTTCGGCCAGCTGAACGACGAGGAACTGGCGATCGAGTTCGAGAGCGCCTGGAACGGGCTGCAGGCCATGTTCCAGCGGGCGCGCGACAGCTCGATGAACGACAAGAATCCGCTGCCGTCGGGCATGAGCCCGGAAGAGAAGGAGCAGTACCGCCGAATGTATTCGAGGGCGCCTGCGGGGTAACTTGAATCGTCCGGTATAATGCGCGGTTCTTTTTTGGTCGGCGTTTCCTAAGATTTTGTTTTCAAAGGGCTAAGGCACATGGCAAGGGAAAGACGCAAGGAGCAGGAAAAAGCACAGGTTGCGGTCCAGCCGATCGACGCCGAAGCCCGGCGCATGCGCCTGAAGAACCTGATCGTGCTCGGCAAGGAGCGCGGCTACCTGACCTACGCCGAGATCAACGATCACCTGCCCGACGATATGCTCGATGCCGAGCAGATCGAGAACATCATCAGCATGATCAACGACATGGGCATCCAGGTGTACGACGAGGCACCGGACGCCGAAACGCTGCTGATGAACGAGACGACGCCCGCCGTCGTCCCGGACGAGGATGTGGTCGAGGAGGCCGAGCAGGCTCTGTCGACCGTCGACTCCGAATTCGGCCGCACCACCGATCCCGTGCGCATGTACATGCGCGAGATGGGCTCCGTCGAACTGCTCACGCGCGAGGGCGAAATCGAGATCGCCAAGCGCATCGAGGACGGCCTCAAGCACATGATCCAGGCGATCTCCGCCTGCCCGACCACCATTGCCGAAATCCTCGCGCTCGCGGACAAGATCGAGCGCGACGAGATGCGCATCGACGAGGTCGTCGACGGCCTCGTGGATCCCAACGCGCCCGAAGGCGCGGAACTGGCCGAGGAAGTGTCCGAGGAGGACATGGAGGAAGACCTCGAGGAGGAGGAAGAGGAAGACGAGGAGGGCGCGGCCGCGGCGCTCACCGCCAGCATGCTGCAGCTCAAGGCGGATTCGCTGGAGCGCTTCGCGAAGATCCGCGTGCTCTACACCAAGATGATGAAGTCGCTGGCCAAGAACGGCTCGCGCAGCCGGCCCTACCTGAAGTCGCAGGAAGAGATCTCGGCCGAGCTCATGCTGATCCGCTTTTCCGCCAAGCAGGTCGAGGCGCTGTGCGACGGCCTGCGCCGCCTGGTCGAGGAAGTGCGTTCCTACGAGCGGGCCGTGATGGAGTTGTGCGTCGAGCGCTCCGGCATGCCGCGCGCTTACTTCATCAAGAATTTCCCCGGCAACGAGGAAGACCTGAACTGGGTGGGCCGCGAGGTTTCGGGCCGCAAGGCGTACAGCGACGTGCTCAGCCGCTTCGCCCCGGCCATCGTCGAGCAGCAGCAATCGCTGATCGACCTGCAGAAGCGCGTCGGCATCCCGGTGAAGGACCTCAAGGAAATCAACCGCCAGATGTCCACGGGCGAAGCCAAGGCGCGCCGCGCCAAGCGCGAGATGACCGAGGCGAACCTGCGCCTGGTGATCTCCATCGCCAAGAAGTACACCAACCGCGGCCTGCAGTTCCTCGACCTGATCCAGGAAGGCAACATCGGCCTGATGAAGGCGGTGGACAAGTTCGAATACCGC
>Ga0315912_10004542_pt1 | contig 13121 bp, 9 predicted proteins | sample VfabasoilMG_FD_204469 | JGI IMG/M metagenome (GOLD analysis project Ga0315912, IMG submission 204469) | Garden soil microbial communities collected in Santa Monica, California, United States - V. faba soil | ecosystem: Environmental > Terrestrial > Soil > Garden | place: USA: California... | reverse complement strand
CGCCCAAGACCTTCATAAACAAACCGACGGGAGCCAGCCCGCTCAAGGCGTTACGCTCGCCCATGCCTGTCCCTTTTTCGGCGTGATAGCGCGCATAGAAAGCGCGGTTCTGTTTCAGGTTTTGGATGATCGCGGTCATGTTGTGCGCCACCAAGCGCGCCGCGTCGGAACGGAATCCGTATCTCAGCAAACCTTCGCAAACCAGCAAATTCCAGGGCAGGTGAACTGCTTGTGAAACCGATTCAGCTTCGGGCGAAGTCAGAGACGGGCAGGCAGGCACACCGAACGGACGATGGAATCGTTTCGCATCCAGCAATGCGCGTCCGATCATGATCTGCGCGTGCCCCTCATCTGGCACGCCCGCCCAAAGCGGCACGAAGAGCGTATGATCTTCGGTTGTAAAGTCCAGCGTACTGATCGTGACCGTATCCCCCTCCTCAAGCCCTTTCACCGAAATCTTTGCGATCTTGTCATATACCTTTTGTGTAGTATAGACCGAACCGTTGTTGCGCCATTGATAATCGCCGGTGGAGATGACCTCGTCCGCGGCTTTTGTGGCGAATTGATGGATGCGGATCTCCGGTCGCTTCGCGGCTGGACTTTGGGTCTGCACCTCGATCAACAAGCGGATCGGCGCATCGAACTTTAACTTCGGGGTCACTGTGCCCGAACCTGTCTGTTTGATCAAGACCTTGCCCGCAAGATTCGATCCTGTTTCGCGGTCACGATAATGATACAGACCCGTCCGCGCCTGCCACGTGGACTCGATGGACTTGCGTAAAATAGAGGCTTGCTCGTGGAGCAATGCCAGTATGTCGTTCTGTTCAAGCAGTTCCGCCATTTGGATGAGGCAGGCGGCTTCGTGATACAACATCCCTTCGAGGGCAGGGCTGTGCACTTGTGCGATATTCACACCCAAAGACCACTCGTGCCACGCATCGAACAACGGATTGTCTTCAAACCCTGTTTGCAGAATGTGTTTCCATTGCGGCAAGCCATCGCGGTCTTCGTCGTGTTCGGGCAAAAACCATGACTGGAAGAATTTCAACAAGTGTGGAAAGACTTCCTGAACAAAGGCTGTATCTTCTTTTGACTCGTGAATTTTCCATGCCAAGCTGGCAAGCATTGGTGCGGCAAGGTATCGTCCGCGTTGACCCGCGAGACCGGGCTTGCCGTCTATGCTTCCATCTTCTTTTTGAACCGAGAGAAAGTTCTTCAACAGATCCTGCGCGGCTTGTGAGGCGGGCAGGACACTTGCAAGATAATACGATTCGAGAGGCGTTTGCCCATTCCACGAAGAGGGATAGTCCATGCCATCGCCTTTGGGAGAATATCCATTGTCGGGTTGCCGCGCAGAGACAAATGATGGATTGGGCAAATTTTTATTCGGTGAAAAGAACAATCCAAATGCCGTAGTTTGACTCAATGCGAATGCCGCGTCCCAGTCCTTGTCGCTGGTGCGGATGTCGATGGTTTGGCTGGCATTGAGCAGTTCCAATTTGGCGCGCTCCGCTTCCCAGGGACGCGCGGCAATTTGTCGCGCCAAGTCGAAAGAGGTTTGCAGTACATCCGTCGCGGCTTGTGTCCAGGTGAGTTGACGCGTCGCACCGGGACCCAGCTCAAGGTCCAGAAAGAGCGAGGGATGGGGACCGGGACCATGCGCGGGTCCACCCGTCAAAAAGAGAACGGAGAAGAGTCCGCCGGTTTGCCCGGCAAGCACGTTGACCATCTGCATCTGCGTGGAGATCATGCTTTGCCCGTCAATGGGTGTGAGCAGGGAACAGATCTCCAGACGGATAGTGCGCGTGGCATTGGTCTTGTTGACCACGTTCACACGTCCCGCGATGGCATTGGATTGTGGAACCCAATATTCGGTGGCAACGTCTATGTTGGGTAATGGAGAATAATCAACGATGAGGAAGTTCGGATAAAAGCGGCGGACGGTGGGTGGCAGGGCAAATGCAGATGGATTGCTGACAGATGTTTTGCCTTCGCTGAAGCGCGGGAAAACGCGCATCGCTTTGGCTCTCAGCCCGTAGGTCGTATGAAGCGAGAGTCCCGCAGGCTCGCCGCCGCCGAGGACAAGTTCCCAAATATGGTCGTTGAGGTAATCGGGCTGGGAAAGGCGTGAATCCGCCGCGAGGGTGAGGTGGAGTGGATCGCCGGGCGCTAGTGACCAGTCACGCATAGTGGTGTATTGTACGAGCAGAACGTCAAGAGGTCAAAGGGTATAATTTAGCTTGATAGTTCCGTAGTTTGCGCTGAGCGGAGCCGCCGTTCGTTGGCGGCGAAGTCGAAGCGTTTCGCCAACGTCGAAACTATCAAATAACAAGCATACATGAAATTGGTAGTTGAGTAGGGGCAGGGTCTTCCTGCCCCTACTCAACCACCGAGGCATAGGAGAAATTATGGGACTCTATTTCGAAGAATTTAGTGTTGGGCAAAAGACCGTTACTGAAAAGCGCACGATCACGGAAGCAGACATCATGGAATTTGCGCGGCTTTCGGGCGACGATAACCGCATCCACACTGACCCTGAGTTTAGCAAGACGACGCCCTTCGGCAAACAGATCGCACATGGATTACTGGGCATGTCCATAGCATCAGGTCTGGCGTGGCAGACGGGCATTTTGGATGGAACCGTGATTGCCTTCCGTGAAGTAAAGGAATGGAAATTCGTGAAACCCGTTTTTATCAGTGACACAATCCATACCGAACTGGAGACCATCGAAACCAAAGCATTACCTCGTATCGGCGGAGGTGCGGTCACCATCGTCCTTGAAGTGAAGAATCAAAACGATGAGGTGTGCCATCGCGGCACATGGACTGTGCTGATGATGAGCAAACCAGCTTGATTTACGATTTTGGATTGACGATTGGTATAGATTCTCCAGTCTCCAATCTCTAATTCTCAAGAATTTATTATGACCAACGAAGAAGATGAAGACCGGATCAAAAAGATAAGACGCCTCCTCGACTCTGAAGAGGAGACGCGCGCCGAACCTGCCATTGAACCATCAAAAGATGAGACGGACGAGCAGGATGCAACTACGCGCGCACAAACGCCTCATACACCGCCTGTGCATATTGCATTGGACAAGGACAACATGCCCCTGCCCCGTCGTGTTGACCAGGTGGACATGGGAAGTACCCGCGTCACACCTGCGGCGTATGAAACAACCAGCCGTCCGCGTAACAACACACCACAGCCACGCCACGCTTCCACTCCGATTGCCAGCCGGGCACTTCCGCCAAGCCAGATTGGTTCACGCCCCATCAAGATCGATTGGAGAAATTTGGGTGGATGTCTCGTGCGTGGTTTCGTTCTCTCTCTCTTTGCCATTGTTATTCTCGCCATCATCGGCGGCTCTGCTTTGTTGATCTCTTATTATCGTATTGCCCGCACTCTTCCCAATGTGGAAGACTTGAAGACCAACGCATCCCAATTCGAGACCACGCGTATTCTGGATCGTAACGGGAATTCCCTGTATGAGATCCTCGACCCGAACGCGGGACGTCGCACCTACGTGACCCTCGACCGCATCTCCCCGGCTCTTGTCGCGGCGACAATTGCTACCGAAGACAAGGACTTTTACACACACCCTGGCTTTGACCCGGCGGCGATCGTGCGTGCGTTATGGGACAACTATCGTACGGACGGTCAGGGCGGCGGCGCGTCCACCATCACACAGCAATTGGCGCGTGCCTTGTTGCTCTCCCCTGAGGAACGCGTACAACGGACCTATCTCCGTAAAGCGCGCGAGATCATCCTCGCCTCCGAGATCACACGCCGTTACAGCAAGGATGAGATCCTTGAGCTGTATCTCAATGAGATCTATTACGGCAACCTCGCCTACGGTATCGAAGCCGCGGCAGAAACCTACTTTGGCAAGACCGCCAATCAATTGACTCTCGCAGAAGCGTCCTTCCTTGCCGGGCTTCCGCAATCCCCCTCGGTCTACGACATTTACACCAACCGCGATATAACCCTCGCCCGCCAGCAACAAGTCCTTGTGCTGATGTATGGCTTGAGCCAGACTCAGGGTTGTATCAAAGTCAGCAACAGCGAAACGCCCATTTGTGTGGATCAGACCGCGGCGTTGGAAGCGGCGAACTATATCAAGAATCTCACGTTCAACTCCCCGAACATCGACACGCGCTATCCGCACTGGGTCAACTTTGTGCGTGCCCAACTCGAAGCCCAATACGACGCGCAGACCATCTATCGCTCCGGTTTTATCGTGTACACCACGCTCGATCCCAGAATGCAGGATGAGGCACAGAGGATGGTTACAGAGCAAGTGGGACTGCTTGCCGACAAGAATGCCCATAACGGCGCGCTGGTTTCGATTAAACCCTCCACCGGCGAGATCCTTGCCATGGTCGGCTCACCCGACTTCAACAACGATGCCATCGCCGGTCAGGTCAACATGGCAGACAGCCCCACACGGCAACCGGGGTCGTCCATCAAACCGATCACCTACGTTGCCGCCTTCGAAAAAGGCTGGACACCCTCCACATGGATATGGGATGTGCCGACTGACTTTCCCGATGGAGCCAATCCGCCTTATGTGCCGAAGAACTACGATGATCGATTCCACGGCGGCATGACTGTCCGCACCGCGCTTTCCAACTCGTTCAACATCCCGGCAGTCAAGACACTGGAATTCGTCGGCATCTATGACGACCCCAATACACCGGAAAAAGAAGGCATGATCGCCATGGCTGAAAAGCTGGGCATCACCAGTCTCACGCGCCCGGATTATGGTCTCTCGTTGACGCTGGGCGGCGGCGATGTCAGTCTGTTGCAGATGACTTCCGCCTTTTCGGTCTTTGCCAACGGAGGCAAAAAAGTTCCTCCCGTTGCCATCCTCAAGATCGTTGATTTCGAAGGCACTGTCATTTATGAATACAAGCCGCCCGAGGGCGAACAGGTCATTCGTCCTGAACATGCCTTCTTGATCTCATCGATCCTTTCCGACAACCAGGCGCGTTCGCCCATGTTTGGACTCAACTCCGCGCTCAACCTTCCATTTCAGGTCGCCGCAAAGACTGGAACCACCAACGATTTCCGCGACAATTGGACGCTCGGATATACTCCCGACCTTGCCACCGGCGTCTGGGTCGGCAATGCCGATTACACACCCATGGTCAACACCACCGGTCTTTCGGGCGCGGCTCCCATCTGGTCACAGTTCATGCAATATGCCGTGCCCTATATCTCCAACAACAACCCCACATCTTTTGTCATCCCGCCGGGCATCAGCGAAAAAATCGTCTGCAATATCTCCGGTGCTGAACCCTCCAATTGGTGCCGCGGCGGTCAACGCAGTGAATTCTACGCCAGCGACCAGCCTCCATTGCCAAAGTCGCAGGACCTGCTCGCCGAAACCACCATCGATACCTGGACTGGGCTGATCGCCGGGAACGCCTGCGAAGACTACGCCAAAAGAGAACTTGTGATGAATGTCTCCGACGATTGGGCGCGCAAATGGTTCAAAACAGGTGACGGACGCGCCTGGCTCGAATCACATGAACTACCGCGTAACCCCACCTACAAGCCCGAGCGTGAATGCAGTTCCACCGATTCGCATCCGGTCATTCAATTCAACAACCCGAACGACAACGACACCATCACAGAAACGGAACTTCGTATACGCGGGATCATTGATGTTGAAAACGGCGGCTTCACCTCCTGGCGGCTCGAATATGGCGTCGGCGATGATCCCTCAGAATGGAAGCTTCTCGAAGAAGGGCAGAACTCTTTCAAGGAGAATTCCATCATTCATATATGGGACTTGCAGGATTTCAAACCGAACCGGGTCACGCTTCGGATCTATCTCTCCAATGGAGAGGATCGCTACGCGGAAAAACGCATCACGTTGACCTTCAACCTGCCCACGCCAACCCCCGAGCCGACTCTCACCCCAACCTTGATTCCGCCAACGCTAACCCAGGTTCCTCCGACCGACGTTCCACCAACCAACATCCCGCCAACCACAGCTGTGCCGACCGATACATTGATTCCTCCCACAGCCACTGAGACATTTACACCCATCCCTTCCGAAACACCCACGGAAACGCTCACCCCTGAAACACCATGACACCGCTTACCGTCAATGAATTGATACCCATTTTACAGGTCGCCATCGGACCTGTTGTCTTAATCTCAGGCGTGGGATTGCTCATTTTGTCGCTGACCAACCGCCTCGGTCGCGTGATCGACCGGGGGCGTAGTCTCGTGCGCGAGATGCCGGAGATTCCCGAAAGAAGTCGACCGAACACCATTCAACAGCTTCACATTATTTCACAGCGCGCCGGGCTGTTACAGCGGGCAATCGTTTTTGCGACCATTTGCGTTCTATGCGCGGCAGTACTGGTCATCACATTGTTTTTCACTGCCGCCTTCCAATGGGAGGACGCCTGGTTGATCGGCGCCCTATTCATCTGTGGCATGGGTTCGCTGATCGTTTCGCTGATCGCCTTTTTACAGGAACTGAACCAATCGTTGATCGCCTACCGTCTGGATGTAGGGGAAGTGTTGAAATAATCCATGAATGGACAGACTCGTTCCAATATCAAACCCGGGATGACCGTGCTTATCGTTTTGAAACAAGACCAGCGTACGGGTAAACTCACCAAAGGCATCGTCAAGGATATTCTGACCAAGTCGCCGAATCATCCGCATGGCATCAAAGTCCGTTTACAGGATGGGCAGGTGGGACGCGTCAAGGAGGTTCTCGAACAGGCATGAAGTTGCGTCTACTGTTTTGCATGAGTCTTTTATTCCTGTTGATTTCCTGCGCACCTGAAACGCCAAAGATCCAATACTATCGCGTCAAACACGACAGCCAGTTGAAAACCTACAACTACAAATCGCGCACCGCTGAAAACTGGATCGGTGTAGGTCCACAGACACCTGAGATCGTGCCTTTATTCGTGCAACCTAATTTATCCTCCGGGAGTCACAGGACAAAGGTCAATGGGGAATGGGAAGTTCTGATCGACACATTGAACAACAACGAAGAATCAAAACTGAGATACCTGAAAGCGGACAATACCGCCCTGTTCAATACGGCGGGCTTCCCACAATTGGAAAGTCTCACCATGGGTGGCAATGTCATTACGTTGGATGAGATCTCAGGCAAATGGGGGAAAGTTTATACGCTCGAAATTATCGAACCGCCCGATATTGAAAAAATAAATTATATTACCCGTCCCGACCTGATCCATAAGTTCGTGGTCGTCGGGTGGCGGGAGAAAACCGGAGAAACCTATTGGACCAACCCGCCCAAGGGAGATATGTATTGGCCCCTCGTGTCCAGCCAGCCAGTTTGGATCCAACTGGAACGGCTTGAGGAATTCCCTGAATTGCCTGTGAAGATCACAGCCAATTCGACATTGGATGTTCAAACAATCCCGGGCATCGAAAATAATACAGCCTTATCGAAATTATCCGCCGGGCAGACTGCAACCGTGGTTGAATATTACCCGTCCGGTTCTCATGTGTGGGGAAGATTAAAAAGCGGAGGCTGGATCACGTTATTGTGGTATCCTGCAATGAATGAACTGCACTATCCCACATCGTGGACAATGGAAACGCTTCCCCCGCCTCCACCTTCCCAATAAATTCATCTCAAACAGGTTTGAAAATCATGACCACCTCAGGTAAAAAAATTTTTATCTGGTTCACAGCGCTGGCGTTGTTAATTCCCGGTTGCACTCGCGCCACGGCAAACCCCATCCCCACATTGAATCCCACAGCGATCAGCCTGTTCATATGGCAAACGGAACAGTCTGCATCCGTACAGACCCAGGCGGCGATACCACCCACGGCAACTTTCACATTGACGCCCAGAAGCACATTCACACCTGAATCCACATTCACGCCGGTGCCGCCATTCAGCTTTCCATCGCCCACCCCGCTGATCCGATCCCAGTTTTTCCGTGTCAAACACGACTCTCAACTTGAAATGTACAACTACAAATCACGCACGATTGCCAGTGACTGGTCAGGCGTCGGCAGACAAACCCCGGAGGTTTTCCAACTTCTGGTGGAACCCAAACTCGGCTCAGGCACAAACAGGACAAAACTGGATGGCAACTGGGAAATCTATATTGACTCGTTGAATAATAACGATCAAAAGAAACTGAGATACCTCAAAGCCAGTAACACAGCCTTGTTCAATGGGTCGGGCTTCCCAAACCTGGAAAGTCTGACCATGGGTGGAAATATTATTTCCATCAGTGAGGTGCGGGGTACATGGGGCAGGGTCTATACAATGGATATGTCAAATCCCGGTGCCTTGAAGGATATCACCTATTTAACAAGACCCGATCTGGTACATAAATTCGTTGTGGTAGGATGGGATCGTGACAAAAGAATAACGTATTGGGTCAGCTCGCCACAAGGACCTCTGTACTGGCCCCTCGTCTCCAGTCGTCCCGTCTGGATTCCCCTGGAACAACTGGAGCCGTTTCCCACACTCCCGATGACCGTCACTGCGAATACGGAACAGGATATCAAGCGGGAACCCGGATCCAATAGTGAATCGAGTGGGATGAAACTACCCAAAGGTCAGGAAGTGAGAATCGCCGAATACTATCCATCCGGTTCCAGTGTATGGGCAAGGCTGGAAAGTGGCGGCTGGATCGCCCTGCTTCTCCCTCAAGGTGGATACAAATACCTGACCACGTGGAGGATGGCGACGGTTCCTCCGCCTCCATGATGAAGAATTCATTGGACGCCTTCGCCGCCTCTGACCTGCGGCGGAGGCGGATCTGCTAATCTATGGAATCCGCTCCTGGCTGATAGCGATGGAGCATACATAAAAGGAGATATTATGATTCGACAACTGGCACATCTCAATTTTGTGACAAATGACCTTTCGAAGATCATTGATTTTTATGTCAACAAACTGGGACTGAAAGTCAAATTCACTTTGAATAATCAGCGCGGTGAACCCTTCGGATATTATTTTGAATGTGGGGTTTCTACTTTCCTTGAATTCTTCGATCAGAAAATGGCATCAGAAGTGTGGGGCGGCAAAGTGGAGGAGTTGAACATAGGTACACGCTACAAACATTTCTGTCTCGAAGTCACAGGCTTGGATGAATATTGCAAGGACCTCAAAAGCAAAGGTGTGGACGTCACCGATATCAAAATGGGCATGGATAATTCACGTCAGGCATGGATCGCCGACCCGGATGGCAATTCCATCGAGTTGATGGAATACGGTCATTCCAGTTTGCAATTGACAGGCACAGGTTTATCCAGCAGTTCAACTGCTGGATAAACGCGCAACAAAAAGGTGACTACTTTGTTTGTCATTTCGAAGGAGCGCTAGCGACTTAGAAATCTTCATCATCGAGTAAAAGATTTCTCTCCGCTTTGCGGGTCGAAATGACAAACAGAGAAAATTATGAAGTGTAAAGAACTACGTGGCTGAGCAGTTATACAAAAAAGAGCCGTCTGAAATTTCCGAGGCTCTTTTCCTTTTGCAGTGGTAAGCGATTCAAGTCGCTACTACGTTATTTTTCAGCGGGCTGTGAGGCGGGAGCGGAGGCAGATACCCTTTTCGATTGCTCATCCTTCAATATTCGAAGACCATTGGCAACCTGGTTCGTGATCCGTTCCAATTCCTCCTGCAATTGCATCAGACTATCCATGGCATATTCATCGGCATCCCCTCGGATATTATCGGCTTCGGTACGCGCCTGCGCAAGGATCTGCTCTGCACGTCGCGCCGCCTCCTGCACGACCATGTCCTTGGTCACCATCTGGTCGGCTTTTTGGCGGGCGATCTCAAGGGTGCGATTCGCCTCCTCTTGAGCTTGGGCAAGCACCCGGTCGCGTTGACCGAGCAATTGTTGAGCCTTCTTTACCTCTTCGGGGATGGCGATGCGCATCTGGTCAATTATATCCAACATGCGGTCTTCATCCACCATCACGTTCTTTGTGAAAGGGACGTTCTTGCTCTCATTGAAGAGCTCTTCGAGGCGGTCAATCAGTTGCAGGATGTCCATAAGGGTCTCCTTCAGGTGAAGGAATTATTAACAGCAATTCTAGCACAATTAATCGCGAAGAGCGTTGGGAAAGGAGCTCTGTTCGCTTTGTTCAGTGATCTTCTCTTTGAAAGCCTTTTCCACGAACGGCGGCACCATGCTGGAAATATCGCCGCTCAACGTGGCAATCTCACGGACGGTCGTTGAGGATAGGAATGTATGTTCCTCAGCGGTGATTAATGCCACGACTTCAATGTCAGAGGCAAGGCGGTGATTTGCCAGCGCCATACGGAACTCGAACTCAAAATCTGAGAAGACACGCAGACCACGCACAATGACCTGTGCATCCACTTTGCGGGCAAACTCAACGGTCAAACCGCTATAGCCAGTAACTTTGATCTTGGGATTATCTTTGAATGCTTCTGTGACAAGAGCAATGCGTTCTTCAGGTGAGAACATCAACGATTTCAATGGCTTGTCATAGACAGCCATTACCACTTCGTCAAAGAGACGCGTGGCGCGGGTGGCAATATCGATATGACCATAATGGATGGGGTCGAATGTTCCTGGGAATAATGCACGAACCATGTGATCTCCATTTTTACCACAAAGGACACAAGGGTCACTAAGGTAGGGCGAATGACGAGCGAATAGCCTTTCCTTGGGTTTTCCCTTTGTGCACTTCGTGTCCTTTGTGTTTAAGAAACGTCACCCTTACCCTCACCCCAGAATCTTCCAAAAGCTTCGGCGAGGAGGGAATTTTCGGGCTTGGACAGGTTGGCATCCACATCGAATAGTTTTTGTGCTTCGCCGCGGGCTTTCTCGATCAATTTGACATCGGTGATGCTTGCCATGCGCAGACCAGATGCATAGCCTGATTGACGCGTGCCCAAAAATTCGCCGGGACCGCGCAGATGTAAATCTTTTTCTGCCAACACAAACCCATCATTGGATTCAGCCATTGCTTGCAAACGGTCGTTCTCGGTTTTGTCTTCGTGGGTGGGGATCAATAAACAATAGGACTGGTCCGCGCCGCGACCGACACGACCGCGCAGTTGATGTAATTGCGCCAGACCAAATCTGTCTGCACCTTCGATGAGCATGACGGTGGCGTTGGGTACATCCACGCCTACTTCGACGACGGTGGTCGAAACGAGGATGTCATATTTCTTGTCGCGGAACTTGAGCATGACTTCGTCTTTTTCGGCGGGACGCATCTTTCCATGTAGTAGTCCAAGTTTCAGGTTGGGGAAGACTTCTTTCGAGAGAGTCTCGTAATCATCCACGGCGGCGCGGGCGTCGATCTTTTCGCTTTCTTCGATGAGCGGATAAATGATGAAGGCTTGTTTACCGTCTGTGATCTGCCCGCGCAAGAGTACAAATGCACGCTCACGTTCCTGCGGACGAAGCACGAAGGTATTGATGGGAATTCGTCCGGCAGGCATTTCGTCCATGATGGAAAGGTCGAGGTCGCCGTATAAGGTCAGGGCGAGGGAACGCGGGATGGGAGTCGCAGTCATCACTAACAAATGAGGACTTGTTCCTTTGCTTCGTAACTCAGCGCGTTGATCAACACCAAAGCGATGTTGTTCGTCAATGACAGCGAGTTGCAGGTCGGCAAATTGGACGTTCGGTTCGATGACGGCGTGAGTGCCAATAGCGATCTTGATCGTGTTGTTCGCAAGTCCATTGCGAATTTCTTCTTTCTCTGATTCGGGTGTGTCACCAACCAACAGACGAATCTCTTCAGGTTTGAGAATGTCCTTGAGTAGATTCGTGAAGTTACGATAATGTTGTTCCGCCAGAATGGAGGTGGGCGACATGATTGCGGCTTGTGAGCCGTTCGATGTGATCATCGCGGCGGCAAGAGCGGCGACTACGGTTTTACCTGAACCCACATCGCCTTGCAGGAGTCGATTCATGGGTTTGCCCGAGTCGAGGTCGGCGCGGATGTCTGAGATGGCGCGTTCCTGTGCGGAGGTCAGGGTGAAGGGAAGGCTGGTTAAGCGCGCGCCCAGCCACTCGTCCGAGATGGGGAAGCGGCGTGCGTCCACCGATTTCCAATCCCGTTTCTGGCGAAGCACTCCCATTTGCAAATAAAAGATTTCGTCGAAGGCGAGTCGTTCACGCGCGGCTTTGAGTTTTTCCTGCGTGGTTGGGAAATGCACTTGCAACAACGCCTCGCCAAGCCGCATCAACTGCGCCGAGTTGCGGACACTTTCAGGCATGGCATCGGCGACGGCGGGCGCCCAATAGGTGATGACCTGATTCATCAAATTGCGAAGCCACTTTTGCGTGATGCGTTCGGTGAGCGAATAGACCGGCACAATGCGATTGGTGTGCAGGCTCTCGACTTCGATGGGTTCCCAATCAGGGCTGTTCATGACGAGGCGACCCAGATATTGGTCAACCTTGCCTGAGACGGAAATGGCGTCACCCTGCTTGAAGCGGTTCGCAAGCCAGGGCTGGTTGAAGAACGACAAGCGCAACCCACCCGTGCCATCGCTGATGACAACTTCAATGATCGTTGCCTTGCCGCCGCGTATCGGGCGTGAATGCACACTTTGAATGGTGCCGATGACCGTCACCTGTTCGCTATAAAACAAATCCTTAATGGGTTTCAGTTGCGAGTAATCGTCGTAGCGGCGCGGGAAGTAATAGAGCATATCGCCGAGCGTAACCATGCCGAGTTTGGCAAGCGTCTCGGCATGGCGCGCGCCCACACCTTGAAGGACAGTCAGCTTTGCATCGAGCGCGGCAGGCGTGGCGGAGGTGCGTGCGCCCGCAACAGACTCAGAACGCGGTTGGGCAGGTGGGCGCGGCTTCTGGTCACGATACTCGCTTCGCTCACGCTGTTCGCGTTGTTCACGCGGTTGCTCGCGTGGCTCGCGTTGTTCCTGTTTGGGAGCGGGTTCCGATTGCCTTTGAGGTTGTTGTTGAGGACGCGGCGTCTGAGGCTGGGATTTCTGCTGGGTGTCTGGATACGTGTCCCCGATCCTTTTCCACAACCCTTTCAGCGCGTCGGCGCGTGACTGGGGGCTGAGTCCGTCATACGAACGGAGTCTCTGCACGACAGCCTGAATGACCTCTTCCTTGATGCCATCCGCGCGGGCTTC
>Ga0315912_10004541_pt1 | contig 13123 bp, 14 predicted proteins | sample VfabasoilMG_FD_204469 | JGI IMG/M metagenome (GOLD analysis project Ga0315912, IMG submission 204469) | Garden soil microbial communities collected in Santa Monica, California, United States - V. faba soil | ecosystem: Environmental > Terrestrial > Soil > Garden | place: USA: California... | reverse complement strand
ATCTCCTGTTCGCACCGGCACCGGGTTTGACGGTCCTCTCGCCAGGCACGCGCCTCGCTCGCGCCCAGCGGCTGGCGGCGTTCCTGACGCTGTCGCTCATGCTGTTCGGCACGTTCGTGCCGGGCGATGCGGTCGCGCGCTCGGTGAAGCACCGTGTGAAGCAGGCGAAGCGCGAGTCCGGCTACGCGTCGTGGTACGGGCCCGGGTTCCTGCACCGGCGCACGGCGAACGGCGAGTGGTTCGATCCCAAGGAGCTGGCGGCGGCACACCGCACACTGCCCTTCGGCACGCGGGTGCGAGTCACCAACCTCGACAATGGTCGCCGGGTCGTCGTGCGCATCAACGATCGTGGCCCGTACAAGAAGGGCCGCGTCATCGACGTGACGCCGGCCGTGGCCAAGCGACTGGACTTCAAGCGCGACGGCCTCACGCGTGTGCGCATCGACGTGCTGAAGCGGCCGAAGCAGGAGCCGAAGCTGGCCGACGAGGAATCGCGGGCGAGGACAAAGCGCAAGAGCGGCCGCGCCTGAGTCTTCGCGTTACTCGCTGCGTGCTTCGTCCAGCGTCACTTCGGGTGCGGGTGCCACATGCACGAGGGCCCACTTCCCCGACGCCACCACCGGCACGTAGCGCGCGTGGCTGATGCTCGTGAGTTCGTGGAGCCTGTCGTGTGCCACGAGCGCCCATCTTCCGGCATCGAGTGTGCGCATGACACTCGTGACTTCACCGTCGCCCCTCTCCAGCGTTCGATCGCTGTGGAACACGAACTGGTGCGCGACGGTCCAGTAGTTGCCGCCCAGGAACGCGATCGGCTCCGACGCAGGCACCATCGAGCGCGCGGCCAACGCCATGTTCATGAGATCGGGCCTGCGCACGGGCACGCTGCCCCATGGCGTGAGCGCCAAGACGGTGCCGGCCGTTGCCGCGATGACGAACCCGCTGAGCGTGACGCGCGCTCGCGCCACCGGCGATCGCGCGATCCCGGCCAGGGCATTCGCCGAGAGCAACGCCAGTGCCGGGTACACGCTCATCACGTACCAGAGCTTCTTCTCGCGAGCGAGTGACATGATGCCGAGCACGACGGCGAGCCAGGTGATGAGCAGCCGCGACGTGTCGCGTGCATCCCATGCTGCGTCGGCATCCCGCTTCGGGCCGCGGGCGAACGCCTCCCTTACTGCGCCCCAGAGTCCGATCAACGCCAGCGGCAGCCAGGGCCAGTAGCTGAGCGCAAGCTCGCGGAAGTATCCGAGCGGCTCGGATGCGGGCGCTGAGCTTGCGTTACCGGCTCCGCGCTCGAGCAAGAGCCAGGCAATGTGTTCCGATAGAAACGCGTCGCGATGCGTGGCCAACTGGTAGCCATACCAGGGCGCCACGACGGCGGCCGCGGCGATCGGCGCCAGCCAGGCGCCATGCCGTAAGGCGTGCGCCGCGCGCCCGGTCCACAGTGCGTGCACCCCGGCCACGATGAGCGGGAACAGTCCGAGCGCGCTCTTCGTGAGCACGCCCAGACCGGTGAGTATGCCGATCGCCAGCCACGTGCGAGGGCTTCCCTCCCATGCTCGTCTGTAGGCGAGAATGGCTGCCAAGAATAGGAAAGTAAGAAACACGTCGAACATGGCGTGGTTGGCGTACTTCAGGAAATAGCCCGTGCCGAGCAGCACCAGCCCCGCGGCCCACGCCTCGAACGGCTCGCGACCGAGCCGAACCGCGAGCAGGTGCGTGAACCCCACACAGGCCACGCCGGCGAGTGCGCTCCAGAACACGGCGGCGTAACTCGTGACGCCCATCACCGCGAACGAAGCGGCCATGAGCCACAGGAACAGCGGCGGGTTGTCGAGCCGCTCGATTCCCGCGAAACGCGGCGTGAGCCAGTCGCCGGTGCGGAGCATCTGCTTCGCCTTCTCGGCGTAGTAGGCGTCGTCGTAGTTGGGCAACGGCCCGGCGCCGGCGCGCGCGAACAGGATCAGGACGGCGCACGCGACGAGCAGCGCGCCCTGCGCCCGCGGGTCCAGCAACAGCATGCGAAGCCGCGCCAGCGGCGAATCGATGCGGCCAGACGTGGGCGATCGCTCCGGCGTCACGCCGACGGGCGGCGGGCGCGGTCCGCGAAGATGGGCGAGGGCGGCAGCCCCGCGCGCTTCATCAGGAACTGGCCCACCGCGCCCAGCGTGCCGAGGCCGTAATTCACGCTGCGCTTGAAGTTGATGCTGGAGGCCTCGGGCATGTAGCGCACCGGCACGGGGACTTCGCCCAGCCGGAAGCCGGCATCCACGGCGGAGACCAAGAACTGGGAATCGAACACGAAGTCATCCGAGAAGCGTTCGAACGGGATGGTTTCGAGGACTTCGCGGCGGTAGGCGCGGAAGCCGCTGTGGAACTCGCCCATGTTCTGGCCCAGGCCGATGTTCTCGACCAGTGTGAGGAAGCGGTTGCCGAGGTACTTGTAGAGCGGCATCCCGGATTCCAGGCACTCCTGCCGCGTGCGCACGCGCGAGCCCAGCATGACGTCGAGGAGTCCCAGCTGCAGCGGCAAGAGCATCATGGGCACACAGCGCGGGTCGTACTGGTAGTCGGGGTGCAGCATGATCACGAAGTCCGCACCGCGCGCGAGGGCTTCGCGGTAGCAGGATTTCTGGTTCCCACCGTAACCCTTGTTCTTCGCGTGCTCGAGCACATGGATGCCGAGCGAGCGCGCCACGGCCACGGTGTCGTCGCGGCTGGCGTCGTCCACGAGCAGGTGCTCGTCAACGTAGCCCTTCGGGATGTCGCTCCACGTCTGGCGCAACGTGTCGGCCGCGTTGTACGCGGGCATCACGAGCACGACCTTGCCGCGGCGCGTGGCGCGGCGCTCGGGGTGTTCGCCGGCGGCGCCGGCGGCGACAGGCGGCTGGTCGGTGAGCATGCGCGGCATCTTCCGGGCGGGTGTGAGGGGGCGTCAAGCTTTCTCACTGCGAAGACGTTTCGACCCGCGCTGTGAGCCGCGGCAAGCATGACAACGGTGCAACCGGGGACATGGTCCACAAGATAGACCGGGCACATGGGTGACACTTTTCAGCGGCCATACGGTGGCCTGCGGCGCCGGTGCGACTGGCGGAGGATCGGGATGAGCTCGCCGAACTTGCGCTCTCGGCGATCCAGGGCCCGTCTGAGATCCAGCATCCCGATCGGAACGAAGCCGTAGTGGACTCGCCAGCGGCCGTCGTCACACGGTTCCAGGCCGACACGCTCTCCCGCCAAGCAGACACTGGCGTACCACTGCGTCATGTTGAAGAACGAGAAGACCCCGTTCGGGTAGACGAGGCGAGTCTCAAAACGAGCGGGATACTCCAGTTGAGGCAGGTAGCTCGGATAACGGCGTAGCGACGGGCGATAGAGCGAGGCCGGGACCTGCTGGTCCAACGCCTCATGTGGGCGCTCGTGGTTGAACTCGAGCCGGAAGTGATCGAAGGCGCGTTGTTGGGCGCCAAAGCTCGAGCGCGGTGGCTTGGCCGTCTCGGCCTTCAAGGTACTGTGCATGCGCTCATGCCGCCCGTTCTGGTCCGGTCGTCCCGGCATGATGCGCTCAGGCCGGATGCCCAGCCGGATCCACCAGACGGAGAGCCGTGACAAGCCGGCCAGTGCGAGCGTGGAGAACGGCGGGCCGTTGTCGGTGCGGATCGCCTGCGGCAGCCCGTACTCGCGGAACACGGCCTCGAAGAAGTCCCTCGTATAGCGATGCACGGGGCGGCGCAGGGCCCGGCAACCCAGCAGATAGCGGCTGAACCCATCGCTGATCGTCAGCGGGTGACAGCGTCGCCGGCCGATCGCGAAGTGCCCCTTGTAGTCGGCGCACCAGACCGCGTTGGGTCCGGAGTAGTGCCGAAGCGCCTCTCGGTACGTCGAGTTGCGCCGAATGCGACGTCGCGACCGAACCAGCCCTTTGCGATGAAGGATGTCTCCGATCGTGCTCGCCGCCGGCACCTCGGACTGCGCCCACTTCCGCGCCAGGACAACCTTCAGCTTGCGCGGGCCCCAGCGCGGATGCTTGTGACGGAGTGCGACGATCGCCTCCACCACGTCATCGCCAACGGCGTTCGGATGATCTCGTGGCGCACGCGAACGTTCGTCGAGCGCAGACGGACCACCGGCCTCGTATCGACGGACCCACTTGTAACCCGTCTTTCGGCTGATCCCAAAGTCGCGGCAGAGGTCCGTGAAACAGGCCTCGTACTCCAGGTAGGTGGCGATGAACTTCAGTCGTTCGGACATCGAGTCGGTCCTGGCCCAGGGCATCGCGCGGTCCTCCTTCGACCGCAGAAGATGCTCCCGCGCTGTAACCCATGTCCCCGGTCCGAGCTGTTACCAGTGTGCCCGGTCTGGACCAATGAATGTGCTTGACGCGTTCGCTGGCGCGACGAGTTGCGTGGCGAGGCGGATGTGCGGACATGGCGCCAGCGCGCTTGCCTTCGTCGCTGGCGAACTTTCGGGGCTCACTCTTCGCGCGTTCTCACGCGGCCCCTCGTTTCGCGATCTGGACGCAATGGCGAGAGCCGAAAATGCGTGTGCGATGCTTGTTCGTGCCCCCGGGACCCGCCCCCGAAGCGGAGTGTCCCGTGAATAGCTTCCGGCTTTCGCATCTCGCCGATCATGTGCTCTTGCGTGAGCTTCACGTCCTGGTCTCACAGGACCGCGCCACGACTGCTGCTTTGTTGGCTCATCTCGGTGAAGTAGACGAGCGCCGGCTGTTTCTCGCGAAGGCGTACTCGTCGATGTATCTCTACTGCGTGGGCGAGCTGGGGATGTCGGAGGACGTGGCGTACAAACGCATCACCGTGGCGCGGCTGGCCCGGCAGTTTCACGCGATCCTCCCGGCGATCTCCGAGGGGCGCCTGAACCTCTCGGCCGCGCTCATGCTCGCTCCGCATCTCACGACCGAGAATGCAGAGGGCCTGCTCGCGGCGGCTGCGCACAAGCGGAGGGACGAGGTGCTCATGTTACTCGCAGAGCGCTTCCCGCAGCCGGACGTGGCGACATTGATACAGCCCGTCGACGTCGCAGCTCTCGGACGGACATGTATTCGCCCGGTGGCTGCAACGGCTCAACTCGCCCCGGGGCGAGTTGTCCCACTCGATTCACCGGAATCGCCCGAGTCCATGGGACCACTTTCGTCAGAGCCGGTTGGCCCCGATGCGCCTGTCTGTGAACCCGCTCCGATCTCGTCTCCTCGTGCAGAAGCGCCTGCGCATCCCCGGGTCACGCCGCTCTCCCCCGGTCGGTTCGCGCTCCAGGTCACCGTGAACCAGCGTACGCATGAGCTACTTCAGCGCGCGAAGGCGCTGCTGGGTCACGCACAGCCCGAGTGCGACGTCGCGGGTGTCCTGGAGCGTGCGCTCGAAGGGCTTGTCACGCAGCTCGAGAAGCAGAAGTACGCGAAGACCTCCCGGAAAACCCGGCGCCGCAGCCATGCCAACGGGCGCTATGTGCCCGCCGAGATCAAGCGCGCCGTGCATGAGCGAGATGGCGGTCGCTGCACGTTCGTTGGCGACAACCAGAAACGCTGCGACGCCCGCGACCGGCTGGAGTTCGATCACGTGCAGCCCATCGCCCGTGGCGGCCAGACGACGGTGGGCAATCTTCGATTGCGCTGTCGCGCGCACAACCAGTTCGAGGCCGAGCGTGTGTATGGCGCGGAGTTCATGCGAGCGAAGCGGCTGCGATCACGCGACACGGCGAACGCAGCCAGCGCCGGTTGAAATCGAGCACCTGCCCGCCGCGCCAGGACGCTCGAGCAGACAGCACGACGCGCCCCGCGCTACGGCTGCGTCAGCTCCTGCGGGCGGCCGTTCTTCACCACAAACACGGGAAGTGTAGTGGCGGTGATGCGCGGGTCGAGCGAGCCTGCCGGGGCACGGCCGCGGAGCAGCTCGGTGAGCTCGCCCGGCGTGCGTGCGCCCTGGTCCACGGCGGCGGCGATCGCGCGGCCGGCCAAGTAGCCGCGCGTCCACAGCGAACCGATCCGCGCGCCACGGGCGCGTGCGACAGAATCGAGGTGCGCGCGCACGGGGTCGGGCAGGCGCCAGTCGTCGGCGACCCAGGCCACGCCTTCCAGCAACGGCCGTGCGTTCGCGCGGATCCCGTCGGGCGAGAGCGCGGGGCCGCCGCAGAGCCTCAGTGACACACCCTCCCCGGCGAGGGCGCGCAGCAGGCCCTCCACGTCACGGGCGGGTCCATCCCAGAACAACACACCGGCCCCTGACGCCTTGAGCGAGATGGCCTGTTGCGAGAGGTCCTTGGCCTGCGTGCGCACGGCCTCGCGACGCGCGATGCGGCCACCTCGGGCGACGACCTCGTCGGCGAACGCGTTCGCGAACGCGCCCTGCACGCCGTTCGTCGAGCCGGTGATGGCCACGGTCGCGGCCTCGCGGCCGAGCACGGCGTCCGCGAGCGCGCGGGCACGCTCGCGCGGGCCCGGGCCCACGGCGAATATGCGCGGGCCCATCCCGCCGATCCGTTCGTCGGTCGCCGTGGGCGAGATGACGACCAGGCCCGCGGCATTCGCGGCTGTCGCCAGCGACAGCGTGGGCACGCTCAGCAGTTCGCCCACGATCACGTCGCAGCGCGGGGCGAGCCGCGCGTAGCCGTCGGCCAGGCGCGCGGGGTCGCTGTCGCCGGTGCTGAGCGTGTCGAGCTTGAACGCGTGCGCTCCGGCCGGACGGGCGTGACGCAGCCCTTCGGCCAGCGCGGCTCGCACGGCGCGCGAGTAACTGGCGTACTCACCCGAATCCGGCAGCAGCGAGCCCACGGTGAACACGCTCGCGTCGGGCCGCAGCGCCGCCAATTTCGGCAATGGCGTCTCGCCGCGCTTGAGCATGCGCGGCGCGATCGCGGCGCGGCGCGCGAGCCAGCGCTCGCGGCGCTCGACGCGCTCGGCACTGGTGCGCGCGAGTGCGGCGTCCAGCAACAGGATCTCCACCGCACCGAGCGATCCCGCCGGGCGGCGCAACAGCCACGCGAGGTCATCGGACTGCGCGCGGTTGGCCCACTCCTGGATCGCCTTGTCGCGTGCAGGGCTCGCCGGCGTGCCGAGCAGCGAGTCGGCAGCGGCAGCCGAGCGCACGACAAGCTTGGCAGGGGCCGCGCTGGCGGAGGGCACGAGAGCCGCCGCGATCAGGAGTGCGCTCACCTGCGCGAGCACGAACGGCCTCGAGCCAGCGGGCGACCGGCCCGCACGGGTCCAGTTGCGGCGCATGAAAACACTCACATCTGGAACTTGCCGAAGTCTTCGGGATCCAGGTTCTCGAGGTAGCGGCGGAGCTGCTCGGCCTTCTGCTCCTCCGTGAGCGGAGCTTCCGGCCCTGCGGGGGGCTCGGACGGCTCGTCGGGATCGTCGGTCACCGCCGGCCGTTCGGGCGGGGATTGGAGCAGTTCCTCGTTCACGTACAGCGGTGCCTCGGCGCGCAGTGCGACCGCGATCGAATCGCTCGGGCGCGCATCCACCGAGAGCATCTCCTGGCCGCGTGCGAGCAGCAGCGAGGCGTAGTACGTGCCGTCACGAAGTTCGGTGATCACGACGCGCTGCACCTTGGCGTGCAGGCCCTCCACGAGCATGGCCAGCAGGTCATGCGTCAGCGGGCGCGGGAACGTCTCCTTCTTCACGAGCCGGGCGATGGCCTGGGCCTCGCACGGGCCCACGAAGATCGGGAGGACGCGCGTGCCGTCGGTCTCGCGCAGCAGCACGACATGCTGCTGCGTCTTGGGCTCGGTCCCGAGCCCGTGCACGCGCACCTCGACCACCTTCACGGCTGGCCGCCACCATCTTTCGCGGCGGTCTTCTTGCGAGCCGTGGTGCTGTCCGAGCCGAGGAACTCAGGGACCTCGTCGGTGCGCATGTGCTCGACCATCCACTGGGCGGACGACGCCAGCTCCGACTTGGGGTAGCGCTGCAGCAGCTCACGGAACACGCGCTCGGCGGCGTCGTGGTCCTTGAGCTCCTCGGACTGGATGAACCCCACCATGAACAGCGCCTGCGGCGTGACGTCGGCGTCGGGGTACTCGTCCACCACTCGGCGGTAAGCGGCGATGCGCGACATGGGATCGCCGGCGTTCTGCGCCTCCTGGAACATCTCGCGAGCGCTCTTCTTCGCCATCACCCACTTCTCGATGGCGGCCGTGTCGGGTGAGACATGGTACTGACCCTTGATGCGTTCGAGCTGTTCACGGTAGTAGCGCTGGGTGCGCTCCTGGCTCATCTGCCGGATGATGAAGCTGCGCACCTGGTCGAACGCGCGCACGGTGTCGGGACGCACCGCTTCCACCTTCACGACGTGCCAGCCCACGTTCGTCTTCCACGGGCCCCCGATCTTGCCCGCGCCGAGCGCCATGGCCGACTCGGCGAGCGCCGGCTGCGGCCCGAGCCCCGCGAACCCGCCTTCGCGCGTGGCCGTTCCCAGCGAGCCGCCGTTGGCCTTGGTGAGCGTGTCCGCCGAGTATTGTTTGACCAACTTATCCCAGTTCGCACCCTTGGCGCGCGCCAGGTTCAGGACTTTCTTGCCTTCGGCTTGGGTCTTGGTCTGGATATGGCGCATGGTGACGTTCGCCGGTGTGCGCCATTCGTCGAGGTGCTCGCGATAGTAGATCGTCGCCTCGGAATCGCTCGGCGGGGCGTTCTTCGCCATGACCTCGTTCACCCAGGTGCGGATCAGCAGGTCGCGCTTCTGCGCCTCGATCTGCGCCAGGATGTCCTGCCGCTTGGTCACGCCGTTGGCCTCGGCGTCGCGCATCCACACGCGCTCCTCGACCATGCGGTCCAGCAGCTGCTTCCGACCGTCCGGCGTCGAGTATTGCGCGCGGTACTGCTCCGGCAACTCTTGTAGCCGGGCCGCCAGCTGCCGCGGCGTGATGACGTCATCGCCGATGCGCACCAATACGGCATCGGAGTCATTTGCAGGCTTGGCCGTCTTCGAGGACGTGGACTTTTTGCTAGAACTCTTCTTGGGAGCCGCGGACACCACGGCTCCTGCGGTCAGCACCGCGAGCGCCAGCGTCAACGCGACGAGCCGTCCGGACCTCATGCCCGCACCACCCAGACCTTGATCGTGGCCGTCACACCGCCGTAGAACTTGACCGCCACGTCGTAGCTGCCGAGCTGCTTGATGTGGTCCGGCACCTCGATGCGACGACGCTCCACTTCGTGACCGGCGGCCTTGAGCGCGTCGGCGACGTCGGCGTTGGTGATCGAGCCGAACAGCGTGTCTTCGTCATTCGCCTGCGCGGCGATGTTCACCTGAAGTCCGTCGAGCTTCGCGGCCTCGGCCTTCGCGGCGGCGACCTGCTTGTCGGTCTGCACTTCCTTCTGGCGCGAGAGCTCCTGGAACAGGTTCGCGGCCTTGGTACCGGTGGGGATCGCGAGCTTGCGCGGCAGCAGGTAGTTGCGCGCGAAGCCGGGCTTCACGCTGACCGTGGCGCCCTTCTGGCCCACGCCCTTCATGTCCTCGAGCAGGATCACTTCCATCGGGATTCTCCTACGCCGTCCGGTCGGGGGACGGCTCGAGACGCCGGTGATCGAGCCACACGTCCGACAGCCCGAGCAGGGCCACCGACGGCAGGAACACCGGCAGGGTGAACGCGAACAGGAACAACATCAGGAGCAGGAAGAACACGGGCGGAACGCCGCGTTCGAGCAGGACCGTCTGTGCGACCGCAAGACCCTGCACACTATAACCCAGCAGCGATTGCGCCAGCAGCAGCGCGGCCCCCGGGCGCCACGTCTCGCCCGCGAACAGTGCCAGTACGAGTCCAGCCAGCAGCGGCGCCAGCGCGGCATCCGGCAGCCGCCACGCCGCGAGCGGCGCGCGCGACAGCGGCGGCCAGCCACGCCACGCGGCGAGCCGCGCGGCGAGCGCACGCCCGGCCAGGACCAGCAGCACCATCCAGCCGAACACGACATTCGGCGCGAAGTAGCGCAGCATGCGGACGCGTTCGGCGGCCGGAAGGCTGAGGGACTGCTGCATCATCTGCCGCCAGGAACTGGAATCGGCCGGCATGGCCTGGAGCACCTGCTGCTCTTCGATGCGGGCCTGCGCCTCGACGCGCGTGAGCGCGCCCGACATCCCCGGCAGGACCGGCAGCGCGAATGCCGCCGCGAGGATCGGCGCGTGCATCCATGCGCGCTCGCCCAGCGTGGGACCGCCGCCTTCCTCGCGCAGACCCATCCACACGCCGGTGATCGCCGCGGCCGGCAGCCACAACAGGTGCCAGAGCTGGACACTCGACTCGGGGATGGCCAGGGCCAGCGCCGCCAATGCGGCGAGCGCCACGGGCAGCAGCCACGCCGCACGTCCGAAGCGCCACGCCAGCAACAGCGAGCCCGCCAGTACCCCCGGCACGGCCAGCCACAGCACGGCCCACGGCCACGGGGTGCCGAGCGCGGCCAGGGCCAGCGCACCGATCAGCAGCACCGCGCGGGCCAGGGACAGGCCCCGCGAGGGCACTGCGGGATCAGCGATAGAAGTCACTGGTGAACGGCAGCAGCGCCAGCACGCGCGCGCGCTTGATGGCGGTCGTGAGCTGCTTCTGGTGCATCGAGCACGAGCCCGAGACGCGGCGCGGCACGATCTTGCCGCGGTCGGTCACGAACCGGCCCAGGCGCTTCTCGTCCTTGTAGTCCACGAATGCGACCTTCTCCAGGCACAGCTTGCAGTACTTCTTCTTGACGCCCTTGCCTTCACGTTCCTTCGCCATGTCTCGGACTCCTCTAGAGGGATGGATCCTCGGCGGCCCCGGGTTCGGCGAACTCGCCGCCCGCGGGGGCCTTCTCGAGGAAGTGGACCGACTCCGCGCGCAACTCGAGCGTGTGCTGCTTCTCGCCGCGAGCGTTCGCCCACTCCCGCATCTGCAATCTGCCTTCCACCACCACCGCGCTTCCGGTGTGCAGGTACTGCGCGCACACCTCCGCGAGGCGCTGGTAGCACATCACCGTCACGTACCCCGTGTGTTCCGCCGACTTGCCGTCGCGCGTCCGGTACCGCCGGTGGAACGCCAGCGGCAGTGTCGTCACTGCCGTGCCGTCCGACGCGTACCGCCGGTCCGGATCCCGCGTGAGCCGCCCCGACAGGACGACCCGGTTGATCTCCGGTAACCGCAGTTCGCTCATGGCACCTCCCACCCGGGGGCGTGACTCGTCAGTCGCGCTCGCCGTCCTCGACCGCCGCCGCCGCCTCGGCCTCCGGCACGCCCTGCCACAGCTCCGGCGGAACGTGCACGGTGGTCAGCGCGCGCATGATGTCCTCCTCGAGGCGCAGACGGCGCTCGAGTTCCTTCACCATGCTCTGCGCACCGTTCCACACCACCATCGTGTAGACACCGTCGCGGCGCTTGCGGACCTCGTAGGCCAGCCGGCGCTTGCCCCACTTCTGCACTTCCACCACCTCGGCGCCGATGTCCTTCATCCACCCGGTCACCTTGTCGGCGAACTCCTGGGCCTTCACCTCGTCGTAGCTCGGCTCGAGCATGTAGACGGTTTCGTACTTGGTCACGTCTCGGACTCCTCCTGGCGCACCCTGCGGTTGAACCGATTCATGGCACCGAGTGCGCCCTCGGCCACCCAACACTCCACGGCGTCCGCCGCCAGGCGGACCGCCTCGTCGATCACCGGTGTTTCTTCCGGTGAGAACTCCTCCAGCACGTGGCTTCGGAGCTCGGCCGAGTCCTCCACCGAGCCGACGCCGATGCGGAGCCGTGCGTACTCCGGCCCGCCCACCGCCGCCTCGATGCTCTCGAGGCCCCGGTGACCTCCCGGCGAGCCGCCCGTGCGTATGCGCAGGCTGCCGACCGGCAGGTACACGTCATCCGTCACCACCAGCAACTCCGACTCCGACCCGTTCCGTTCGCGCCAGTCCCGAAGTGCCTCGCCGCTCAGGTTCATGAACGTGAGTGGCTGCAGCAGCTCGACTTCCTCTCCGGCAAGAACGGCGCGCCGTGCGCGGTAGGTCGCCTGCCCGGGGACTTCCCGTGCCGCGGTGCGCGAGGCGAGTACGTCCAGCACCCACCACGCCACGTTGTGCCGAGTGCGCACGTAGCGCGCTCCAGGATTCCCGAGACCCAGGACCAGCCGCACGGTCGGTTACTTCTTCTCCTTCTTCTTGTCTTTGTCGTCCTTGCCGCCCTCGGCCGGTGCGCCTTCGGCGTCCTTCTTGCCCTTCGTCGGCACCACCTCGGGCTCCGCCGCCGCCGCTGCTGCGGCCTCCGGCGTGACCGCGGCCACTTCCTCGGTGAGCGGGGCGACCACGGCCGCCACGGTCACGTGCTCGTCCGTCACGATCGTGTAGCCCTGCGCCTTGATGTCGCGCACGTGCAGGTTGTCGCCGATGTTCAAGTGCGTCACGTCCACGTCGATGCTGGCCGGGATCGCCGTCGGCAAGCAGCGCACCTTGAGCGCACGCGCGTGGTACTCGAGGATGCCGCCACCGTCCTTCACGCCCAGCGGCGTGCCGACGCAGTGCACGGCCACTTCGACCTCGATCTGCTCGGTGAGCGAGATGTGCTGGAAGTCGAGATGGACGATGCCGCGCGTGAGCGGATCGATCTGCACGTCGCGGACCAGCGCCGTGACGTCGCTACCCGAGCCGATGTTCAGGTTGACGATCGGGTTCGCGCCCTTGAAACCGCGCAGCGCGATCTCGAACTCGCGCGCGTCCACCGCCACGGCCACCGGCGTCTCGCCGTGCCCGTAGACCACGCCCGGGATCTGGCCGGCCGCACGCGCCTTGCGCGCGAAGCCCTTGCCCACGCCTTCGCGGCGCGTGCCCTTTAGTTGGATGACAGACATGCTTGTTTTCCTCCTTCAGCCCAGACTGTTCTGCGTGTGAAGAGAGCGGCGGGCGCGGCGAGCGCGCAGGAACGAATCAAACAAACAGCGAACTGAGCGAGCGCTCCTCGTGGATGCGCTGCACGGCCTCCCCGAGCAGCCCCGCCACGGTGAGCTCGCGAACGTGCTTCGGCAGCGAGCCCGGCTCGTGGTTGAGCGTGTCGGTGACGACCACTTCCTTGATCGGGGACTCGGCGAGACGCTCGAACGCCCCGGGGCAGAACACGCCGTGCGTGACACCGGCATAGATGTCCTTCGCCCCGCGCGCACGGATCGCGG
>Ga0315912_10004540_pt1 | contig 13125 bp, 12 predicted proteins | sample VfabasoilMG_FD_204469 | JGI IMG/M metagenome (GOLD analysis project Ga0315912, IMG submission 204469) | Garden soil microbial communities collected in Santa Monica, California, United States - V. faba soil | ecosystem: Environmental > Terrestrial > Soil > Garden | place: USA: California... | reverse complement strand
CTCCCGAGGGCGCGTCAGGGCGCCATTCTCCGGCGCCGTCGTTTTCCTGCGTAACAGCGCGACCCCGATCGCGCCGACGTTGCCGGGACGGCCGGTGCGCGCGGCGTAGGAATCCGCCAGCGTGGTGAAGTAGAAAGCCGCGGTGCGCGCGAGGTCCTTGCGCCAGCCCTTCACTTCGAGCGAAGCGCCGGGCGACAACACATAGCCGCTTTGCTGCGCGCTCGCGGTCTGGCCGCTGATGGCGTTGACGCCGTCCACCGACAGCACCGCGAGCAGGTCCTCGCCCTGCCGGTTGCGCAAATTGAGTTGGTACTCGTTGCCCGGCCGCCCGACCACCCAGGCGCGGCCTTCATGCCAGTAGACGGGCAGGCTGCGGCCCTCGCTGCGGTCGTAGACCGAGAGCTCGACCAGCCCGCCGACAGCGGCGGCCGTCGCCCACCAGCCTGTCAGCACTGCAGCGCAAATCGCTTGAAACGCTTTCATGAGGATTGCCTCCTTGGTTGTTTTGTCGGACCCAGGGAGTGAAACGGCGCGTGCAGCCGCGGGGGTTAAGCAGCGGGGCAAAACACTGCGCCGGGCACTGCGGCGGAGCATGCACGCACCCGGGATGGGCACACGCGCTAACTGGTCGAACCCGGCGCCGACGACTGAAGCGCAATGCCGTAGAATCCGCGCCTCTTCAAGGAAAACGACCCAGTATGAGTCAGAAAAAAGACTACGACTGCAACAAATGCCCTGGCTATTGCTGCAGCTACCCGCTGATCGAAGTCTCGAAAGCCGACATCGGGCGGCTGGCGAAGCACTTCGACGTCGATTACGAAACCGCCGAGCAGCGCTTCACGCTGTACGACAAGGAAGAGAAGGTGCGCGGCCTGCGCAAGCAGAAGGACGAATTCTTCGGCCAGGTATGCCGTTTTTTCGATACCAGCGCACGCCACTGCACCGTCTACTCGGCGCGCCCGGAAGCCTGCCGGGGCTACCCCTACAGCAAGACTTGCGGGTATTATGGTTTTCTCAAGTTCGAGCGCAAATTGCAGGACGACGACAAATTCGTCGCCATGACGAGGTAGCCAAGCTCCCATGTTCCGCAGCCTTGCGACCGCTTTCCTTGCCGGCCTGATGGGCTGCGCGGCGCTCTGCGCCACGGCACAGTCCAACCCGCCGGCGCCGTCCGGTCCGCAGGCGATTCCGGTCTACGAGTCGGTCGCCGACACCAATCGGCGCTTCGAAATCGTCAAGCGCCTCTGGACCGAATCCTGGCGCAGCCTGTTTGCGACGCCGGGCTACGAGTCGCGCGAACAGGCGGTGGCGGCCTTCCGCGAGCATGCCGTGAGCCTGGGCGGCAACGGCGTGATCAATTTCGGCTGCTACCGGATGCCGGGCCCGTTCGGCGGCGGGTCGCGCCTGTCCTGCAACGGCACCGTCGTGCGTTTCCTCTGAGAAAAATCGGGGTCAGAGCCCGATTGCAGATCCTTACTTCGAAATCGGGCTCTGACCCCGATTTTTCAGCGCGGCCGCGCGCAGTCCTGTCAGCGTGGCCGACGGCGTGATCGCCTCCGGGTCGATCCTGAGTTCGATGAGGGCCGGCTTGCCCGAGGCCAGCGCGCGCTGGAAGGCCGGCGCAAAATCCGCCGTGCGCTCCACGGTCTCGCCGTGGCCGCCGAAGGCGCGCGCATAGGCGGCGAAATCCGGATTCCTCAGTTCCGTGCCGCTCACCCGGGCCGGATACTCGCGCTCCTGGTGCATGCGGATGGTGCCGTACATGCCGTTGTTCACCACCAGCACCACGATGGCGGCGCCGTACTGCATCGCCGTGGCGAACTCCTGGCCGTTCATCAGGAACTCGCCGTCGCCCGCGATCGCCACCACCGTGCGCGTCGGATCGGCGATTTTCGCCGCCACCGCCGCCGGCACGCTGTAGCCCATCGAGCCGCTGGTCGGCGCAAGCTGCGTGCGCCACCCCTTGTACTGGAAGTGCCGGTGCAGCCAGCTCGCGAAATTGCCCGCGCCGTTGGTGACGATGGCATCCTCGGGCAGGTTCTGCGACAGCCAGGCGATCACTTCGCCATAGTGCAGCGCACCCGGCATGGGGATGGGTTCGTTCCAGGCGAGGTAATCCGCGTGCGCGGTCTGCACTTGCTTTGACCATTCTTCTTTTTTTGTCTTGATGGAAGAAAGAGCAAAGACAAACTCTTCATAATTGGAAACAATCGGCAAGGTCGCCTGGTAGACGCGCCCCAGCTCCTCCGGCCCCGCGTGCACGTGCACCAGCTTCTGCTTCGGAACCGGGACATCCAGCAGCGTGTAGCCGCTCGTCGTCATTTCGCCCAGGCGCGCTCCGATCACCAGCAGCAGGTCCGCCTCCTTCACGCGCTGCGCGAGCTTCGGGTTCAGGCCGATGCCGACGTCGCCGGCGTAGTTCGGGTGGCGGTTGTCGAAGTAGTCCTGGCAGCGAAACGAGGCGCCCACAGGTATGCCGGCGCTCGCGGCCCAGGCCTGCAGCCCCTCGCTCGCGCGCCGCGTCCAGCCGCCGCCGCCGACGATCACGAACGGATTCTTCGCGGCGCCGAGCAGCAGCGCCAGTTGCTGCATGTCCGCCGGCGCCGGCGCCGCCCTCGGCGTGCGGTAGCGCGGCGCATCGGCCACGGCCGCTTGCGAAAACAGCATGTCCTCGGGCAGCGCGAGCAGCACCGGGCCCGGCCGGCCCGAGGTCGCCACGTGGAAGGCGTGGCTGACGTACTCGGGGATGCGCTCGGCGCGGTCGATCTGCGTCGCCCACTTGGTGAGCGGGCCGTACATGCGCCGGTAGTCCACTTCCTGGAAGGCTTCGCGTTCGACGAAGTCGTTGCCGACCTGGCCGACGAACACCAGCATCGGCGTGGAATCCTGGAACGCCGTATGCACGCCGACCGAACCGTTTGTCGCTCCCGGCCCGCGCGTGACGAACAACACGCCCGGTTCACCGGTCAGCTTGGCCCAGGCCTCCGCCATGTAGGACGCGCCGCCTTCCTGGCGGCAGATCACGAACTTCAGCTGGTCCTTCAGGTCGTGCAGGCCGTCCAGCACCGGCAGAAAGCTTTCGCCGGGAACGCCAAAGGCGGTGCGCACGCCATGGCCGGCCAGGGCATCGGCGAGGATGCGCCCGCCATGGCGGGCCGGAAGGACGGCACGAGTGCCGTGCAATTCCGATTTCAAATGCCCCAGGCCTTCTTCAGCGCGCGCGCGCAATCGGCGAGCGCGGCGTTGGCGGTGTCCAGCACGCGGCCCATGGTGATGAAGCCGTGCACCATGTCGGGATAGTTCTTGTACTCCACCGCGACGCCCTCTTTCTGCATCCGCTCGGCGTACTCCCTGCCCTCGTCCACCAGCGGATCGAATCCGGCGGTGAGCAGGAAGGCCGGCGGCAGCTTTGCCAGGCTCTTCGCCAGCAGCGGCGAAGCGCGCCAGTCGAGCCAGTCTTCCTTCCTCGGCAGGTAGTGGCCGCGAAAATAGAGCATGCTCTTCTCGGTGAGCAGGTAGCCCTCGCCGTTGCGCTTGATCGAGGCATGCCCCATGCGCTGATCTGCCGCCGGGTAGATCAGCAGCTGAAAGGATACCGCCGGCCCACCTGCATCGCGCGCCATCAGCGAAATGACCGCGGCCAACTCGCCGCCAGCGCTGTCGCCGCCCACTGCGATGCGCCTCGAATCGATCAACTGCGTTTTCGCGGTTCCGGACACGAACCTGAGCGCCGCAAAGCAATCGTCGACAGCAGCTGGAAAAGGCGATTCAGGTCCCTTCCGGTACTCCACCGAGAAGACGGCGCATCGTGCGCCATTGCAGAGCGTCCGACACACCACATCGTGCGTGTCGAGGTCGCCGATGACGAAACCGCCACCGTGGAAGTAGACGAGCGCAGGCAGCACTTCATCCTTGCTCGCTCCCTTCGGCCTGTAGCTGCGAACCGGCACCGGGCCAACGGGGCCAGGCGCCATCAGCAGCCGCACCGACTCGACAGCCGGCGGATCCGGCGAGAGCGCACCGCGCGTGTCGCGGTATAGGCGCCTCGCGACCGCGGGCGGCACCTCGTAGTACGGCGGCAACTGCGAATTCGCGACGCGCTCGAGAACCGCCTCGATTTGCGGGTGCAGCGCGCTCATTTGACCGCCGCGAGCATCTTCTTCAGCCGCTCGACGAAGAAGGGCGCGCATTTCATGATGCGCGTGTCCTGCGAGATCATGAACGGCCGGTTCTTGGCGAGGTAGACCTGCCAGTCCGGGTCGGCCTGCATCGCCGCGCGGCATTTGTCGCGCTGGTTGAGATCGTCGTAGGCCCAGAGATGCACCACCAGGTTGAGCGGCCCGGACTCGGTCACGTAATAGCCGACCATGTGCGGCAGGTGCTTGAGCTGCACCTTCATGCCGAATTCCTCGTAATTCTTGAAATACTGCGCGGCGGTGCCGACCTGCAGCGTGTACATGCGTTCCTCGACGTACATCTGGTTCTCCTCCCGGGGTTGGTGTTCGATTATAGTAGTCGCGTGCTGGACGATATCAATACACTGCGCCGCATATTGAAAGAGTGCCGCGTGCTCGCGGTGGTGGGCCTGTCAGCGCAATGGCACCGGCCGAGCTATTTCGCCGCCAAGTACATGCAGGAGCACGGCTACCGCGTGATCCCGGTAAACCCGCAGTACCGGGAAGTGCTCGGGCAGAAGTGCTATGCCTCGCTGCGCGATATCCCTGAAAAGGTCGACCTCGTGGACGTGTTCCGCAAGACCGCGGACGTGCCGCCGATCGCCGAGGACGCCATCGCCATCGGCGCCCGGGTGCTCTGGCAGCAGCTCGGGGTGACCAACGAGGCCGCCGCCGAGCGCGCCCGCGCCGCCGGCCTCGAGACCGTCATGGACCGCTGCGTGAAGATCGAACACGGGCGCCTCTTTGGTGGCCTCAACTGGGTGGGCGTCAATACCAGGGTGATTTCGGCCAAACGGCCGCGCTGGCTCGCCTACTAGCTATATTCGCCGCCTGACATTAAGCTTTCAGCATGGCCCGCCCGATACGCGTTTTCGACGGCAGTTTTGGACGGCTGCAGTTGCTCGAGGCTTCCGCCCATGAGCCGCCGGTGGCCGGCGCCGGGCCGCAGATCATTGCCAAGCAGGCGGGTGCCGATGCCGACGTGGTGGTCGATGGCGAGAAGCATCGCCTGACGCGCGACAGCCTGCTGTTCCTCAACCCGGGCGCCACCCGCCAGCTGATCTTCGAACCGGGGACGGCCTCGGCGCAGCTGATCTGGTTCCAGGCTTCCGGCGACTGGCTGCGCGCCAGTTTTCCGGCGGTCTTCGATCGGGGCAGCCAGCCGTTTGCCGCGCCCAGCGAAACCATTACCCCGCGCATCCGCCAGCTCGCCGATACGCTGGCCGTCGAGGTGCTGAACGACCAGTTCCTGTCGCACGGGCGGCTGGAATTCATGCTGCAGGAGCTGATGCTTTCGATCCTGGAAACCTATGTCGCGCGCCGCCAGGCCGGCGCGCGGCTGTGGCGCGGCTCGCCGTTCGCGGACACGCGCATCCGGCGCGCGCTGGCCTTGCTGCGCGCGCATCCGAACAAAGACGTCAACATCAACGAGCTGGCCAGCCAGGTCGGCTTGTCGCGCTCGCGCTTCTACGACCTTTTCCAGCTCTCCACCGGCCGCTCGCCGCGCTCCTACCTGGACATGCTGTGCGTCGAATCGGCCATCGCCAAGCTTTCCTCGGGCAGCGGCAAGATCGGCGAGGTCTCGGCCGAGCTCGGCTTTTCGGCGCAATCGAATTTCACGCGGTTTTTCCAGCAGCAGGTCGGCATTCCGCCCTCCGAGTACCGGCGGGCGGCGGTCAAGCCCCAAGCGGACCCGCAGCGCGAACCGCAGGGCGGCACCGACGACTGAGCCGCCGGGCTTGCCGGTCCGGCGCCTGGCATGCCGATTGCTCGTTCCTGAGGGGGGATCTGCATGGAACGACACCAATACGATGAAATGCGCGACGCCGACGGCAAGGTGCGGGCGCACTTTCGCGCCATCGCCGACTGGCTCGCCGACACCCCCGCCAAGCGCGTGGCCGAAAAACGGCGCGAAGCCGACCTGCTGTTTCACCGCGTCGGCATCACCTTCGCCGTCTACGGCGACGCGCATGGTGCCGAACAGGGCGCCGAGCGGCTGATCCCCTTCGACACCATTCCGCGCATCATCCCGAAGGCGGAATGGGACGAGCTGGCCAAGGGCCTGGCGCAGCGCGCCACCGCGCTGAACCGCTTTCTCGAGGACATCTATCACGGCCAGGAGATCCTCAAGGCGGGCGTGATCCCGCCCGAGCAGGTGCTGAAGAACCCCGGCTACCAGAAGGAAATGCGCGGCATCGACCTGCCGATCGGCGTCTATTCAAGCGTCGCCGGCATCGACCTGGTGCGGCACTCCAATGGCGAGTACTACGTGCTCGAGGACAACCTGCGCACGCCCTCGGGCGTGTCGTACATGATCGAGAACCGCAAGATGATGATGCGGCTCTTCCCCGAATTGTTCGAGCAGCAGACGGTACTGCCGGTGGAGCACTACCCCTCCATGCTGCTCGAGACGCTGCGCGCCGGAGCGCCGGCGCGCGTGCGCGACCCGGTGGTCGCGGTGCTGACCCCGGGCCAATACAACAGCGCCTACTTCGAGCATGCCTTCCTCGCGCAACAGATGGGCGTGGAACTGGTCGAGGGCCCGGACCTGTTCGTCAAGGACAACTCGGTTTACATGCGCACCACCGGCGGTCGCCAGCGCGTGGACGTCATCTACCGCCGCATCGACGACGCCTTTCTCGATCCGAAGGCCTTCCGCAAGGATTCGATGCTGGGGGTGCCGGGCCTGTTCGCGGCCTACCGCGCGGGCAACGTATCGCTCGCCAATGCGGTGGGCACCGGCGTGGCGGACGACAAGTCGACCTATCCCTTCGTGCCCGAGATGATCAAGTTCTACCTGAAGGAAGAGCCGATTCTCGCCAACGTGCCGACCTGGCAGTGCCGCGATCCAAAGGCGCTCGCGCACGTGATGGAGCATCTCCCCGAGCTGGTGGTCAAGGAAGTGCAGGGCTCGGGCGGCTACGGCATGCTGATCGGGCCGACCGCCAGCGCCACCGAACTCGCCACTTTCCGCAAGCGGCTGAAGGCGGATCCGGCCAATTACATCGCGCAGCCGACGCTGTCGCTGTCGACCTGTCCGACCTTCGTCAAGCGCGGTGCGGCGCCGCGCCACGTCGACCTGCGGCCCTACGTGCTCTCGGGCAAGGAAGTGAAGCTCGCGCCCGGCGGGCTGACGCGCGTGGCGCTGAAAGAGGGCTCGCTCGTGGTCAATTCCTCCCAGGGCGGCGGGACCAAAGACACTTGGGTCGTGGAATAAATGCTGTCCAGAGTCGCTGATCGAATCTACTGGATGAGCCGCCAGATGGAGCGCGCCGAGAACATGGCGCGCATCCTCGGCGTCACCTCGAACATGGTGCTGTTCGGCACGCAGGAAACGCGCGAGCAGAACCTGCTCGCGCCGCTCACCATCACCGACAGCGGCGAGCGCTTCTTCGAGCGCAAGAAGCCGGTCACCTTCGACGGCCTGGTCGACTTCCTCGCGCTCGACAAGGACAACCCCTCCTCGATCTACAGCTGCCTGCGCTGGGCGCGCGAGAACGCGCACGCGGTGCGCTGGCTGATCACTTCCGAGATGTGGGAAACGCTGAACACCACCTGGATCGAGATGCGCGCGGTGCGCCGCGCCGACCTGGCCGGCGCGGGCGCGGCGAAGTTCTTCGACTGGGTGAAGGACCGCAGCCACCTCTTTCGCGGCGTCACCTACGGCACCATCATGCGCGGCGAGGCCTTCAATTTCTCGCGCCTCGGCACCTTCCTCGAGCGCGCCGACAATACCGCGCGCATCCTGGACGTCAAATACCACGTGCTGCTGCCGTCGGTGAAGGACGTCGGCGGCGCGCTCGACTATTACCAGTGGACGGCGCTGCTGCGCTCGGTGTCCTCGTTCGAGACCTACCGCGCGCTCTACCGCGAGCAGATTTTCCCGATCAAGGTCGCGCAGCTGCTGATCTTGGAGCGACGCATGCCGCGCTCGCTCGCAGCGTGCTTCGAGCAGGTGACGCAGGCGATGGAGCGGCTGCAGGGCCAGCACGACCGTGCGGCGCGGCGCCTCGCGGGTGAAATGTACGTGCGCCTCACGCACGCCGACATCGAGGAGATCTTCCAGGACGGGCTGCATGAGTACCTGACCGAGTGCATCGCCGACATGCACGAGCTGGGGGCGCGCATCCAGAAGGCCTACCTCGTCACCGCCTAGCCGCCGATCCCGCCATGTCCGTTCACGTCGCACTCAACCACGTCACCCATTACCGCTACGACCGGCCGGTCATGCTCGGGCCGCAGGTCGTGCGGCTGCGGCCGGCGCCGCACGCACGCACGCCGGTGCTTGCCTATTCCCAGCGCGTGACGCCGGCGAAGCACTTCATCAACTGGCAGCAGGACCCGCAGTCCAACTGGCTCGCGCGCCTGGTGTTCCCCGAGCCGGTGCGCGAACTGAAGATCGAGGTCGACCTGGTGGCTGGCATGTCGGTCATCAACCCCTTCGACTTCTTCCTCGAGCCGCGCGCCGACAATTTCCCGTTCCGCTACGAGGAGGCGCAGCTCCACGAGCTGGCGCCCTACCTCGTGCGCGGCGCCCTCACGCCGCGCTTCAAGCGCTACCTCGACGCGGTGCCGCGCACGGCCACGCCGACGGTGGATTTCCTCGTCGCGCTCAACATGCAGATGTCAAAGGACATCAAGTACCTCATCCGCATGGAACCGGGCGTGCAGACGCCGGAACAGACGCTGTCCCTCGCGAGCGGCTCCTGCCGCGATTCCGGCTGGCTGCTGGTGCAGCTGCTGCGCCACCTCGGCATCGCCGCGCGTTTCGTGTCCGGGTATCTCATTCAGCTCAAGCCCGACGTGAAATCGCTCGACGGGCCCTCGGGCACCGACGTCGATTTCACCGACCTGCACGCCTGGTGCGAGGCCTACCTGCCGGGCGCGGGCTGGGTGGGCCTCGACCCGACCTCGGGCCTGTTCGCGGGCGAAGGCCACATCCCGCTTGCCTGCTCGCCCGAGCCCGGCAGCGCAGCGCCGATCACCGGCGCGACCGAGAAAGCCGAAGTCGAGTTCTCGCACCACATGCGCGTCGACCGCGTCTGGGAAGCCCCGCGCGTCACCAAGCCCTACACCGAGGAGCAATGGGCGGACATCAATGCGGTCGGCGAGCGCGTGGACGAGGAGCTGACGGCGCGCGACGTGCGCCTGACCATGGGCGGCGAGCCGACATTTGTTTCGGTCGATCACCGCGACGACCCCGAGTGGTCCACTGACGCTATGGGCCCGAACAAGCGCCGATTGGGGACTGTTTTATTGAAAAAACTGAAAGAAAAATATGCAGGAAACGGCCTGCTCCATTTCGGCCAGGGCAAGTGGTACCCCGGCGAGCCGCTGCCGCGCTGGTCGCTGTCTTGCTTCTGGCGCAGCGACGGCGAAGCGGTCTGGAACGACCCGGCGCTGTTCGCGGATGAAAGCGCACCATCGAACGCGACAGAGGCCGATGCGGCGCGGTTCCTGCGCACGCTGGCAGCGAAGCTCGGCCTCGATGCGCAGTACGTATTCCCGGCGTTCGAGGACACCTGGTACTACTTGTGGCGCGAGCGCAAGCTGCCCGCCAACGTCGACCCCTTCGATTCGCGCCTCGAGGATCCACTCGAGCGGGCGCGCCTGCGCAAGCTGTTCCACCGGGGCCTGGACAAGGTTGCGGGTTATGTATTTCCTTTGATAAAGGAAAACAACGCCTGGCGGACGGGCGCCTGGTTCCTGCGCGAAGAACGCTGCTATCTCCTGCCGGGCGATTCGCCGATGGGCCTGCGCCTGCCGCTCGATTCGCTGCCCTGGGCCGCGGCCGTCGACCAGACCTGGGTGCACGCGCCGGATCCATTCCAGGCGCGCCAGCCCCTGTCGCGCCACCAGAGAATCCTCGCCCAGACCCTGGTGGAGAGAAAACGGGCGGACACCGGCCCAAGCAGTGCGAGTGCAGCAAGTGTTCCCAAGCCTGCGACGGGAGAGGTCGCGCCCGGCCCGTTCCAATCCGCCGCATGGATCACGCGCACCGCGATCTGCGCCGAGCCGCGCAACGGCATCCTGTACATCTTCATGCCGCCGGCACAGGCGCTGGAGGACTACCTGGCGCTGGTCGCCGCCGTCGAGGCCACCGCGGCGGAAACCGGCCTGCGCCTGATTGTCGAAGGCTACGAGCCGCCGCGCGACCCGCGCCTGGAAGTCCTGCGCATCACCCCGGACCCCGGCGTGCTGGAGGCCAACGTGCAGCCGGTGAAAAGCTGGCGCGAGCTCGTGGAAAACACCACCTTCCTCTACGACGCGGCCCACCAGACACGCCTGAGCACCGAAAAATTCATGGTCGACGGCCGCCACACCGGCACCGGCGGCGGCAACCACTTCGTGCTGGGCGGGCCGAGCGCCGCCGATTCGCCCTTCCTGCGCCGCCCCGACCTGCTCGCCAGCCTGGTCGCCTTCTGGCACAACCATCCGTCGCTGTCGTATCTCTTCTCGGGCATGTTCATCGGACCGACCAGCCAGCATCCGCGCGTGGACGAGGCGAGGAACGATTCCGTCTACGAACTGGAAATCGCCTTCAGGGAGCTGGAAAAGCAGGCCGGCATTGCGACGCCGCCCTGGCTGGTCGATCGCCTGTTCCGCAACCTGCTGGTCGACGCCACCGGCAACACGCACCGCGCCGAATTCTGCATCGACAAGCTGTACTCGCCCGACGGCCCGACCGGGCGCCTGGGCCTGCTGGAATTGCGCGGCTTCGAGATGCCGCCGCACGCGCGCATGTCGCTGACGCAGCAATTGCTGATGCGCGCGCTGGTGGCGTGCTTCTGGAACAAACCCTACCGCCCGCGCGGGCTGGTGCGCTGGGGCACCGAACTGCACGACCGTTTCATGCTGCCGCACTTCGTCTGGCAGGACTTCGAGGACGTGCTGGACGAAACGAGCCGCGAAGGCTACGACCTGAAGGCCGCATGGTTCGCTCCGCATTTCGAATTCCGCTTTCCGCGCGTCGGCGAGTTCGCCGCGCGCGGCGCGCACATCGAGCTGCGCAGCGCGCTCGAACCCTGGCACGTGCTGGGCGAGGAAAGCGCCGCCGGCGGCACGGCGCGCTACGTCGACTCGTCGGTCGAACGCCTGCAGCTGCGCGCCACCGGCATCACCGGCGAGCGGCACGTGCTCAGCTGCAACGGCCGCGCGCTGCCGCTCCAGCCCACCGGCAAGGTCGGGGAATATGTCGCCGGCGTGCGCTACCGCGCCTGGCAGCCCTGGTCCGCGCTGCACCCGACCATCGGCGTGCATGCGCCGCTCACCTTCGATCTGGTCGACAGCTGGATGCACCGTTCGATGGGCGGTTGCCAGTACCACGTCGTGCATCCGGGCGGCCGCGCGCACGAGGATTTTCCGGTCAACGCCTACGCCGCGGAAGGCCGCCGCCTGGCCCGCTTCGCCAGAATGGGCCACACGCCGGGGCGCATCGAAGTGCGTGCCGAGGATCGCAACGCCAGCTTCCCATTCACGCTGGACCTCAGGCGGTGAGCGCGCGTTGGTGAAATAATCGCGCCATGCCCGTCGCCGATCACGACCCGCGTGTCTTCTTCGCCGCGGAACGCACGCTGCTCGCATGGCTGCGCACGGGTCTGACCCTGATGGCGTTCGGCTTTGTCATTGCGCGTTTCGGCCTGTTCCTGGAACTGCTGTCGCTGCAGGAGCCCGGCGGCCGCTCGGCGGGCCCGGCCTGGATCTCCGCTGCGCTGGGCATCGCCTTCGTGCTTGCGGGCGCCCTCGCCTGCCTGGTTGCGACCGTGCAGCACCGGCGCTTCGTCGCCGGCCTGCCGCAGGTCGACCTGCCGAAATCCTATTCGGGCGCGTTCGGCGCCGCGTTCGGATTCTTCATCGGCATGGCCGGCCTCGTGCTCGCGCTGTACCTGGGAATATCCGAGTCCTGAACGTGCGCCTGCGCGAACGCAAACCGTGATCGAATCGCTGCTGCTGGCAGTCACCCGGGTGTCGACGATGCTCGGGCAGGGCCAGCTGACCAATGCGACCGGCTTCTTTTTCGAGCGCGACGGCCGCCTCTACCTGGTGACCAGCCGCCACGTCGTGCACGACGAAACCGAGCGGCATTTTCCCGACCGCCTCGAAGTCGAACTGCATGTCGATCCGCAGACCATCGGGCGCACGGTGCAGTTTTCGATTCCGCTCTACCGCGACGGCAAGTCGCTCTGGCGCGAAGGGCTAGACTCCGCCGGCGCGATCGACGTCGTCGCCATCGAGCTTGAGCGCGCGGCGATGCCCAAGTCGCTGCTGCTGCGCGCCTTCACGCCCGCGCACCTGGTCGAGCGGCTCGACCAGGTCGAACTCGGCACCTCGGTGCTGGTCGTGGGCTTCCCGCTGGGGGTGCATGACACGCTGCACCGCCTGCCGGTCGCGCGCCAGTCGGTGATCGCTTCGGCCTTTGGCATCCGCTTCCAGGGCAAGGGCTACTTCCTCACCGACGCGCGCCTGCACCGCGGCATGAGCGGCGCGCCGGTGGTGGCACGCGAGACCGCGCCGCGCGCTGGCCGCGCGGACCTATCCTGGCTGCTGCTCGGCGTGCATGCGACGCGCCTCGACGTCACCAACCGCGATGCGACCCAGGACGAGAGCCTCGACCTCAACCTCGCCTGGTACGCCGATATCCTGATGACGCTGACGCAAAAGGGCCTGCCTCAGGCCTTGGCGGGCGCGCCCGCGGCCGCCGCCGAGCGCGCACAGCCGTAGAGGATCGCCGCCACCACGAGGTAGCTGAGCGCAACCGTCGGGCTCTTCGCAAAGCCGATCGCCTCGCCGTGGATGAAGCCGAAGAAAGTAAGTGCCGCGCCCACGGCGGCGAACGCGGCCGCCTTGACGAATTCGCGTTCGATGACGAACACGCCGATCGCCGCCAGCACCAGGCCGCCGAGGATCGCGCCGCCGCCGAGGATTTCCAGCCCCGGATAGAGGATGCCGA
>Ga0315912_10004537_pt1 | contig 13130 bp, 11 predicted proteins | sample VfabasoilMG_FD_204469 | JGI IMG/M metagenome (GOLD analysis project Ga0315912, IMG submission 204469) | Garden soil microbial communities collected in Santa Monica, California, United States - V. faba soil | ecosystem: Environmental > Terrestrial > Soil > Garden | place: USA: California... | reverse complement strand
AGGCGGTGCCGGCAGCCAGCGGTGCGTCCAATGGCTGGAACGGCGATCACTTTGAAGACATGACGCGATGGTTCGGCGCCTTGATGGCCGATTCCTTCGCATGACCTTGGAGAACGCGATGCAAACCCTCACCCTGAACGTCAACGGCCACAATCACACGGTCAGCGTATCCAGCGCCGGCATGCCCCTGCTCTGGGTCTTGCGCGACGTGATTGGCTTGACCGGCACCAAGTACGGATGCGGCATCGAGGTCTGCGGTGCATGCACCGTGCTCGTCGATGGTCAGCGCGAGCATTCTTGTGTCTTCGACGTCTCGTCTGCCGTCGGCAAGAAGATCATGACGATCGAAGGCCTGTCGGCCGACGCCGACGGGCAGGAGGCGCAGCAGGCGTGGATCGCCCACCAAGTGCCGCAGTGCGGCTACTGCCAGCCTGGCATGTTGATGGCCTGTGTCGGCGCGATGAAGGACGGCCACCACGGCTCGGAAATCGCCTCCGAGATAAAGCACATCTGCGCCTGCGGCACGTACCAGCGCATCCGCGCGGCCATCAAGACCCTCTGACGCGCTGGGAGGAACCTGACATGAATGCGACAGCACTGATTCGCCCGACCCGATCCTGCGTGCAACGCGTGGGCCTGACGCGTCGGGAACTGCTCGTGCGCGCCGCGGCAGGCGGCGGCCTGATGGTCGGCTTCTCGCTGCCCGGGGTGGGCGAATCGCTGGCCCAGACCGCGGCGACGCGCTACAGGCTGAGCACCTGGATCGTGATCGGCAACGACGAGAGCATCGTGCTGCAGATTCCCGCCACCGAGATGGGGCAGGGCATCATGACGGGACTAGCGCAGGTCATGGCCGACGAACTGCGTGTCGCCTGGAACCACGTCAAGGTGGTTCATGCCACGGTGGACGCTGCGCATGGCGGCACCAATGCCGGACCCTGGGGCCGCTTCACCGGAGGCAGCCTGAGCACCAGGCTGTTCGCGCCCGGAATCCGACAGGCTGCTGCCAATGCGCGCGAGATGCTCGTCGCGGCAGCGAAGTCGCAGGGGCTGAGCGGCGCTCTCACCGCGAGCAACGGTTTCATCAGCAACGGCAGCAAGTCGCTCAGCTACGGCACGCTGGCCTCTGCCGCAGCGAAGGTCGTGCTCCCAGGCAATGCGGCGTTGAACCAGTATCCGCGCAGCTTTGTCGGCAAGTCCGTGGCGCGGGTGGACATCCCGGCCAAGGTCAACGGCTCGGCCAGGTTCGGCATCGACGTCTTCCTGCCCGGCATGGTCTTTGCCGCCGTCAAACACTGCCCGACGATCGGCGGCACGGTCGGCAACATCGGCAGCAAGCCGGCCGGCGCGATGGCCATGGTCCCCGTGAGCACCCAACCTGGCCAACAGGCCAACGGCGTGGCCGTCGTCGCGGCCACCACCTGGGATGCCATGCGTGCGGCGCGGAGCCTGCCGGTCAACTGGGCGCTGCCCATCGATGCCGCGAGCAACGACACAGCGGCCATCCAGGCGCGCGCCGTATGGCTGATGAACCACGCCACGCCTGTCGTTGCGGCACAAAGCGCGAACGTCTCGCACCTCTCCCAAGGGCTCGCGGCGCCCAACGTTGCCATCGATTCGAGCTATTCGCTGCCCTTTCTTGCCCATGCGGCGATGGAACCGCTGAACTGCACGGTCCGCTACACCCCAGGTTCACCGGGCAGCTGCGAGATCTGGGCGCCCACCCAAGCCCCCGACGCGGTGACGGGCACGGCCCGCAGTCTTTGCCCGGCCGGAACCGTCATCAAGGTGACCAATACCCTGGTCGGCGGTGGGTTCGGCCGAAAGTTCGAGCAGGACTTCATTCATGAGGCGGTGCAGGTGGGGCTTGCCACGCCCGGCACGGCGGTCAAACTGACCTGGCCGCGCGAAGAGGACTTCGCTCACGACCAGTTCAGACCGATGGCCCTGTCGCGCATCCGCGCGGCCGTGTCGGCGTCGACCGGCAGGATCTCCGCCTGGTCGCATCGCATCGTCACCCCTTCGATCTCGGCGCAGCGCGGGGCAGATCCAGGCGCGCTGGATGCCTCGGCAGTCGACGGCGCCGTGGAGCTGCCCTACACGATGAGCCCGTACCGGGTCGAATACATCCGCCACGACACGACGATCCCGGTGGGCTACTGGCGCTCGGTCGGCATGTCGATCAACAGCTTTGCGGTGGAGTCCGCCATCGACGAGCTTGCGGCGGCTGTCGGTGCGGATCCGATCCAGTTCCGTCTCGACAATCTCGCCGATCAGCGCATGATCGATGTGCTGAATGCGCTCAAGCTGCTGTCGAACTGGTCTACGGCGCCATTGCCGGGGCGCGCGCGCGGCGTGGCCATTGCCAAGGGTTTCGGCAGTTGGGTCGGTCAGGTGGCCGAGATCTCCGACAACGGGAGTTCCGGCGCCGTGATCGTTCACCGGGTGTGCACGGCCATCGACGTCGGCACGGCCATCAATCCCGATGCGATCAAGGGGCAGATCGAAGGTGCGGTGGCTCAGGCCATGGCGGCAACGTTCTGGGTGCGGCAGACCTTCGTCAACGGGGTGCCCCAGGTCAGGAACTTCAACCGCTACCGGCCGGTGCGTCTGCAGGAGATGCCGCAGATCGATGTGCGCATCCTCCAGGGTGGGGGCGTCGGCGGGGTCGGTGAACCGGGCGTGCCCTGTGTCGCCCCAGCCATCGCTAATGCCTACGCCAGGCTGCGAGGGGAGGCCCAGCGCAAGCGCAGCCTGCCCTTCTTTCCGGGTACGACGCTGGGCGGGCTGTGAAAGAAGGTGGCGGAGGCGGCACGAACGGCGGGCTACCAGAAGCAGGTCGACGAGTTCATCCTGAGCATGAACCGCGCGGCCAAGGCCGCAGCTCCACTGGCGGCCCGTTACTTCGGTGACGCGAGCCGCGACATGACGCTGCAGGACCCCCGCGCGCCGAGGACGTGCGGGGCATCCTCGCGGGCGGGAACACCGCGGCCACCGAACGACAAGCTGTACAAGGCCTTCAAGCCGGTCGTGTCGCGGAAGGTCGGCGAGGTCGGTGCGACGCGCGCCTACAAGGACATGATGGCGCAATACGAGAGTGTGCCGCTGATGGGTAAGCAGTCGTTGGATCTCGACGATTACTGTAAGCAGCAGCACGAACCGAGCTTCCGGTTGATGTCGGAAAGACTCTTGCCGTCGGGTCAAGCGGCGCACTCCGTCTGCACACCTTCAGCCGGTATGAGTTTGACCACGCCACACTCATTCTCGACCCTATTCGCGTACCTGAACCGCAAGTTGATGGTAGCCAACGTGCATGACCTGCAATGGGCCCGTTTTGTATTTCGTCTGAAGTTCGCGAAGGAGGGCTGGTTCGTCGCAGCGGTCCGCATCAGAGTCAAGGACGTAGGCATGCCCCTTGCGCTCCGTGGATCGCGGATGCGATGCCTGAGAGGCGATTGCTCCTCACCAACGGTTTCACCACCAAGTGCGGTTTCCCGGAGGCGAGCTCCCGGCTTCGAGCTTGAAGCTGCGTTGGATCGTCGACTTTGGTCTTCTCCTCAATGAGGATCCGCGACCGTCCAAGGGTGACCAGGAAGTCAGACTGTTCGTCGCCGGCTGTTGGAATCGGCTCGAAGGGCACGTGCCATGCCTTGAGAACCTGTTCGACGACCGATGCAGTCCTCATATGAGGTCAAACGCGCTATCTTGATGCGTCCTGATCCGTGCCCCGACGATGTGCCACCGTGCCTGACAAGTGTCCCGCGTGCTACAGACTCTCGCTCGCCTCGAAATCCAGCTCCACCTTGGCCCCGTTCGGGTCGTGGCTGAACAGCTGCCAGGTACCGGCGCCGGCCTGCTGGCGCAGCTCGTACTTCCAACCGCGCGCGTCGAAGCGTGCTTTCATCTCCTTCAGGCCGCGCGCGCTGAAGGCCATGTGGTCGATGACGCCGGTGCGTGTGGCCGGCATCGGCCGGTCCCAGTAGATGTGCAGCACCGCCTGCGCTGCGCCGGCGTAGAGCCAGGCGCCGGGGAAACCCAGGTCGGGGCGGTAGCCCTCGGTCATGCCGAGCAGGCCGCAGTAGTAGTCCAGCGTCTGCGCGCGGTCCTCCGCGGTGATGGTGAAGTGGTTCATGCCGTGGATCATCGCTGCGCTCCTCGTTCAGCTCACCAGGATCAGCGGCCCGATGGTGCGCCGCGATTCCAGCCGGGCGTGCGCCTCGGCCGCGGCGTCCAGCGCATGGCGCTCGATCGCCGGTGGCGGCAGTGTGCCATCGGCCAGCGCGGCCCACAGCCGCCCGGCACGCGCGGCCAGCTGTTCGCGCGTGTCCACGTAGTCGAACACCACAGGGCGCGAGAAGCTCAGCGACTTGGCAACCAGCGCGTTCGGGTCGATGGGACTCAGCGCGCCGCTGGCCTGGCCCAGGCTGATCCAGTGGCCCTTGCGCGCCAGCGCCGCCAGGTTCTGCTCGCGCGCGGCATCGCCCAGGCCGTCGATGATGACGTCGGCGCCGCCGCAGGCCTGCTGCACCGCGTCGGCGAAGCGGTAGTCGCGCGTCACGATCACGTGCTCGCAGCCGTGCGCGCGCGCCACCTGGACCTTGTCCTCGCTGGACACGGTGCCGAGCACGCGCGCGCCCAGGCGGCGCGCCCAGGCACAGACGATCTGGCCGACGCCGCCGGCCGCGGCATGCACCAGCCACCGCGTGCCCGGCCGCACATGGCCCAGGTCATGCAGCAGAACGTCGGCGGTCAGGCCCTTCAGCAGCAGCGCGGCGGCGGTGTCGTCCTCCACCGCGGCGGGCAGGCGCAGCACCCAGTCGGCGGGCACGCAGCGTACGCTGCAATAGGCGCCGGGGGTGGGGCCCAGGTAGGCCACACGGTCGCCCGGCATCACATGGCTGACGCCGGGCCCGACGTCCAGCACGCTGCCGGCAGCTTCCATGCCCGGCACGCCGGGAGCGTCATTGGACACCGGCAGCATGGGCGGGATCCAGCCGCGGCGCAGGTAGACGTCGATGAAGTTGACGCCGATGGCGCGCTGGCGAATGCGCACCTCGCCTTCGCGCGGCGGCGGCGCGTCGAAGTTCTCGGCCTCCAGCTCTTGCGGCCCGCCGTAGCGGCGCAGTGCCACGCGGCGCGCCGGCATGGACAGGGCCGTGGGTATCGGCGCGCTGCCGGGGGTGCGCAGGTCGCCGCCTTCGATCAGGTGGCGGCGCAGGCACTCGAAGCCGGCTTCGTAGACGCCGCTGGCCACCATCTGGCGCAGTTCGGTCTCCCTGCCCGGCGGCGTGGCAAAGCTCGATTCCCAGTGCCAGAAGGTGCGGTTGCCGTCGGTCACCGGTTTCAACGTCAGCGTGGCCACGTAGCGCTGCAGCGGCACCGTCGCTTCGACGATGCAGTAGGTGCTCTTGTAGTCGCGGTCGTCCAGCGTCAGCAGCTGTTCGCGGATGCAGTTGCCGTCGCGCAAGGTGAAGCTGCGCACGCAGCCCACCTGGTCGCTGCTCTCGTTGCGCTCGATGCGGCTGAGATCCACCGCCTCGTGCCACTGGTCGTGGCTGTTGAAGTCGCGGATCACCGCCCACACGCGCTCTATAGGGGCGTCGATGATCGTGGAGCGGACGACCTTCTGCAGCATCAGCGTCGAGCGAAGTGGCGCTTCAAGGCATCCAGCCCGCCCTGGAACACGCCGTTGCCGATCAGTTCGGTCAACTCGCGCTCACGGCCTTCGTCGCAGTCGAACTCGGCACTCCATTCGGCGAAGCTGCGGTTGCCGTCGGTCACCGGCGTGAGCTTCAGCGTGGCCACGTAGTGTTCCACGCCCATCGGGCTTTCCAGGATTTCGTAGACGCAGCTGAACTCGTAGTCGCTCAGGGCCAGCAGCCGCTCGCGGATCAGGCCGCCGTCGCGCGTGTGGAAGTGGCGAATGCAGCCGACACGGTCGCTCGGTTCGTTGTTCTCGATGCGGCTGTCGGCTATTGCCGGGTGCCACAAGGGCAGGGCGTTGAAGTCGCGGATACGCGCCCACACGCTGTCGGCGCTGGCGTCGATGACGCTGGAGACGTAGACGCGTATCACCGGTTACTCCTTGGGCGCAGGCGAAGCCGGCGGCAGGGCTGCGGTGGCACCGCTGGCGCCACCCACCAGCCGCTGGATGTCGCCGCCTTCGATGCCGATCTCGCGCAACAACTGGTCGACCAGCGGCGCCTGCGCGCGAAAGCGCAGCGCCGAGTTGACTACGCCGTCGGCAAAGTTGCCGCCGCCGGCATCGACGCCGTTGCCAGCCGAGCCGCCCAGCCCGTCCACATGCAGGATCTTGATGCCTTCGATGCGCTCCATCGGCCGCACCGATTCGCGGATGATGGCTTCAGCCTTTTCCACCAGCTTCATGCGCAGCGCGGACATGCGCGCTTCCGGCGTGAGCATGTTGTGCGCCTGGTTCATCAAACGTTGTGCCTCGGCCTCGATCTCGGCGCGCACGCGCATCGCCATGGCCTTGATCTTTTCCGCGTCGGCATCGGCCTCGGCCTGCGCGCGCAGCGCCGCGCCGCGGTCGGCGCTGGCGTTCTTCTCGGCCTGCGCCGCGCTGGTCAGGCGCAGCGCGTCGCGCTCGGCGGCCTGCGCTGCGGCGATCAGCTCGATGGCCTTCTTGCGCTCGGCCATCTCCACCTCGCGTGCGGTGAACACCTTCTCCTCCGCCGATACGGCCAGCGCGCGCGCCACTTCGGCCTCGGCCTGCGCTTCGCTTTGCGTCTTGCTTTCGCGCGCGATGGCAATGGCGCGCTGCTGTTCGGCCAGCTCCAGCGCCTGGCGGCGCTCGATCTCGGCGGCCTGGATCGCGCGCTCCTTGCCGATGCGTTCCTGCTCGATGCTCTGCTCGGAGCGGATGCGTGCCGCATCGATGGCCTGCTTGGCCGAAATCTGCGCGCCTTCGGCCGCCTGCTCGCGCTGCGCGCGTTCGGTCGTCACTTCGGCGCGCTGGCGCGCACGCGCGACCTCCACCTCGCGCTGCTGCGTCAGCCGCGCGTATTCGCTTTCGCGGTCGATGTCCAGGCTCAGCTTCTCGGCCTCGAGGTTCTTGTTGCGGATGGCGATCAGCGTGTCCTGCTCGACATCGTTGCGCTGCTTCTTGCGGTGTTCGATCTGCTCGGTCAGCCGCGTCAGGCCCTCGGCGTCGAAGGCGTTGCTCGGGTTGAAGAACTCCATGCTGGTCTGGTCGAGCTGCGTCAGCGAGGCACTTTCCAGTTCCAGGCCGTTCTTCGTCAGGTCGCCGGCCACCGCCTCACGCACGCGCTTGACGTAGCTGCCACGCTTTTCGTGCAGCTCTTCCATCGTCATCTCGGCCGCGCCGGTGCGCAGCGCATCGATGAACTTGCCTTCGACCAGTTCCTTCAGCTGCTCCGGCTCCATGGTGCGCAGGCCCAGCGTCTGCGCCGCCGCCGCCACCGCGTCGGGCTGCGCGGCCACGCGCACGTAGAACTCGGCGATCACGTCCACGCGCATGCGGTCCTTGGTGATCAGTGCCTTGTCGCGGCCGCGGCTCACCTCCAGCCGCAGCGTGTTCATATTCACCGGGATCACGTCGTGCACGATCGGCAGCACGAAGGCGCCGCCGTCGAGCACCACCTTCTGCCCGCCCAGCCCGGTGCGCACGAAGGCGCGCTCCTTGCTGCTGCGCAGGTACAGCCAGTGCAGCAGCCACACGGCGATGGCGACGACGATCGCAACGACGATCAGGCCGAGGATGAACTTGCCGAAATCTGCACCGGACATGGGGTGTCTCCTTCTCTATCTTTCGATCTGCATGAAGCGCCGCGTGGTCTCGGTCAGCGCCACCTCGGTGGGCAGCCGTTCCATCGAGCTGGCGCCGTAGAAGCCATTGCAGCCGGGGCAATGCTTCAGGATGGTGGCCGCGTCCTCGGGCGTGGCGATCGGCCCGCCGTGGCACAGCACGATGACCTCGGGGTTGATGGATCGCGCCAGCGCGGCCCAGTCGTTGATCGGCGCGACGCAGTCGCTGAGCTTCAGCGCGGTTTCCGCGCCGATCACGCCACCGGTCGTCAGGCCCATGTGGCAGACGATGATGTCGGCGCCGGCCTCGGTCATCGCCCGGGTCTCGGCCTCGCTGAAGACGTAGGGCGTGGTCAGCAGGTCCAGATCACGGGCGCGCCGGATCAGTTCCACCTCGAGGCCGTAGCCCATGCCGGTTTCTTCCAGGTTGGCGCGGAAGCTGCCGTCGATCAGGCCGACGGTGGGGAAATTCTGCACGCCGGAGAAGCCCAGCGCGATCAGCCGGCGCAGGAACTCGTCGGGAATCATGAACGGGTCGGTGCCGTTGACGCCGGCCAGCACCGGCGTGTGCTTGACCACCGGCAACACCTCGCGCGCCATCTCGCAGACGATCTCGTTGGCGTTGCCGTAGGCCAGCACGCCGGCCAGCGAGCCGCGCCCGGCCATGCGGTAGCGGCCCGAGTTGTAGATGACGATCAAGTCGATGCCGCCGGCTTCCTCGCACTTGGCGGACAGGCCGGTGCCGGCGCCGCCGCCGATCAGCGGCCGGCCGGCCGCGATCTTGGCGCGGAAGCGTTCGAGCAGTGTGCTGCGGGCGATGCGTGGCATGGTGTTCCTCAGGCGCGTCGCGCGTTGGCGGATGAGGTGGCCACTTCGTGCCAAGCCGCCACCAACGCCTCAGCGAAGGCTTCGTCGTTCAGGTGCAGCGGCAGGCGTTGCAGCTTGCGGTCCGGGCCGGGGCGGAAGCGCTGCGCGAGGGTGTCGAACAGCGCGCGGTCGGCCTCGGGGTCGTGGAAGGGCTGGCCGGGCTTGTCGATGGCCGACACGCCGCCGTCGGGGATGAGGAAGCGCACCGGCCCGCGCATCGCGTTCAGCTTGTCGGCGATGAATTCTCCGATCGCGCGGTTCTCGTCGGGCGTCGTGCGCATCAGCGTGACGTTGGGGTTGTGGCGGTACAGGCGCCGGCCCTTGAAGCGCTCGGGCACGCTGTCCCAGGCACCGAAGTTCGCCATGTCCAGCGCGCCGCAGGAGCCGACGTAGGGCAGGGCATGGCGCGCAAAGACGTCCAGCCGCGTCGGCCCGGCCGACAGCGTGCCGCCGGCGATCTCGTCGGCGATCTCGGTGGTGGAGACATCGATCACGCCGGCCAGCAGGCCCGAGTCGGCGAGCTTTTCCATGCTCTGCCCGCCGACGCCGGTGGCATGGAAGACCAGGCAGTCGTAGTCGTCGGCCAGCAGTTTGGTGACGGCCTGCACGCAAGGCGTGGTGACGCCGAACATCGTCAGCCCGAGCGCCGGCTTGGCGCCGCTTTCGGCCGGCGGCGGGTGGGCGATCATGCCGGCCAGCGCATGCGCGGCGTTCGACAGTACCTTCTCGCTGATGCGGTTGATGCCCTGCACGTCGGTCACCGAATACATCATGCAGATGTCGCTGGGGCCGACGTAGGGGCGGGTGTCGCCGCTGGCCATGGTGCTGACCATCACCTTCGGCACACCGATCGGCAGCGCGCGCATCGCCGTCGTCGCCAGCGTGGTGCCGCCGGAGCCGCCGGCCGAGATCAGCCCGCCCAGGTCGCGGCGCGTGCGGATGAAGTTTTCGAAGGCCAGCGCCATCGCGCTGACGGCGCCGCCGCGGTCGCCGCTGAACACCGCCGCTTCGCCCTGCGGGTGGTGGCGCGCCACCTCGCGCGGATGCACGCTGGCCGGCGAGGGCTTGCCCGAAGTCGACAGGTCGACGGTGACGACGCGCAGCCCCAACCGTTCCAGGCACTGGCGCAGGAAGAACAGCTCGCGGCCCTTGGTGTCGAAGGTGCCGGCCACGTAGGCGGCACGCCCGGCGCTGGCGGCGACCGGAAATTCGACGACGCGGGCGCTGCTTTCGCGCGTGGGCGGCGCTTCGGCGCGCGGCGCCGACTCGCGGGAGATGTCGACCACCGGCGCGCCGGCGTCGGCCGCGTTCCAGCGGTTGTAGCCGCGCACCGTGCGCGGCGACAGGTCGTCGAGGTTGGGCGCGCCGTCGCTGAAGGCGCGGCGCACCGTTAGCACCTGCGTCGGCGGCGGGGTGTCGTCCACCGGTTCGGGGGCGGCGGCCTCGGCCTCCTCGTCGTGGCCGCCGGAGCGCACGCCCAGCAGCCGCTCCTGCAGCTTGCGATCGGCGGCCAGCTGCGCGGCGGGCAGCTGTTCGGCGATGCGGCCGTTGACCATCACGCCGATGCGGTCGGCCACCTCGATGGCCACGCCCAGGTTCTGCTCGATCAGCAGCACGGCGATTTCGCCTTCAGCCGCCAGGTCGCGCAGCGAGCGCGCCACCTGCTCGACGATCACCGGCGCCAGGCCCTCGGTGGGCTCGTCCATCACCAGCAGCTTCGGCTGCAGCAGCAGCGCTCGTCCTATTGCCAGCATCTGCTGTTCGCCGCCGGACAGCTGCGCACCGCCGTTGGACTTGCGTTCGGCCAGACGCGGGAACATCGTGTACACGCGCTCCACATCGCGGCGCTGCGACGCGACGAGGCGCAGCGTCTCGTCGACGCTCAGCGAGGGCCAGACACGCCGGCCCTGCGGCACGTAAGCGATGCCGCGTCGCGTGATCTCGTTCGGCGCCAGGCCCAACAACTCCTCGCCGTGCAGCCGCACGCTGCCGCTCGCCGGCACCAGGCCGGTGATGGCGTTGCACAGCGTGGTCTTGCCCATGCCGTTGCGGCCGACGATGCCGAACACGCCGCGTTCGATGGACAGGCTCACGCCCTGCAACGCATGGGCGCGGCCGTAGTAAACGTCCAGGCCTTCGACGACCAGGATCGGGCCCTTGGCCGGCGCTTCGGAACGTTTGGACCAGAAGGCCATCATCGCCGCCCGGCCGTCCGAAGGCGATGAAGCGCCCCCTCGGGGGGGCGCGAACGTAGTGGGCTAGGGGGCATCATCAGTGCTTGCTCCCCATGTAGATCGCTTGCACCTGCGCGTCGTTCTCGATCTCGCTCGGCGTGCCGGTCTTCAGCACGCGGCCGTTGTGCATCACGGTGACACGTTCGGTGACGCTGAGCGCGATGTCCAGGTCGTGTTCGATCAGCACGAAGCTCATGTGTTCGGGCAGCGAGCGCAGCAGTGCCACCAGCTCGCGGCGCTCGGCCGGCGACAGGCCGGCGGCAGGCTCGTCGAACAGGATCAGCCGCGGCGCGCCGGCCAGCGCCATGCCGATCTCCAGCTGGCGCTGCTGGCCGTGCGCCAGGTTGGCGACTCGCTCGTCCGCCAGGTGCGTCAGGCGCGCACGTTCCAGCAGGTCCTGCGTGGCCACGCTGCTGGCATGGTCGGCACGTGCGCGCAGCAAGGCGAAGCGGCCGTTGGACACGCCGCGCACCGCCAGGAACAGGTTGTCGCGCACGCTGAGTTCGCGGAACAGCAGCGAGGACTGATACGTGCGCCTCAAGCCCTTGCGTATGCGCTCGTGCGGCGGCAGTTCGGTGATGTCCTCGCCGAAGAAGTAGATCCGCCCGGCGGTGGGCGGGAAGTCGCCGGTGATGGCGTTGAACAGCGTCGTCTTGCCGGCGCCGTTGGAGCCCAGGATCGCGTACTTCTGACCGGCGGCCACCGACAGCGACACCTCGTCCACTGCGCGCAGCGCGCCGAAGGCGCGCGTCACGCCCTCGAGCCGCAGCGCGTCGTTGGATGCCAATGCCGACGGACGCGGCCCGGACGCACCCCGGGCGGGCGCGGCACGGCGCAGTTGCGTGACGGAAGCCACCGGCCGGCCCTTCGCTACGGGCAGTTGGGTTCGTCGCGCGAACCGATCTTGAACTGCGCCTGCGGGATGCCCAGCGTCTGCTCGATGTTGTCCACCTTGCGGTTGACCTTGTTGAACAGGTTGCCCTGGCTGTCCTTCACCACTTCGGTGACGAAAGTGGTGCCGATGGCCTGGCGGTTGGCGTCGAGCTTGACGTCGCCATTGGGCGTTTTCAGCACCATCTTCGACAGCGCCTCGCGGTACTTGGCCTGGTTGCCGGACAGGTCGCCGTTGACCGCCGCCAGACCATCGAGCGCGGCCTTCATGTTGACGTAGTAGACATAGGCGAACAGGCTGGGGCTGGGGAAGCCGCCCTTGCTGACCGGGAAGTTCTTCTGGTAGTCGGCGACGAAGGCCTTCCACTCCGGCCCGTCATAGGCATCCGCCAGCGGTCCCGCCGACAGCGTGCCGACCAGCGAGTCGCGGCGCTTGCCCTTGTAGTTCAGCACGTCCTGGCTGACGGTAATCGACCCGCCGAGCATCGGCTTGTCGCCGCCGGCGTTCTCGTACTGCGTCAGGAAATTCACCGCATCGGCGCCGCCGAGCACGACGAGCAGCGCGTCCACGTCCTTCGGGATCTTGGCGATCACGGAAGAGTAGTCCTTGCCGCCCAGCGGCACCCAGGCCTTCTCCGGCACCTTGCCGCCGAGGCGACAGTATTCGGCCATGAAGCCCTGCACCTGCGAGTACGGGAATGCATAGTCCTCGGCGATGACCATCACCTTCTTGTAGCCCTTGTCCATCGCCGCCTTGCCCAGACCCACCATCCACTGACCGCCCTCGGTGTTGAAGCGGTAGAAGTTGGGGCTGGGGTTGACCAGCGTGGTGGCCTGTGCGCCCGAGCCGCCGTTGATAAAGGTGACCTGTGGTTGCGTCTTGCTGTAGTCCTTGACGGCGATGCCTTCGCCGCCGGACAGCGGGCCGACCATGATGTCGACCTTGTCCTGCTCGACCAGCTTGCGCGTGGCATTCACCGCCACGTCGGGCTTGGCGTCGGAGCTGGCCTTGATGATCTCGATCTTGCGCCCGGCGACCGTGCCGCCGCGCTGGATCACCGCCAGTTCGGCGCCGCGCATGCCGTCGGCACCGCCGGCGGCGAAGGGCCCCTCCAGCGTGGCCAGCAGGCCGATCTTCACCGGCTGGCCCTGGGCCCAGGCCGTGCCCGCCAGTGCCGCGGCAGCGGCCGCGCCGAGGGCTGTACGAATCCAGAGTCGCTTGGTCACTTTCACGGATGTCTCCTTTGGGTTGAAGTCAAGACCTGGTTCGGGCCGAAGCGAGAGCGGAGCTTCGCCCACAACCCGAGCAGGCCGTCGGGGGAAAACAGCACGATGGCGAGGAACACGACA
>Ga0315912_10004536_pt1 | contig 13131 bp, 9 predicted proteins | sample VfabasoilMG_FD_204469 | JGI IMG/M metagenome (GOLD analysis project Ga0315912, IMG submission 204469) | Garden soil microbial communities collected in Santa Monica, California, United States - V. faba soil | ecosystem: Environmental > Terrestrial > Soil > Garden | place: USA: California... | reverse complement strand
CATCCGCGTGTCGTGGCGCATCAGGGCGTGCCGATCCAAAAAGCGCAGATCGTCGCCCGGGACGTACGCGCGGTAGCCCGCGAACTCGACGCCGGCGCCGCGCCGGAGGCTGCGGTGCGGCCCTGCCCAGATACCGTCCGCGGCCCCGCGCGCGCGCAGCCGGAGCGGGGCGAGGGCGCCCCAATCGAGTGACGAGCCGACCGGAGCTTTCACGGCGTCGCGCGTTCGCACGCCGCGATGATCTTCGGGCTGATGACGATGGGATCGAGATGCACGCCGCGATCGCGCTTGCGCCACTCCGCGCAAGCGGCCGCGGCGAGGCCCGGCGCGTCGAGTGCCACGTAGGCTTCCGTCAGCTTCTGCTCGACCAGCGCGCGTTGCGGCTCGGTGAGCGCTCCCGACGCGACGAAGCGCACGCCACGGGTCACCGCCTCTGCGTAGCGCCCGGCGCGCACGTCGGCCACGAGCGCGGGCAGCTGCTGCGCGAAATGCTGCTGCGAGCGCTTCACGCCGCCGCCGGCCTCGCTGCACGCACGCCCGCTGGCGGCGGACGCGGCGCCTTGCCCCGCGTCCGTCAGCGTGAGGTCGGTGAGGGGAACCAGCAAGACCTCGCCCGGAACCGGCTTCTTGCCCGCGAGGCCGTTGTAGTGGTCGAGCATCCACGCCTTGTTCATGTCGCCGAGGTGCCGGTAGGCGATGGCGGTGAGCTCTTCACGCTCGCCGACGACGACACGCAGGTTGAAGGGCACCGCGATCTCCGAGCCGTCCTCGGGCGCGAGCCAGGGGCTCGAGCCGTTCGCGGCCGAGAGCACGTCGGCGCGCGACGGCGCACCGAGCAACTCGGCCGCGAGCGTTTCCCAGGTTTCGCCGCGGGCGATGCGGTGATGGCCGAGCGCCGGCACCTCGAGGCGCATCCCCGGGACGATCGGCGTGCCACCGCGGGCGTCGAGGAAATTCGCCGCCACGAGCAGGCGCTCCTGCTGAATGCGGCCGTAGTAGCGCTCCGCCAGTGAGGCGAGCGTATCGCCGGGGCTCACCACCACGGTGAACGCAGCTGCGGTGTTGGACGCGAGCCAGAGCGCCGCAGCGAGCCCCAGGGTGCGGCGGCCTGTCAGGGTCATGGGTCGTGCCTGCGGGGGGCGCGCTTGGCCTCCAAGAGCTCCTCGAGCAGCCGGCGATTGACCGACAAGAGCTCGGTGTTGAAGGCGAGCAATCCCGTCTGGAAGCCGACGATCATCAGCACGGCCGCGAGGATCAACGACTGGATGTGCCCCGTGGCGCTGTGCCCCCAGACGTAGAAGTAGACGAAGCGGGAGCCGAGCGTGAGCCCCGACACGAACAGCGCGGCGCCCAGCGTTCCGAAGAACAGCGACGGCCGGTAGATGATGAAGATGCGCAGCATCGTCACGATCGAGCGCCGGATGTAGGAAGGGATGCTGCGCACGAGCCGCGACGGCCTGAGATCGCCGTTCACACGTATCGGCACCGAGACGATGCTCATGTTCTTCTGCCCGGCCTGGATGATCGTCTCGAGCGTGTACGTGTACGCGCTGAACACGTTCAGGCGTGCCGCAGCCTCGCGGCTGAACGCGCGAAAGCCGCTCGGCGCGTCGAGCACGGTCGTGCCGCTCACACGCTTGACCACGGCGCTGCCGAGCTTCTGCAGCAGCTTCTTCACGGGGGAGAAGTGCTCGATGGTGGCGATCGGTCGAGCGCCGATCACGATCTCGGCCCTGCCCTCCAGGATGGGCTGGATCAACGCCGGAATGTCGTCGGCGTTGTACTGGTTGTCGGCGTCGGTATTGACGATGATGTCGGCGCCGCGCTCGAGACACGAGCGGATCCCCAGCATGAACGCGCGCGCGAGGCCCTGATTGCGCGGAAAGCCCACGACGTGCTGAACACCGAGCGAGCGGGCCACGTCGACCGTGCGGTCGGTGCTGCCGTCGTTGATCACCAGCACCTCGATCGCGTCGACGCCGGGAATCGTCTTCGGCAAGGCGGGGATGCTCACGGGCAACGCCCCCTCCTCGTTGTGGCAGGGGATCTGGATCAGGAGCTTCATCGTGGCTGGTCCGGACGGCGGGCTCAGGAGCCGGCGCCGTTCTTGAAGTGAAGGGCGTACTCGCGCTCGAAGAACTCGGCGATCCAGGCCGTGACGTCCGTCTTCTCGCGGAGCAGGCGGGCGCGCGCCTCGGCCGCACGGCGCGGGCCGTCCGCGTCCGCGGCGAGCTTGACGGCGACGGCGGTGAAATCGTCGTGGAAGCGAGCCCCCGTGAAATTCGTGACCAGCTGATAGCGTGCCTCTTCGTCGTCGGTGTAACCGCGGCCGAGGGGCGACACGTAGATGGCCGGCACGCCGAGCACGGCCGCTTCGGAGGCCATCGTGGCGCTTTCGCCGGCGAGCAGGCGCGCGTGAGCGATGACGTGATGGATGTCCGAAACCGTGATCTTGAGGCGGTTCGGCTCGAGCTCGCGCGGCAGCGCGGCTTCGGAGCTCACGTACACGGTCCCGTACGGCGCGAGGCTCCGAACCAGGTGGATCTTCTGCTCGTCGCGCAGCCCGGCCGTACCGAGGTCGTGGCTCGCCTTGTACGACACGAAGCGCACGAGGAAGTAACTCGAGGTCGGGTCGATGCCGGCACGGCGCACGACCTCCGGATCGGGCGTGAAACGATTGGGGTGCAGGTAGGCGAGCTCGTGATAACCCGGGTAGGTGATGTGGTTGCCGTGCACCGGCCCCTGATAACAATCCGGGGTGCAGACGTAGTCGGCGAGCGGGTAGACGACGCTGTTGGTGAGCTTCGCGATCTCCGTATCGTAGAAGACCGCGATGCGCGCGCGATCGCGTGTCACGAGACGCCTGAGCCGGCCGACCGTCGTGATGCTCGGCCCCATGATGCCGGCCAGGAAATGCGGGCGAAAGTCGGCGATCACCCGCCACATCCGCGCCGAGCGCTCGACGAACTCGCTCGCCAGTCCCGCGCCGTGCTTCTGCTGCGAGAGGGTCTCGTACACGAGGCCTCGCTGGTCGAGGAGATCGCGAGCGCACTCCTTTTCGCGCAGCGTGAAGCGCACCTCGTGGCCGCGGCGGGCGAACTCCTGGGCGAGGGCGCCGAACACGTGCACGTGTGCCGGATGAAGGATATCGACGAGCACGCGCATGGGGACGGGTTCTGGGGCGGCGGCGACGCCGGCGCCCGCCAAGCCTGCCCGACCGTACCCGGGATCGTCCAGCGATGCAGGCGAAGAACCGCAAATTCGAGCAAGCGGCAGGCCGCGAGGCCGGCCCCCGGCGCGGGGCTCGCGCGGGGCAGCACGCTCGCGCTCGGGGCTCGCGCTCTGCTTTTACTTTCGGCGTTCACGCCGTAGCCTTTGCGGCGAGTGTTCAGCCCCTCGGCGATCCGCGTGACCCTCCGGCAAGGTCTCGCTTCGGTCGTCGCGCGGGCACGTGCCGAGCCCGCTTACGGAGCGATGCTCGCCTTCGTGCTGCTCGGCGTCGCGCTCCGGGCTCGCGGTTTCCTGTTCGATCGGCACGGGCTCGGGGTCGACGAGGCCACCTGGGCGATCCTGCTCATGCGCGACCCGCTCGAGACGCTCCTGATCCGTCCGATCGGATTCATGGCGCTCGCGAAGGTGTTCGCCGTCGCGCTCGGGCCCTTCGAGGTCGTGCTGCGCTTCCAGTCCTGGATCGCCGGGATGAGCGTCGTGCTGCTCGCCATGCCGCTCGCGCGACGGCTGTTCCGGGCGCCGGCCGCGCAGCTTCTGTTCGTGGCCGTCCTCGCGCTCCACCCTGGTGCCATCGATCTCTCCAAGGAGTTCAAGCCCTACGAATGCAGCTTGCTCGGGCACCTGCTGCTCCTCTTCCTGGTGCTCCGTTACCTCGAGAGCCAGCGTGCCTTGCACCTGGTGCTCGCGCTCGTGGGCGCTCTGGCGAGCAACCTGTTCGCGCAGGACATGGTGATGGCCTACCCCGGCGTTTTCCTGGTGCTCGGGTGGGATACGCTCCGGCGGAGGCGCGATCGGGTCCCGTGGGTGGTGGCGGGTGCCGCCCTGGTCCTGCTCTTGCTCTTCGCCCAGTACTGGTTCATCTGGCGCCATCTGGAAGCCGGAGAAGCGTCGTTCTGGGGGAAGAAGTACGGCGTCTTCTACGAGCCGTCGCGCCGGCAGAGCTTCGCGAGTTGGTGGCTCGTGCGCTACGAAGACGTAGTTCGGTTTCCCGGCCTTCGGAGCCGCTACTGGGACGCCGCCTGGGTCCCGGACAAGGAGCTCAAGACGCTGCGCGTGGCCGACGGCTGGGTCTGGCTCCTGGTCCACGTCGCCGGGGTGCTGCGCCTGCTCGCCGCGCGGCGCTTCCGCACGCTGGCGCTGCTCGGATTGCCCATCCTCACGACCACGGCCATGAACTACCTCGGCCACTGGCCGTTCGGAGCGTTCCGCACGAACCTGTTCCTGGTGGGCTACATGGCTGCGTTTGCCGGCATGGCGCTCGATGCGCCGAAAGGGAGAACCTGGCGCTGGCCCGCGCTCGTCCCGGCGTTCGTGCTCGTGGCCTTGCCGCTCGGGCTGTTCGACCGCTGGTGGAACGCACGGAAGAAGTCGCTCGCCTACGACACCGACTTCCCGCTCGTGCTCGCGGCGCTCACCGGGCAGCAGTCGCCCCCGGAGCGAGATCAGGTGGTCCTGTTCCTCAGTCGTCGGACCTGCGATACGTACGAATTTTACGCGACGACGCACCCCACGACGTCGCGGCAATATCGGGACGTGCTCGAGCGTACGTTCTCCGTCCAGTGCTTCTCGTCGCTACCGGAGCTCGCTACGGGCATCGTCGAGCTCACGCCGAGCGAGGACCACGCCTGGCTCCTGACCGACATGGGCCAGAACGACGTGCAGGAGCTGCGCGGCGCGATCCCGGGTGTCATGGCCACGGTGCGCACTTACACGAACCCGACCAGACTGCTCGAGCTCACGCGCCGTTCCAGGGCCGCACGCTGAGCTTCACACTTTACTTTCACCCTCCACGCCGTACCCTCTGCGCCGAGTGTTCAGCCTCTCGGCCTACCGCGCGACGCTTCGGCAAGGGCTCGCTTCGGTCGTTGCGCGGGCCCGTGCCGAGCCCGCTCATGCGGCGATGCTCGCTTTCGTGCTGCTCGGCTCGCTGCTCCGGGCGCGTGGCTTCCTCTTCGCTCGCTACTCGCTGTGGCTCGACGAGGCGTCGTGGGCGATCATGCTCATGCGCGACCCGCTCGAGACGCTCATGCTCCGCCCGATCGGGTTCATGGCGCTCAGCAAGCTGTTCGCCGTCGTGTTCGGACCCTGGGAGATCGTGCTCAGGTTTCTGGCCTGGGCGGCCGGGATGGGGGTCGTATTCCTGTCCGTTCCGCTCGCGCAGCGACTGTACCGGGCGCCCGCGGCTCAGGTCCTGTTCGTGGCCATTCTCGCGTTGCACGCTGGTGCGATCGACCTGGCGAAGGAGTTCAAGCCCTACGAGTGCAGCTTGTTCGCCCACCTGGGCCTCCTCTACCTCACGCTCCTCTACGTCGAGAGCCAGCGCGGGGCGCACCTCGTGCTCGCGCTCGTCGCCGCGTTCGTGAGCAACCTGTTCGCCCAGGACACGGTGATGGCCTATCCGGGCGTCTTCCTGGTGCTCGGCTGGGACGTGCTCACGCGCCGTCGCGACCGCGTGCCCTGGGTGGTGGCGGGCGCGGGGGCGGTCCTGCTCCTGCTGCTCGCTCAGTACTGGTTCCTCTGGCGAAACATGGACGCTGGTGAGTCGGCGTACTGGGGGAACAAGTACAACGTCTTTTACACGCCCTCGAACCCCGAGAGCCGCGCCCGCTGGTGGGTCGACCGCTACGTCGACCTGACGGAGTTCCCCGGTCTCCGGCGCCGCTACTGGGATGCTGCCTGGGTCCCGGCAACGAAATACGAGATGCTGCGCGCCGCGGACGACTGGATCTGGCTCGGTGTTCACGTCGTGGGGCTCGGGTGCCTGCTCGCCGCTCGGCGCGTTCGCCTGCTGATCCTGCTCGTGCTGCCGATCGTCACGACGTCCGCGATGAACTACCTCGGTCACTGGCCGTTCGGGGCGTTCCGCACCAACCTCTTCATGCTGGGTTACATGGCGGCGATCGCCGGGATGGCGGTCGAAACCCCGCCTGCCAGAAGGTGGCGTTGGGCTGCCCTCGTGCCGGCGTTCGTTTTGGTCGTGCTGCCGCTCGTGCTCTTCGATCGCTGGTGGAATGCGCGGAAGCGCGCGCTCGCCTATGACACGGAGATGCCGCGGGTGCTCGAGGAGCTCACGCGCTTGCAGCCGCCGCCGCAGCGAGGGCGTGTGGACCTGATCCTCAGCCGGCGCACCTGCGAGCCGTACGAGTTTTACACCGAGCTGCACCCCGAAACCTCGCAGCGGTACCGCAAGATCCTCAAGCGAACCTTCACCGTCCACTGCTACCCGCTGCAGAAAGATCTGGCGCCCGGCATCCTCGAGGTCACGCCCGCGCGCGAGCACGCCTGGCTTCTGACGGATATGCCGGGGCGCGAGGTCAAGGAACTGCGCGCCTCGATCCCCGGGGTCGCGGCCCTGTCGCGCTTCCACGCGACCCCGATGAAGATCCTCGAGCTCACGCGCGGAACCGTCACCGTTCCAGAATGACGACGCCGCCGTACCGCCCGGCGCGCGTGAAGCGCGCTCTCAGCGCAAGCGCGGGGCCTCGCTGCTGGAACTGGGCCTGATGGCCCTCTGCGCTCACGACCGTGAGGTGGGGCTCGTCGGCGAAGACCGCGCGGACTTGCCGCGCATCCCGTTTGAGGTCGAGCTCGAGCACCCGCATACGGGCGTTGATGGCGCGGTGGTCGAGCTCGAGGCTCTTGTCGACGAGCAGGAAGCCATCCGCCTCTCCTTTGCGCGCGAGCCAGCGCACGGCGTTGTTCCTCGGCTCCACCCGCCGTGAGTACGCCTGGGCGACACCCGCCCAGGGAATGCCGGCGACGATCGCCACGACCACGACGACGGCGCAAGCCCGCGGTAGAAAGCGCGAGGCCAGCGCCGGCCTGAACGAGACGGCGGCCGCTGCCAAAAGGCCAGGAAGCTCCAGCATCGCGACCGCCAGCGTGAGCGCGACGAGCGGATGCAGGGACAGCGCATTGCGCGCGAAAAAGACCCGCTGCATGGACATGTAGGCGACGAACGCAACCGGGAAGGCGAACACGAGCACCGACATGCGCAGGTCGCGGCGCACGAGCAACACCGCCCCCGCGAGCGAGAAAAGGTAGGGGACCCAGCCGAAATTCTCGACCAGGTTCTGCACGTACACCCACAGCATGGGCAGCCCCTTCGCGATCAGCGGTCGGCCCGTGTGGCCGTTGGCGTAATGCTGAGCTTCCGCGGAAAGGGCGCCGAGGAACTCGCGGGTCGTGACCAGCGCGTAGGGTGTGGTGAGGAAAAAGGTCACGACGGCGATCAGGCCGAGCAAGCTCACGTGGAGGAACCAGCGGCGCCGATCGAACAGCAGGAACCAGAGCGCGCCAGGCACCAGGACGGGGAAGAGGTTGTACTTGCAGCCGACCGTCAATCCGCTGAGGACGCCCAGCACGAGCAGCCGGCGAAACCAGCGGGGCCCCTGCGCGAAGGAGTTTCCCTGCGACTGGTGATGGATGAGGTAAGCGAGCGTCGTCCACAGGAAGCCGGCTCCGAGGATGTCGACGTTCATGTAGAGCCACGACAGCTCGAAGTACCAGGCGGAGGCGGCGCCGAGCAGCGGGACCAGCCAGAGCAGCGCCGCGCGACGGGCGACACGGAAGCCGACATAACCTGCTGCGCCGAGCGCCACGACCGACGCGAGGGCGTACAGCGTCTTGGGAGGCAGTGCGGCACCCGGGAGCCGGTAGTACGAGTCGAGGTCGCCCAGGTCCTTCACGCTCTGCGCGTGTCCGTTGACCTTGGCTCCCAGCACGCCGACGGCGAAGCCCGCGGTCATCAGGTAGACCGGGAGCGACGGCTTGTTGAAGCGCTTGGGATTCGCGGTCCCGGTCCGGAGCATCCGAAACGCGATGTTGACCCACGTTCGTTCATCGGTGTGACGACAGTACGGTAGGGAAAGCGCCACGTGGTCGAGACGGATCGCGAAGGACAGGGTGAGCACGAGCACCATACCGAGCACGTGCCGGCGGATCCCGGGTGAGATGCGCTGCTTGACCCACCACCAGAGGCCTTTCATCGCGGCGACGCTAGCATGGTCGCCGTCGTGCCCCAGCCTGCCCCCGAGGGGTGGCGCCGACCCTTGTTACTTTCGAGACGTGGCACTAGCGTGACGCGTCGCGGTCTGCCGCCTCGGCCGGAAAATGCCTGAATCACTCACCATCGTCTGCGCGGCGAAGCTCTTCGGTAACTTGCTCGAGCGCTACCTCGAGCCGTTGAACCGCCTCGACCTGGTTCGCAAGATTTTCGTCGTCCGCCACGAGCCGATCGGCACTCGCTTCGAGAAGGTCGAGCAGGTGAGCTTCGGCAATTCCGGGACGGCTCGCAGCATGTGGCGGATGTTTCGCAACGTGGACGACGTCATCCGGCGCGAGCAGGTCGACTGGGTCCTCGGGTTCAACCCCGTGCCCTGGGGGTCGCTCGCGGGCGCGTCGGCGCTGCGACGCGGCGTTCCGCTCTCGCTCAGCTTCATCGGCATGGACTTCAAGCAGATCCAGCGTCCCCAGGCGTTCGCGCTCCGGGGCCTCGTCCGGCACGCCAGTCTCGTGACGGTGACGGGCGAGCGCATGCGACGCGGTCTCGTCGAGCGCGGCGTTCGGCCGGAACGCATCCGCACGCTGCCGCACGCGGTCGACACCCAGCGCTTCGCGCCCGGGACCGAGGAGCCCAGCTACGACGTGATCTCCGTCGGACAGCTGATCTCGCGCAAGCGCATGGATGTGCTGATCGACGCCGTCGCGGAGCTCGGACGGCGCGGGCGTGTCGTGCGCACCGCCATCGTCGGGGCCGGCCCGCTGCAGGCGGAGCTCGAGCAGCGGATTCGCGATCGCGGCGTCGCCGATCGGGTGACGCTCCTCGGCTTCCGCCACGACGTCGAGGCGCTCTTGCGTCAAGCTCGTCTGTTTGCGCTCGTCTCCGACTGGGAGGGCGTTCCGTTCGCGATGATCGAGGCCATGTGCACGGGGCTCGTGCCCATCGTCACCGACGTGGGGACCATCGCGGATTGGATCGGCGACGGGAAAAACGGTCACATCGTGCCCGTGGGCGACGCAGGGGCCCTGTCCGCCAGCATCGAACGTCTGCTCGACGATCGCGCGCACTTCGAACAGCTTCGGTCCGCCGTGCTCGCGATGCGCGACTCGCTGTCCCTCGAACACGGTGTCGAGTTCTGGCGCGAGGCGTTGGCGCGTGACGCCGTGTAAGTTCTCGCACGGGCACCCATGAAAGCCACCGACCTCTGGCACCCGACCAAGTTCGCGCAACACCGCGGGCATCTCGGCGTGGGCCCGAGCGTCAGCGCCGGCACCTGGGGCATCACGCGTCTCGTTGCCGAAGCTTACGAGCGCGCACTCGGCGCACACGCGCACGGCCGCCTGCTCGACCTCGGCTGTGGCACCGTCCCGCTGTACGAAGCGTATCGCCCGTACGTGACCAGCATCATGTGCGTCGACTGGGGCGGTAGCCGCCACGGCGCCGAGCACCGCGATCTCGATCACGATCTGAACCAGCCGCTGCCGCTCCCTGCCGCGTCCTTCGACACCGTGCTCCTCTCCGACGTGCTCGAGCACATCCACTCTCCGGAGCTCTTGCTGGCGGAGATTGCGCGCGTCCTCACGCCGGCCGGGAAGCTGCTCATGAACGTACCCTTCCTGTATTGGCTGCACGAGCAGCCGCACGACTACTACCGCTACACGGAGCATGGCCTAAGGCGCCTCGTCGAGCGCGCCGGGCTCCGCGTGCTCGAGCTCGAGCCCCTGGGTGGCGCGCCCGAGGTCGTGGCCGACCTGGTCGGCAAGCACGTGCAGCAGGTGCCCGTGCTGGGCGCCCCGCTGGCACGCACGCTGCAACGCGCCGTCGTCGCGGCCACTCGTCCCCGGTTGGTCCGACGCGCGCTTTCGCTCTCTCGCCAGCGCTTCCCGCTCGGATACTTCCTGGTCGCCGAGGCATGAAGCCGAGTCGCCTCGCCGACCTGTGCTTCCTGGTGCTGGCCGCGCTCATCCTTGCCGCGGTGACCTGGGACGCTTTCGTGTTCCGCCTGATCACTCATTTGCCGGGCTCCGACTACTGGGAGCACACGGCGGTCTTGCGCGCGCTGATCGAGAATCCGCTTCACCCGCGGCATCCCTCGATCGTCACGACGGCCGGCTCGCCCCGCTTCGGGCCGCACTACCTGGCCGTCGCGGTCGTCGCGAAGATGGTGCGTTTCGGCCCGATCGATGCGATGGCGCTCGCTTCCGTGCTCAACACGGCGCTGTTCCTGGTCGGGATCTTCCTGTTCTTCCGCCGCTACTTCGCCGACGCCCGCGCCTCGCTCTACGGCCTGATCGTCATGTTCGGCAGCTGGCTCGCCGACTCGCCGCACTTCTCCAACGTCTACAAGCTCTCCGTCTTCTTCAGCGTCGCCGGCTATCCTTCCACCTCCGCTCTCGCCGTCACGCTGCTCCTGTTGACGCTCACGCTGCGCCTCCTGCGCGGCGTCACGGCTCCCCCTGGGCTCCTCGGGCTCGCCGCGCTCGGGGTTGCGTACGTCTACGTGACGCATCCGCTCACCGCGATGATGGCGCTGACGGCGCTGGTCGCGCTGGCTGCGACGGAGCCCGGGGTCGCGCGACGCCGCCGCGTCACGATCGCCGCCGCGGTGCCGGCCGGCATCCTGCTCGCGTGCCTCTGGCCGTACTACCCGGCGCTCGGCATGGTGGCGGGAGGCACCACGGAACGGGTGGGGCAGGCGCTCGCGCTTCGCAACGTTCCGTTGCACGAATTCTACTCCGCCCCCGTGCTCCGTCAGATCCTCGGCCATGCGCTCCTGGCCGTGCCGTGTCTCGGCTTCTTCGTCGTCGTGCGCCGTCACCTGTTCGTGGTGCTCGGGACGCTCGCGATGCTGGCGGTCTTCGTCGGCAGCGCGCTCGTCCCGGTGCCGCTCGGCCATCGCTTCGTGCTCCTGGCCGTCTTCTTCCTGCAGGTGGCGCTCGTCTATCTCTTGCTCGCGCTCACGCCGCGCGGGGATGCCTGGCCGGGCCACCCGCGGGCTCGTCTCGCTGCCGCGCTCGGAACCGGGCTCTTCCTCGCTTACCTCGTGGTCGCGAACGTCGTGGAGGCTCGCGAGCGCTTCGCGGAGTTCCGTGGCGGCCTGAGCCCGACGGTGCGCATCGGGCGCCGGGTGGGGCAGATTGCGCGGACGAGCGGCGTGGTGCTCGGCGATCCGCTGCCGAGCTGGTCGCTCCCCACGTTCGGTCCGCGCATCGTGGCGCTTCACCACTCCAATCCGCTCGTGCCCGATACGGCCGAGCGCGCGCAGCAGGTGCGGCGCTTCTTCGCGCCGGGCACCTCCAACCGCGAGCGGGAGGCGATCCTCGGCCGCTACCAGGTCACGCACGTGCTCTTCACGGCACGACAGGGGGGGAGCGCGGAGCGCTTCGTCGAGCGGCGAGGCGAAGCGTTCAGCTTGCCCGGCGGTCTCACGCTGTACGCGCTCACGCCGCCCGCGCGTTGAGTGGTGCTGCGCGCCTCCCCGGCAGCGAGGTGAGCGGCTCTCTATTCGGGCGGCGCCTCGTCCGTGCTCGGCGCCCGCTTGCTGAACGCAGCCAGGGTATGGGGTCCGATGAGATAGCGTGCCCTCGTCCGCAGCGCGCGCTGCGGCTTCCGCTTGAGAATGTTGTCGAGGTTGTGCCCGGTGTGGAGCACGATCCACTGCGGGCGCTCCCGCGGAGATTCGAGGAGCGTGGCCGGTATGGCCGCGTCGTCCTTCAAACAGCGCACGTTGTAGCGCTTCTCGAGGAGCGGACGCACCTTGCGACCCGAGGGATGGAACTCGGTATAGAACCGGTACGGATCGCAGCTTCGACGGTCGAGGATCAGCTGCTCCTTTTCGCCGTCGCCCAGGCGCTTCACATAGGCGAGGCGCGCGACGATCTCCTGGAAGCGCGAATCGTACGTCAGGTACTGCTTGCGGGCGTGCCACACGGTTTCGAACACGAACAGCGGCAGAATCACGATCACCAGCGCCGGCAAGGCCGAGTAAAAGCGAGGCACCTTCGGCATCCAGCCCTCGAACGCCATGGCGGCGATCGCGCTGAAGTAGACGAGGCTGAAAATGTTGCTGCGGAACGCCCCGGCCGGCCAGACCTTGAGCGCATTGAACGCGAACAGGAGAAAGACCGGCAACGCGATCAGCAGCGCCGGGCGCCACAAGCGTTTCCACGCCAAGACGCCCAACCCCGCGAGGTTCAACACGAGCCAGAGCACGCGGTCGACGGCCCGGAAGCGGTTGCGCTCGATTTGCGTCCAGCCCTCCCAGTGATCGCGACGAACGCCGGGGAAGGCGGCCATCTCGCGGTAGCGATCCCAGAGCCAGTCGAAGTAGCTGCCCGAGTGCTGGTCGGTGTAAAAGACGTTGTACTTGGCGCCCCAGTAGCTGCTGCCGCCCTTCGGCATGTGGCGCCAGAGCAAGAGGTACTGCGCGGCGAGCCCCGCGACGATCAGGGCGGCCGCGGCCACCACGAAGCGAAGGTGGTCGCGCCGCTTGCCGAGCGTGTCGATGCCGAGGAGCAGGAAAACGCCCGGATAGGCGAAGACCAGATCCTGCGAGAACAAGCAGCCGACCGTCGCGAGCGCGAGCGCCAGGGCGAGCGCGCGCCCGCGCTGCGATTCGAGATAGCGGAGTGTCGCGAGCACGAGCGCGAGGTGGAGCAGGAAGCCAAGCGAGTACGGCTTGAACTCCTTCGCGAAGTCGATGGCGCAGGCGTTGAACGCGATGCAGGCGACGAACAGCAGGCGCGCCGCGGTCGACGTGTAGAGTCGGGCCGCCAGCCAGGGGGCGGCCAACGTCGAGAGCATGGCCGCGAGCCACGGCAGCGCACGCAGCACCATCTCCTTCGGCCCGAACGTGAGCGCGAGCCAGCGGCTCACCACGATGAACCCGGGCGGGCGGA
>Ga0315912_10004534_pt1 | contig 13139 bp, 13 predicted proteins | sample VfabasoilMG_FD_204469 | JGI IMG/M metagenome (GOLD analysis project Ga0315912, IMG submission 204469) | Garden soil microbial communities collected in Santa Monica, California, United States - V. faba soil | ecosystem: Environmental > Terrestrial > Soil > Garden | place: USA: California... | reverse complement strand
GGCAGGCTTGATGCTCACCACCGAAGTCATGATCACTGAGATCCCCGAAGAGAAGAAGGATGCAGGCGGCGGCCCAGGCGGTCACAGCCACGGCGGCGGCAGGGAGGGGATGTACTAAATAGTGAAGAGCTGATGGCGAATGGCTGATAGCCGATAGCTAAAGGCTCGGAGTGAAGAACGAAGGCCCTGGCGGGAAACCGCCGGGGCCTTCGTGTTTCTTAACCGTTTCAACCTCGATCAGCCCTTCGCTCCCATCAGCCTCAGGGTCGCTTTGAATACCGGCGACGTAATGGGCTCATAGAAGAGCGACTGAAACGCGCGGTGCACGGCAGCCGTATGAGTCGCATGGTCCGCCAGGAATTTCTTCACAGCAGCAGTCCGATCGCTGCCGTCGTAACCCCCACGGATGGCGCAGCGCTCCAGCTCCTCCGTCTCATCCGGCAGCGCATGGGTTTGGAGGTCATGGACCATCTGAAGCTTGTGCTCCACATCACGTAGAAAGAGGTATGCCGCTGTCAGCTCGTCACGCTCCCGACCCGAAATCAACTTGCGTGTCACGAATCGGGACAACGCCCCGAGCGTGCTGCGGTCGAGAAGCGCCGGTGCCTGCTTCCCTGCCAGCACCTGAACCGTCTGCACGAGAAACTCGATCTCCCTGATGCCGCCGATTCCAAGCTTCACATTGCGCCGCTCATGGCCGCGCTCGGCCATCTTCGCATCGATCATCTCCTTCACCGCCCGCACACTCTGCACGATCGCCAGCGCTCCATCACAATCCATCTTCCCCGCACCAAAAATGAACGGTTTGGCCATGCTCAAGAACGCCTGCCCCACCGCCATCGCCCCTGCCACCGGCCAGGCTTTCAGGAGCGCCAATCGTTCCCACGCCATGCCTCTGGTCTCGTAATATTTTTTGTAATCCGCCAGCGAGCGGGCTAACTGCCCGACGGACCCTTCGGCCCGCAGACGCAGATCCACACGAAAGACATACCCCTCTCTGGTCTGCTCGACCAGCGCCTTGGTCAGCTCGCGCGAGAGGATTTCAAAATATTCCTCGCTGGAAATACCGGCACCCGCCGGCTTCCCGGCTGACTTTCCGCGCGGGGCTCTTGTCTCTCCTTCATGGGACGCGTAGACGTAGATCAGATCGACGTCGGAGCTGTAATTCAGCTCATGACCGCCAAGTTTCCCCATCCCCATCACGGCAAAACCCGTCTCCACCCACTTCCCCTGCCGGTTCTTATGCATAGGAACACCGTAGAGGGAGCGCAAGTCCGCATCCACCACGTGATAGGCTGCGTGAATCAAGACCCCGGCCAAATCGGAGAGGGAGGCCATAGTTTCCGGCACATCGGCCATATGCAGCAAATCGCGCACACCAATCCGCAACATCTCCCGCCGGCGCACCCGGCGCAACACGTCCAGCTTCAACTCCTTCACCGTCAACCTGGCCAGCTGCTTTTGCAATGACTGTTCGATGTCGACACGGGTTGCCGGCTTCGAGAGCACAGATTCCTCAGCCAGCCAATAGACCAGCATGGGATCGCGAACGATCGTGAAAGCCAGCGAATCGCTGTTGCCAAAAATCGTCGCGAGGACCTCCACCATGCGCGGCCAACTGCGCAGATAGTCCAGAAAGGATGAGCGGGTCACGTTTGATAACAGCCGCTCCCAATGATTGAGCGCTTGATCGGGGTCGGCCGTCCGTGCGACGGCCTCTAACATCTGCGGGAGGATCTCGGCCAACTGACGCCGCTCATGCGGTTCCCCGGCCATCGTGCCAAGATTGCGGTCGGCCTGTTCGATATTCCTTAATCCATAGGCCGATAAAATGGCTCGGATCTGCTCGGGCCTCCGCTCTTCAGCCAGCAAGACGGGAGTCGGATCAGGCCCGGTCGATGCCCTCCGTAAACCCGGCACCAGTTTCCCGGGCGGTGATCCTGACTTACCGGCTTTCTCAGGCTTTCGCCTCACGTTTCACGCCTCACGTTTCACGTTCCTCGCCATTTCCGTCTGGCGCGGCATTATACTGACGCGCTCCCTCTCACACAATGAACGGCATTGCGGTATACTGCCTGCACAATGGACAACCGTGAAGAGATTCTCCGGACCGTCACATCTCACTGCCAGGACGTCCCGTCCGACATTTTGCACGACTTTATCAGCCGAATGGATCAAGAATATTTCCGGCGAGTCGATCCAACCGCCATTGCAAGGCACATCCATCTGGCAGCTCAACTGACGCCGGACCATCTCTGCGAACTCTCGATCACCGAACAAGAGGGCGGCCGTGCCGATGTGACCATCGTCGCCTATGACTATTTTGCCGAGTTCGCCACCATCTGCGGCCTCCTATCCTCCTTCGGATTGAACATCGAAGAAGGCCAAATCTATACGTTCGCCGAAGCCGCATCGGCCAAACCAGCCAAAGCTTCCTACAGTGAAAGTCCGCGCCGGCGTCCACAGAGGCGGCCGGGGCTGAGCAGCAAGAAAATCGTCGACATCTTCCGCGTCCAACCGGTTCACGGCGCCTCGTTCGGACCGGCTGAACAGAACCGGCTTGCGCAGGAACTGCGCTCCGTCATCGGTCTGCTCGACACGAACCAGTTCGAAGAAGCCCGCCATGCGGTAAATCGACGGCTGGTCGAACAACTCGGCCGGCGCCGCGGGTCCTTCAGCGGCCTGCTCCACCCCGTCCAAATCACCTTCGACAACAGCCAGTCTCAGACAGACACGATTATGGACATCCGATCGGACGATACCCCCGCGTTTCTTTACGCCTTCGCCAACGCGCTCGCGATGCGCAATGTCTATATCTCCAAAGCGCAAATCGACATCGAGGACGCCAAGCTGCACGACCGCTTCTATGTCCGCAATCGCTACGGACAGAAGCTGACCGATCCGACCGATCAGCAACAGCTGCGCTTGACAGCTGTGCTCATCAAGCAGTTCACCCATGCGCTGACCTGGGCACCGGACCCGACCAAAGCCCTCGAAGCCTTCGACCAGTTCCTCGACCTCATCGTGCAAGAGACGAAAGGCAAGGCCCAGCAGCAGGCCCTTGCGCTGCTCAGTGACAAAAAAACGTTTCCGCTCCTCGCCCGCTTACTCGGCACCAGCGACTTTCTCTGGGAAGACTTTCTGCGCCGGCAACACACGAACCTTCTACCGCTCCTGCAGGACTATCGTGACGCCCCGCTGGCCAAGCCTCGCGCATCACTCCGCAGGGAAATCGATCGCTTCGTGGGCCAGGCCAAAACCGCCGACGCGCGCAAGACCGCCTTGAACACCTTTAAGGACCGCGAGCTGTTTCGTATCGACATGAAGCACATCGTCGAGCCGGGGATCGCGCTGGCCGACTTTTCCGGCGCGCTCACCCAGTTGGCTGAAGTGATCGTGGACCGGAGCCTGAAGGACTGCCAGGCCAAATTAAACAAGCTCTACGGCCCTCCGCGTTTGGCCAATAAGAAACCCTGTCCCTTCACGATTCTTGGGTTGGGTAAATTCGGCGGCCGTGAACTGGGCTATGCCTCCGATATCGAAGTCCTGTTCGTCTACGGCGACGCAGGGCGTACCGGCGGCAAACAGGCCATCGACAACAGTGAATACTTCGAACGCCTGGGGCAGGAGCTGCTGCAGTGGATCGAGTCCAGACAGGAGGGGATCTTCCATCTCGACGTGCGCCTCCGTCCCCACGGCGGCAAAGGCTCTCTGACAAATCCGTTCGACGAAATCATCGGGTATTACAGTGACGCAGGCCTCGCCGCTCCGTTCGAGCGGCAATCCTTGATCAAACTGCGACATGTGGCGGGCGATGCAGCCCTGGGCAAACGTGTCGAAGCCCATCGTGACGCCTATGTCTACAGTGGAACCCCGTGGGACATCGCGGTCGCCCTGGACCTGCGCCGGCAGCAGCTGAAGCAACTGGTAGAGCATGGCACGGTCAACCTCAAGTACAGTCCGGGCGGAATCGTTGATATCGAATATGCCGTGCAATACCTCCAAATCATGCACGGCCACAAGCTCCCCGTGTTACACACACCCAACACGATGCAGGCGCTCGCCGGGCTCGTCGAATGCGGGATTGTCACGAGACCGGACGGCGAGAATTTACGCAAGGCGTATTTCTTCATCCGGATGCTCATCGACGGCCTTCGGATGGTCCGGGGCAACGCCAAAGACCGCGTTCTTCCCCCGGCTGATTCGGATGAGTTTATCTTCCTGGCGCGACGGGTGGGCTATACGACGGATGATTGGCAAGCCGGGGCCAGGCATCTCCAGACGGATATCACGCAACATATGACGCTGACTAAGGCCTTTTTCGAACGAATGTTCGGCGCGCTGTGAAGCCTATCCCATTTTCGTGTGCGAGAGACACTTTACAAGACACGAGCGACAAAGCAAGCGGATCAGCCTCGCCTCGGCTCATAAAGCCGGATGATTCCAGCAAAAGTGTTCATGAATAATGCTGGCTCGGCACGCATTGACTAGCGCCATTTTGAAAATTAGAATGTACTGGTATGCTCTACCGGTGAACGACGGGTTAACAAGCACAGGGACATCCGGTAGAGCGGGACAGGCCGTCGTGTCCATTCAGTGAGTTCAAACTAGGGAGGTTGCAATGCAGCAGATGAGACGTATCGGGTTGATGGGATTGGGAATCGTATTGGCCGGCTGCCTCAGCGGAGGGCTGGCCCTGGCAGGAGATAAGCCGGCAGCAGCGCCGGTTGAGGACGGATCGAAGCTGGTGATTACGTCCCCCAAGGACGGAGCCAAAGTCAGCGACACCTTCGAGATCAAGTATGACTTGACCAAGGGAACGCAGGCGACGCATGTCCATGCCTATGTAGACGGCGAATATCAGAAGGGATTTTCCGGAACGATCAAGAGCCTGAACAAGGGATCGCATAAGGTTACCCTGACCGGTGCCACCAAGGACCACGATCCCGTCGTGGCTTCTCATACGATCACCGTCGAAGTGGAATAACCCCCACTCCGGCATCTTCAACCCAGACCGCTCGTAAGAGCGGTCTGGGGCTGCCTCTCGCTCTCAACACAATTTTCCAGTCATATGCCGTGAGCCGAATAGGGCTTCTATTCGGCTCAAGCCTTCCATGAACGTGCTTCATCCGGTACTACGAGCGTGCTAAGATAGCCGAGGCCGCGGGTAGAGACATATGCCGACAGTACTCAGAGCAGGACCCTATCGATTTTTCTTTTACGCAGGCGATAGGGAGGAACCGGCTCATGTGCATGTAGAACGCGAGGAGAAAGTCGCCAAACTGTGGCTCGACCCAGTCCGACTGCAAGATAGTGGCGGTTTTTCGCGTTCAGAATTGAATCGAGTCCGGCAACTCGTCCAGCACCATCAGCATCGACTACTGGAGGCCTGGCATGAATACTTTGGCAATTGAGACGACCACTCCCACAGCGGAATCAGTCTCCGTCACGAACGACACGCTGACCGTGGAACTCAGCGATGGGCGAGGCCTCTCCGTGCCGCTCGATTGGTTCCCGCGCCTCGTACATGCGACACAGACGGAACGGAAACGCTGGCGGTTGATCGGGCGGGGACGCGGCATCCATTGGGACCGGCTCGACGAGGACATCAGCATCGATGGCCTCCTGGCCGGCAAACCATCGGGGGAAAGCCAAGCCTCCTTTCAGAAGTGGCTCGCCACCAGACAACACACCCGTTCCAAACGAACCACCACTCGCCGCGCCCTTCACCGCCGGTAAGGGCAGGTTGCAGCGCGGGTCTCGGAGGTGCCGATCTGGTCATCCCATTTCTCGCCTGCCGCGTGGGTCAGACAACCAACGACCGAGCCCCATCACACCATTGACAGGGTTCGCTTAGAAACGCAGCCTGTCTCCGTTTTCTGCGCTAGATACTGGCCAGACAGAAGGTTACGGCATGATCAGAAAAGATACCGTTCTGATATTGGGAGCCGGAGCAAGCGCCGACTACAATTTCCCTCTTGGTCGTGGCCTGATAATGTCCATCTGCAGCCAACTTTCCGACGAACACTCTTCTTTATTCAGCCTACTTAAGCAGTGCAGCTTCAAATCTCAGCTCATCAGAGATTTCTCTGCCCAGCTAAAGGAGTCCAATCTCCCTTCTATAGATGCATTCCTCGAGAACAGAGCCGAATTTGAACAGGTGGGGAAGGTTTCCATTGCTGGAACACTCATACCTTATGAAACAAAAGATAGCTTGTGCCGTTCGGGATGGTATGAATATCTGCACTCCAAACTAATCGGGAAGAGTTCAGAGTTTTCAGCCAATAGATTAACCGTAGTTACGTTCAATTATGATCGGTCATTTGAGTATGCATTGTTCTTGGCACTCCGAAGCTCCTACGGCCTTAGAAATGATGAGTGTGCAAAGCTCCTTCAACAAATTCGAATTATTCATGTGTACGGCCAACTGGGTGAATCTGCGTATCTTTCTCCAGAAAGTGAATCTGCGAGAGCCTACATGCCCGACCTAAATGCCAGCATTGCTATGGAGTGCGCGAAAGCCATAAAGGTTGTTCATGAAGGATCAATAAATACAGAAGAATTTTTGGCTGCACAGCAGGCACTAATTGGCGCTGAGATAGTCTGCTGCTTAGGATTTGGCTACCATCCGGCGAATGTAAAACGCTTGCTCTTGGACCAGTTGCCAGCCACGCCGAATCAGAAACGACTCTTTTTCTCCACTTACGGCCTCACTCAGAAACAAACAGACAAACTCCAACTACGGCTTTTCCCAAATGGTTGGCCAGGGACCTTTGCCATTCAATTTGGGACGAAAGACAAAAAAGTCCTCGATTTCCTCGAGGATACTGCCGCGCTCGAATAAGAAAAGACAATTAGCCATGGGGGCGGGCTTTGATCTCTCAGCCATCTTCCTTGCAGCTGTTGCCAACAGCCATTCCATCGCGCCATCGCGCGGCAGCGGAGAGGTTCGCGGACTTGGCCAGGGAACAGGTCGGCTGTTTAACCCGCATTATTCATGACAGTTCGTCGCGAAATCGCGGAGCCGCGTCGCGAGAGCGGCGCGCGGAGGCCTGAGGTTCCAAGGCGTACTCGTGCAGTACGTCGAGGGACCGAGGGGCGAGCCCGCCGCCCGCAGGCTTGTCGCAGCAGCGGATCGGCGATTGCAGCAGAAGTGTTCATGAATAATGTGGGTTAAGACGAGCACAGATCAGCGTTCAGATCCTCGAGCACTGACATCACACTCTGCCACTGCAACACCCTGGTAACAAGACCACCGCTTCGTAGGTAGTGTGCCCAGTCGCTACTGGGCCTCATGCCCACTCGGCATTAGGCCTCATGCCCAGTTGCCAGCTAGGCCTCCTCAGGTAGTATTATACCGTCAGTTTACATCCATGCCTTTCATGCATTTGGTAGAGAGCAGACCAGGGAGGGCCCTCATGATCACGCCCAAGGTCCAGTTTGGCCGGCATGCTTTGGAGGCCCTGACAGTTGTATTCGTTTTCGGTGCTCTCTCGGTAATCTGGCCCAGCATCATTGCCCTCAGCTTCGGTATCTTCCTGCTGCTTCAGTCTTTTCTCGGGGCAGAGCAAGAGATTGCAATACTGTCGTGGGCCGAAGTCAGTCATTTACCCGTTGTCATTTCCTCTTTCCGGCGATTCGGATCTCCGGCTATTCTTTCCTGACGAGTCTGAGCGGCGCTTTCGTCCACTGATCGCATTTCTCCAAGCGCTTGACCTCATATTCGTCGGGAACCTTTCCCATTCGGCGCCCAAGAGCTCACTCACGTCGGCACAGAAACTCCCCACATCACGCCACTCGAGAAACTGCCTATCCTAACAACTCATAAATTAATGTCTGGCACCCCTTGCCCTGCCTCGCCGCCATTGTGCGGAAGACTACCCCAATGGAATGCTGGCCTGCCAGGAAGTAACCCGCAAGAGCCCCGCTGAACATACCTGCCTTTCTGATCGGGGTTAACAGAGATTTTACATCGAAGACACAGCCCTGCAACGTACGCGCAGTACCCTCCATACAAATACATCAAACAACAATGAACGGGGTTTCCTGAAGGAGGAGTTGCATGATCACTGTCGGACAACTGATGAACAGAGAATTAGTCACGGCGCCGGGAACGATGAGTGCCGTCGATGCAGCGAAACTAATGTCCCGTCGCAAGATCGGGAGTGTCTTTGTGTTGCATGACCACCACATCGTCGGCATTGTGACGGAGTCGGATATCGTCCGGAAGGTGGTAGGGACCGATCAAGAATCGTCCCACTTCCCCATTGCAACGATTATGAGTGCACCGGTGATCGGCATCGACGAGCGGCGACCGATTACTGAAGCAGCAGACCTGATGCAGCGGCATGGAACACGACACTTGATGGTGTGCAAATCCACCACCGTGGTTGGGGTGCTTTCTGTTCGAGACCTGCTTCGCCCGGTGTCAACCGATGACTTCTAACCCGCTCAGAACAACACCCATAGAGGCTCACCTGCTCGACGGGCACTCCGGATGGGGTCGGCTGCGCAATCTCGACCTGATGGATGTATGGGCCGTCGGGATCAAGGGGGTGCTCAGTCTGATGATCGTCACCCTCTTGGCTGCACTCACCGGAGGTGTCCTGAAATCATTTCTCGACCTGTTCATGCTTGTCGGCCATCCGGCCGAGGTGGTCTTGCGACAAGTGATCATCGACATGCTGATCTTGCTGGCGATCGTCGAGGTGTTCAAGACGACGGTGACCTATTTCAGTGAAGGCCGTGTGAAGGTAACCTTCATTGTCGATACGATCCTTGTGGTCATGCTGACGGAAGTGATCTCCCAGTGGTTCAAGGGTGGGGATTGGCAGGCGCTGACGGCGCTGGGCGGCATTCTGTTTACCTTGGCAATCATTCGCGTGATGGTCGTTCGATGGAGCCCGACGCAGTCGAGACTGTCGGCCTATTCATATATGGCCCATGCCGACGAGGGAGGTCACCCATGAATACTGCTGCGGGACACACGGAGGCGAAGATCCTGGCCATCGTTCACGAGCGAGGATCTATTGTGATGGAGAAACTTCTGCCCTGCCTCCCGGAATCGACCTGGAACCAGGTGTTCACGAGTGTGGATGCATTGAGCCGACAGGGAGCGATCTGTTTGCGACGCCGGGGATTTGACTACGAATTATGGGCGCCCGCTTCGTCTGCCGCCGGCCCGGTCGAGAGCACGATCATCCCCTCAACGGCACGATACGACCTCTTTCCACATGCCGCCTAGAAGGCGGCTCCCATCATACACGTTATGCAGCGAACCGGAGTGGGCATCCTCTGCACGCCTCAATCTGACACTCATGTACTCATTGCCGCCTGAAATCTACTTGCACATCTCCTGACGGTGCTCCAGAAAACAGAAGGGCCGCATGACGACGGCTTGACTGTCAGAACAATTACTGCCGCTTTTCCTCGTCCAATACCCAATCTACACAACGAACACTCATAGCCTGAGCGCTTCCCTGGCGTCTTCAATCGGCATCTCGCGCCAGGAACCGGGCTGAAGATCTTCCAGTTTGAATGGACCAAATTGGATGCGCCTGAGCCTGGTCACTTCATGGCCCAGCGCCAGGAACAGCCTGCGGATCTCGCGATTCTTTCCCTGGACCAACACCACCTCCAGATGCGTCTCGCGGCCTGAACTCTTTTGAATCTTCACACGATGGCATTGGAGGCCTTCACCGGCATCGACAACGCCAACCATGGCTTCTTTCGCTTGGGCTTCAGTGAATTCGCCTCGCACGGACACTAGGTACGTCCGCATCACCTTATTGGCCGGATCGGTAAGATAGCTCGACAAGGTCGAATCATTGGTCAGCAGCAGGAGCCCGCTGGTCGCCTGATCCAGCCGCCCGACGGCATGCAGATAGCCCAAATCCTCCGGCAACACATCGAAGATGGTCTTCCGGGCCTGGTCATCGCTATGTGTCGTGATGACCCCTTTGGGCTTGTGAAAGAGGATCCATCGTTTGAGCGAATCGTGAATCGGTTTATCGTCGACCAAGATGGAGTCCTTCGGCCACAAGACCCAGGTCGCTGGATCGCACACCACCCGTCCATTGATCCGCACGCGCCCGGTGCGGACCCACTCCTGACTTGTGCTACGTGAAGCCATGCCCAGCTTCGAAAGCAATCGATCGACCGTATACCGTTTTGCAGAAAGAGCGGGGTTCGATGTCATTGTGAACAAATTTCCGCGGTCACATCTGATCACAGATCGCTATTGAGTATAACAAGTCGCTCTCACACCTGAGAGATCCACTGACAGCCCTCACTATAGCGTTATTTGAGACGGGCGTCGCGCCTGAAAACAGAGGGCCGCACGCATGACGATCACACGTGCGGCCCATGTTTTATGCAGCTGCGCAATCTGTTGTCTTGACTCCCTCGCCCTCTCGCTTATACCTTCTCTCATCGACGATTCACTCGTTACTCAAAGGAGCACCGATGCCCACGTTGTTGACGCCCCTCCGAGCCGGGGACATTCTCTTACCCAACCGCATCGTCATGGCGCCCCTCACCCGTGTGCGGGCCGGGGCTTCTCACATCCCTAACGACATGATGGTGGACTATTACTCCCAACGTGCATCGAGCGGGCTCATGATGACGGAATGCACCATGATCGACGCCCACGCCTGCGCCTTCATGGGAGAAGGCGGCATTTACAGCCCTGCCCATATAGCCGGATGGCAACGAGTAACGGACGCCGTGCATGCCAAGGGTGGCCGCATCTTCATGCAGATCTGGCATCCCGGCCGTGCCGCGCACTCGTTATTGAACGACGGCGAACAGCCGGTTTCCAGTAGCGCCGTGGCGATTCGTCATAGCGTGACTTCTACCCCGGAGGGGGCCAAACCCTACGAAGTCCCGCGCGCGCTCGGCACCGAGGAAGTCCCGCGGTATGTGGAGAGGTTCCGGCTCGCCGCGCACAACGCTCACCGGGCTGGCTTCGATGGAGTGCAGATCCACGGCGCCCATGGCTATTTGATTGATAACTTCCTGCGCGACGGCGTCAACGCACGCACGGATGTCTATGGCGGCTCCATCGAAAATCGTGCTCGTTTTTTGCTGGAGGTGACTGATGCGGCCGTCCGCGTGTGGGGCGCTGGACGCGTCGCGGTGCGAATCTCGCCCCTGGTCCCGTTCAATGACATGGTCGATAGTCAACCAACCGCGTTGGTGACCTATGTGGCGAGGGAATTGAGCAGGAGAGGGATCGCGTTCCTTGAAATACGGCACGAGAACCATTCCTTGCCCGAGGAGCAAGCCATCCTGGCGGTCGCCCGCCGGAATTTCCAGGGTGTGTTGATGAGCAACGGAAGCTATACGCGTGAGAGCGGTGAGTCGACGGTAGCTTGCGGAGCGGCTGATGCCATTGTGTACGGGCGTCCGTACATCGCCAACCCAGATTTGGTCCACCGTTTCGTGAAACAAGTCCCGCTCAACGAGGTTAACTACGATCGCCTGTATGGAGGCGGACCCGACGGCTACAGCGACTATCCCGCTCTGGCTGCAAATTGATTCCCGATAACACCGTCGCTACCTGCTCTTCTCTACCCGTCCCACATTCTACGCCTCACCCCTAACACCTAACCCCTGACCTCTCACGCCTCACTTTTCGCACTTCACGCAGCCTGGGCACTGCACAGTTGCTCGATTTGCTGCTGTACCCCGGGATGCATCTTGGTGAAGGCAAGGCCGAACTCTTCACGGCTGATCCAGCGCACGGTTGCTCCATCGATAACAAAGGGAGATCCTGCCCCCTTTGGGAAAATACGGCACTTCAAGTCTGCTCCAATAGGGACAGCCACCGTACTCGTCATGCGGCAACCCCATGGAGAGAGATCACGCAGTTCTCCCTCGCCTCCCACGGTCCGGCCGTCCGCTGAAAACTGGCTTCGTAAACGTACCGGCACACGGGCATGCCGGCGTGTGTTGACCATGCGATCCCGTCCAGCCGACTGATTCCGTCGCTTGGCCATTGCGATCGAATAGGGGTCCTGGCCGGCCCTATCCGGAGAAGCGGAATTCGCTTTCTCGAACCAGCGATGTCCTTTAAGAGTTTCCGCCTGCCGGCCTAACCATTGTCCCGTCTGTTCCAGCAAGGCCAGAACGGTTGGCGTCAATGTTCGCGCCTCATCCATCCAGGACTGCCACGACGTTTCAGACTCTGAAAGTGTCCGACGCCCGCCGTCGCACAGCCGTTTGATCTTTTGTGTCACATCACGGAACTCAGGATCCTCGTTTCTCAACTTGCCATACGCCTCAAGACTTTCCGCATATCGGCCTAACGATTCCAGCGTCTGGCCGATGTGATAGAGAATGTGCCGTCGTTCTTCGGATGACAATGAGGGCGAGGCAAATGCCTTCCGGAATGCCACAACCGCTTCCTCCTGGTTGCCATCGGCCTTCAAACACAAGGCTATATGCACATACGCTCTCCCGGCATACTCTGGATTCAGGGCAGCTTTTTTAAAATTTTCAATCGCCTCATGACACATTCCTATCCGCTTGAGCACCAACCCTCGTTCATAGCATTCGACTGAGGACTTCCGTTGATCCATGCCAATTCCTCCGCATGTTAAGTCCGCATATTGTCACAGGCAGCCAAGGTAGCCTGTTGAGCAAAAATGAGGCCCTACAGAGCCGATTAACTCTCTCGCAATTTCAAGCACTTACCATCATTCCCATGTAGAAAGAGAAGGTTACCCCCAACAGAATGGTCCGTATGGTACAGGCCACCTCTAACCTTGCATGAAAATAGGGGCGGACGGCACTGCACTGTGTGGGAAATAGGTACTATACGCGTCTGCGGAGAACAGACCACCAGGCACCACCATGCCGTGGCTAGGGGCAGGTGGAACCGACATCACCTATGGACTTGAATCGAAAACCCGATACCCGGCAAAGTAGGGGCAATAATCGACGGTCGCGAACTTCTCAACAACCGGCACAGCCGAATGATCTTGGCTGTGCCGGTCCTCTCTCTTCTTAGCTAGCAGGCTGTTGACAAACTAACGGGTGAGACGAGTTTTTACGTTGAATGTACCGGATGAGTGCGCTGATCCTGGTGCAGCCCGTAGATCATGGGGCACAGTCCTCCCTCGTCTCCCACTCCCTGC
>Ga0315912_10004533_pt1 | contig 13141 bp, 9 predicted proteins | sample VfabasoilMG_FD_204469 | JGI IMG/M metagenome (GOLD analysis project Ga0315912, IMG submission 204469) | Garden soil microbial communities collected in Santa Monica, California, United States - V. faba soil | ecosystem: Environmental > Terrestrial > Soil > Garden | place: USA: California... | reverse complement strand
CCAGCCGCCGAGCCGCTTCTTCGCCACTGCCTGAGACAATGCCGACCCGGCCCTGAAGGAGGCCCGACGATGGACACCGTGCTCTACGACTTCACCAAGCAGGACGCCAGCGGTGCGGCCTGCACCGCCCATGCCTGGGCCAAGGTGCCCGAGCGGCTGAGCCCGGCCGCACGCGAGGCGGCGATGGCGCGCGCCGCGGCGCTGCTGCAGGCCCACGACGCGGTGCTGGTGGCGCACTACTACGTGGACGGCGACCTGCAGGATCTGGCGCTGCAGACCGGCGGCATCGTCGCCGATTCGCTGGAAATGGCGCGTTTCGGTCGCGACCATGCGGCGCAGACGCTGGTCGTCGCCGGCGTGCGCTTCATGGGCGAAAGCGCCAAGATCCTGTCGCCGCACAAACGTGTGCTGATGCCCGACCTGGACGCCACCTGCTCGCTGGACCTGGGCTGCCCGGCCGACGAATTCGCCGCCTTCTGCGACGCGCACCCGGATCGCAAGGTTGTGGTCTATGCCAACACCAGCGCCGCGGTCAAGGCACGTGCCGACTGGATGGTCACCAGTTCCTGCGCGCTGGCCATCGTGCGCCATCTGCATGAGCAGGGCGAGAAAATCCTGTGGGCGCCCGACCGTCATCTGGGCCGCTACATCCAGGACTGCACCGGCGCCGACATGCTGCTGTGGAACGGCGAGTGCATCGTGCACGATGAGTTCAAGGCGCTGGAACTGGAGCTGTTGCGAGAGCAGCATCCGCAGGCGATGGTGCTGGTGCACCCCGAGTCGCCCGAAGGCGTGGTGCGCCAGGCGCATGTGGTGGGGTCGACCTCGCAGTTGCTGAAGGCCGTGGTCGACGGCAGTGCGCAGGAATACATCGTCGCCACCGACAACGGGCTGATGCACCGCATGCGCCAGCTGGCGCCGGGCAAGACGCTGATCGAGGCGCCGACCGCCGGCAACAGCGCCACCTGCAAGAGCTGCGCACACTGTCCGTGGATGGCGATGAACGCGCTGCAGGGCGTGGTCGGCTGCCTGGAAAGCGGCAGCGGCGAAATCCATGTGAGCGAGCCGGTGCGCAGCCGCGCGCTGGGCTGCATCGAACGCATGCTCGATTTCGTCAAGGCGCATCCGGACAGCATCGCGCAGCCGCGCCAGGGCTTCGTGCCGAACATCGGGGTCGCATGAAGTTCGAGAGCAACGAGAGCCTGAAGCAGGCGCGCGCACGCAACATCGAGGATGCGCTGCGCGAAGACCTGGGCACCGGCGACTGGACCGCCCAGCTGGTGCCGGCGGGCCGCGAGGTGCAGGCCCAGGTGGTGGTGCGCGAAGACGCGGTGCTGTGCGGCCGCGACTGGTTCGACGGCGTCTTTGCCGCGCTGGACCCCGAGGCACGCATCGAGTGGCTGTTTGCCGAAGGCGCCGACATGCCGGCCGGCAGCACCGTCTGCCGCATCCGCGCCGAGTCGCGCGCGCTGCTGACGGCGGAACGCCCGGCGCTGAACTTCCTGCAACTGCTCAGCGGCACCGCCACGGTGACGCGCCGGCACGTGCAGGCCATCGAAGGCGCTTCACCCAATCCGCGCGGCTGTGCCATCCTGGACACGCGCAAGACCCTGCCCGGCCTGCGCCAGGCGCAGAAGTACGCGGTGCGTGTGGGCGGCGGCCAGAACCAGCGGCTGGCGCTGTGGCACGGCATCCTGATCAAGGAAAACCACATCACGTCGGCCGGCGGCGTGCCGCAGGTGATGTGCGCTGCGCTGGCGCTGAACGCCGGCGTCGAGATCCAGATCGAGGTGGAAACGCTGGAGCAGCTGCAGCAGGCCTTGAACAGCGGCGCGACCAGCGTGCTGCTCGACAACTTCCCGATGCCACGGGTGCGCAAGGCGGTGGCGATGGCCGCCGGCCGCGCGCTGCTGGAGGTTTCCGGCGGCGTCACGCTGGACAAGCTGCGCGAGATCGCCGCCACCGGCGTCGACCGCATTTCGATCGGCAGCCTGACCAAGGACCTGCGCGCGACCGACTATTCGATGCGCGTGCTCGGCTGATCCATTGAACTCGCCGCGCAGACGGATCTGGCCACCGGCACCACCACCGAAGGTGATCAGCGAGGCAAAGCCTCCAAGCCCGGGCGGCAGGTCGAGGCTGCCGGTGTCAAGCCCCGAAACCTGCCCGCCGCCGTTCAGCGCGACGGCACTCGTGCCGGTGAAGAAGACGACCGTCGGCGTGCCGCCGAGCGGGGCGGCTGGCGAGGCCGCGGTCATCACGAACTGGTAGCTACCCTGGATGCCGCCCCACACGCGGCCGGCGGTTCACAACGGCGCCGCCACCGGGCAATGGCCCTGCCCTGCCGGCACGGCCGCGGCCTGGAAGCTGCCGACCACGGGCTTGCACACCGGCGCCGCGGTAGCGGACGAAACGCAGAGAAAGAGCGCCGTGACAGCGGACATGATGTTGGGGAACGGTCTATTCATGTTCGGCTCCTTCGGGAGTGGAGCAGCGGCGGCGCACGGCTTCACTCGACCGGCCGGAAGTAGTTCTTCGCGACCCACTTGGCGACATCCTTGCCCTGTTCCGAGCCGACGACCACCGAGTTGCGAAAGTGCATGCCGCCCCAGACGCGGCCGTTGCGCACGTCGTGCACCAGGCCGTCGGTGCTGTCGTAGTGGTGCGTCGTTCCGCTGACCGTGCTGTCGAACGCAAAGCGGACTTTCTTCGTGCCGTAGAAACTGCGGACCACCTCGGCGGTGGTGCCGTCGTCGCAGCCGTGTGCGGCCGGGTACTCGGGATGGTTCGGCGTCGGCACGTGCGGCGTCCAGGCGGCATCGGCCTCGGTCGCTGGATTGCCGTCGGTGTCCGCGAGGCGGATCGCGCTCGTCGGGCGCCAGTACTGGTAGTGGTACTTGGTCTCGAAGCAGGCGCCGAGCGCATCGGCGGAGGCGACGTAGAGCAGCGCCATGATGCGCGCGTTCTCGGCGAGGTCGGCGCTGGCCGTGGCGAAGCGGTTGCGATTGCGCCACTGCCACGGTGGCGGCGGCTCGGTGAAGAAGCGCGCCACCTCGGTCTGCTCGGCGGTGCGCACGGTGCTCGTCGACGAGGCGATCGCCTTGACCTCGTTCAGGTCGGTGGCGTAGAGCGCGCTGTCGAGCGCCGGCGGTGGGCCGGCGCGGAACTGGGCATGGCTCTTGGTCGTGAACGGCTTGATGTACGGGTTCAGCCGGCCGACGAGGTTCGGGCCCGACGGTTGGAACTGCCCCGGCTGCGTGCCCGGCACATACGGTGGCAGCACCGTCTCACGGCCATCGTTGGCGCGCAGCGCCAGAATGCCGTCGGCGACCTCGGCGCCGATCGCCATGCCGCGCGTCTTTGCGTCGCCGTCGGGCAGTGCGCCGATGCCGGCGGAGTACGCGACCTCGTAACTGCTGCCCCGGCTCGGGAACAGACCCTTGAGCACACGGTACGCGGCTTCGATCGCCGCCGCGTCCATCGACGCCCCGGCCGGTGATGTGCTCGGCTTGATCGCGTACGGCTGGTGCGTGCCGGCGATGGCGATCACCGCGTCGTAGATCGCCAGGTGCAGCGTCGTCAGGTCGACGCTCGACGCGCCGATCCGCTCCTCGGGCGTCGCGCCCGCTGGCGATGCGGGGGCGTTCGCGGTGGCGAACCCGATCTCGCTCCACACCGACACCGGGTTCGGCCCGTGCGAGCCGATGACCACCGGCTCGTTGGCGCGCAGCGGCTGCGCGCGCGACGCCTGCGCGTCGTCGCCGTCGCCGCCGCCGCAGCCGTGTAGCAGCCAGGCAACACTCAAGACCGCGATGGGCGCGGCACGTCGGGGATTCCAGTTGGCGCTCATTCGGGTTTCCTCCATGTTCGTGCCGCCGGGGCTTCGGCCGCATCGATGACGATCCTGGGATTCGCCCCGCTCAAAGTCCTGAAACGGGACCAAAATGCGGCTGAAGTTCGGCTGAACCCGGCTGAGGCCGACCGTCGTTCACTTCCAAGGCAGGCGTGTCGCATGGGAACCGCATGGCCGGCTCGCGAGGGGCCGCCCCGTTTGGCGTTCGGACGCTTCGTGGTCGACGTCGATCGAGCACAGGTCCGTCGCGATGGCGAGCCGGTCGCGCTGCGGCCGAAGACCTTCGCGCTGCTGGTACATCTGGCCGACCGGGGCGGAACAGTCGTCGGCAAGCAGGAACTGATGGACGCCGTCTGGCCCGGCCTGGTCGTCACCGACGACTCGCTGACGCAGGCCATCAGCGAACTGCGCGGCGCGCTGGACGACCGCGAGCAGAGACTGATCAAGACCGTGCCTAAACGCGGTTACCTGTTCGACGCCGCGGTGCGGCCGCTGCCGGAGCCGACCGTGGCGGCACCCGGGCCGCGGCAGTGGCGCTGGTGGGTCGCATGGGCCGCCCTGGTGCTCGCCGGCGCCGCCGTGTTCGGCATCGCGCGCCTGCGCTCGGGCAGCGACGCGCCGATCGGCAAGGCCCTCGTCGAAAGCCGCTCGCTGGCGGTGATGCCCTTCACCGACCTGAGCGAACCACCCGCGCCGCACCTGGCGCTGGCGGTGGACACCGGTCTGAGCACCGACCTCGGGCGGCTGGCCGACATCCGCGTCACGCCTCGCGGATCGGCGGCCGCGCTGGGCAGCAGCACCAGCGTGGACTTCAAGCGCGTCGCCCGCGAACTCGGCGCGCGCCATGTGGTGACCGGCACCGTCAGGCGCGACGGCGAGCGGCTGCAGGTCACGGCGCAACTGGTGCGCGCGGACGACGGCAGCCTGCTCTGGGCCGACCGCTTCGAATACGCCTCGGCGGCGGACTGGCTGGAGCAGCGCGACATCTCGGCGCGCATCGCCAACCTGCTGGACCTGCGCATGCGCGATTCGCTGCTGCAGAAGGCACACAAGACACCACAGAGCAGCCAGGCGGTCGACCACTGGGCACGCGGCGTCTACATCATGCTGACCCTGCGGACCCGCGACGAACTGCAGCAGGCACGGCGGGAGTTCCAGGCGGCGCTGGCGCTGCAGCCCGACTCCAGCCACGCGTTGGCCGGCCTGGCGCTCACGCACACGAGCATGGTGCTGTATCGCTGGACCGACCAGCGCCAACTGGAACTGGACACCGCCGAGCGCCTGGCTCGCCAGGCACTGGCGGCCGATCCGCACAGTCAGGACGCGCTGATGGCTCTGGCACGCGCGTTGATGTTCGATGGCCGCATCGCCGATGCGATGGCGGTGACCCGCCAGCACCTGAACCTGAACCCGAACCACGCGCGCGCCAACGGCGACCTGGCCGCGCAGTACTACTTCTCCGGGCGCTGGGAAGACGCCTTGCGGCAGGCGGACGTGGCGATCCGCCTGAGCCCGCTGGACCGGGCGCATGTGGCCGGATGCCAGGTGCTGGCGTCGACGGCGCTGATCCCGCTGAAGCGCTACGACGAGGCCATCGCGCGCGCCCGGCTCATCCTCGACGGCCCACGCGCGGGCGGCTACGGTGTCATCGCCTCGGCCGAAGCCTGGCGCGGCAACCTCGATGCGGCGCAGGCCGCCGCGGCCGAATGGTTGCGGCGCCAGCCGGGCATCACGATCGAACGCATGCGCAGCTCGCGCGGTTCGAAGGAGCCCGTGTACCTTGCCGGCATGGAGCACCACTACGAAGGCTTGCGCCGCGCCGGCGTGCTCGAGGGGAAACCCACAACGCGCTGAACGGATTCGTCAGCGCCGCTCGCTCTTCGCCCGCCGCGTCAGCACCGTCGGGAAGCTGACCGGCAGCGTCTGCGGGAAATCGCGGCTGTAGTGCAGGCCGCGGCTCTCGTGGCGCACCAGCGCCGAGCGCACGATCAGCTCGGCGCAGACCACCAGGTTGCGCAGTTCCAGCAGGTCGCGGTTGACGCGGAAGTTGGCGTAGTAGTCATCGATCTCGCCCTTCAGCAGCTTGATGCGGTGCAGCGCGCGCTCCAGCCGGCGCGTGGTGCGCACGATGCCGACATAGTTCCACATCAGCAGGCGCAGCTCGTCCCAGTTGTGCGCGATGACCACCTGTTCGTCGGCATCCTCGACCTGGCTTTCGTCCCAGTCGGGCACGTTCTCGGCCGGCGCAGCGGCGCCTTGCAGGATGCGCTGCGCGCAGCTGGTGCCGACCACCACGCATTCGAGCAGCGAGTTGCTGGCCAGCCGGTTGGCGCCGTGCAGCCCGGTGTAGGTGGTCTCGCCCACTGCGTACAGCCCGGGCAGGTCCGTTCGCCCGTCGAGGTCGGTGACGACGCCGCCGCAGGTGTAGTGCGCCGCCGGCACCACCGGGATCGGCGCTCGCGCGATGTCGATGCCGAGCTGCAGGCAGCGCGCGTGGATGGTCGGGAAATGCTCCTTCAGGAATGCTTCGCCCAGGTGCGTGGCATCCAGCCACACATGGTCCAGGCCGTGTTTCTTCATCTCGAAGTCGATGGCGCGAGCCACGATGTCGCGCGGCGCCAGCTCCATGCGTTCATCATGCGCTTGCATGAAGCGCGAGCCATCGGGCAGCTTGAGCTGGCCACCCTCCCCGCGCAGCGCCTCGGTGATGAGGAAGCTGCGCTCCTGCGGGTGGTACAGGCAGGTGGGGTGGAACTGGATGAACTCCATGTTACCGACACGGCAGCCGGCGCGCCAGGCCATGGCGATGCCGTCGCCGGTGGCGGTGTCGGGGTTGCTGGTGTAGCGATAGACCTTGCCTACGCCGCCGGTGGCCAGCACCACCGCCGCGGCGCGTAGCGTCTCGACGCGCTGGCGGTCCATGTCCAGCGCGTAGACGCCATGGCAGCGCGGCGACACCTCATCCACGGCGCCCTTGAGATGGCGCGTGGTGATCAGGTCCACCGCCATCCAGCGTTCGCGCAGCACGATGTTCGGATGCGCGCGCGCCTTGGCCAGCAGCGCCTCGTGGATGGCCTTGCCGGTGGCATCGGCCGCATGGGCGATGCGCCGCACCGCATGGCCGCCTTCGCGCGTCAGGTGCAGCCCCAGCGGCCCGCTCGGGTCGGCCGAGAAGGGCACGCCCAGCGCTACAAGCCATTCCACCGCCTGCGCGCTGTGCTCGGCGATGAAGCGTGCGGTGTGTTCGTCCACCAGGCCGGCGCCGGCGTCCTGCGTATCGCGCACATGCGAATCGACGCTGTCGTCGTCGCCCAGCACGCCGACGATGCCACCTTGCGCCCAGGCGGTGGCGCCTTCATCGAGCTGGCGCTTGGCCAGCACCACCACCGCGCGCTCCTGAGCCACGCGCAGCGCCACGGCCAGACCGGCCAGACCGGCGCCGACGATGACGACCGGGGCAGGACTCGAAGGACGCGAAATTGAAGACATGGGGGTCTGCGGCTTTGCGGCGGGCCATTCTAAGGATTCGCCCGACGCCAACAGATGCACGCTTGCTGGGGGGCCCTCCGTGCGGGAACGCACACCCGCGCGCGAGGGCCGGCACTTAAACTCGCCATCATCATCGCCAGCGCCCTGCCCCGCAGCCCGGCCCGCTGCCGCCAACCCCAGGACCGCCATGTCCGATATCCTGCAAGAAAGTCGCCCCGCCGGCAGCCACGGCGAGCGGCGCACGGCCGAGCCCGACACCGAGTTGTTGTCGCCGGCAACACAACTGGTCGGCGACAAGGATGCCTACCTGGGCGACGCAAGCGGTGACATCGGACGACGCATTGCCGACGACCAGCTGGAACTGTTCGTGGCAGGCCACCCGGCCGAAGCCATGCTTCAGCAGTTCTCGCAGCGCACGACACCCTTCATCGCCATTCACGACATCGGCACCGCCTCGTCGGCACGGCTGCTGGCGGCCCTGGCCGCGGCCGCATCCCGCAAGCTGCAGAAACTGGCGATCCGCCGCCAGGGTTTCGGCGTGCCGCTGGCCACGCTGCAGTTCGTCGAGCTGCCGCTGCAGGCCGGGCGCAGCCTGCGCGTGTACACCACGCAGATCGACGGCGACACGCAGACACGCCACCGTCTGGCGCAGGTCATGCTCGCGCACAGCCGGCTGGCCGTGGTGTTGATCGGCGAGTTGCCGCCACACGCGCTGGACAGCAGTCTGCAACCGCTGCGCGATGCCATCGCCGCCGGGCCGTGGCCGAACCGGCAGCTGTTGCTGATTCCGCTGGCTCCGGCCGCGACACTGCCCAAGCAAGCGGCGACGCTGACCTGTCACGGACGCGTGATGGTCAGCACGACACCGCAGGTCGGCCGCCCGACCGACGCCTGGTCCTACATCAGCGGCACCTGGAATCGCCTCAACAACGACACGGCCGCTGCGCCTGTGGCCCGTTCCGTGCCACCTGCCGCACCGGTCGTGCCGGCCGCCGCGGCGCCGCTGCCCTGCGCGGACCATGTGCCGACTCAGCCGCCCGTGTTGAGCCCGATGCCGAGCACGGGTGCGTCAAAGACACCGCTGCAAGGCCCCGAGGACGCCGCGCTATGGAGCGACTATGTCCGTCGTTGCCTCGCGATCAAGGGCGTGGTCGAGTGCTGTGTCTTCGACATCGACCTGCAGCGCTCGGTGGCGCATACGGGCACGCAGCGCATGGCCGACCGTCTGGCGACCAAGGGCGCGATGCTGCATGCCATGTTGAACGACTGCGCCAATGCGCTTGGCCTGGACCCGGGACACCCCGATGCGGCGATCACGCTGTCGCGGCACTACCTGCTGCTGCGACCGATGCCCGGCCGGCCGCGCGTGGCGCTGCACATGTTGATCGAACGCAGCCAAGGCAACATCGGCCTGGCACGCGCGCTGCTGCACCAGATCGACCAGGCCCTGCTCGGTACCGCCGGCACCTGAGCATCGAGCGGGAACATCGGCCTCAGTGCACGACGCGTTCGAACGAGAACTCGCCGCCCTCGACGTCCACCGGGATCACGTCCTTGGGGCCGAACTTGCCCTGCAGGATGAGCTTGGACACCGGGTTCTCGATACGCTGCTGGATCGCCCGCTTCAGCGGCCGTGCACCGAACACCGGGTCGAAGCCGACCTTGGCCAGTTCGGCCAGCGCCGCTGGCGACACGTCGAGCTTCATCTCCAGCTTCTCGAGCCGGCCTTCCAGCACCTTGAGCTGGATCTTGGCGATGGACTCGATGTGCTCGCGACCCAGCGCATGGAAGACCACGGTCTCGTCGATGCGGTTCAGGAACTCGGGCCGGAAGTGGCCCTTGACCTCGGCCATCACCGCCTCGCGGATGAGCTCGCTGTCCTGCCCCGCCATCTGCATGATCATGTGCGACCCGAGGTTGCTGGTCATGACGATGACGGCGTTCTTGAAGTCCACGGTACGGCCCTGTCCATCCGTCAGCCGGCCATCGTCCAGCACCTGCAGCAGCACGTTGAACACGTCCGGGTGCGCCTTCTCCACCTCGTCGAGCAGCAGCACGCAGTAGGGCTTGCGCCGTACCGCCTCGGTCAGCGCCCCGCCTTCTTCGTAGCCGACGTAGCCCGGCGGCGCGCCGATCAGCCGGCTGACTGAGTGCTTCTCCATGAACTCGCTCATGTCGACACGGATCATGTGTTCCTCGCTGTCGAAGAGAAAACCGGCCAGCGCCTTGCACAGCTCGGTTTTGCCCACGCCGGTGGGGCCGAGGAACAGGAAGGATCCGGTCGGCCGGTTCGGGTCGGACAAGCCGGCACGGCTGCGGCGGATGGCATCGGCCACGGCAACGATGGCTTCGTCTTGGCCGACGACACGCTCGTGCAGCTTGGTCTCCATCTGCAGCAGCTTGTCGCGCTCGCCCTGCATCAGCTTGGACACCGGTATGCCGGTGGCGCGTGACACGACCTCGGCGATCTCCTCCGCGCCGACCATGGTGCGCACGAGCTGTGGACGGCCACTCTTGCCCTTGTGGGTCTCGGCGTCCTGTGCCGCCTTCAGGCGCTTCTCCAATTCGGGAAGCCGTTCGTACTGAAGGCGCGCCACGGCATTGAAGTCGCCCTTGCGCGTGAGTGCGTCGATCTGCTGCTTGACCTGCTCGATCTCCTTCTTGACCTCGGCCGAGCCCATCGCGGCTGCCTTCTCCGCCTTCCACAGCTCTTCCAGATCGTTCAGCTCGCGCTGCAGGCGCACCATTTCTTCCTCGATCAGCGCAGCGCGCCGGATCGAAGCCTCGTCCTTTTCCTTCTTCACCGACTCGAACTCGATCTTGAGTTGGATCAGGCGCCGGTCGAGCTTGTCCATGGCCTCCGGTTTGGAGTCCATTTCGATCTTGATCTTGGCCGCCGCTTCGTCAATCAGGTCGATGGCCTTGTCGGGCAGGAAGCGGTCGGTGATGTAGCGATGACTCAGCTCGGCCGCGGCGACGATCGCCGGGTCGGTGATCTCCACATCGTGGTGTACCTCGTACTTCTCCTGCAGCCCGCGCAGGATGGCGACGGTGGCCTCCACGCTGGGCTCGTCGACCAGCACCTTCTGGAAGCGGCGTTCGAGCGCAGCGTCCTTCTCCACGTACTTGCGATATTCATCGAGCGTGGTCGCGCCGATGCAGTGCAGCTCACCGCGTGCCAGCGCAGGCTTGAGCATGTTGCCGGCATCGATGGCGCCTTCGGCCTTGCCGGCGCCGACCATGGTGTGCAGTTCGTCGATGAACAGGATGATGCGCCCGTCATCGGCCGAAACTTCCTTCAGCACGGCCTTGAGCCGCTCCTCGAACTCGCCGCGGTACTTGGCACCGGCCAGCAGGCCGGCCATATCCAGCGACAGCACCTTCTTGTCCTTCAGGCTCTCGGGCACCTCGCCGTTGACGATGCGCTGCGCCAGGCCTTCGACGATCGCGGTCTTGCCCACGCCGGGTTCGCCGATCAGCACCGGGTTGTTCTTGGTGCGGCGCTGCAGCACCTGGATAGCGCGGCGGATCTCGTCGTCGCGGCCGATCACCGGGTCGAGCTTGCCGGCGCGCGCGCGCTCGGTCAGGTCCAGCGTGTATTTCTTCAGCGCTTCGCGCTGGCCTTCGGCCTCGGCCGAATCGACCTTCTGGCCCCCGCGCACGGCGTCCACCGCTGCGGTCAGCGCCTTGCGCGTCAGCCCGTGGCCGCGCACGATGCCGCCGATGTCGCTCTTGGCATCGGCCAGCGCCAGCAGGAACATCTCGCTGGCGATGAACTGGTCGCCGCGTTTGCCGGCTTCCTTCTCGGCCGCCTGCAGCAACTGCACCAGGTCGCGCCCGACCTGCACCTGGCCGCCACCCTGCACGCTGGGCAAGCTGCCGATCAGGCTGTCCATTGCAGTCTTCAGCGCAGCGGAGTTGGCGCCGGCACGGTCCAGCAACGCCTTCGGCCCGTCGGGCTGCTCGAGCATGGCCGCCAGCAGGTGGGCGGGTTCGACGTACGGGTTGTCACGCGCAATCGCCAGGCTCTGGGCTTCGGCCAGGGCCTGCTGGAACGCGGTGGTCAGCTTGTCTAGACGCATGGAAAAACTCCTTTGACTGCAGGGGCATCTTGGGCATGCAGCGAGTTTTTCAAGGTGGGCAAGGCTTCAGCAGCCCCTCATTCGTGATCCCACCCGATCCAGATCAAATTCGACGATGCCCCGACCGACCACCGATTCAGCAGATGCGCAAGCAGGCTGAGGGTGTATGGCGCTGCGGGTGCAGCCGAACGCGGCACCGTTGCTCGGTCGAATGACGGCCGAAACTCGCTACTTGGGCGCGGCTGGCGTGAAGCCGCCCTGCACGCCGAGCGCACCACCCGTGCCCAGCCCGCCCTTGACGGTCTGCGCCCGGTAGTTGCGCACCACCTTGACCAACTGGTTGTAGCTGTCGGCGAAGGCGGCAATGATGATCTTGCCCTCGGGCGTGCTGGAATAACCACCGGCTGCGCCCCCTGCGGCCCAGCCGTAGCTCGCTCCGAACAGCGCAAAGTCGGTGTTCTTGGCGGTGCCCTCTGCCGCGGCCAACTGCACGCCCGAGCGGTTGTCGATCATGATCAGCGTGGTCGAGGCCTCGTTGGTCTTGATGCCGCCCGCAAGCGCGCCGATCACGCCCAGGCTGCGGCTCAGGCCGCCGAGCGCACCGCCCATGCCGCCGGTGTTCTGGCTGAACTGGATGCTCGGGTTCATGGTGTAGTCGGCCGCGACCATCTGGCCTGCACCCATGTTGCTGCCCTCGCGCATCTCGCCGGAGCGCTGCAGCTGGCGCTCCATCTGCATGTTCTGCATCGCCGCGCCGCGCTCGACGACGACGAAGCAGTTGGACTGCTGGATCATCATGCGCAGCACCGGCACGGTGGAGCCCAGCTTGTAGCTCTGCAGCGTGCGGTACCAGCCCGCGTTCTGGTCCTCGACCACGCCGATCGTGCCCAGCGCCTGGTCGCAGCGCTCCAGCGAGCTGTTCGCCCCGTCCGCGGTGGCCCCTCCGGCGGCGCCGGTGACGGCCCCCTTGCTGCCCCCGCCCACCTCCTGGCCGAGAGCCAGGCCGCTGCAGGCCAGCAGGCTGGCGGCAATACCGGCGCGCAGCGCTGCGGGCAACGACGAATCGACGCTGATCATGGTGCTATTCCTCCGTGGTGATGGTGAATCCTCAGCCCGTGGGCCGAGGATCCATCTTAGGGTGCCGCCGTGCGACTGCCTACCCGCAAAAGAGGGTAGGCGCGTCGGTGTTACTCGAGACTTTCGTCGCTCTCGGCACCGGCATACAGGCACTCGCGGCCCAGCCGGTCCAGGCACAGCTCGGCAGTCCACGGCAGCATCAGCGAGCCGCAGCGCGAGTCACGGTACAGCCGCTCCAGCGGCAGCGACTTCAGCATCGCCTGCCCGCCGCAGGTGCGCAATGCCAGCGCGCAGACGGCGTTGGCGTTTTCCATCACCGTGAAATGAGCGGCATACAGGCGCTGGCGCGTGTCCTCGTCCGGGTCGATGCCGGCCTCGCGCACGCATTGCAGGAACAGCGCGCGCGTCTGCTCCAGCTTGATGCGCATCTCGGCTACCGCCGCCTGCTTGGTGGGATACATGCGCCGCTTCACCGGCGACATGCCGGGAAGCTCGCCACGCAGGTACTGCACCGTGAAATCGTAGGCCGCCTGCGCGATGCCCATGTAGGTGGGCGACTGCGTGGTGAACATATGCGGGTAGCGCAGCGTGGCCTGGTGATACAGCCCTTCGGGCAGCAGCCGTGCGCTGTCGGACACAA
>Ga0315912_10004532_pt1 | contig 13142 bp, 8 predicted proteins | sample VfabasoilMG_FD_204469 | JGI IMG/M metagenome (GOLD analysis project Ga0315912, IMG submission 204469) | Garden soil microbial communities collected in Santa Monica, California, United States - V. faba soil | ecosystem: Environmental > Terrestrial > Soil > Garden | place: USA: California... | reverse complement strand
AGGCGCTCGATCGCGGCGTCGAAGTCTTCGATTGGGAGAATCGCAAGACGCGGAGCGGGCAGCGTCGAGGTTCGAAGGTTCGCGGCATCGGCGTCGCGGTGGGTCCGCATGGAGCCGGATCGGTCGGGTTCGACTCGATCATGACGATTCGTCCCGACGGCAAGCTCTACGTGCAGTCGGGCGTTGGCAACCTCGGGACGCATTCGGTCTTCGATCTCGCACGCGCCGCCGCCGACGTACTCGCGATGCCGTGGGAGAAGGTCGAAGTCATCTGGGGCAACACCGGCAAGCACTTGCCCAACACGTGCCTCTCCGTCGGCAGTCAGACGACGCACGCGATGACGCGTGCCAATCACGCAGGCGCGTTAGACGCGAAGCGCAAGCTTCAGGAAATCGCCGCGATGGATCTGGGCGGCGCTCCCGATGACTACGACATTGGCAACGAGCGCGTGTTCCGGCGCGGCAATCCTGGTCGCGGGCTCAGCTACGCGCAGGCCGGCAAGCGTGCGATCGAGCTCGGCGGACGCTTCGACGGCCACGTCGTGCCTGACGACATCCACCAGATCACGAAGACGTCGGCGGCGGGTCTCGTTGGTCTTGGCGTGATGGGTGTCGCGAAAGATACGTTTCCGCGCGACGGCAACACGTTCTCGTTCGTCGTCGGCTTCGCCGAAGTGGAAGTGGACGTCGAGACCGGCAAGGTGACGCTCGTGGACTATCTCTCCGTCGGCGACGTCGGGAAGATCGTCAACCCGCGAAGCCTGATGGCGCAGCTCAATGGCGGAAGCTGTCTCGGCATCGCGCATGCGCTCTGTCAGAAGTGGGTGATCGACCCGCAGTACGGCGTCACGCTGGCGCGGCGTTTCCACTACAACAAGCCGTTGACGATTCTCGATATCCCGAACCAGCTGCAGGCCACCGCGCTCGATCTGCCCGACCCGGAAACGCCGGTCGGCGCACGTGGTGTCGGTGAACCTCCGGTCGGCGCTGGCTACGGTGCCGTGCTCAATGCAATCGCCGACGCGATCGGTGTGGATGCGTTCAGGCGCGCGCCTGTCACTGCAGATATCGTCTTGATGTCCTTGGAGCACGGGAGGCGAATGCATGAACCTCTTCGTGCGCACCTCTAGAGAACTCCTATGGCAGTGATCAGAGATGTGATGGCCCCGTTCGAGCTGTTCCAGCCGACGTCTGTCGACGCGGCGCTGGAGCTGCTCGATCGCCACGGCTCGAGCGCCTGGGTTCTCGCCGGTGGCCTCGACAGCTTCGACTGGCTCAAGGACCGCATCAAGCGCCCGAGTGTCGTCGTTGATCTCAGCGGCGTCGCAGAGCTCAAAGGCGTGCAGCCGAAAGGCGACGGTCTCGAGATCGGCGCCATGACGACGCTCACCGAGGTGGTGCGGCATCCGGTGGTGCAGGATCGCTACAGCATTCTGATGAAAGCCGCGGAAGCAGCTGCGTCGCCGCAGATACGGAATCAGGGCACGATCGGTGGCAACGTGTCGCAGGACACGCGGTGCTGGTACTACCGCGCCGGCTGGTCGTGCTATCGCGCCGGCGGCAACATCTGCTACGCCGACACGCCGACCGCCATCAACCGCGAGCACGCGATTCTCCACGCTGACCGCTGCGTCGCCGTCAATCCATCTGACACGTCGCCCGCGCTCATCGCATTACAAGCAGAGATGGTCATTCGCGGTCGTGACGGCGAGCGAGTCGTGCCGGCCGAGGAATACTTCGTGGGTCCTGGCACCGACATCACGCGGATGACCGTGCTTCGCACCGGAGAGCTGTTGACGTCGATCCGCCTGCCGGGAACGTGGGCGGGCGCGCACTTCTATTTCGAGAAGGTTGCGGATCGAAATGTGTGGGACTTCCCGCTCGTGAACGTCGCGGCTGCGACGGTGATGTCTGGTGACACGATCGATCGCATGCGCATCGCGGTGAATGGCGTCGCCGCCACACCGCTTCGCTTGCCTGCGGTTGAGAACGCCGTGCGCGGAAAGAAACGCGATGACGCGACGGCGAACGCCGCGGGCGATCTCGCGATCGGCGGCGCCGTACCGCTCCATCACAACGGATACAAAGTGCCGCTGCTGCGAAACCTGGTCAGGCGTGCGGTCCGTGGGACAGACAACGTATGGACATCCTGACCTGGGGACGGACGCCGTGGGGCGAGTGGATGCTCACCCACATCTCGTGGGATCTGCTCTGGGCGGCGTTGTTCGCCGGCTTCGCGTTTCTCGTTGCGCACGCCAGCTACATGCTGCTCTCGGCGCATCGCAAGCGCGACGCCGCCGAGACCGATCGGCTCGAAGCTGCCCGCACTGATCTTCCCGTCCGCATCTCCCGTCATTCCCTCGCCGCCCGTCTGTTCCACTGGGTGATGGCGGCGGCGATGTTCACGCTGCTCTTCACGGCATTCCTGCCCATTGCCGGAGTGAAGTTCGCGTGGGTGCAGTGGCACTGGATGGCGGGGCTCGTGCTGGCCGCGTCAATCGTCTTTCACATCATTCACGCGACGGTGTGGATGGATTTCTGGTCTATTTGGGTCGGACCCAAGGACCTCCCCGAGCTGAAGGCGGAGTTGATGCGCGAGCTGGGTCGCGAGGCCGACGGCCCCAAACCAGGCAAGTATCCGCTCGGCAATCGTCTCTATCACCTCGTCATCGTGCTCTCTGCTCTCGTGGTCGTCACGAGCGGCCTCTTCATGATGGTTCGCGTGCGCACGCCGTTCTTCACGCGCAATCCGTACCTGCTGGACGATGCGAAGTGGGGGCTGACGTACGTGGCGCACGGCCTGGCTGGGGTTGCGCTGGTGGGACTCGTGATCGCGCACGTCTATTTCGCGATGCGTCCTGAGAAATGGTGGATCACGAAGTCGATGCTCCTCGGCTGGATCACGCGACGTCAGTATCTCGAGCACCACGATCCGCAACGCTGGGTCTCGTGAAAGGGGGTCGGGAGTCATTTGTTGAGGACAATCAGACGGATAATCATCGTGAGTGTCCTGATCAAATGACTCCCGACCCCATTAATCTCAAAACACGTTGCAACGCCATTGAGGAGTGCTACGAGTTCATGCTGGCGTATGCCGCGCAGGGCGTGATCGACGAAGCAGGCAGCAAGTCCGCGAGCGAGTTGCGCACATTTCTAAGCCGGGCGGAAGCGGCGCTCGTCGATCTCGCGGATGAGTGCCGCGGCGAGGTGAACCGCGGTGGTTTCGAACCGTCCGACAGATACCTTGCCTTCATCGACGTACTCGACGGGGATGCGCGCAGTTCGCTCGCCGCCGTGCGCCTGGTCATGGCGCAGCCGTCCATCAGCTCGCAGTTGATCGACAACCTGAACGCCTCGATCCACGTCCGCGCCCTGCTCACTGACCTGTTTCTCATAGACGAAATCCTGAAGACACACGCGCGCGTAGGATAATTACCGCGTGGCTCCTCGCGTCCGTTTTGCACCGTCTCCGACGGGATACCTCCACGTTGGCGGCGCTCGCACTGCCCTCTTCAACTGGCTCTACGCCCACCGTCTAGACGGCACGTTCGTGCTGCGCATCGAGGACACCGACGTCGAGCGCTCGTCACAGGACATGGTCACCGGCATCCTCGACGGCATGCGCTGGCTCGGGCTGTCGTGGGATGAAGGGCCGGAGACCGGCGGCCCACACGCGCCGTATTTTCAATCCGAGCGGCTGGATCGCTATCGCGCGGCGGCAGATCGTCTATTGAAGGACGGGCACGCGTACTACTGCTACTGCACCCCCGATCGACTGCGAGAAGAGCGAGAGCGAGCAGAGGCGCGCGGTGAGGCGTGGCAGTACGATCGCGCCTGTCTGGACCTGTCTGCCGACCAAATTCGTGAGCTCGGCGCCGCTGGTGCGCCCAAGGCTATCCGCTTCAAGGTGCCGCCGTCGGGCGCCGCATTCGACGATGCCGTGCACGGGCCGATTGCGTTCGACGGCGCGAGCATCGAAGACTTCGTCATCCTGCGATCCGATCAGTACCCGACCTATCACCTCTCCGTCGTCGTTGACGACAGCGACATGGGCATCACTGATGTGATTCGCGGCGACGATCACATTTCGAATACACCGAAGCACGTGCTGCTGTTCCAGGCGCTCGGGGCATCCGTGCCGCGCTTCGCGCACGTGCCGCTCATTCTCGGCGCGGACAAGAAGCGATTGAGCAAGCGCCACGGCGCGACGTCGGTGATGGAGTACCAGCGACAGGGCTACCTGGCCCCGGCCGTCGTGAACTTCCTCGCGCTGCTCGGATGGTCACCCGGCGACGATCGCGAGTTGATGACGACGCAGGAGTTGATCGACAGCTTCGCACTCGAAGGGATCAGCGGCGGGAACGCGGTGTTCAACACCGAGAAGCTCGATTGGATGAACGGCCAATACATCGCGAAGATGCCGATCGAGGATCTCGCGGCGGCCGTGCGTCCATTCTTCGACGAGGGCGGCCTCGGCGTGCATCCGCTGGTAGCCGATCCGCGCGCCTTTCATCGACTGCTCGAGTTGCTGCGGCCTCGCGCAAAGCGACTGACCGAGTTCGTCGAGCAGTCGCGCCCGCTCCTTACGGAAGTCGTCGTCTACGAGCAGGAGGCGGTGAACAAGCATCTGACGTCGCCCGAGCTCGCGGGTCACATCACAGCGCTCGTTGACGGCCTGGATGCCGCGACACCTTTCGACGAGGCGCAGATCGAGGCCGTCGTCCGTGGCACAGCGACAACACGTGGAATCAAGGCGGGGGCACTCATTCACGCGACGCGAGTCGCGGTAACCGGCCGCACACAGAGCCCTGGTCTTTTCGAAGTGCTCGCGTGGCTTGGCCGCGATCGCGTCCAGGCGCGACTCTCGCAATTGCTGGAGTTTCTTGGAACCCGCGTCTCGTAGGCGGGTCGAAAGAACACGACCCGCCCTACGTTGCCGTTCGCACGTCGGTCTTGCGTACCAGACGCACGACGAGCGTGAGCAGTACGAGCACCGCGACGCCGAGGACGCCCCAGAACAGGGCCGGCGACATGAGAACGGTAGGAGCCGATGGCGCAGTCTGGGTTTCGGCACCCGGCACCACTTCAGTCGCAGCCACACCAAGGAGTTGAGGCGTGAGCAGCGCGAGGTCGTACTCCGGCCGCGAGAGATCGGTGCGTCCGTACGCGAGACGTAGCTCGGCATTGCGCTCGCGGAACAGGCGCAGCCGGTACGACGGCAGCAGCAACCGGGCAGAGTCGATCGCTAATGGGCTGTTGTCGCCCTCTTCAACGCTGACGAGCACTTCCCGAACATCCAATTGGCGCAACGGCAACGTGAGATCCGGCGCCATCGACTCCTGATCGGCGTGTCCCCAGTTTGACGTTGCCAGCGTCTCGAACCAGGGATCGCGCCGGCGCCGATCGGGAGGATGCTCGACCCCGACCGTCACCTGTCTCGTGAACACTCGCGCACTGGATCGCAAAACAAGCCGTGAAGGGGGAAGACCCTCGAGCGGAAGAAGGACGCGATACACGCTCATCGCCCTGTCTGATTGGAGCGTCACGGGCCGCGTCGCTACCGGCTCGATCGTCAGGCCGAGCGACAACGGCTCACTTGCGCGCTCGACGAGATACGGCACCTGCCGGCCAGCGGCATCGATCACTCGCACATCGGCAAACCCGACGCCCTGGCTGTGCGCGAGCGCCGCCTCGTCGAGTGGAATCGTCACGAGCCCGCCGGCGCCTGGGGCGAGCGGCCGCAGATACTGGAACCGCGCGACGTCAACCACCGAGCCAACGATCGGGAGGGCCGGCGCAGCCTGGGTCGTGCTCTCCTCTGGCGAGCGCACACGAGCCTCGCCCCACGTGGCATCGGCTGTCTTGTCGATCGCAATCGAGGCGCGCGCAGCTTCCAGGTCGTACCGTGGGGCCTGCAGCGACGAGGCGCCGTATCGCGCCACGATCGAGTCGCCCGGCGACTCGAAATAGATCCACGGAAGCTCTGCGAACACGGCGGTGATGCTGCGCAAGTCGCTCGGCGCGTTGTTGCCGTCGTCAATGACCAGATCGAGCTGGGCCTCGACGGGTGCGTTGATGGGAACCCGAAGAGACGAAGCCGTGAGCTCGTCGCGCACGACACGCCGCAGCGTGGCTTGACCGAGCGGGAATGGCGCGATCTGATCGCCACCCATGCGAGCTTCGAAGACTGTTGCTTCGCGCAGGATGTGCGTGCCACCCATGTCGAGATCGAGGGCAACGATCGGCAAACGACTGGATGGCAGCCGCACACGAAACTGGCTGCGGCCCGGCTCGCCCGGCCGGCGTTCGAACGCGAGGGGCGTGGTGAGCGGCACCGTCGCGCTCACATTCCGAACTTCACGCACCGAAGAAATCGGCGGCCTCTCAACGACGCCGCTGCGCGTGTCGTCCCACGTCAGCCGGATGTAGCGGTACGGCCCGGGTGCAAAAGCCAGTTCCGTTTGGAGCAGCCCTTCCTGGGGAAGATGAAAGACTGTGCCTTCGTTGACGAGCAGCGTCCATCGGGCGCGATCGCCGCTGCCTTCGAGCCGCACGCGCTTGAGAAACGGCGGCGTAATGCCGTCTACCTTGACGCGATCGATCGTGACCGCGTCGCCGAGATCGATCTCGAAGCCGCTCGTCTTCTGAGTGGCCGTTTCGACCGGTGCGATCGGCAGCGTCTGGACCGTTCTCCAGAGCGGCTGGCCGGGCGGGCTCGGGACGAGCAGGTACTGCACTTCCGTCCCGGCAGTGTCGAAGAGACGCAGATCCGGGATCTGCGGCGGCGAACCGGCGTTCCGAAGCGCGCCGCTGCCCGCCAGCAGCGCGACGTCGATCGGAAGCCGCCGCGGGCCTGCACCGCCGGTCTGCACCGGTCGCTCGTATTGGAACGCGACGCTCGATGGCGTCTGCTGCGCCGTCAGTGTCGTGACGAGCGCAACCCCACCGATCGCACCGAGCAGGACCTTCTTCATGTGCGTTCCTTCGGCGACTGCAGCACGAACTTCTGCAGCGCGAGTGCGACCAGGGAGAGCGAGATGGCGAGTCCGACGAATGATGCCACCTGTGGAAGCCCTTCGAGTGACGACATGTCGTAGAGAAACGCCTTGAAGGTGGTGATCGCAATGAGCGCCACCGCCGCCATGCGGCCATGACGGCTGTGGAGATAGATTCCGGCGGCAAGCATTCCCAGCCCGAAGATCAACCAACCAATCGTGTAGGTCAGGTCTTGAGCGATGCTCACACCAAACTTGAATGTGATCTCCGGACCCGTCGCGAAGTAATCCGCGATCTCGATATTGAGCAGGATGAACAGGAGCACTACGCCTGCGGGCGGCAGCAGTGCCGACGCCTTTGCCCAGTCGCCGACGATGAGCAGACGATCGTCGGTGCTCGACAGCCACCACGCCGCAACGAAGATGGCGACGCCGCAGACCATATAGGCGTAGAGATACCAATTGAACACGCGCATGCCGCGCGGCTCGTAGATGAAGACCGCCGGATTGAGCGCAAGCCGGACAAAGACCACTGACAGCAGCGCCGTCGCGGAGTACAGAAGACCGCGGTGTGGGATGCGGCGATAGAGCCACGCGAGCGCCGCGCCTTCAAGTGCCCAGCCGATCGTGATCCACTGTTGCTTGAGTTGCACCGGGATGGCGACCGTGGCGAACGCGAGCGCGGAGCCGGCGACGATCGCCAGCCGCGCAAGATCACGGTTGCCCTGGCGCTCGATGCGAAGGAGCGCTCGAAGCAGCAGCGCCAGGATGGCGCCCTCGAAGACCGGAACGATGCCAACCACCGACGACAGCCCGCCCTGCAGCAACGCCAGTCGCGCGGAGAAGAAGTAGAAGACACTGCCGGCAATCGCGGTGAGATATGGATCGCGTGAGTCGCGCGCCCGGCCACCGAGCACGAACGGATACGCCGTGAACACGGCATAGAGCGCAGTCGCGAGCGCCAATATCTGCGACCACTGCGCGGGATCCTGATGACCGTCGCGCCACACCATCGTCGCGAGCCAGGCCGGGGCCACAGCCAGAATCCCGATCCCCTGCCATTCGTGCCGCCACGCGAGCCACAGAATCAGTGAGATGTTGACGACGTGCGTGGGTGCGATCAGTGCGAGGGAGGGCGGGTTGGGGACATTGGAGACCGCAATCAACGTCAATTCGCCGAGGAAGAGCGCGGCGACGGCGGCACCCGATACGAAAATTCCGGATAGACCGCGCGCGATCCAGAGCCAGACCAGCGCGTAGGCGATCACGGCCTCGGCCATGACGAGAGCGACAACGGCCCACTCGTCTGCGACCGCAATCTGTGTCCATGCCAGGACGATAATCGCGGCCGCAACTGTCGCACCGCCATGAAGAATTCCCTTGCCGACAAAGAGCGCCGTCGTGCTGACGGCAAGCGTCATCACGAGCAGCGCGCCCAGCGCAGGCCACGGCGGTGTGGACCACTCAGGGTTCAGGAACACGAAGAGCAGGAAGCCGTGGCCCACCAGCCCAAGCGATGCTGTCGTCGGGAATCCGATCGCATCGTCTTCGGTCGTCGCGCCGGCGCGCATCGTTTCGTAATGTGCCCAGGCGTGGCCGCCGAGCATCACGAGCGTCAGGCCAACGAGCACGATCAACGAAGGCATCAACCCGACGGCTGCGGCTGCATTGCCCCACCACACTCCGAGCACGAGCCACGAGAGGAGACTGCCTGCGACCGACAACGCCGGGAGCCGACCAGCGGCGCTCTCCACGAATAAGCCGGCGTTGAGTAGTGCCAGGAGAAATGCCATCCCCCAGAGTGCGGCCTCGGTTGTCGGGCCTGCCGCGAGGAAGAGCAGCATCACGAGGCTCGCCAGTACTACGGCACCGGGGCCCCACGGCGGCTCGAGCGGCTGACGGATCCGCCTCGCGACGACAGGCACGCCGAGATAGAACAGGCCGAAGATCGAATAGAGGATCACGGCGGTCAGCAACCGTTCGGTGACGAGGTTCGTTGCCGACCACGACGCCTCGGCGCCGAGAGCAAAGAACGCCGAGAGAAAGAACAGCATCGAGTCGGCGATCGCCAGCGCCCGCCACGCGAAGAGCGCGAGCAGCACGTAGAGAATGCCGAACAGGCCCCATGGCGACGCCACCGCAGGCTCGATGCGCGCCAGCACCGGGAACACGAAGAGCAGAATCGGCCCGGCGTAAATCGCCTGCGATGCAACACCGGTGAACGGCTTCCCGAACCGCTCCGTCATCATCGGCGCCAGGGTGTAGAGCACAGCGAAGGCCGCGGTGAACAGCGCGATCACCAACCAGGCGCCGCTCTCATACCGGGTCAACGAGATCGCAAGCACCAGCACGGTCGTGAGTGCGCCGGCCGCGTGCATCAACTCGTCGCGTTGCGCCACGGCAACGGCGAGCAGACCGAGATCGATCACGAGCAGGAACCCGAACAGCAACGGCGCATCGACGGCGAGGCTGGGCGCCGCAGCCAGGTAGACCGCGAAGAGCAGCGGCATCATGGCCGCGCCGGCGCCGGTGCGCTCGAGCGCGAGAGCCGTGTCGTCGCTGACATCGCCGCGATCGAGGCCGCGCCGGCCGAGGATCAGCGAGACGAACGACATCACCGCGAACACGATGAAGATCCCCATCCCCAGCGAGAGCTGGCTCGTGTCGAGGAACTTGATCACCCAGCCCCATTGGTAGATCGCCGTGAAGACCATCGTCAGGACGGTGAGCAGCGGCCATCCCTTCTTGAAGGCAACCCATGCCAGTCCTGCGTTGAGCAGCAGGAGATACGTGAAGAGTGGGATCGGCTGGTTCTGCCCGGTGGATAACAGCACTGGCGTCGCAAAGCCGCCGAGCAGCCCGAGCACCGCGATGAACCGCGAGTCGTGGCGGATCGACAACAGCACGGCGACGATCGTCACGAGGATGAGCAGCCCGAAGGTTGCGGTCGCCGGGATCAGACCCCAGAGCGCGCGCGCCGAGTAGAACGACGCGAACAGGATGGCGATGCCGGCCGCGTCGAGCGCATTCGCAGTCACCTCGTACTTGCGCGAGGCTTTGAGCTCGCAGACGACGAGCAGCGATGTGCCCACGATCACTCCGATCGCAACACGTACTGCCGGCGGCAGCAGACCGTTCTCGACCGCGTAGCGGAGGAAGAAGATCGCGGCAAGGACCAGTGCAATGCCTGCGATTATCGAGAAGAGCTTCACACCGACGAAGGTTTCCCAATCGATCGCGATCTGCGGGAAGCTCGGCGCGGGCTCGGGAGCAGGCGGTGGTGTCGGCGGTGTCCGACGCGGGGGCGGTGGAGGCGTGTCGGTCTTCGCCTGGAATGCAGGCGCCGGCTGCGGCACGACCAGCGGCGCTTCTGGTGACGGCTCGATCTTCGGCTTCTCGGACGAGACGACCGGCGGCGCAGCGGGCGCCACTGGCGGCGTCACGATCGGAGGCGGCGGAGCTATTGGTTTCGCAACGACCGGCGATGGCTCGATCGGCGGCGCTACAGGTTTCGATTTCGCCTCGGCATCCGCAGACGGGGCGACCTCCTTGCGAAGACGACGAAGCCGTTCGCTCAGGGCCTCCAGTTCACTCTGCTGGCGCGACACCCTCGCCTCGAGATCCGCCATGCGCGAGCGGAGCCTCAGGACAATCGGGATGCCGATCAGGACCAGAATCCAGAGCAGAAACATCAGACGCTCGCTTTCGTTGTTAGTGCACGAGCCGGGGCCTGGTATCTGTACTGGTATCGGATGAATGGGTCGTTACAAGAATGCCATTGAACCGCGGGGGCGTGCACTTCCGCGCATCCCTGCACGTAGAACCTGGGGGTGGCTAATCGAGGATGTCGTCGATCCTCTTCACCGCAGCCGCGAAGCGCTCTTCGTGCGGGCCGGTTACGACAATCAGCGGAGTTGAGCTCTTCGACAGCTCCTCGATGAAGCGCCCTTGCATCCACTGTCGAAATGACTCGCCATCGCGAATGTCATCCTGCACAAACGGAATGTTGACGTCTGTCACCACATAGAGGTCGTACTTCCGTGCGGCGGCGATCGCTCTCACGTCGTCGGATGCTGCACCCATGTAGCGCTCGTGCCAGATCGACGTCGCAAACGCGTCGGTATCACAGATCAAGACCTTGTTTGCGTGCCTCGCGAGAGCGTCTTCCATCCGAATCTGCTCGGTCGCGATGTGGACGAATTCGTCGGTGCGCCATGGCTGGCCGGCGTACTGGCGTCCCTCCGAATACATGCGTCCGTACTCGGGCACCCACACGGTGTGATAGTGCTCGGCTAGTGCACGCGCGAGCGTCGTCGTTCCACTCGATTCGGATCCGATGATGACGACGCGCTTGACCGGTTCGGTATTCATGCCACTGCTGCTTGCTGCGCCGCGCTATCGCGCAACCAATCGCGCACGCCGACGACGCACATGGCAAAGAACACGACGTAAAGGAAGCTGGTCAGATACAGATACCGGCTCGCGTAAAGCCAGATGTAGATGACATCGGCGGCCATCCACACCCACCAGTGCTCGATGACTTTGCGCGTCATCAGGTATTGCGCTTCGACGCTGAGGACGGTCGTCAGCGCGTCGAGCAGTGGCGAGGCGTCACCAACGCTCCGAAGATAGGGAGTGAAAGCGGCTGTGGCGGCCACGCCGACGCACGCATAGACGACCGCACCTCTCGTCGAGATGTGAGTCACGCGAAGCCGTGAGTGTCCTGCGCCGCCGAACAGCCAGCGATACCAGCCGAGCAGACAGATCGCGATGAACAACACTTGCAGCGCCATGTCGCCGTATAACCGCGCCTCCCAGAAGAGAACGAGGAAGCAGATGGCATTGGCAACGCCAGCCGGCCAGTTCCACGGGCTCTGACGAACCGCGAGCCAGACCGACAGCGCGCCGGTCACGAAGCCCGCGATCTCCAGAGGAGTCATCGGGCTCTAGCTTAAGCGCGGTATGGGCGCAAGTCCGGCCGGAATCGCGAAAGCGGACCTATAAATCCGACCACTGATGAGCCTGCCCGCCGGCCACCGTCTGGGGATCTACGAAGTCCAGTCTCTGCTGGGCGCGGGCGGCATGGGCGAGGTGTATCGCGCGCGTGATGGCCGTCTCCATCGAGACGTGGCGATCAAGATCCTGCCTGCCTCCTTCGCTGCAGATCCAGAACGAATGGCCCGGTTCGAGCAGGAGGCGCGCGCCGCTGCCGCGCTCAACCATCCGAACATCGTCGCGGTTCACGACCTCGGGGAGCACGAGGGCGCGCCCTTTCTCGTCACCGAACTGCTCGAGGGCGGATCCCTCCGCGATACGCTCCGCGAGGGTGCGCTATCGCCGCGCAAGGCGATCGAGTACGGCGTGCAGATCGCACAGGGGCTTGCCGCCGCGCACGACAAGGGGATCGTCCATCGTGATCTGAAGCCGGACAACCTGTTCATCACATCTGAAGGGCGGGTGAAGATCCTCGACTTCGGCCTGGCGAAGCTGACGCAGCGCGAGTCGGCCGCCAACATGACTGTGGTGCCGACCACGCCCGCGTTCACCAACGTGCCGAACACCGTTGCGGGTGTTGTGCTCGGGACGATGGGGTATATGTCGCCGGAGCAGGTGCGTGGCGTGGCCACAGACCACCGCACTGACATCTTTGCGCTCGGTGTCGTCCTCTACGAGATGCTTGCCGGGCGGCGCGCGTTCAGCGGCGAGACCGCCGTGGACGTGATGTCCGCGATCCTGAAGGAGGATCCGCCGGACTTGTCGGTGGCTGCTCGCAGCATTCCACCGGCGCTCGCCCGTGTCGTCGCCCGCTGCCTCAATAAGAACCCGTCATCGCGTTTTCAGTCGGCGCGCGATCTCGCGTTCGCCCTCGAAGCGCTGTCGGCGCACACGGCGAGCGCGCCCGCAGCGGCTATTCCCGATGCGCCTGTGGAGACGCCGCAACGCACTCGGACGCCGGTGGTGGCCTATGGAATCGCAGCGCTCGCCGCGCTCATCGCGAGTGGCCTCGCGTTCTTCCACTTCACCGAGCGGCCGCCGGACGCGCGAAGCGTTCGGTTCGACATCGCACCGCCCGGCGAAACGTCGGCCGAAGCGCCCGCGCTCTCACCGGACGGCCGCTTCCTGGCGTTCGTCGCAGACACCAACGGT
>Ga0315912_10004531_pt1 | contig 13143 bp, 11 predicted proteins | sample VfabasoilMG_FD_204469 | JGI IMG/M metagenome (GOLD analysis project Ga0315912, IMG submission 204469) | Garden soil microbial communities collected in Santa Monica, California, United States - V. faba soil | ecosystem: Environmental > Terrestrial > Soil > Garden | place: USA: California... | reverse complement strand
AACTGGAGATCCGAGCGCTGACCGTGCTTCACGAAGACTTGATGAAGACCGCGTAGTACGCCCGATTTCTCGCAGAATCTGCGCAGAGGTTGCGCCGCGCCGGGGGCCGGCCGGGGGCGGGGGCGGCCAGGCGCTGGGCAGGATCCCTGGACGCGCGTACCCTGGCGAGCGCGTGGTCCCCCGTTGGTTGCAAAAAGCCTGGCGTACCTTCGTGGAGTCCGCCGATCCGGACGAGCTGCTGGCCGAATCGAGCCCGCTGTCGGTCCTGATCGGCCCAGGAACGTTGATCGGCCTGCTCTTCGCCCTAGCCTACGTGCCGGCGCTCGGCCGCATGACCGAGCTCCGCAACGTCGAGTGGTCAGCTGCGCTGATCGCCGCCGGAGGCTGCCTCACCATTCTGGCCTGGAGTCAGGGCTGCCGGGGAACGATCGGTACTCTGGCGACCCTGTTCGACAACACGCTGTATTCAGCGGGACTCGCACTTGCCGCCGTGTCGGCCCGCGAGGGCGTGGGCATAGCCTTGGCCGTCGTTCACGGGTTGATTCTGGCCACCATCCAAGGCCGGACCTACGGGCTCACGGGCCTCTTCGCCACGACCATGTCGGTCCCGATCGTGCTGATCTTGGTCTTGGTTCGTCCGGGGCTGCCGGTCGCCATGGTGCTGATCTGTTCGCTCGTGCTCATGGTCCTGATGATGAACATCACACGAACGCGGCGCATCGAGGCCGCCCGCCGGCAACGCCTGGAGCTCGCGCTCGGTGCCGCCGACCGGCTTGCGGACGAAAGCGTGCAGACCGCCCTCACGACGATGCTGCTCACACTGGGGCACTTCCTACACGAGCTCCGCAACTACCAAACCGCAATCGCCGTGAACCTCGAGTTCGTCGCCATGCAGCACGAGCTCGAACCCGGGTCGCGGGCAGCGCTCAGCGAGGCCCAGGAAGCTCAGCGCGCACAGGCGACCCTCGTTCGCGAGACGATCGAGGCCTTGCGCGGCCGAGCGCGTCCGGAGGCCACCACCTTCCGGCTGGCGGAAACCTTGCACGCGATGGAGAGTGAACGACGGTCTTGTGAATTTCACGTCGAAGCCGAGCGCGAGTTCGAGGTTCGTGGGAATCCCGAGCATTTGCGAGTGGTAATGATCAACCTGATCCGCAATGCCGAACAGGCGGGAGCGCGCGAGGTCCACTGCGTTCTGCGGGGTGAGCCGAGCGGAACGGCAGTTCAGCTCACGGTGCACGATGATGGGTCCGGTATACCTGAGTCCCAGCGTGGGGCCCTGTTCGAGTCGTTCGCGACCAGCACCAAGCCGGGCGGGAGCGGCCTTGGCCTGTATTTGGTCCGGCGGCACACGGAGCTCCTCGGCGGAAAGATCAGCGCCGCCGCTGGACCTCTGGGCGGGGCCGCATTCGTCATGAGCCTGCCCGGTCGCGCAGTAGTCGCTACCGAATCGGTCACAGATGTGAAAACCACGTTGCCAACGTGAGAAGCCTCGCCGATCGCCCGGTTACCTGGGCGAAACATGCGAAAAATCGGCTGTCGAAAAGTTGGCCCGAGGCCCGGACGACCGCCTGATGGGCCCGTATGGCCCACAAGGCACTCACAACTGCGCATTTCAGCTACGCGTCCCAGGATTGCAGATCTGAAGTGCAGGTTCTCATTGTCCAGCGTAACGAGCTGCTCGCTCGTTCGCTCGCCCGCTACTTAGGCGCCCACTACGTCCGGGCGCTGGTGGTGAGCACGGCGGCGGAGGCGGAAAGCGTCCTTCGCAGTACGACGTCCCTGCTCCACGTGGTTTGCGGCCAGGTGCTCGGCGACGGGGAACCCAGTGGCGCGACCTGCATCGGGCGCTGGCGCGCTGAGTTTCCGCACGTGACACGGGCCATTCTGGCTACCGGCAGCGACGAGCCGATTGGCTCCGCCGCAGGGGTCGACGGTGTGTTCCTCAAACCGAGCGAACCGCGTGACCTCATGGCCCTCCTCCAAGCTCCGGCTCTTTCAACCCCTCGAACCGACCTGCAAGCAGCAGCCACCCACAAGGACATCATGAACGCCAATAAGACCAAGGCCCACGACCTCAAGACCCTCAAAGAACGTGCTGCCGTTGCAGCTGCCTCGAAGGCAGGCCAAAGCGCCCAGCCCAAGGTTGCGCAGGGCTTTACCGTCGTGTGAGACGACGTCGCGGAAGGTCGCCGCACCTCGGCGACCTTCCCGACTTTCCACCTGCCCCCTTCCCGCTCGGACCATGCGCCTGTCGAAGTACGTCCTCAGCGTTCGCGACAAGTTGCTAGAGCTGCTCGGGGACGACCGCTTCCCCCGAGACCAGCAGGAGCTTCTGCAGGGCATCATCCTGCGCGCCTTCAATGTAGCCGCTCCCGACGACTGGGCCCAACCGCTTGGTTTGCTCTATGCAACCTACCGTGGCTTCGGGCGCAAAACCGACGACCAAGCGCGGCTGGTAGGCGCGTTCTGCATCTGTTACCTGGCCTCGCTCGACTTGTTCGACGACGTGCAAGACGACGATCTAGCCGGCAAGCCGATCGAGTCCGCGGGCGTGCCGGTTGCCATCAACTCTGCACTCGCTCTGATGCTGGTGGGCCTGCGAGCCCTCGGCGAAGCCGCCTTGCTCGAAACGGATGCAGCGCGACGCGGCGAGTACCTCAAGGTCTTCAATCGCGCGTCGCTCGTTGCCGTGGGCGCGCAGCACGTGGACCTGACCAACACGGGCGGACGGCCATCGCCCGAGCAAGTGCTCGAAATGAACAGGGCCAAGACCTCGTCGGTCGCTCTGCTTTCCGAGTGCGGCGCCCTCCTGGGTGGGGCGAATGCGGAGAACACCAAGCTTTTCGCGGAGTTCGGTAGCGACTTTTCCGCGCTGGTCCAAATCGTCGACGACGTGCGGGACCTCTACGGCAAGGAGCACAGCCCGGACCTCGCGGCTGGCAAGGTCACCTACCCCATCGCCTGCTTCCACGAGCTGGCCAGCGCTCCGCAGGTAGACGAGTTCTCACGGCTGCGGCAAGGCCTACCGGAAAGCGCCGACGCCATCCGCGAGCTCTTGCACGAGGTGGGGGCCGTCGACGCATCTGCGGCCACTGTGGAAGAGCTGCGAGCCGGCATGCACCGGCGTCTGTCCGGCTTCGACGCGCCACGTGCAGAACACCGCCTGCTTCTGTCGATGGTGGACAGCCTGGCGTCCACGCTCTACGAGCCCCCGCCGCTCGAGGATTCGATCGCCTACCAAACGCCACGTGGTGGCTTCCACGACGTGATCGCCCAGCGCGCCAGCCGTTTCGTCGAAGAGCTCGACCTCGAGGGCACGCTCGCAGTTCCGAGTCTGTCACCCTGGCCGGCGCCGCTGTACTTGTTCGAGCCTCAGGCGGACACGATCCGCTACCCCGATTTGCAGGACCTTCGCGGCGACGTCGTTGGCCAGTTTTCCGACACGTTGGGCCTCGAGCCCGAGCAAGTGGAGCGCGCCATGGAAGCGGGGATGCCGCTCCTCTTGGCGCACGAGCTGATGCATGCGTGGCGTCACGCGTGCGGACGCCTGTCGGACGACGCCTGGCACGAAGAGTTCGTCGCCAATCGACTGGCCATGGGCTACGCGCTGCGCTTCGAGCCGGAGGCTGCCCAAGCAACCCTTCACATGAGCCGCTTGATCCTGGAGCGCGTGCCTGCCGGCGACGAAGCGGCGGAGAGGGCCATCCTTGCTCGCTCGCGCGTCCAGGGTGATGCGGCAGACTACGACCTATCCTTTGCGGCAGCCTGTCGTGTTCACGCGCACATGCTGCTGGAAGCGAGCGCGACTTGTGACTTCGAGCTGGACCAGTCCACCTGGCTGAGTCGCGAGGTCCCGCCGGACCTCCGCAGCAAGCGCCACGGCCGCCATGCCTCGGCCGTCGCAGCCTCGGCCGTCGCGGCCTCGGCCGTGGCGGCAGAGTGAGCGATCAGAGCGACGTCTGAACGGCGTCGCGCAGGTACTGCACGAGCCCCTTGAGATCGAGCGGCTTTGGGAAAATGGCGTCGACGGCGCTGCAGGCGGGAATCGAAGACGACTTGGTGCCGCTCATCAGGACGACCCGCTTGATCGAGGGGAAGCGGGCGCGCCAATCGGGGATGAGGGCGGTCGAAGGGGGATGCTGCTCGCCCAGCCAGAAATCGCACAAGAGGAAGGTGGGCGCATGCGCCTGCATCGCTGCCACGGCTTGATCCGGCGTTTGCGCCCCGAAGACTCGCGTGAGATAGAGCCCCATGTAGCGCTCGAGCGCACGCAGCACCTCCTCGCGGTCATCCACGATGAGCAGCGACTGCGCCATTTTTTCGGGTGCGTTCATCAGCGTAGAGGCGGGACGGAAGCAGCAGTCCGGAGGTGCCGGGGCAGGTAAGCGAACCGGGTACGAGCTTACGCGAGGACCCGAGGCGGCGCTATGGACCACGCGCACCCCGGAGAACGGGCGTCAGCCAACGGACCGCACATGGTCCGCTCGAACAGACGCTTCCCCGTTACGCAGCTGAAATGTTGCACGGCTAAACGCAGAAGAGTCCAGCCAAGGGTCGACCGCCTTGCACCGTAAGGCGAGCCCGCGTGCACGGGCTTACGTAGACGGGCTCGTGACGGCGCGCACGCCTGCACGTGAGCGGCGGGAGGGGAGCGGCGTCCGATCGCCGGCATTGGCTCGGACCCGTGAAATTTGGTAGAAAATGCTGAGATGGCATTGCTCGATTTCGCCACCAATGCGGAACTGGAGGACAGTAAGCCATGGCGCTCGTACAAGGAGCGCGTCGCCAGCCTGGCCGGACGCATCGTGGATGCCCAGGCGCCGATTCGCGTGCTCGATGGGGTGAAGTGGGGGCCGGCCATTTACGAGGCCTTCCGCAAGTCCGGCTTCAAGACTTTGCCGCCGATCGAATATTCGCGGAGCTCGTTTAGCTACGATCCGGCCCAGAAAAAGGCCGAGCTCAAGACAATCGAAGACGACATTCGTCACGAGCTCGGCGACGACGACCCGATCGTCAACATCATGTGCGCCACCGCCCGCGAGTATCGCCTGGTGGTCGAGATGCTCGAGGCGCGCGGCACGCGACGCTTCTACGACCTGTCACGGCAGCTCTATGGCTCGGCCATGGATCACTTCGCCGACGGTGGCACGACGGTGAAGGAGGTAGCGCACGACCTCTACGCAATTTTGACGCAGACGGACGACTCGCTCCTGGGCCCAGCGCCAGCGCGCGACATCCCGGCCGAAAGCGCCGTGACGATGCTGAACGAACGCCTCTCGGCCGTGTTCGGTGACGGGCGGGTGCGCGTGATCCTGGACGACGGCATCGTTGCGGACGCAGCGGCCGGGAGCGACTACGTGAAGATCCGGGCCGGGGCGCGCTTCAGCAAGGAAGACCTCCGAATCCTGGAAGTCCACGAAGGCTGGGCCCACCTCGGCACCAACCTGAACGGGCAGAGACAGCCGGTTGCGCGCTGGCTGGCCAAGGGACCGCCGCGGACGGCTGCCACGCAGGAAGGGCTCGCCGCCTTGCTCGAAGTGCTCACGCTCACGAGCCACCCAGCGCGCGCCCACCGCCTGAACAACCGGGTGCTGGCCGTGGAGAAGGCCGAAGCCGGAGCCAGCTTCTATGACGTTTTCGAATGGTTCCGCACCGAGGGCTACGCGGAGGAGGAGTGTTTCTGGAACACCGCACGCGTCTTCCGTGGCGGCGTCATCGATGGTGGTGCCCCGTTCACGAAGGACATCGTCTACATGAAGGGCATCGTCGCCAACTACAACTTCTTGCACGCTGCCATCGCGCAGGGGCGCCCGGAGCTCATTCGCTGGCTCTTCGTGGGCAAGGTCGCGCTGGAGGACATCCCCATCCTGGAGGCGCGAGCCCACGAGGGGGTCGTGAAGCCGCCGCTCTACGTGCCGGACATCTTCGAGGATCTGCGGGGCCTGGCAATTTGGCTGAGCATCAGTACCTTCTGGAGCAGGCTCAACTCCCGGGCCGTGTTCAAACATTTCGCCAAAGTGTTCGAGGGTTAGGTGACCTTCGATATGAAAGTCCTCGATTTCGAAATTCAGCGCCAGCCCACGGACTTCGTGTGCGGGCCTACCTGCTTGCACGCCGTTTACCAGTACTTCGGGCGGACCGATCCGCTGGAGAAGGTGATTGAGGAGGTGCACGAAATTCCAGGCGGCGGAACGCTGGCGGTGCACCTGGGCATCCATGCGCTGGATCGTGGATTTGCGGCCACCATCGTCACCAACAACCTGCACGTCTTCGACCCGACCTGGTTCCGCCCCGGCGTCGATCTGCCAGCCAAGCTCACGGCCCAAGCGAAGGTGAAGAACGACACCAAGCTGCGCCTGGCGACAGCAGCGTACCTGCGCTTCCTCTCCATGGGCGGCGTGATTCGGCAAGAGAACTTCACGCTCGATCTGCTGCGCACGCACATCGACCGCGGCATCCCCCTCGTGGCCGGGCTCTCCGCGACCTACCTGTACGACACGCCACGCGAGACCGATGATGGCAACTACGACGACGTCGGTGGCATGCCCACCGGGCATTTCGTGGTCATTCGCGGCTACGATCGTGACCAGGAGCACGTGCTGATCGCCGACCCTTACGGGGACAGCGCCTCTGGGCAGCACTATTCCGTGGAAATCCACCGGCTCTTGCCCGCAATCTTGCTTGGCGTCCTCACCTACGACGCGAACCTGCTGGTGCTCGAGCCGCGCCAGGGCAGCACTACCTGACTTTCGAAGAACGCTGCCGTCCCTCATGGATCAGCTCATCGTCGTCGAGAATCGCAGAACCTTCCCCCTGGACGTACCTGGCGCGCAGATCGTCACTGCTCGCGAGTACCTGACCCACAAGCGCTTCGTCGACATGCGACGCGCCAAGGTCTTCAACCTGTGTCGTGACCACGGCTACCAGGCGCTCGGGTACTACGTGTCCCTGCTCGCCGCCGCGCGCGGTCACCGACCACTGCCGTCTCTGGGCACCATCCAGAACCTGCGCCACGTCGCCGTCATTCGAACTACCTCCGAGGAGCTGGAGACTCTGATTGAACGCAGTCTGTCGCGGCTGGGCTCCGACACATACGAGCTCAGCATGTACTTCGGCCAGAACGTGGCCGCCAAATACGATCGTCTGTGTCAGGCGCTGTTTTCCCTGTTTCCAGCGCCGCTCCTGCGCGCGACTTTTCGCCGCGTGCCCAGGGAAGGCTGGCGCCTGACCGACCTCAGCCTCCTGTCGATGGCGGACGTGCCCGAGGCCCATCACTACTTCCTGGTCGAGCGCACGCGGCGCTACTTCGACAAGCCCAGGCCCAAGGATCCGGAAACCCTGCGCTACGATCTGGCCATTCTGACCAATCCAGCGGAGAGCGACGCTCCTTCGAACGAACGCGCGATCGAGAAGTTCGTGCGCGCGGCACGCCAGGTGGGGATTCGTGCCTTCGTGATCGGCAAGGAGGACTACGCCCGAGTCGCCGAGTACGACGCGCTCTTCATCCGCGAGACGACAGGCGTCAACCACCACACCTTCCGCTTCGCCAACCGGGCGGCGCGAGAGGGCCTGGTCGTGATCGACGACCCGGAGTCGATCTTGCGCTGTTGCAACAAGGTCTACCAGGCGGAGCTTTTCGAAAAGAACGGGATCCCGGCACCGCGCACCATGGTGGTGCACGGCGGCAATCGCCGCGAAGTCGAGGCCACGCTGGGCCTGCCATGCGTGCTGAAAAGGCCGGACAGCTCGTTTTCGCAGGGCGTCGTGAAAGCATCGAGCCCGTCCGAGCTCAAGGACTACCTCGGGCGCTTTCTGGAGAACTCGGAGCTGGTGGTGGCGCAGGCGTACGTGAAGTCCGAGTTCGACTGGCGCGTCGGCGTGCTCGACGGCAGGCCGCTCTACGTGTGTCGCTACTTCATGGCGCGCGGTCACTGGCAGATTCAGAAGACGACCGAAGACGGCAAGCGCAGCGTCGGACGGCATGAAACGATGTCCGTCGAAGAGGCACCGCCGGCAGTCGTCAATTTGGCGGTGCGCGCCGCCAATCTGATCGGGCAGGGTCTCTACGGCGTGGATCTCAAGGAGGTCGATGGACGGCTGCTAGTGATGGAGGTCAACGACAACCCGTCGATCGAGGCCGGTGTGGAGGACGGCGTGCTCAAGGACGAGCTCTACCGCCGAATCATGCGGGTCTTCTACGAGCGCATGGAGCTGAAAGGCCGCAATATAGCGATGGGGAGCGTGCGGTGAGTGACTGGCCCTATGCGGCCTTTTCTGGCTACGGGCTCGAGCTCGAATACATGATCGTGGACGCAGCGACGCTCGACGTCCTGCCCATCGCCGACCGCATCCTCGCGGCTCAGGGACTGGCTGACGACATGGACGTCGTGCGTGAGCATGCCGCCTGGTCCAACGAGCTCGTGCTCCACGTGCTCGAAATGAAGACGCTCGGTCCGAGCGCCGACTTCGACCGCGCGAGCGAGATCTTCCGAGGCGAAGTGCGCACGCTGTCGGAGCTGCTCGCGGCCCATGGCGCCCGCCTCATGCCCACGGGCGCACACCCTTGGATGGACCCTGCGCGGGAAACGCGCCTGTGGCCGCACCAGAACGATGTCATCTATCGAACGTTCGATCGCATCTTCGACTGCCGCGGCCACGGCTGGTCCAACCTGCAGAGCATGCACATCAACTTTCCCTTCCAGAACGAGGAAGAGTTCGTCCGCGTGCATGCTGCGTGCCGCTTCGTCTTGCCGCTGCTCCCCGGTCTGGCGGCTTCGAGCCCCTTTCTGGACGCAGCTCGGGCGCCGGCGCTCGATGCGCGACTCCTCTGCTACGAGGGCAATTGTCGCCGAGTGCCCGAGATCACTGGTGTTGTGGTGCCCGAGATCATCGACGGCAAGCCTGCCTACGACGCCCTCTTGGGCCGTATTTATAGCGCCCTCGCGCCCCACGACCCGGAGGGCATCCTGGCCGAGGAGTGGGTCAACGCTCGGGGCGCCATCGCCCGCTTCGAGCGCGGAGCGGTGGAAATTCGAGTCCTCGACACGCAGGAATGCCCCGAGCAAGACGCCGCCATCGCGCTCCTGGTCACTTCGGTCGTGAAAGCGCTGGCTTCGGGCGAGCTCATCGCCCACGAGGAGCTCGTGCACTTTCCCTCCGCCCCTCTGGTCGAGCAGTACCGGCGCAGTCGAACGGATGCGTCCCTCGCGACCCTCGATACCGGGCCGTACCGCGCCGCCTTCGGCTCTTCGGCGAGCACGGTGGCAGGCCTTTGGCGCGAGCTCCTGGCTCGTTACGTGCCCAGTGGCTCACAGGCGCGCGAGCGCCTCGCTCTGATCGCCGACAGCGGCACGCTGGCCGAGCGCCTGGTCCGGCAGCTCGGCCCCACCCCGACGAAGGACGAGCTCTTCGAGTGCTACGCGCGCATTTGCGACTGTCTGCTGCGCGGGGAGGCTTTCTGTCCCTGATCCTCAGCTGCGAGCACGCTTCCGGCCACGTGCCGAAGCGCTACGCACACGTGTTCGGCAGTCCTGCCGCCGCTCGCGCTCTGTCGAGCCACCGCGGGCTCGATCTCGGGGCGCTTCCGCTGGCCCGAGATCTCGCTCGCATCTGCAGCGCGCCCCTTCTGGTCGGCAGGCAGACCCGTCTGCTCGTCGACCTCAATCGCTCGCCGGGTCACCGCGCCTCGTTTTCGTCCTTCAGCCTGAAGCTCGAACCACGGCTCCTGGCAGAGCTCGAAGCGGTCCGTAGCGCTCATTTCGGGGCAGCGGTCGAGCTGGTGCGCGCCTCGAAAGGGCAGGCCGTGCACGTCGCGGTGCACAGCTTCACCCCCGTCCTGAACGGGCAGAAGCGGACCATGGATGTGGGACTCTTGTACGATCCGAGTCGCAAGGCAGAGGTCCAGCTCGCCGCGCGCCTCGGTGCCGCACTTTCGGAGCAAGGCCTGAAGGTCAGGCGCAACGCTCCCTACAAGGGTGTCTCGAACTGCGTGCCCACCTGGCTCCGGCGCCGCTTCAGCGCCCGCCGTTACGTGGGCCTCGAGCTCGAAGTGAATCAGAGCTTCCTGTTTCACGAGCTGGATCTGCGCAAGCGCCAAGCGCTCCTCTCGGCACTCGTGCAGGTGCTCGGCCCAGCCTAGAGCGCACGCTCCGTCCTCTGCTACGCTCGTCTGCATGGCCGTGCGAACCGACGATTTCTATCAGCAGATCCGGCAAAAGATGCACGCGTTGGTCGGCGCGAAGGGACCGCCGGTCAAGTTCGCCGAGTTCCTGTTGGCCGGTCCGGACCTCCTGCACCTCATGTGCAAGCTGGCGCTCGATGCGCGCGTGCCCGCCGCGGGCAAGGCGCTGCTCGCTACGGCCATCGCCTACTTCATCGCCCCGATCGACCTGATCCCCGAAGCGCTCGTCGGCCCGACCGGCTACCTGGACGACATTGCCCTGGCAGCCGTGGCGCTGAATCAGCTCATCAGCTCCGGCGGCGGCGCCGTTGCCAAGGAACACTGGGCAGGCGATGGCGACGTGCTCGAGCTGGTCAAACGCATCGTGTCGATGGCCGACAAGATGGTCGGCGCGCAGGCGTGGGCGAAGCTGCGCAAACTGGGCGGGGAATAGGGCGGGCGGCGAATAGCGCCGAGCGAAGCGCTCACACGCCGGGCGACGAATCGGTCAGGTAGCCGCCGATTTCTTCGCGCTTGGCCTGAGCGGCGTCGAGCAGTGCCAAGGCATGCGCGATGCGCTTTGGAGAAAAGCGTTCGGGATGAGCCAAGCGAACCTTGTCCCACCTCAGCCGCAGCGTGTGCTGGAGCTCGCGCAGCTCGCGGATGGCACGATGGCGTGAGACACGGTCGGCAGTCTCTGGCCAAGCGGAGTCGGTGGCGAGCGCTACCACAGCCAGCGTACCCGCGACGAGCGGAAGGTGCGGCGGGGCCCCAGGTACGAACGGCGCTGCGCTTGCGACCGTCGTTCCGACGAAGGCGATGCTGCGTAGGACCCAAAAGCGAATGAGATCACGGCGCTCGCGCCAAATGGCGGTTCGGCACCAGTCCTCGAGTCCAGCGATCTGCCGATCGACCGCGTCGTCAGCGGAGAAGGTTGCCTCGCCCGCCAGAGCGGCGTAGCGCTCGGCCAAAATGTCCAGGTTAGCCGGCGACGAAGCCGGCGTGGCCCCCTTGCCGATGTCGGCCGCTGGCGGCGGGATGACCGAACCTGCAGAGCTGGACGCGGACGAAGTGGCGCCCGCGACGGCGCGTGCACCAAGGCCCGTCACCGAGGCCTGCGGCGGCCGGAAGGAGCCGTTGCCCGAGCTGGTGGCCGCATGCCCGCCCGCGTGGCCAGCGCTCGACGACGCAGGAGGCGCCCCGGACGCGCCTTTCCGCTTGTCGGCCAGCGAACCCTTCGGGTCGCCGCTGCTTCCACGTTCCGTTCCCTCCGCCACTCGCTCTCCCTACCTGCCCCAGCCGGATCTCGCAAGCGAAGGGGCTTCTGCGAGCCGTCTGGGACGCCGCGTGAGCCGTCGATGGGTGCTGAGGCAGCCGAGATTCCTCTCGTGCGCAAATGCACCCTCCACGGAAAAGCACAAGGCTACGGCTCCCGCGCGAGGTGGAAGAGCTGAAACGTGGCAACCGCCACCGCCTCGGTGCGCGGAGAATCGGCCACGATCGCTCGCAGCTCCGCGAAGTAGCGACGCTGCAGCTCCCCGAGTCGCTCGAGATCCTTCTTGCCGATGCCGAAGGCGTTGAATGCGTAGCGACCGCTGCCCGAAACCAGCACACGCTCGGCGCCCTCGTGCATCCAGAAGGATGCCAAGCGGCGAGTGGCATCGGGATCGGGTTGTGTGTCGACGGAGAGAGAGCCAGTGCTTTGGTAGCGCGTACCGTCGAAGGTGAGGTGACCCATCTGCACGAGCAGATCGAGACACTGCGCCTCCTCACGAATGCCGATGTTGAGCTTCGACGCGAACCACCCGGGCTCGTGCACGGCGAGCGCGCGATACGAGGGCAATTCGACCATGTGCACGATCGCGTGAGACCAGGGCTTCTCCTGCGCCGAGCGCCGCGCCGCCTGCAGCCGCGCATAATGGGGTGCAACCGTCGGCAGGGACGCCGGATTGACCACGAGGGCGACGAGATCCAGCGCAGACAAGGTGGTGACGTCGACGAAGTGCAAGAACTCCGGCAGCGGGATCTCCGTCTTGCCGGACAGCCAGCGGCTGACCACGTATCGACTCCGACCGAGCGCCGGCGCGAGCTCCTTGAGGGATCGACCTTTGTTCAGGCTCGCGCTGTACACGGCCCAGTCGGCGGCGGAGGCTAGAGTTTCGGGAACGTCTCCGCGCCCGAAGTCGACGAGCCAGGCACGAGGGTCGCGGCCCACCTTCGCCAAGAGCTCGCCGAGCACGGCCACCGTGGGCACGTCGCGGCCGCTCTCCCAGGAGAACACGACGTTGCTGCGGTACCCGAGCGCGCGGCTGAGCGCCTTCTGCGTGCGCGCCCCGCGCAGCTCGCGCACGAGCTCGGTTGCGGCACGCTGCCAGTCGATTTCGCTCATGATCCGCGCCGCTTGCCTCGAAGCGCCAGCGCCCCCAGCCGGCCCCGTCCAGGAAAAAGCGTGGCATAGTGCACATGCTTGGGCAAACGAGAACGCATTTGGTGCACTCGGGGCATGGTTGGAGCACTGCGTCGATGGGAACATGGCAGAAGGAGCAGTCCCAGTTTGGCTCTTTGGCGTAGCTTCCCTCCCCCCTTGTCCCCCTCGGTCCTTGTTGGCGCTTGGACCGAAGGACCTCGCCGATTCGCTGCCCTGGGGCTGCTCTGCCTATCCTGCACCACCGGTCAGACTGGCGGCCAGGTCGTCGAGCACGACCCCAGCTTCGAGACCTTGGCCGCGTGCGACATCGTGCGGCACGTGCCCGTCGAGCCGGACGATGCCGATCTACCGTTCGATCTCGAGGCCCTCATCGAAACCGTCGAAGGCTCCTCCAGCACCCAGACGCTGGACTGGGGCGCGCTCTTGCCGGAGGGCAACAGCTTGACGCCCGACCCCGGCCTTCACTCGATCGAGATCGAGATCCGCTACGTCGAAGGCAGCGCAGAGCGAGTCGAGCTCGAGGTGCCGGAGGCCGGCGGCGCCGAACCCGCCT
>Ga0315912_10004530_pt1 | contig 13144 bp, 9 predicted proteins | sample VfabasoilMG_FD_204469 | JGI IMG/M metagenome (GOLD analysis project Ga0315912, IMG submission 204469) | Garden soil microbial communities collected in Santa Monica, California, United States - V. faba soil | ecosystem: Environmental > Terrestrial > Soil > Garden | place: USA: California... | reverse complement strand
CGATCACTGGGATGTTAGCGCGGCCGGTGAGCGCATTCCCTAATTGGCACAATAGATCGCTCAGTTCGCTATCGGTTAGGGCCGAGGGTCGTAATTCAACCAGCAACATCTGCATTTCGGCCAACGCACCCCGCGTCAAGCGGTGTAAGTCTTCTAAGGCGCGTCGCCCTTCTTCAATGTTTCGCTCCCACAGGCGGGGTAGAACTTCAGCGATGAGCCCGGCTGAGAAGAGCGACTGATTGACGGCATCGTGGAGCTCTTGGGCGAGGCGTTGACGTTCGCGGAGCGCGGCCAAGGTTTGCGCATGTTCGTATAACTCGGCATTGACCATGGTGATGGCGGCTTGGTTCGCAACGGTCAGCGCGAGATCGGCGTGATGCGTAGTGAAGTAATCGAGTTGAGTATGCCCCACCCCCACCCCACCAATGACCCGGCCCTTGACCGCCACGGGCACCCACATCCACGCCTGCATGCCGGTCAACAACAGCGCCGCGTGTTGGTCTAAAAGTGTTCGCAAAAATTGCGCCGCCGGTTCACTACTGGCTGTGTCGGCAATGCGGATCGGCCAATTGCCGTTGAACAACCACATCAGAGTCTCCGGGCCATTCAGGTGGACGCGAAAGGGGGTAGCTTGCTCTAATAGCCGTGGCCCGCGCACCGCGCGAGCGATCAAATCCGAGCCGTCTAACGTAAACAATCCAGCGTGAGTGTAGTCAATGATCACTCGCAATTGGTCGAGGATCAACCCGGGTTGAAGGTCGAGGGCCGAGGCCAACGTTTGAGAGACTTCCAACAAAATAGACTGTTCACGCGCGTGAGTCTCCACCTGCTGGTGGAGCAATTGTTCGGCCTGAACCCGCTGACTGACATCCCGGATGACATTCAATAAACATGGTCGCTCCTGATAGGTGAACGCCGTCCGGCGCACCTCGACATGCAACAGTGAGTGATCGCGGCGTACATGGATCGCGCGTACCGCTTGCCCCATATCCAGCGGCTCAACCTGAAGACCAATGACAAATAAATGTTGGCTGGTGGAGTGGAGGTAGGCCGTCAGGGGCAAGTCAATAAATTCTGCGCGGGTATAACCGTGCATCGCAATGGCGGCGGGATTGGCTTCCACCACCCGTCCCGTTGCCACATCGTTAATGATCAACCCATCACTAGCGATTTCAAAAATATCGCGATACCCATCCGGGACTAGTGGCATTAACTTTTTGCGCATAAAAATTTAAAGAGATGAAAGCTGACCCATGAGGTTGAGCGCTAGGCGCTTACCCAAAAAAATGCACATCCACAATGGTGCCTAGCAGACCCCAGACACTGCCTAAGATGGCCCCGGCGAGGACATCGCGTGGGTAGTGCGCCCCAACATACATGCGGGTGAGGCCGATCAATCCAGCGCTCAGAAGTAATAACCCCGCGAGCCATAGATTGAGGTGATAATGCTGGGCTAACAGGGTCGCTAGAAAAAAGGCCTGACTGGTATGCCCACTGGGGAAAGAGCGCCCCCCCGCACGATAACCCACGATGCGCGTTTGGGTGAGCCGGACAAAAGGCCGCGACCGACGCACAATGGCCTTAATCAACTCCACACACAGCCACAAAGTTAAAGTGCCTAACCCAATCTCATAGGCCAAGCGGCGCTCACTGAAGAAAAACACCAACAAGGCCAGGCCCAATGCAAAGAAACCATCGCCCAGTTGGGTGATGGCTAACATCAACCAGTCCAACCACAACGGGCGAGTCCCTTTGAGGTTAAAGTGCAGAAAAGCCCAAGCGTCAATGCGTTGCCCAGTAGACCACAATAAGGAGAGCGCCAGTAAGCTGAAGCCGAACAGCAGACCAGTGAGATAAGGCTGGATTTGCAAGCCACGCACCAGTGCGGCCCGGATATAGTCTGGCAAGAGGGCTAGGAATACGCCTAAGCTAAGCGCTATGACCACCGCCCCGACAATGTGCCGATAATAAGCGAGGAAGCGGGTCAGACGCTCCCAGCCCCGCGCGGCCGAAATATCAGGCATAGACGTTTCGTGATCAGACTCCGACGGGTTGAGACTCACGCGTCACCTCCAGCCCTAACGAGGTCTCGGCCGGCACGGGCTCGCCAACCATCACTGCTAGCGCATGTTTCTTGACCTTGATGCGCAACGGCCCCTCACCTAAAGTAAACCCATCGGCCATCGCCGGCATGGGCGGGTTGGTTTCAATCCTCAGCCGCTTCACTTGATAATGTTGGATGCGAGGGTCTTCCAGTCCACCGCTCGTCATCTGAACCGCGTTATTTAGCACGTCCAGTTTCGATAGATCGGAGAAGATCAAGACATCAAGCCGGCCATCACAAAATGAGGCTTTCACAATTGGGTAACGCGGGCCGATATATGGCATATTGGCGACCAGCACCACATGCCCCTGAATATCAATCTTCTGTTTGTCTAACACCAAATGCATTTCAGCCACCGGGGAAGCGATCAGCGTGGACAGAAAATCACCAACGCGGGCGAGGTTGCCATGTTGAATATCATCGGCGGCGGGGAACAAGGCCGAAAGCATCCCGACCGAGCAGACTTCTAAGAAGGGGCGCTCAATTTCGCCCCAAGCGACGAGACCCACATCAATTTTGACGCGCCGGCCAGTCCGCAAGAGCGCAACCGCCGCAGGGATATCCGTCGGGATACCAAGGCTGAGGGCCAAATTATTCCGGGTGCCGATGGGGATGATGCCGAGCGTAGCGCGCTTACCAACTAAAGCCTCGGCGACAGTATCAATGGTGCCATCGCCGCCACACACGACGAATAGGCGGATGCTCCGATGCAGGGCGTCTTGAATCACGGCTAATAAGTTGCCACCCGGTTCTACCAAGTAAACCTCGGGCACAAACCCCTGCGCTTGCAATTGGGTGATGATCTCCATCAGTTGGGCTGGCGACGCGTCGGACGCGCCCGAACTGGGATTAAAGATCAGCTTGAGCCGCGCTGGGCGGTGGGCGAGGAGAGGGATTTCCATATTAAATGCTGTTGTGCTGTTCCAACCATTCCAACATCGCACGCACGCTCGTGCGCGCGAGGGCGATGCTGGTATCCGCCGCGCCATAATAGATGTGCACAGTGTCGCCATCGGGGGCGAGGGTGTAGCCACAGGGAAAGACCACATTGCCCACATCGCCAAATTGTTCGTAGGGCTCTTGTGGGCCAAACATCCATTCATCACCACGCTGTAAGCAATACTCTGGGATATGGAGATCAAAGAGTGCCAACCCCAAACGATAGATCGCGCCCGCCGCCGTGTGCCGAACACCATGATAAATGACCAGCCACCCCTGCGGGGTCTCGATCGGCGGTGGTGACAGGCCGATCTTGTTCGCATCCCACCACCCCCCACTGCGGGCGACCAACATCCGTTTGTGACTGCCCCAATGGCGCAAGTCGGGTGAATAGGAGATCCACATATGCGCGCCCGCATTGCCGACCGGGCGATGGATCATCGCCCAATTCCCACCGATGCGATGGGGAAACAGTGCCGCGTCTTTATCCTCGGGTGGCATGATCATGCCGTAGCGCTCAAACTTCCGAAAATCTTCGGTCAGCGCCAACGCCACCCCCGGCCCGCTACTGGAATAAGCCGTATAAACGACCGCATATCTTTTTAATTCAGGGACATAGGTGAGGCGCGGATCTTCGATGCCCCAGCATTCTTCAGGAAAATGCTCAGGGTCAGCGGGTAGCGTGGGGTGCGGATCGATTTGCCAGCCATCCACGCCGTTGGCCGAACGGGCCGCACTTAAGTGGGAATGCCCACGTCGGTCTTCGACCCGGCATAAAAGAAGGGTGGTGCCATCGGAGAGTAAAGTCGCTCCCGGATTAAAAACGCTATGGATCGGGTACGGCCAGTCGTTGGCAGTCAAGATCGGGTTGAGCTTGTGCCGCTGAAAGAGGGATGGAGGAGGGTGGGTCATGGGGTTCGGACTCCGGTGACGATCAGCGCGTTCTCTTCCAGCCGGAGTTCCAACAAAGCATGGAGGAAGGCCAGCGTTGACTCTGCGCCTTGGTTTTCGTTCACGCGGTCGGGATGTATGCCATCGCGACACCCGCCCGTAGTTGGGTCATAGATGGGGAGATTGAGATCGTTGCGCCCCAAGAACCATTCAAACGCGCGGCGGGCTTCCTTACGCCAGCGTAGGTCGCCCGTAACGCGATGGGCTTCAAGACACGCAGAGACCATGGCTTGCGCTTCCACAGGTTGTTGGTCGAACCGCGCCCGCTCGCCCCCTTGCGGGTAAAAACCATTCGAGCCAATGGGGACAAAATGCCGCCCTTCGCCATCGGCCCGTTGCAGATTGGCCAGCCAAGCGAGCGACGCTAAACCGGCCTCGGTCATGGAGGGGTTAGCGGTCGCTTGACCACACACTAATAACGCATGGGGCAAGGCCGCATTGCAATAGGTCAGCCGGTCTTCATACCAGCGCCAATTTTCGGAGTGATGGGCCTGATATAACCCTAGCAGTCGCCCGGATAATTCTTCGCGCACCTGGCTGGCCCGACGATCACCGGCATACCGCTGAAGATATTCTTGGATACCAATGAGCGCGAAAGCCCACGCGCGTGGGCTAGTCGTCGTGAGGATGGCAGGTAAGGCCTGTTCAAAGACGCGCCCGGCCATACTATGGAGCGCAGGCGTCGTGGAGCGTCCCAAGACCGTGCCTAAGGCCCATAAGGTGCGCCCGTGACTATCGTCGGACCCGTATTCTTCTAGCCAATTCCGCTGGTAATCCATGAAGTTACGGAAGCGCCCGGTGTCGGTATTAAACGCATACCAAATAAAAGCCAGATAGCGGGAGCCGAGTTTTAAAGCCGCTTCATCACCCAGCGCTTCTAAAAGCGCGCTCACCATGAGGGCACGCGCGTTGTCGTCGGTGGTATAGCCCTCACTATAGTTCGGGACGGTAAAAATGGCATGTTGCAACATGCCGGTCTCATCGGTCATATGGCGCAAATGGTCAAGTTTAAGCGGCGGAAGTTCGGCCGGGCGCTTGTCGAGCGGTTTAACCGTGAAATCGGTCGAGCTAAAATGGCGGCGTTCTGTGCGAGCGCGGGTAAAACTCTCCATATAGCGTTGGGCGACCTGTGACCAGATCATGGCGCGCCCAAATAAATACGCGCGCTTCCGCATGGCATGTCGGCCGGCCTCATTGTCCAAGAGCTCAATGACTTTTTGGGCCAGCAGCGCTGGGTTGCGAAACGGCACCAGCGCCCCGCGGCCTTCAGCCAAAATTTCCTCGGCATACCAATAAGGCGTTGAGATCACCGCCTTGCCCGCGCCCACCGTGTACGCCAGCGTGCCAGAGGTGATCTGCGCCTCGTTGAGATACGGGGTGATGTAAATGTCAGTCGCGCTGATAAACTGGATCAGTTCTTCTAAGCTGACAAACCGATTATTGAAGATGACTTGCCCTTCGACGCCTTTCTCTTGCGCCAGCCATTGCAATGAGAGCCGATAGGTTTCGCCATCATGGCGTCTGACATGTGGGTGGGTCGCGCCCAAGATGATATACACTACGTTAGGATGCTCGGCCAAAATGGCAGGCAAGGCGGCAATGACATTTTCGATGCCTTTGTTGGCCGACAGCAAACCAAAGCTCAGCAAGACAATTTTGCCCTCTACGCCAAACAGGTCTTTGTGAAAACTCGGATCCATAAAGGGCACATCCGGGATGCCGTGCGGGATCAGATCAATTTTCTCGCGGTTAACCCCGTACACGGCTTGTAAAAATTCCGCACCCCGTTCACTCATCACCACCAAGCGATCAGAGAGGGTCGCCACTTCGGCTAACACCCGGAGCTGGTCAGGGTCTGGATCACGCAGAATGGTATGTAAGGTAGTGACAATTGGCATGCGCAATTCGCGCAAGAGCGCGAGGATGTGACTGCCCGCGCGCCCGCCAAAGATGCCATATTCATGTTGCAAACACACGAGGTCTACGTTGTTGATATTGAGGAAATCAGCGGCGCGGCGGTAAGAGTCGATATCCTTCTCGGCTAACTCAAAGCGCACACGGGCAGGGTAAGCGTAGCCCGCTTCAAGGTCATTGACCGGCAGGGCAATACAAGTTGTGTCGCTATATTCAGCGGCTATCGCCTCACAGAGATCGGTGGTAAACGTCGCGATGCCGCATTGGCGGGGCAGATAGTTGCCAATAAACGCTAGCCGGTTGAGCGTGGCGGGGATGGCGCTATGCAATAGGCCCATGTGAGTGCCTCGTTTCTAGCAACCACTACTTGCCCATTAACACGCAAAGGCGGTTGCTCTAGAGACCGCCTCAGCCATACCCAGAAAAGATCGGGGGGGGTGTTTTCTGTTTGGAAAAACGAGTCGGTAATGCGAATAACTGCTTTCACTATAACAGAGAAGGCTGGTTAAACCTAATGGGGTGTCACTCGATACAATCCTCGCGTTTTGGTTGGCCTAGCGCATAGTCGCCCGTGCTTTAAAGCTTCACGGCTGGCTTTCAGCCAACTGCTTAGTGTTGGCGGACATGTCAAGCTCAAAATTGCAATCCACTTACATTCTTATTGCAAACTTATTGCAAATGAAAGCCAGTGGTTACAACTGAACGTTCATAGGGTTGATTAGTACATCGTTTAACGGGATGCCATTGTAGGCTTCCAAATAAGTGATGCGAATTTCAACTTGGAGCCACGCCTCCATTTCTACCAATTCGGCTTTGGTACAATCCAGTAGAATTGTGTTGGTGTTTGTTATATCTACCAAATCAATCGGCACAATATATTCGGCACAGGGCGCTCCAACTTCTTTCACGACTAAATAGACTACTTTGTCAATCACTGGGTTGATTAACATATACGTGATGCGCCCACAGACACCGTCTATACACTCAACCTGAGCATTTAAAGAAATTTCCATTGGATATCTCCAAGGATGTAGAGTTAGATGTTCCATTGGCAGGGTAGAGCGCAACCAGCGCTCTAAGGTTTTAAGGTTGGCTTTCGGCCAATTGCTTATAGCGTTCCCATTGCTCATCGGACAGCCTTTGCGGACCCACATAGGCCGCCAATGGCAAATTGAACCCGAAGCAACTTCCTTTTCCCGGCACACCTTGGCTTTCCACCCAGATATGTCCCCCATGTTGTTCGACGATGGTCTTAACTATCGCCAACCCGAGGCCAGTTCCTTCAATATGTTTTGTCTCTGGTGTTTTTACGCGGTAGAACTTATCGAAGATAAATGGCTGGTTAGCGGGGGAAATGCCAAGGCCGTTATCCTGGATTTGGATTTCGGCGACATGCTTTTGTGGGTGTCGTTCAGCCGTAATATTAATCTGGCCACCGACGGGGGTATATTTGAGCGCATTGCTAACCAAGTTGTGCATCACCCGATTCAACAAAAACATATCGGCCATCACACACCACGGGCTGTTCGGCACCTCGTCTGGAGCTGTATCCTCGAAGTGCAAAGTAAGCTTTTGCTGTTTAGCCTCCGCTTGGAGGCGGAAGTCACACATCAGGTCGGTCAGCAGTTGATGCAGATCGCAAGGCTCACGCTTGATCCCCATTCCTAAATCTAACTGTGTCAATTCCAGCAAGCCGTGGACGAGCAGGTGCATGCGGGTGGCCGCCCGTTGAATTGAGTCCACATAATTGGTGCCCTCGCCGTTGAGCCCACCGGATATTTTGAGCAAGTTAGCATAACCCATGATCGCGGTTAAGGGCGTTTTAAGATCGTGGGAGACTGTCGCGATAAATTCATCCTTCACCCGTTGGAGTTCCTTGAAATGGGTCACGTCGTTCAATACAGCGACTTGCCCACCATCTGCCACCGGTGTCATCGAAACGGTGAATACCCGTTGGTCAGGCCAAGCCACCTCACCCTGAGCTTGATGGCCTGACCGCCGCACACTCTCCGCCAGTTGGAGCAAGTCAGCATAGCCTGAGTTGGTTGGAAGGCGCTTTCCGATTTCGGCCTGAGCGGGTTGTCGCGAAAATAATTGTTCACCAGCTGGATTTAACAGGCGTAAACGCCCGGCTGAATCGAGGCCGAAAATGGCGGAGGCCACCCCCCGTAAAACAGCCTCTAACTGCCGCTCTTCCCTTTCAACTGACTCAAAGAGATAAATGCGATCTAGCGTAGTTGAGATTTGTAGGGCTAAAGTTTCTAAAACGACTTGATCGCTCTCTTGAAAAGCCCAATAGGGGCTATGAATGGCTAGCTCGCCATAGAGCTTGGCTTGCCGCAAGAGGGGAACCGCAATCACCGCGAGACCCGGGGCGGCTTTGCCGGTTTCAGCCCCAGAAAAATAAACGGAGTGGCCTGTTTTTAACACTTGATAAGGAGCGGCCGCTAACACTGCTAAGGGGGGCCGATTTTCAACCCCAGCATAATTCCGCAGAGTCGGCTGACCATTTTCATTCAACCACACGGAGACGAGAGGATACCCCAAGGCATCCCAGATCAACTGTGGTACCTGGTCAAACAACTCGTCTGAGCGGGTAAAGAGGTTCAGGTTAGCCGTGATCTGGTTAAGGGTCGTGAGTTCGTGATTACGACGGCGCAGGGTCTTCATCGTTTGCGCCCGTTCCAGACAGTAACGAATAGAACGCTCTAACATCGGCGCGTCGCAATGTTCGAGATCAAGATAATCAGCGGCACCCGCCTTCATTGTTTCCAAGTCTAATTCATGATTGTTTTGCCCGGTCAACAGAATCAGAGGGGCTGTGCACCCCATGGCGATGGCTCGGCGGAGTAGCTCCAATCCTGTATGGTCACCGAGTTGGTGATTTAGAAAACAAACGTCATACCACTTTTGGCCGATCAAATCCAGCGCTTCTTCATAAGTCGTCACCCAATCCAGTTCAAATTGTCGCGCTTCAAGTTCAGCCAACATCTCTTGGAACAAGAGATAGTCATCTTGATCGGCATCAACTAATAAAACCCGAATAGCTTGAGCATTCATAGCCATCTCGTTTTCTAATCCTAAGGTGTCGAGGTAGAGGTCGTTAGTCTGCTTGAGCTTGGGAAGTGGCGAGTAAACACAGCGTCAGTGTGTTGCCCTTTAAGCTGGGGTGGCCTTCCCAGAGCTGTCCATTCATTTGGTCAATGATGGACTTTGCCAACGCCAATTCCAGCCCGAGGTTGTCAGCGTCTAAACTCGAAGCGAGTGACGGCTTTTCAACCGGACGGGGCAAATTAGTCTCTGTTACCGGCTGACCCTCATCGCTAATTTCGATCCACACGTGTCCTTGATGTTCACGGGCTGTGACGTGGATCTCGCCGCCCGCTTCGCTTTGCAAAACGGCCCGCTGGATCAAGCCTTGTAAGAGTTGCCGCAACAGATTAGGGTCGGCGCGGACTTGTGGCAAAACCAGCGGAAGATCAGTCGTTAACTTTAACTTCTCATCGCATCTGACACCTTTGGTTAGGCCTTGTCGCACTTCATCTAAGACAGCGGCCAGATCGACGGCCACTAAATGGAAGCCAGTGCCCGACTCGATGCGAACTAAATTCATCAAACCATCCACCCATTCTTGAATCCGACCCCACAACTTGACTAACCGGTAGTAAATTTCGGTTGCGCCTTCACCATGACCTTCAACGACATCTTTGAGTTCGGCCAAAGTGAATATCGCTCGGGCGAGCGGGAACTGAATTTTGTTCGCAGTTTCTTTTAACAACCGCACTTTAAGCTCGTCTTGGCGTTTGAGGTGGGTAATATCGCGCACGACCATGACCCAGCCGTTCGGGCGACCATCACTCGCCACAATCGGTGTCAAGTTAACTGTTTGCAGAGCACCGACCGGCCACGGCACTTCAACGACCATTGGGCGTTGACCCCCAACTTCCTGCCAATTGGCGAGCAGAGTTGCGAGGGGCGATGGCAAACTCGCCTGAGCATCATTCCCCTCCAAATTATTTTGACCCAAAAGGCGGGCCGCGGCTGGGTTAACAACACGCAACACACCTGCCGTGTCAGCTGAGAAGATGGCATCTCCAGTATTAGCGATCAGGGTCCGCAGTCGGGTCGCTTCAGCCGCTAACCGGTTGACCAACATCTCCCGTTCCAGTCGCATTTGCCGATAGGCGGCCGCCCGGGTTACAGCTAAAAACAGTTCCCCAATGCCCTTAAACGGCTTGGATAAGTAATCCGACGCCCCTTCCTCGCGCATCGCGGTGATGGCGGTCTCTAAAGTGGCCTCGGCAGTTACGACAATGACCTCCGGCGGCGATTTTAGCTTCCGGGCCTCATGCATTAACTCCAACCCGTTCAGCGCGGGCATATTCAAATCTGTCACGAGGACGTCAAACGCTTCTTGAGTGTGTAGCGCCGCTAAGGCTTCACACCCATCGCGGGCCCCCGCCACCTCATAGCCTTGCCCATTCAGATAGGACATCATCATCTGGAGCAAGATTTCGTCGTCGTCAGCAATTAGAACTCGCTTGGGGGACATCATTCCGACTCCTTGGAGGGGGGTGTTAGACCTGCGACCAGCGCTACTGCGTAAAGGTAAAGTTCGGACATAAGCCTGAGGTCAAAAAAAACTGACTTAGGCTAAGCGCGCACGACTTCGTAAGTTTCAATGGGCTGAGTGCGCCCTCGAATACACAGCGGCCCGATCGGGCGAGTATTGAAGCGCCCCGCAATCGCTTGAAACGTATCAGGGCCGATGAGAATGCGATTGGGCCGAGCAAATGGCTCCAATCGAAAGGCGATATTCACCGCATCGCCTAGCACGGTGTATTCGATGCGTTCGTCAGCACCAAGATAACCAGAGACGGCCAATCCCGTGTTGATCCCAATGCCTATCGTGAGTGGCTCACTCTCAACCCCATTGAGGGTTTCCAACCGATCCAGCATGGCCAACGCCACCTGCGTTGCCTGGGCCTCTGGGTCGGGCTTGCCAAAATTACCAAAGACAGCCATCAAACCATCACCCAAATACTTATTGACTTGGCCTTGATGATTAAAAACCACCTCTGTCATGGCCTGATAATAGCGGCTGAGGATCTCGCCAAAGCGCAGAGCGCCCAAGCGCTCCGCCAATCCGGTCGAGTTGCAGACATCGGCCACCAAAATGGTGAGGACTTGTTCAGTTAACCCAGGCAAATGGCCGGTTCGCAAGTAGTCTTGCAAAAGTGCCTCGGTTTCACGGGGCGATAGAAACCGTTGTAAAAATTGGCGCACCTGTTGTTCGCGCCGAATATGTCCCAACAAGCGCGTGCGTTGAATGGTCAGCGCGGCCTGGTGGCTGATGGCGACCGCCAATTGCAAATCGTGATTATTAAAGGGGGAGGCGAGCGGGCGCGTTTTGTACATATAAACCAAGCCGAGCAGTTTCTCGCCACTCAATATCGGCACACACAGGGCCGAGCGGACGCGCATTAATAAGGCGCTTTTGCCGAAAGATGGGCCGGCTTCGACCTCGGGCACAATGACCGCCGCATGTTGCTCAATGACGGGGCGGGCAATGGAGGTGGGAAAACCCAACTCGCCCAATTGGTTGAAGCGTTCCGCTAAGATCACCTGACACTTGTCAGCGCCCATGGCTTTTTGCATTAACTGTGAGACCTCGCGCAGTGCCGTCTCGAGATCAATCACGGTATTCAACCGCTCCGCAACTTCAGACCATAAATAGGCGTGGTGATCCATGGACGCTTGCATGAACTCACGGGTCAACGGCTGGGTTCCAAGTATTAGGCTTTGGTTGGCACCAGAGTTGCCATTCTGATGGTAGGCCAAGCGCAGGCGTTGTTGGCCGATGCGAATCTCATCCCCAGAACACAATTGGCGGGCCTGGACGAGATATTCTTGATTGATGCAAGTTCGGTTAAAACTGCCCACATCCCGGATAGTGATGGTGTTCGCGTTTTCGTCGTAGTAGACCTCGGCATGCAGACGCGAGACAGAGATATCGTTGAGTTGGATGTCGTTGCTGTCGAGGCGTCCGATAGTGTTTTTGCCAGGCTTCAAGGGATATTCGTTCTGCTCTTTGGTGTTAGAACAAATTGTAAGCGTCCACATGTAGGCTCTTTCTGGCCGATTGGGGGGCCGTCAACCGCGAACAAGCCGTCTCTCAGCAGAGGCGCAATAAAATGAGTTTCTGGTGGGGTGCTAAAAGTGGTTAACTTCTGAAATCCTGGGTCAACAACTTGAAAACTTGCGGGATTTTATTGAACTCAGTGGATTTGTCGAAAAACCAATCCGCACCGGCTTCTGTACATTTTTTTCGGTATTGCAAATAGGGATAATTGGTTAACACAATGACGACCGGAGCGAATTGGTTTTGTTTAATGGCCTGAAGCACATTAATCCCAGTTCCATCTGGCATACGGACATCCAAAATCACAACGCTCGGCCTCAGATTGCGAATGCCGATAATCGCTTCATTGACGTTCTGAGCCTGACCAACAATTTCAACCCCTTGCAATTCAGACAACATCCCGACGAGGCGCTCCCGTACTTCAATTGAGTCGTCGGCGATCAGAACTTTCAGGTTTTTATTCATAACAGCTCGCTTAGTTTTGATTAAACAAGGGTTGCTGAGACCCTGCCTTCCTCGTGGATTACAGAGCAGAAACTATGCTTAACATACCCTACCTGATCATCTAAAACTATCAGCGGCAAACTGATCATTTTGTAGGACAGCCGTCTCGGCGTTGTCAGTGCTTGTCTGACAACGCAAAAGCGGGCTCGGCACACGTCGGTGTGCCGAGCCCGCTTTTAAAATGCCCACCCAAGGGCACCGGTCATTCGATCAAATGGTTCTCAAGCGCGTAACGGATCAATTCAGCGTTGGTTTGAAGTCTTAATTTATCTTGGAGGCGGGTGCGATAGGTGCTGACGGTTTTGACACTTAACGACAGGTCTTTGGCGACCTCGGTCACCGTTTTCCCAGAGGCAATCAAACGTAACACTTGAAATTCACGATCAGAGAGCGTCGTGTACAAAGGTTTGTCGTCCGTCTCACCCAATTCAAAAACTAGTTTTTCGGCCAGTGTGGGGCTTACGTATCTCCCGCCGGCTACGATTTTGCGAATAGCAACGACGAGCTCATCTGGTGCGCTTTCTTTGGTCAGGTAACCCGCGGCCCCAGCTTTGAGCAAGCGCACTGCATATTGCTCTTCCGGGTGCATA
>Ga0315912_10004529_pt1 | contig 13146 bp, 10 predicted proteins | sample VfabasoilMG_FD_204469 | JGI IMG/M metagenome (GOLD analysis project Ga0315912, IMG submission 204469) | Garden soil microbial communities collected in Santa Monica, California, United States - V. faba soil | ecosystem: Environmental > Terrestrial > Soil > Garden | place: USA: California... | reverse complement strand
CGCGCGCTCGAGCAGGTCGAACAGCTCGCGGTAGCCCTTCGTCTGCGCGACCGGGGCGAAGGGATGCAGGCCGCCCACCTCGGCCCAGGTCACGGGGAACATCTCCGCTGCGGCGTTCAACTTCATGGTGCAGCTTCCGAGCGGGATCATGGAGTGCGTGAGCGACAGGTCCCGGGACTCGAGCTTGCGCAGGTACCGCATCATGTCGGTCTCGGAGTGATACGCATGGAACACGGGGTGGGTCAGGAACGGGCTGGTGCGTGCGAACCGCGCGTCGGTGCGCGCGTCGCCAGCGAGCGAAGCAAGGTCGCCGGTCGCCGGCGGGCCGCCGAAGGCGCCGAGCAGGTCGGCGAGGTCCTCGGGTGAGACGGTCTCGCCGAACGACACACCGATGGTGCCGTCGTCGAAATAGCGCAGGTTGATCCGCTTGGCCTCTGCCGCGCGGCGGATGGCGTCCGCCCCCGGAGTTCCCGGGCGCACGCGCACGGTGTCGAAGAACTCGGCGTGCACCACCGTGTGTCCTCGCTGCTTCACGCCTGCCGCGAACGCCCGCGCGAAGCGATGCACGCGTGACGCGATGCGCGCAAGGCCTTCGGGGCCGTGCCAGACCGCATACAGGCCGGCCATGACCGCGAGCAGCACCTGTGCGGTGCAGATGTTGCTCGTGGCCTTCTCGCGCCGGATGTGCTGCTCGCGCGTGCCGAGCGCCATGCGCAGCGCCGGCTTGCCGTTCGCATCCTTGGACAGGCCGATGATGCGGCCCGGCATCAGCCGCTTGAACTCGTCGCGGGTGCTGAAGAACGCCGCGTGCGGACCGCCATAGCCCAGCGGCACGCCGAAGCGCTGCGCAGAGCCCACCGCCACATCCGCTCCCCACTCACCCGGTGGGGTGAGCAGCGTGAGTGACAATAGATCGGTGGCCGCCACGAGCAGGCCGCCGGCGGCGTGCACCTGGGTGGCCAATGCACGATGGTCCTCGATCGATCCATGCGTGCTGGGGTACTGGACCAGCACGCCGCACACGCTCGGATCCAGCGTGAACGCCGAGGGTTCCTGCACCTTCACGGTGATGCCGCGGGCGTGGCCGCGGGCACGCACCACCTCGATGGTCTGCGGGTGGCAGTCGGAGGCGACCAGGAACGTGGCGCGACCGTCCACCGCCGCGTGCACGAGTTGCATGGCCTCGGCCGCGGCCGTGGCCTCGTCGAGTAACGATGCGCTCGCGATGGGAAGCGCCGTCAGGTCGCAGACCACGGTCTGGAAGTCGAGCAGCGCTTCGAGCCGGCCCTGCGCGATCTCGGCCTGGTAGGGCGTGTAGGCCGTGTACCAGCCCGGGTTCTCGAACACGTTGCGCTGGATCACCGCGGGCACGTGCGTGGTCGAGTAACCCATCCCGATGAAGTTCCGCCACACCTCGTTGCGACTCATCATGGCCCGGAACGCGGCGAGCGCTTCCTGTTCGGAGAGCCCTGCGGGCAGGTCGAGTGCGCGGCGGAAGCGGATGTTCGCGGGAACCGTGGCGTCGATCAGCGCATCGAGCGTCGGATGGCCGAGCACCGCGAGCATCTCGCGCACGTCGGCGTCGGACGGTCCCACGTGGCGCGGGATGAACGAGTCGGGGCTGGGAAGACCGGTCACGACGGGCTCCTCTATCTATAAGGAGGGAGGAAGCAGGGAGGGTGAGTGGACTCCGGGCCCGGCAGGACCGGGCAACCTCGCGAAACTAGCAGGCGCGGGCGGCCTCGGCGAGGCGGCCATCAGACTCGGAGCACGCCTCCTTCGCCACGCGAACGTGACCGCCCGCGGCTCCCGTTCGAGCGCGGTTCGAGCCCGGTTCCTCGCTCCCGGACGAGCAGGAGGGCCGGCGCCATCCTGGCACCGGCCCTCGTTCCCCGCGGCCTTCGCGCGCGGTTCGCTGCCCGACCTTGCGCTCGGCGAGCGACCGGACCCCCACGGCCCGGCGTGCAGCGCCCGCCGCCTCACCCGTCAGTGGAGGGAGTCGCTCTCCACCGCGGGCTTCTCGGCCGTCTCGACCTGCTGCTTGCCGTCGTCCACCTGGAGGAACACCCACACCCGGCGCCAGCGATGCGTGTCATTCTTCGCCGTGACCGAGAGCCCCATCCGGTCGGTCCGCGGCCGCAGCGGCACACGGTAGTTCACCTTCCAGACCAGGCCGCTCGAATCGCGCACCATGGGGATCGCGTCGCCGCGGCCGTCCGAGAGCGCCATCTCGGTGATATCCGGCGTGCCTTCCACGCTCACCTCGATGGGCTGCCCGGGCTGGACGAACGAGTCGGATACGCTGGCGACGATGTCGGGCGGCACCGTGAGGCCGTCCGGCTCCGTGCCCGTGGTGAGGCCCGTGGTCAGGCCCGTGCCGGTCGCGGCGGCCATCGGCACGTTCGAGGCGACCACGGCCTGTTGGGCTGCGGGCTCCTGCGAGTCATACGAGACCCGGCTCGCCGAGGAATCGGCGTTACCGCAGCTCTCGAGCAGGACGACGGTGGCGACAAGTGCCACGAGCGTGCCGCCCACCCAGACTCCGAGCAGTGCGCGCTCGCGCCGGCGCTGCTCGCGGATGGCAGCCTCGGTGGCCTGATCGATGGCGTCGTCAACCTGGGGCGTGTGCTTCGCGGTGTGGCGTTCCATGGTGTTTCTCCTCCCGGCTCGCGTGAGCGGCGGAACACCGATGTGCCGGTGTTGGTGATCCGCCCCGTCCCCTTGGCCGTGCGCCCTGGGCCGGTCGCGCTGCGGGGTAGCCCGCCGTGCGGCTTTCCTTCCTCCTATCCATGGTTCGTGCCGAACTTGCAATTCGTTGCAGGGCAATAAGTTGATGTTCTGGCTCTCGCCCGGCCGATACCCAACTGTGTCACTGTTGACACGCCTGCCGCCGACGCGGACGCTGCCGATCGGGAGGCAACCGGATGCCATACAACGACTCCGCGGACCGTGTCCGCACGCACACGCTCGAAGACCATGCGACCCCGTCACGTCGAGCGTCGGCACGACGGGTCGCCGCCGTCCTGGCGTTCACACTGGCGCTGGCTCCCGCGACCGTGCTCGCGGCCGGCGCGCCGGCCGGGGCATGGCGTTCGACGAACGCGCGCGTCGTGTGGGTGCGCGACCCGATGGTGTACGTGGCGGCGGACTCGGGCGTGCTCGTCCCCGGGATGCCGATCTCGATCCGGAACGGCAAGCGTCAAGTGGCGGCCGCGCTCGTGGAGCGGATGCTCGAACCGGGCCTGTGGGCGGCGCGCCGGCAGGAGGGCTCGTTCGCTCGCGAGGAGCGCCTCGACAAGCTTCGCGTGCTGACCTCTCCTGTGCTCCCGGCTCCCCATCTGACGTTTCGGGTCGGCTTGCCCGCACCTTCGCGAACGCAGCTGCTGTTCGGTTGCCCTACCTCCCGGTGGAACGACCTGCGCGGACTGCCCTACGTGGCCGACACGCTGGGCCGGAAGCTGGTGCGCCTTCGCCGACAGGGAAGCTCCGTGCCCTCGGATGAGCCCGAGACGCTGCTCGTGCGCTTCTTCGCCGACGTCGCCGACCAGGAGATCGCGTTGGAGCGGGGCGAGTTGGATGTCGCGGTGTTCTGGCCCGGCGAGCTGTCCGCGCGCATGCGGGCGGACTCACGCTGGGGCGAGCTGAAGCGTGCGAGCCGGCTGCGTGGCGTGCTGGCGTGTGTCGGCGCGGATTCACTGGCGCCGGATCCCGGAGCACTGGCGACGCTCCAGCGCGACGTGTTCGCGGGCGACCTCGAGCCGCTCGCGGTTGTCCCGCGGCCGGGCTCGCCGCCGGCCCGGCTCGTCCGGCTCGAGCCCGACGCTGCGCTCCCCGGTGCTGCGGCGCTGGCGCGCGCGCTGGGCACGTCCGGACGGACAGGACCCGCGCTTCGGCTCACCTACCTTCCGGACGCCGAAGCCGCCGCGCTGCCGCCCGGCGTACGCGGCGGCTTCGCCCTGCGCTGTGTGGTGCTCGCGTCACAGGCGCTCCGCGACGGCTGGCCCATGCACGAAGGCGCGATCGAGCTGGCGAACCTGTTGCAATGCGAAGCCACGCGATGAACTCGCTGCGCACGCGGCTGATCCTCGGCTTCTCGCTGGTGGCGGTCCTGCCGCTGGCACTGGCGCTGGTGCTGCTCGAGCAGCGCATCCAGCAGACGATGCGCGACCAGGCCGCCGCGCGTCTGGATGCGGCGGTGGACGTGGCCCGCACCGGTCTCGCCGCGGACGGCGCCCAGCTCGAGGCTCGCCTGCGCGTGCTGGCCCGTGACCCGCAACTGCGCCGGCTCCTGCTCGTGCAGGGCGCCGGCGGGCTGGAGCTCCAGCAGGTCCTCGAGGACCTGCGGTTCCTGCTGGGGCTCGACCATCTCTCGGTGTCGGACAGCGCGGGTGTCTCGGTGGCGGATGCCGCCCAGGCACCACGGCTCGGTCGCGACGCGCTGCCGGCGGATGCCCTGCCGGCGGCACGCGACACCGGGCTCACCTTGGTGTCGCTACAGCGCCGCGCCGCACTCGCGCTGGTCGGCACGGCGGTGATCCGGTATGACGGCACTCCGACCGGACTGCTGCGCGGCGGCTCGCTGTTGGACTCGGCCTACGTGGCACGGCTCGCGCGCGCGAGCGGCCTGGAGCTGGTGCTGCGCGATGCCGAAGGCCACGTCGTGGCCGCCACGCTCGCCGGAGGCGGTGCACCCGCGCACCGCCCGGGTGATGCCAGCGTCGGCCGCGTGACGCTGGAGGGCACGAGTTGGTTCACGCGTGAGACCGCACTCGGAGAAGCCGCGGGCCGTCCCCCGGCGGCATGGCTCGTCGCCCTCGCGCCCACCGCGCCCGCCGATGTCGCCATCTCGGCACTGCGCCGCACGGCACTGGCGCTCGGCGGCCTCGGCGTGCTGCTCGCTGTCGTGCTCGGCTTCGCCTGGTCGCACCAGGTGGCGAGCCCGGTCGCGAGACTCGCGGGTGTCTCGGAGCGCCTCGCGCGCGGCGAGTGGGAGGAACCCGTGGCACTCGAGAGCCTGCGCGAGCTGCGCACGCTCGTGGACGCCCTCGAACGCATGCGACTCGACCTGCGCACCTATCGCGAGAACCTGCGCTCGAGCGAACGGCAGGCAGCCTATGGCCAGATGGCGCGGCGTGTGGCGCACGAGATCAAGAACCCCCTCACGCCCATCGCGCTCACCGTGGCAGGGCTCAAGCGCGCACACGAGCTGGGCCACCCCGGCTTCGCCGATGCCCTGGACGACACCGTGCGCACGGTCACCGAAGAGGTGGCGAGGCTCAAGACGCTGCTGCAAGAGTTCGGCGAGCTGGGCCACTTCCCCGCGCCTCGCCGCGAACGATTCGATGCCGGCGAGCTGTTGCGCGACCTGGCGGCGCTGCACGCGCACGATGTGGACTCGGGGCGGCTGGAGTTCCACCGCCCGCCGGGCGCGCTGCACGTGAACGTGGATCGCGACCAGCTCCGGCGCGCACTGCTGAACCTGCTCCAGAACGGCCTCGACGCCACCGCACCGGCCGGGCATGTGCGCGTGAGCGCGCACGGCGAGGGCGAACAGCTGCGGCTCGCGGTGAGCGACGACGGGCCCGGCCTCACGCCGGAGCAGGAGGAGCAACTGTTCGTTCCCGGCTTCACCACCAAGGCGCACGGCAGCGGCCTCGGGCTCACGCTCGTCGAGCGCATCGTCACCGACCACGGCGGCACGCTCGCCGTGGAGAGCGCGCCCGGGGCCGGCACCACGTTCGTCATCCGGCTGCCGCTGCTCAGGGAGGCATGACCATGCCCAGCATCCTGATCGTGGACGACGAAGCCAACATCCGCTCCAGCCTGTCGGGTGTGCTGTCGCGCGAGGGGCACCAGGTGGACACGGCGGCCACGCTCGCCGATGCGCGCCGGTTGCTGCGCGAAGCGTACGACGTGGTGCTGCTGGACGTGCGCTTCCCCGAGGGCAACGGACTGGACCTGCTGGCCGAGGTCCGCGCCGACGCCCCCGAGACGACGGTGATCATGATGAGTGGCAATGCCGAACTCGAGACCGCGGTGCGCGCCACGCGGCTCGGCGCCTACGACTTCCTCGAGAAGCCGCTGTCGCTCGACCGGCTGCTGGTGCTGCTGCGGAACGCCGCCGACTCGCGGGCACTCGCTTCGGAGAACCAGCGACTGCGGGCGCCGTGGGCCACGGCCCTGGTGGGCGACTCCCCGCCCCTGCATCAACTGCTGCGCGAGATCGAGCTGGCCGGTCCCTCCGGCGCTCGCGTGCTGCTCTCCGGTGAGAACGGGACGGGCAAGGAACTGGTGGCGCGCGCGCTGCATGCCGCGAGCCCGCGGCACGCCATGCCGTTCGTGGCGGTCAACTGCTCGGCGATTCCCGAGGAACTGTTCGAATCGGAACTCTTCGGCCACGAGAAGGGGGCGTTCACCGGTGCGACGCAGGCCCGCCGCGGGCGATTCGAGGAAGCGCACGGCGGCACGCTGATGCTGGACGAGGTGGCCGATCTCTCGGCGCGTGCGCAGACCAAGCTGCTGCGCGTACTTCAAGAATCCGAGCTCACGCGCGTGGGCGGCAGTCGCTCGATCCGCGTGGACGTGCGTGTGCTCTCGGCCACGAACCGCGACCTCCCCGCCGCCGTCGCCGCGAACACGTTCCGCGAGGATCTCTACTTCCGGCTCGCCGTGATCCCGTTGCGTGTTCCGCCGCTGCGCGAACGGCTCTCCGACCTGCCCGCGCTGGTGACCCACTTCCTGGAGCCGCTGGCGCGCGACATGGGCCGCCGCGCGCCCTCGTTCAGCACCGGCGCGCTCGAAGCCCTCGCCCGCCACCCGTTCCCGGGCAACGTGCGCGAACTGCGGAACCTGGTCGAGCGGCTGGTGATCATGAATCCGGGCCCGCGCATCGGTGCGGAACACGTGGCCGCCGCGCTCCCGATTGCGCCGATGAGTGCGCGAGCGGCGCAGGAGCCGCCCGCCGTGCTGGCCGAAGCCGTGCGCGAGTTCGAACGCCGCCACATCGAGGCGGCCCTCGCGGCCGAGGGCGGCAATCGCACGCGTGCCGCCGCGCGGCTGGGGCTCGAGCGGAGCCACCTCTACAAGAAGCTCCGCCAACTGGGAATGCGCGAGGAGGAGTGAGGCCGCGCCGGCGCGCGGCTCAGGCCGCCGGTGCGCCGCCGGATCCGACGACGCTCAGCCACTCGGCGAGGAACTCGGTCACCTCGTTGATGTCGCCGAGCCAGGCGGTGGCGTGCGTGATGGTGCCCGGAAGTCCCACGCGCAGGCCGAAGCCGCACTCGCGAACGGCCTCGAACGCGTCCTCGTCGGTGACGTCATCGCCGATATAGACCGCGAGCGTGCCGGGGGGCTCCTCGGCCAAGAGCGCTTTCACCGCCGTGCCCTTGTCGCGCTCGGTCGCGCGCAGCTCGAAGCCGCCCGCGAACGGCACCGTGCGCAGCACTCCCTTGGCCTCGTGCGGCCGCCAGGCCGCGCGCACCGCACGGCCGGTGTGCTCGGCCTGCTCGTACTCGAGGTCGCGCGTGTGGAGCGCGATGCTGGTCCGCTTCACCTCGAGCCTCGCCCGGATCCCCGGGTCGGTCACGGCGCGGTCGGCGCGCTCCAGTGCCTGCCGGGCCGCCTCCGGGATCTTGTCGCGCACCAGCTTCCCGCCCGGCGACCGTCGCTCCCAGCCGTGCTCACCCACGAGCGTCGCCCCGAGCGGTCCCAGGTGGGGCTCGAGTTCCTTCACCGGGCGACCGGAGACGATCGCGAGCCGAGTGCCGGGTGAGGCAGCGAGACGCCCCAGCTGCAGCAGCGAGCGCGGCGACGGGATCGCGCGCTCGCGCGACGTCTCGAAAGGCGCCAGTGTGCCGTCGTGGTCCAGCATCAGCAGTCGCCGGTGTGCGAGCGCGATCAATCGCCACAGCCGCCGCGGGATGCCACTGAACGGGGGCTGGCGCTCCATGCTCTCGGAGTTCTCGCCTCGCAGGATGTGGCGTTGCGGCATCAGATCGCCGGCGCTTTCGGCGAACGCGTCGCGGGTGGCGCGGCGGCGTCCAGGTCGAGGGTCCTGAGGAGTTGGATGACTCCGCGCAACTGCGGGCGCGACATCCCCGGGCGGCGCGTGTGCGGATCGAGCGCCACGTGCAGCGACAGGATCCCGGACACGATGCCGAACAGCGTTCGCGCCTGTTGCACGGCGAGCGCGCGGCCGTCGCGCCCGCTGCGTTGCTGGAGCTGGTCGGCCAGGAAGTCCATGTGCTGCATCAGCGCGCGCCGCAGCGGCCGCCAGCCGGGCTGGTTGAACTTGAGCACGCCGCGCACCTGGTGGAACACGCGGAGCAGGTCGGGATTGCGCTCGAAGAAGTCGAGGTGCGCCCGCAAGATGCGCTCGATGCGCTCGCTGGGCCGTGCCGCGCGTCCGAGCTGCAAGCGCACCTGGCGCTGCAGGTCGTGAAAGCCGAGGGACACGACCTCGAACGCCAGCTGCTCCTTGCTGTGGAAGTAGCCGTAGAGCGTGCCTTTTGCAACGCCCGCGGATTCGGAGACATCCTCGATCCGCGCTTCGTACAAGCCCTGTTCACCGAACAGTCGCCGGCCCGCGGCCAGCAGTTCCTGCCGTGTCAGGTGCTTCTTGCGCTCTCGGGCACCGGCGAACGCCAGGACATTCCCTGAATCGGCCGCCTGCATGTGGCCTCCACAAAGTTGACCGCTCGGTCATTCTTCCAATAGCCTCCCGGGGCTGTCAATACCCGGGTCGGGTCGTGCAGTACGGCGGACCCGGCGGAACCCATACGCACACCATGGAGTCCCCATGGCGCCAGCGAACAGGGCCCGGGCCGCACTGACGCACGCCGCACAGAAGGCGCACCAGAGGTCCGAGGGTCCCCCCCGAACCTCGCGCGAAGCGCTGTCCACCTGGGCGCGCGCGCACATGCCCGATCGCGAGCTGCTCGTGCTCTCCAATCGCGAGCCGTGGTCGCACGTGCAGGGCGACGACGGCCCGCGCGCGGTGCGCAACGCCGGCGGCCTCACCGTCGCGCTCGATGCCGTGATGCAGGCGCTGGGCGGCGTCTGGGTGGCGCATGGCAGCGGCGACGCCGACCGCGAGACGGTGGATGAGCGCGACCGCGTGGCCTGCCCGCCCGGCCGGCCGCGCTACCAGCTGCGGCGGGTCTGGCTCTCGGCCGAGGAGCAGGCCGGCTACTACTCGGGATTCGCGAACAGCGCGCTGTGGCCGCTCTGCCATGTCGTGTACGTGCGGCCGCGGTTCGCGCTGTCCGATTGGGAGCACTACCAGGCCGTCAACCGGCGGTTCGCCGAGGCGGTGCTGGCCGAGGCCGGGGATCGGCCCGCCCTCGTGTTCATCCAGGACTATCACCTGGCACTGGCGGCCAAGTACTTGAAGGAGGCGCGCCCCGACCTCCAGGTCTCGCTGTTCTGGCACATCCCGTGGCCGAATCCCGAGGTGTTCCGCGTCCTGCCGTGGGGCCGCGAGATCCTCGAGGGCATGCTCGCCAACGACGTGCTCGGGTTCCATATCCGAAGACACGCGATGAACTTCATGGACTGCGTCTCGGACACGCTCGAGGCTCGCGTGGATGTCGAGCGCATGGCGGTGGATCGCGGCAGCCGGCGCACGTGGGTGCGGCCGTTCGCGATCAGCGTGGACGCCGAGGAACTGAGCGTGCTCGCCGACTCCGCGGAGACCGTGCGCGCCGCAGAGCGCATCCGCGGCGAGCTGGGCGCCGAAGGCTGCCGCGTCGTGCTGGGCGTGGACCGGCTCGACTACACGAAGGGCCTCACCGAGCGCTTCGCCGCCTACGACCGCTTCCTCGAGAAGCACGAGCACTGGCGGGGCCGGGTCGTGTTCATCCAGGTCGCGGTGCCGTCGCGGATCGAGCTGCCCGAGTATCGCGCCGTGGGAGACAGCGTGCGCGCATGGACGCAGGTGCTGAACCGGCGGTTCCCTCGCGAGGCCGGCCCGACCGTGCACTTGATCGAGCGGAACCTCGACTTCCGCGACCTGGTCCCGCTCTACCGGCTCGCCGACGTGTGCATGGTGACGTCGCTGCATGACGGCATGAACCTGGTGGCCAAGGAATACGTGGCGGCCTCGCCCGATCTCGACGGTGCGCTGGTGCTGTCGCCGTTCACCGGCGCGGCGCGCGAGCTGGAGCCGGCGTGGATCGTGTCGCCCTACGACCAGGAGGGCATGGCGGACGCGCTCGCTCAGGCACTCGACACCCCCGAGGCCGAACGTCGCGAGCGCATGGGCCGCCTGCGCGAGACCGTCCTGCGACACAACATCTTCGACTGGACGCTCGAGGTCCTCGACACGATCGTCGGCCTCGGCCTGCGGACCCCGGCGGCCTTCCGGCCTCCGGATGCACCCGACGCCAACGGCACGCCTGCCGCGGCGGACGGGACACCCGACGCGGGAGGTGACTCATGACGTTGACGTGGATCCTGCAAGCGTCCCTGTGGGAACGCGCCACGGCGACCGGGGAGAGTACGCTCGAGTTCGCGAAGCGCGCGGGCGTGATCGTGCTGATCGCCGTCGCCCTCATCGTGGCGGCGTGGCTCACCGCCGCACTGGCCGCGGCGATCGCGCGCGCGCTGCTGCGCCTCGTGCACTTCGACGAGGGCGTGCAGCGGCTGCTCGGCGAGCCGGGCACCGTGCGGCTGCAGCCGTCGCGCGCCGTGACCGCCGCGGTCCGCGGGTCGGTGTGGCTGCTGGCCGCGCTGTTCGGTTCGGAACTCCTGGGTCTCAAGCTCGCCTCGTCGGTGGGTGCCAGACTCGAGGACGTCGTGCCGCGCATCATCACCTCGGCGCTGCTGCTCGGGATGGGCGCGCTGCTGGCGCTGACTCTCGGCGCCACGCTGCGGCACCTGCTCGACCGCGCGGGCGTGCGGGCCGCACGGTTCCAGGGCCAGATCGCCACACTCACGCTGATGGTGTTCTCGATCCTGCTGGCGCTGGACCAGCTCGGCTTCGCCGCGCAGTTCGTGATGGCATTGGGTGTGATCGCCGTGGGCGCGGCCGGGCTCGGCTTGGCACTCGCGTTCGGGCTCGGGTGCCGTGAGCTGGCGCGCGACTTCCTGGTCGAGTACCTGCGCGCGCTCGAGGACTCGGAACAGCGCCCGCCGCGATGACCTCCGGCCGCGAACCGTTCCAGCTGGTGGGCGTGACCCACCTCCTGCGACCATGGGGCGAGCCTGTCGCCGGGCTGGACGCACTGCTCGACCGCGTCGGGCTGGCGCCGGACGAAGTGCTGTTCGCGCACAGCGTGTGCCGCCTGCTGCGCGACGCGACGCTGCAGGGACAGGTCATGGACGACTTGAGTCATTGGATCGCGACCGCGCTCCAGGACCCGGAGACCGCCGAACGATTGTGGCTGGCGGTGAGCACCGCGCTGCCGCGCGCGACGGCGGTGCGCGAGGCACTCACCGGCGTGTTGGGTTCGCTGCCCGCGAAGCGCCGCGCCGCGCGCGAGGCGCCCTCGGGCGCCGAGTTCACGTTCCTGGCGGCGATCCCGGTGCGCTACCGCTCGGGCGAGCCGTTCGAGGACCCGCGAGCGGCGGTGGCCGCGCTGCTCGACCGGGAGCCCGGGATCTGGTTCCACCACCTGCACGAGGAGCCTTGGGAGGCCGACGGTGCGTCGTCGCTGCTCCAATGGCTCGAACAACGGGGCGAGCCCACACTCGCGCAGCGTCTCGCCGCGTGCACCGAGTGGGGATTGGGTGTGGAACTCGCACGCACGCGATTCCGCAGGCGCTGGCGGCTGAGCCAGGCTTCCCGCCGTCTCGTCGCCGCGGAGGCGCCGGCCGAGCAGCAACGGCGCGATGCGGCACGCGGGGCGGCCGCGATGCTGGTGCGGCGGCTCACGCAGGAGGAGGAAGCGCCATGACCCGCGTCGTGACCGCGCCGCCCGGCGCACTGCTCGAACAGTTCCGAGAGGTCGCGGGCGACTCGCCCGTGCGCGAACTCGAGTCGCTCGCGCACGAACTGCGCGGGCACCGCATGGTGATGGTGAACTCGACCGCCGTGGGCGGAGGCGTGGCCGAGATCCTGCATCGGCTGGTGCCGCTGCTCCAGGCGCTCGGCGTGCCCACCGTGTGGGAGGTCATGCCGGGCGACGAGCGCTTCTATGCGGTGAGCAAGAAGCTCCACAACGCGCTCCACGGGCTGGGGTCCGCGCCCACGCCGGAGGAGCACGATCACTACCGCGCGGTGAACCGCCTCGCCGCCAGCCAGCTCGAACTGGACGCCGACCTCATCATGATCCACGACCCGCAGCCGGCGGCCATCGTCGAGACGCGGCGCGAACGCGGCCAGCAATGGCTGTGGCGCTGCCACATCGACCTCGAGCGGGCGGATCCGGGCGCACTGGACCTCGTCACGTCGCGCGCCGGTCACTACGACGCCGCCGTCTACTCGCATGCCGCGTTCATGCCGCGCGTCGCGCCCGGATTCCTGGTGCCGCCCTCGATCGATCCGCTGTCGGCGAAGAACGCCGAGCTGAGTGCTCGCGAGATCGACGAGACGCTGGCACCGTTCGGCCTGCCCGACGGTGTGCCGTGGGTCACCCAGGTGTCCCGGTTCGACCGGCTCAAGGACCCGATCGGCGTGCTCAAGGCGTTCCGGCTGGCGCGCCGGCAGGAACGCGCCCACCTGGTGCTCGCGGGCGGGACCGCGGACGATGACCCCGAGGGGGCCACCGTGCTCGCCGAAGTGCGCGAGGCCGCGCAGGGTCACGACGACGTGAGCGTTCTCACGTTGCCCCCCGACGCGCATCGCGTCATCAATGCGCTGCAGCGCCGCTCGACGGTGCTGGTGCAGAAGTCGCTTCGCGAGGGGTTCGCGCTCACGATCGCCGAAGGGCTGTGGAAGCGCCGCGCCGTGGTGGCGAGCGCGGTCGGCGGCATCCCGCTCCAGGTCCTGCATGAGCGCACCGGGCTCCTCGTCCGCTCACCCGAAGGCTGTGCCGCGCAGATCGTGCGACTGCTGAGGAACACGGGGCTTCGCCGCCAGCTGGGCCTGAGCGGGCGCGAGCACGTGCGGCGCAACTTCCTGCAGACGCGTGAGGCGCGGGACTACCTCGCGATCTTCCTCGCGCTCGTGCGCGGGCTCCGCGCCCACGTCGCGGCGGCCTGAACGCT
>Ga0315912_10004528_pt1 | contig 13148 bp, 10 predicted proteins | sample VfabasoilMG_FD_204469 | JGI IMG/M metagenome (GOLD analysis project Ga0315912, IMG submission 204469) | Garden soil microbial communities collected in Santa Monica, California, United States - V. faba soil | ecosystem: Environmental > Terrestrial > Soil > Garden | place: USA: California... | reverse complement strand
CTGATATTCTCCACCTGATAAAGTGTTGGTCAGGCGTGTTAAGGTTAAGTAACCCAATCCTACCTTCACCATGTATTCCAATCGTGTTTTAATTTCGGTGAGCAATCTGTCGGAAATCTTCCTTTCGTAATCGTTTAACTTTATTTTTTGAAAAAAGGCGTAGGTATCCTCAATTGGCATAAGCACAACATCGGTAATGGAGGTATTATTAATTTTTACATAGGAAGCGTCTTTCCTTAATCGTGTTCCCCGGCAATCCGGACAAGTGGTGCGTCCGCGATATCGTGAAAGCATGACCCGATATTGAATTTTATAAAGTTTCGATTCGAGGTATTTGAAAAAACCATCTATCCCGTCCAACTCTTTATTCCCCTTCCACAATAATTCTTTTTGGTCGGCTGAAAGTTCATTGTACGGTCGGTGAACCGGAAAGTCGTAGTGAATGGCTCGCTTTAGCCATGGCTTTTGCCAGGAGCTCATCGTTTCACCACGCCATGGGGCAACTGCTCCTTCAAAAAGTGATAGCGATTTATCGGGAATCACCAGGTCTTCTGAGATTCCCAATATTTTTCCAAATCCTTCGCAGGTAGTGCAGGCACCATACGGATTATTAAAACTGAAAAAGTTAACCGATGGCTCGGTGAATAGCATGCCATCCAATTCAAAGCGATCGGAGAAGCGAAGGGTGTCTTTTCCTTCAACATGAATATGGCAATCGCCATGACCTTCGTAAAAAGCTGTTTGAACGGAGTCTGAAAAACGAAAATTCAAATCTTCATCATTAGCCTTCACCGCTGCCCTGTCGATCAAAACTTCTACAATATTTTCTAAAACTTTCGCCTTACTTGTTTTCTTCTTGGACTTCAAAGACACTTCATTTTGAAGTTCCTCAATAAATTTCATTTCACCGTCCACGAGCACTCTTGCAAATCCTTTCGACAGCAACAGCGAGAACTCATCATTTAGGTGCTTGCCTCGTTGAATCTTGAGGGGGCAGGAAATCATAATTCGGGTTCCTGCGGGAAGTTTGTTAATAGCGCTTACTACATCCGTTACCGTGTCGCGCTTTACTTCTCTGCCACTCAACGGTGAAATTGTTTTACCAACTCGGGCAAAAAGTAGTTTCAGGTAATCATAAATTTCAGTAGATGTTCCTACTGTTGATCGTGGATTTCGCGTATTGACTTTTTGTTCGATGGAGATAGCTGGGGAAACTCCTCTGATATAGTCTACATCAGGTTTTTCCATTCTGCCTAAAAATTGACGGGCATAAGCGCTTAGGCTTTCCACATACATGCGCTGACCTTCAGCAAAGAGGGTATCGAAGGCGAGGGAAGATTTCCCAGAACCGGAAAGACCTGTTACCACTACAAGTTTATTCCGGGGAATAGCCACACTCAGGTTCTTCAGGTTATTCACCCTGGCTCGCTTGATTATGATATACTCTTTAGGATCGAAATTATCGAGGTGGGAATCTTGCATGATGGTTAATTAGCCAATAGTCAATTAGCCAATTTCCAATTATAGAACTAAAGTCGGAATGGTTTACAAATAATTACAGAGAAAGTTTAAAGAGGTGCTGTTTGATTTGACCCCGCCAAGATCAAACAATCATCAATTATCAAAATCCGGATCGTAGCTGGGGTCTTTGCTTCCGCCATCACCATCGTCTCCATCGAAATCGGTTTCTGAAGCTTCGAGGTCATCAGTTTCTGGGCCACCTAGTTCGTCAACATCTTCTGGTCGTTCGAATTCAGCTTTTTTCTTTCCGAAATCAACATTGTATTCGCCATCACTATTTTTAGTGGATGGGACTTTAATGAGGTAAGTGGCCTCATCCGTTTCCAATGGGAAAACGAAAATGTGCTCTTTCTTGGCATTGATAATACGGGTAACACTGGACTCATACCCGGATGGATATTGCTTTTTCAGCAAATCTTTCAGTGTGTCGTCTAAGCCATCAAGGCTTTTGATTACTTTTTTCTTACTAACTGGCATGTATACTGGTGCTGGGCTCTAAAAGGCGACAAATAGGAAAATAAATTTCATGTGAGGCAAGAATTTTTTGAAAAATTTTTGCCTGTTTCGATAATATCTTTACCTTTTCATCAGAAAGTTTCAAAAATAAACCCTCCCGCTATTGATTTAGACTTTTACGTTACCAAACGTGATTAAAAAATGATAGATAAAAATGCCAGCGACAGCCAATTGGTGTCGCGCTATCAACAGGGTAACGAAGAAGCTTTTAAATCGCTCCTTCACCGCCACAAATCCAGAGTTTACACGTCCATTTATTTGATCGTGAAAGACCGCTATGTGGCAGAAGATCTGCTCCAGGAAACTTTTATTAAGGTGGTTAACACTATAAAAAGTGGCCGGTATAACGAGGAAGGGAAATTCTTGCCTTGGGTATGCCGGATAGCCCATAACATGGCCATAGACCATTTTCGCAAGGAAAAACGGCATCCCGAAATTACCCTGGAAGATGGAAGTGCGGTTTTTGACTCCCTCCAATTCTCGGGAAATGCCATTGAACTACAAGAAATTGGCCGTGAGAATAAGAAATGGCTACGTCAGTGCGTTAAAGAGTTGCCTGTGGAGCAAAAGCAGGTTTTAATAATGCGCCACTTTTTAAATATGAGCTTCCAGGAAATTGCCGACCAGACCGGGGTGAGTATAAACACAGCCTTGGGTCGTATGCGCTATTCCCTGATAAACCTGCGCAAAATGATGATGAAAACCCAATATGCCTATGATAACAGTATTTACACAAAACGACCTGATCAGGTTTCTTTACCACGAGACCTCGGAGGAGGAGAACCTGGAAATTAAAAGGGCCCTTCAATTCGATCCGGAATTGTCACTTCAGTTTCAGGAACTGCAATCTGTTGTTAAAAACCTGGACAGCGCGCTAATGGAACCTTCCGAGCGGGTGGTGGATAAAATTTTGAGCCACTCCAGGGAGTTGCCATAAGGCGGCTTGCTAGAGTTATTCTTCTATCTCAATAATTTTAAGGGACGGTCAATTACCAGTCTCCAGGTTTACAGGATGCCTCACACTTCCGGTATAGAAAGGTGTGCAGTCATTGCCAACTACAACATTTACAAAATTGATGACTGATCCCAATAAGGTCTTAGCCACATTAACTTTGTCTCGCTGAAGCGCACCAATCTTTCCATGGATTTTTTGATCCATTAAGCTGCATCCATACTTATCAATAACAGCTGCTGTGAAACCCGGAACGGTTTCTTTTTCAAAATCTATTGTTCCCTGAAATGCTATTCGGTTCAATTGGGTAGCCATCGCCACATCGGTGGTTGTGAGTAGACCATCGGCCACTTTCCATTGGGCATGTATCGCACTGATAGATGTGTGCCTGGTCGTATCAAGTCCGGCAGTGATTAAAACAGCAAAATCTTTTCCTTTCGTGACAGCAGGCCCCGCTGGCCCCATCACGAAGAATGCGCCCACATCTACCAGGTTAAACTTTTGACTTCGCTCGTACTTCTTTAATAAGTCGTCAATATCAATGCCGTTGAAAGAAAGAGAACCCCCCGACACAGTGACGTTGCCTTTCAGGTTATGCCTGATTATTGGCCAGGTAGTGCCTTTCGTTTTGATGTCAAAATTCAGGTCTACATTTCCCTTCACCAAGGCTCCTTTTTTATAATCTTTAAAAAGCGGTTCAAGTGGAATTTTTTGAGCCTTATAGATCAAACGATATTCCAAATCCTTTTGTGAAAAATCAAGGAGCAGGTTTCCACTTTCGCTCTTTAAATTCTGCCTGTTTGTTGAAAATTTAAAGTCCAATTTATCATTCTTGCCAGCGATATTCATAGTCATATCCACTGGATTAAATTTGGGCAACACCAGCTTTTCCAAATTCATCTGGCAGTTTGCGGCACGCAAACCTGTTATTCCACTTGAATCTTTCCGGAAGTTGAATAATAAATCGTTGAGGGTCAGGTTAAGCTTACCAACTTCAAAGGATATTGAATCGGCCAATTTATAGTTGATATAGCTGTCTCTGACCACAAGTTTATTCACGCCAAATGGGGATGCTTTTACCAGTGCAGATAAATTCACTTTGGCCGTAATGATTTCCTTTTGTGTTGTTGGTAAATTACTGGCAATTGGTACTTGATGGGAATCAATTTCATGGATGAGGTCGCTGGCATAAGCCCAGGGAAATTTGGTAATATCAACCTGTGCGTTAAATTCCAGCATACCTTTTCCCAGAAAAATTAAATCCCCAGTCAATTCAAATTTCCCATTCGGGAAATCCGCATGAAATTTTCCAACATCCAGTTTCAATCCATTTGCTGTTCCTTTAAGCTCGCCCTTAGCAGATAGGTTTTTAAAATCGGCTAACTTATCAAGTTTGGCGGTCAATCCGTTGATCTCGAATGCAATGCGCGGCATGCTTGCGGAATCTATTTCATTGTTAGCTAATGTCGTACCCAGGTTAAAACGCAGATCATGGATTCGATCTTGCACAATGGCCGTGCGTGCGGTGTCAACAATAAAATCTTCGGTAAAAATTTCGCTCGACTGAACACTAATTGCAGCTTCAATTTTTCCTTCCTTCTTAATTAAGAATGGAAGCAGATTATTAATTGAGCCATTAAGGAGAAGGTCACTCTTGTTGCATAAAATCTTTAAATCGGTTACGGCTACCTGGTTATTTTTGTTTTCCAACCTTCCGGATATGCTGGAAACCTGCTTGCCGTACGTAGGCAACGAAAATGACATACTATTGATAACCATTTCGATATATGGAAATTCTCGTCCATTTTTAAGTTTATCTGTTGTAACTCTCCCACGGCAATCAAGACTGAAGTCTCGTATCCGATTCTTCGCTGCGGTATTCAATGTGTCTGTTGTTAAATCACGGGCAACAATATTTTTTGATTGTACACCTCCTGAAAATTCTATGGAGCTATCCTGCCCAAACAAAAAGTGAGAGAGGTTACTGATTTCACCATTTACCAGAAAGTCACTATCGCCATACACAAACTTTAAATCAGTCAGTGAAACCTGATTGTTCTTGTTGCTTAAGGTTCCGGATACATTAGAAACCCTCCTATTATTCGAAGGCAGGTTAAATGATAAATCATTTAACACAATTGTACTGGCCCGGCCACTGTCCATCTTGTGTTTATCTTTTCTATTAAACATTCCATCGAACTCAGCTTTCGCGGATATTTTTCCTTTCAAATTCTCAAGGAAACCAATTTGAAATATCCGGTCGAAACCATCGAGCTGAGTGGTGGCATTTAGATAATACCGCAGATAGGGTTGAACTAAATTATTCAGGTAAAATTGACCCCTTATTGTGCCCCCGGGAAGTTTTCCTTTCAGGTTTTTAATTTCCAAAACAGCTTCGGAATAGTCAGTGGCAGATCCGGTTTTAAAGGTTCCATCAAACCCAATATCATTAAACTCTTCCAACCCATGGCCAAAATGCAGCTTCAAATCTTTAGCACCGAAAGAAACGTTAATTTGTGGTGCTTGCTTTTTTAGTTCACCAAAAATCTGCCCCTTCAAAAAAATATCGCCTTGTTGAATAAAGTCCGGATTTAGTTTGATTGCATCCTGCTTAATCAGGAGAGATAACATTTCTATGTCGTTTGAAGATGCATCGAACTGAATATCAATAGCGCGGTTATTGAGATGAGCATAGGTTCCCTGAACTTCAGCGGTAAAAGCATTGTAGTTCAACTTACTGCTTCGAATAGTTAAATTCTGACTTTCGAAGTTAAAGCTGAAATCAATTTCGAGGGCTACATCACCTTTTACTGGCGACTGCAGTTTGTTTAGATAATGCTCTTGAACCAGTTGTGTAGATGTTAGTTTACAATCTAAATTTTGCTTGCTATAAGAAAGATTGGCATCAAGTTCATTTGTAAAAAATACGGAAGGCTTTGCGCCAGTTGAAGAATTCCATGTTAACAAGATATCGTTTAGATGAATAGCCTTCACGTCAATGGTTACAGGTTCCGCGGGTGATGCATTTCCCTGTTTTGGCTTGGCCAGCGCATTTTCTAAGTTAAGTACTCCCCCATCGTACTCAATAATATTTAACTTAGATTCGGATAGGGTAATTTTGGAAACCCTCAAATCGTAATGCATCAAGGCCCAAAATTCAAGGGCAATGAATAATTTCTCAGCCTGAAGGATTGGACTTTTGTTTTTGCTTACAGAGTCGCGATGCTCATAATAGTTTACTCCATTGAGGGCAATGGAAATACTCGGAAAATGTTTAACCAACTTTAACTCTAAACCATCAATTTCCAGGTATCCGGACTGGGCTCGATTTACATATCCCTGAAGTTGAGCCGATATCCATTCCTTCTTTTGTTCGAATACAATGGTGGCTGCAATACTCAAAATAACAATCACCCCAATAAAAGACACCAACACCAGTTTTAAGATGCGCCAAAATTTATTCAGGAATTTTTTGTTGGTTGTCACTTCGCCAAGGTTAGGCTAAAATTAATTAAACCGGATAACGTGCCTTATCAAATAAAAAAACCCAAACCGAAAGGCCTGGGTTTTTTTTAATACTGGAAACGAATATCTAAACGGCAGTTGCCGATTCTGTTTTGCTGGAGAACTTAAGGTGAACAGATTTTTTGCCTTTATGCCCGCAATAGCTGCAGGTGTAGTGCTTTACTAACTCTCCTTCTTCTGTTGGTGTTGGAGCTTTAACAATTTCTTCGCGGGTAACTTTAAAGGTTTGATAATTGCACTCCGGACATTGGATGGCATGCAGGTGACCTGAATATTTTTCGATTTTTATAAAACCAGTTTCTTCGTCCTTCCACACATCATAGTCAACAGAGAAAACGTTTTCTTCTGCTTGCATCCCTTCATCCAGGTAAGCATCTTCTTCCTCTTCACTTAAGAGCTTCATTGGCTTACCGGTTTTAGGGGAAACCCGAGGCTTGTATCTTAAAACTTTAAGCCGTTTTTCAATAAAGAATGGATAGTAAAATTTAAGCAGGTTTTGGATTATGAGGGCAGCAATCATACCCATGGAAATGGTAGTAAAAGCCCTTACAAATATCCAAAGCGGAGTAATTTCAAAAATATTGGAGTTGGCAAAAAAGCAGATACCGGTAATAATGGCTATGGTAGCGATCCAAAGCCAATTAATCTCATGGCGGTTGATAAAATCATATTTATCCTTGCTTCCACCCACCGAGGCTAATTTTGCCATGTAACCCACTATAGTTAGTAATCCTACTGCCCAGGCAAAGTAAGCAATATTGGCAGCCAGACTATTCCAGGAGGCAAATGCTGATGCTGACTCGTTCATGTCTTTTAGTTTAAGGTTGTTTTAAGATGAACAAATATAATAAACTAACTATAAAATCAATCAAACAAGGTGATTTAAGCGTTTAGCAAATCCTTAAAAGCTTGCCCGTCAGGTTCAGCCACCTTAGCAATTCAAATAAAAGTTTTTGCAAAAAAAAGTCTGTGTGGTTAGTGAATATTTATAAAATCACGTTTTTAGCGCAATTTTGGCACATTCACCTCTAAAATAGAAAGCACCGCCTGCTCAATTCCCGCCTCATCAAAAAGGCATTCATGGTGCAACTCATATTGTTCACCGTGTTCAATTACTTTATCGGGTATTCCCAATCTTTTTACCACTGCGTTGTATTGCTGGTCGGCCATAAATTCCAACACGGCACTTCCAAATCCTCCCTGTATACATCCGTCTTCAACCGTTATAATTTTTGTGTAAGCCGAAAATATTTCGTGTAACAATTCTTCGTCAATGGGTTTCACAAACCGCAAATCGTAATGGCCAACGGAAATCCCCCTGAGCTCCAATTTTTCACAAACGGCAGTAGCGTAATTACCAATATGACCAATGGTTAGAATAGCCACCTCATCTCCGCCTCTCAGTTTCCGGCCTTTGCCAATTTCTATCTCTTCAAAGGGTATTTTCCAATCGGTGGTAATGCCTTGCCCGCGAGGGTAGCGAATGGAGAATGCCTTTTCCTTTCGAGGCAGTTGAGCGGTGTACATCAGATTTCTCAACTCAATTTCATTCATGGGTGCAGCCACTATCATATTGGGCAGGCAACGGAAGTAGGCAATATCGTAGGCTCCATGATGGGTTGGACCATCTGCTCCGGCAAACCCCGCCCTGTCTAAACAAAAATTTACTGGCAGGTTTTGAACGCACACATCATGAATAACCTGGTCGTAGGCCCGTTGCATGAATGAACTATAGATATTACAAAAAGGGATCAATCCCTGCGTGGCGAGTCCGGCAGAAAAAGTTACGGCATGTTGTTCGGCAATGCCCACGTCAATGGCGCGGTCAGGCATTTCCTTCATCATTTTGTTCATGGATGAACCAGAAGGCATGGCCGGAGTAATGCCAATAATTTTTTCGTTTTGTTTTGCCAGTTCAAGCAGGGTAAGCCCAAAAACATCCTGATATTTTGGTGGCTGAGGAGTTTCGTAAACCTTTTTATGTATTTCACCTGTAATTTTATCGAAGGTGCCCGGTGCATGCCACGTGGTAGCACTGCCTGCTTCTGCCGGGCCATAACCTTTCCCTTTCACTGTAACGCAGTGAAGAATTTTGGGCCCTTTAATATTTTTTAGGTCGTTAAGAACTGCTACCATGTGATTCACATCATGGCCATCAACTGGACCGAAGTAACGAAGATTAAGAGATTCAAAAAGATTGCTTTGCGCAAGCAGTGTGGACTTGATCCCATTCTCAATTTTTGAAACGATCTCTTGTGCATTTTTTCCGAACTTGGAAAGCTTGCCAAGCAAATTCCAAACTTCATCCTTCAATTTATTGTATGCTTTGGAGGTGGTTACATCCGTAAGGTAATCCTTCAGCGCCCCCACATTGGGGTCGATGGACATACAATTATCATTCAGGATGATCAGTAGGTTGCTATCGGTAACGCCCGCATGGTTCAAGGCTTCGAAAGCCATTCCACCCGTAAGGGCACCATCGCCAATAATGGCAATGTGCTGCCGATCTTCATTTCTTAAATACTGAGACGCTACTGCCATGCCAAGGGCAGCCGAAACGGATGTAGAGGAATGACCTACTCCAAACGCATCATATTCGCTTTCTTTTCTTTTTGGAAAACCAGAAATGCCTCCATAGAAACGGTTGGTGTGAAATACATCTCTCCTCCCCGTAAGGATTTTATGGCCGTACGCCTGGTGGCCTACATCCCAAACAATCTGGTCGTGAGGGGCATTGAAAACATGGTGCAGGGCAACCGTCATTTCCACTACGCCCAGGCTGGCGCCAAAATGTCCTCCATAGATGGAGACATTATCTATAATAAAATTGCGTAGTTCATCGCATAATTGCACCAATTGGGCTGCATCCAAACCTTTTAAATCGGCTGGAGAATTAATAGAAGCGAGCAGTTTTCCTGGTGTAATTAACATACGGTGTCCGGAAAGTTCAAAAATACGGAATTAACACAAATGGGGGGCAGAAGGTTTTATTTAACTTCGCGGCTTCATTTAGGTGTTGGTTGTTAGTTAATGGTTGTTCGATTCCGAATCCATCCATACCTAGCAACTAATAACGATCAACTAACAACGGTCTCCCATGACACAGGAAAATTTTGAAGTCCACTTGCCGCTTTTTGAAGGCCCGTTTGACCTTCTCTTATTCTTTATTGAAAGGGATGAGTTGGATATTTATGACATACCGATCTCGAAAATAACGGATGAATTCCTGAGTTATCTCCGTCACCTGGAAACACTTAATGTAGATGTGGCCAGCGAATTTATTTTGGTAGCGGCTACGCTCATGCGCATAAAATCGAAAATGCTGTTACCCCGCCCTCAAATAGATGAAGCAGGTAATGAAATTGACCCGCGTGAAGAGTTGGTGAAACACTTGCTTGAATACAAGAAATACAAGTCGGTGATCGAGCAGTTCCAGAAAATGGAGGAAACCGAGTTGATGAAAGAGAAGCGTGGCAACCTGATGAAAGAAATTAAGTCGCTGGCTGAAAATTCGAATGTGGAATCGGAACTCCAGGACGTTGATCTTTTCAAACTGCTCACTGTTTTCGAAAAAGTTCTAAAGCGACAGGAAGAAGAAAAAAACCGACCTGTGCACCAGGTGATACAATATCCTTACACCATAGAAGGGCAGAAGGAATTTATCTATGGTGAACTCTCGGCCAAATCAAGATTATCTTTTGTTGACATTCTTGAAAAACAACCAACACGCATTGGCTTGATCTTTAATTTTCTGGCCATTTTGGAAATGCTGGCTATTGGCGATTTAAATATCCAGGTTGGTGAGGGGTTCAATAATTTTTGGATTGTGAAACGAGAGATGAAAGTAGGCGGAGGATTGGATCAATGAACCGATAACAATCATTTTGAATTAGCCTATACAAGGATGGCAATCGGGCAGCTTTCAAAAATGTTTGATTGGCCATCGGTGAACGATTTCTTTTCCCTGTTCTTTCCCAATTTTTGTTTTGGCTGCAACGATGGGCTCATGAAGGGCGAAGAAATTCTCTGCACCAATTGCCTGGCCGAACTTCCGCTTCTCGATTACTACCAATCGGATGACAACCCGATCATGAACCGGTTCATCGGGCGGATGCCATTGAAACACGGCTGGGCTTTGCTGAAATTTCAAAAATCGGGTATTGTGCAAAACCTGTTGCACCAACTCAAATACAATAATCATCCGGAAATAGGTGAGAAGCTGGGAAAAATTCTTGCCGCTCGTTTGGTTGAAAATGGGCACTCTGCTGCATTTGACTTACTCATTCCCGTGCCATTGCACAAAAACAAAAAGCGAATGAGGGGTTACAACCAAAGTGCAATGATTGCAAAGGGGATATCGGAAGTTTTGCAAATCCCTTTTAGTGACTCTGTTGTGGTGCGCATAGCAGCCACAAAAACACAAACTAAAAAATCGAAAATTGAGCGTTGGGAAAATGTGAACTATGCATTTCAAGTGGCCGATCCAAATCTAATTTCAGGCAAACGGATTTTGGTGATTGACGATGTAATAACCACTGGGGCCACGATTGAAGCCTGCGCTAAAAGTTTGCTGGAGGCGGGAGCTTCAGCAATTAGTATCGCGTGTGTGGCCGAAGCGTAGGTGAATGAGTGTAGGGAATTTACCATTATGTTTTGCTAATTTGCTGTTACCTTAACAACAATCCACATGAATTCCTTTACTTCTGTTCTCTCAAAAATTTTAAAATGGTTTGAAATTATTGGACTGGTAATTACCTTTTTTGGTGTCTCTTTCAAAATCCTGCATCTAACAGGCGCCAACATGATGCTTCTGCTTGGGCTGCCAACACTTGCCATCACCTATTTTCTTTTCGCTTATGTAATGGTTCAGGTAAAAGAAGAAAGCGAAAAGCCGAAAGGGTTTGCCAATCTTCTTGTACTCATATTAAGAAAGGTTATGTTCATCGGGTTGTCGGTTTACTGCATTGCATTCCTGTTTACCATTTTACATTTTAATGGCGCTACTGAAATGATGATCATAGGGTTGGGAACGATCTCCGTATGCACATTAATTTCCATGACTTTAGTGCTTGGCCAGCGGGAACGAATGGTCATTCTTAAATCCCCGCTAATCCGTTGCCTGGCAGCTTTATTACTCTATTATATTTTTACAATGCCATTGTAAAATGAGTGCCCTCATCCTTCTTGCTTTTGCCATAGCCCCCGGGGTTTGCATTGGCATTTATATTTATTGGAAGGATAAACATGAGCGGGAGCCGATTCGGCTCCTGGTGAAAAGTTTTTTCTATGGTATGGGCAGCGTTATTATTACGTTGCTCATCAGCGTGCCGCTCAGTAAAGTAGTCCCGATTGATGAACAAAATTTGTCGGAGCAGGCCGTTCATGCTTTTATTATTGTGGCCCTGGTAGAGGAATTCAGCAAATACATTTTTGTGCGGGGAGTATTATATCGAAACTCCAATTTTAATGAACCGTTTGATGGCATTGTTTATTCTGTGATGGTGAGCATGGGTTTTGCCACACTGGAGAACGTGATGTATGTGGTAGATGGCGGATTCGGTGTGGCCGTGCTGCGCATGTTCACAGCTGTGCCAGCACATGCTGCATTTGCCGTTTTAATGGGATACTATTTAGGCCTTGCCAAGTTTGTGCATCATAAATCGCATTATGGCTGGTATGGCCTCGGCATTGCAACGATCTTTCACGGGGCTTATGATTATTTCTGGTTTATAGCGCAGGTGAATGGAGTTTGGGCAGGCATTTGGTTAGGCGCACTCGTATCGTTGGTTGTAGGCATAATCCTTTCGAAAAAAGCAATTAAGATACACCAGGAAGCTTCGCCATTCCAGGTGCCGGACAGCGCAAAAACAGAGGCTCAAGCTCCACCGGATATAACCTGATACCTTCTAATTTTTGGCCAGCCTGCGGTTCTGATAATCAGAAAAATCCTGGATTAGCCGGGTATATGGTTTGTCCATCAGCACAGAAGAGATCATGAAATCGGCTGAAGAACGGTTGCATGCCGAAGGTATATTCCAAACCAAGGCAATGCGCAGCAAAGCTTTCACATCGGGGTCGTGTGGCTGGGGTTCCAGTGGATCCCAAAAGAAAATCAGGAAATCAATTTTACCTTCCGTAATGTGCGACCCGATTTGCTGGTCGCCCCCAAGCGGACCACTTTGAAAACGGGTGATTTTCATGTCCAGCACTTCTTCGAGCATGCGGCCCGTGGTGCCGGTGGCAAAAATATTATGTTTTTGAAGTGTGGGCTTATTAAACCGGGCCCATTCCGTCAGGTCGTGCTTCATGTTGTCGTGCGCCACCAGGGCAATATTTTTCACCCGTTGGATAGGCAGATTATGGTATTTCATTTTTACGGTGTTAAGCCCAAATATCTCACCAAAAAATCAGGTGTGTGTTACTTTCTGGTTAATTCTTTCTGGTAACGTTATCGGAAATAAGCATATTCGCGCCATGAAATGCCCGCGTAAATTTTTCACACCAACCAGAAGTATTTTTTGGGGGCATTCAATGTGCCCTTATTATAAAATTATAAACACGTGAAAAATATTTTTATTTTCTTGACTGTAGTTGTGCTGTTGTTCGCCTGCAACAAAATTGAGGAACCTATTTG